>Ga0154020_10010825_pt1 | contig 10408 bp, 6 predicted proteins | sample Klosneuvirus_201_FD_109709 | JGI IMG/M metagenome (GOLD analysis project Ga0154020, IMG submission 109709) | Active sludge microbial communities from wastewater, Klosterneuburg, Austria - Klosneuvirus_20160825_MG | ecosystem: Engineered > WWTP > Aerobic digester > Activated sludge | place... | reverse complement strand
CCACGACCCTACCGTTTTCGACCGTGTAGGAGGCTACAAGTCGTCCGCTGGCATCATACAGCCGAAGTACGGGGCTTCTGTCAGCAACCGTAATCGTAGCGCTGTTCGTTGAGGGATTGGGAGAGATGGAAAGCAAGGTCGGAGTGACGGAGTGGCGGGATGACATGGAGTCATCAAGGTTGGATGTAGTTCCACTGAGCTTTCCGTGATAGACATATTCATTGGATGATACAAGGAACTCGGATGTATTGATGACTATGCAGTTATCAATGGTCCATGGTAGCATACTTCCGGGAATAGATACATCGAGCCATGATGTTCCACCATCCGTTGTAAATAGAATGTTTCCATTCCCGCTGGCGACCAACCAGGTTAAGCGATCAAGCACATTGACCCTGAAAAGACCTTTCGTGTCAAGACTCTTAACCATTTCCCATGTTAATCCAGCATTTATTGTTCTGAATACCGACCCCCTATTGTCAACACAAATTCCATAATCTCGGTCAGCAAATGACATATGCTGTACTTTCTCAGCATTGGGGATACGTTGCTTTTCCATCATGCCTGCGGTATCGTTTGTCCTGAACAACGTGCCTGCTGATCCAAATGCAAAAAAGAGGTCCGCGTCTACGGAATGGCATCCGAATACCTGCTCATCCGTGTATGGCAACTGTCTTTCGTGAGTTTGAAGTGTGTCTGAATTCACTTGATTGACGGTGCTGAACGTTGATCCATCGTAGAAGCTAAAGTGTCCATAGAGACTGGCATGGGATGAGTACATCCGTTCGATATATCTCGTCATCCGAACTGCACTCCACGAGTTTCCAGCATCAGATGTTCGATAGAGTCGTTGATAGCCTCTGTTGTGCAGCCTGTCCTCTTCATACCCAACAATAAGCCAAGAGTCTTTACCGATTGTACTTAGCTCACTGACCGAAACCAAAGGATTTACGTTCGGTCCTTCAACAGGACGTAGTTGAACTGAAAGCCCTAGGTCTTCAGAAACTTGCAACACTGGTCTCGTGATCCAGAAGTCATCATACTTCTGATATGAATACGAGGCAACTATCCCCTCCCGGGTCAACAGACTCTTACAACCTTGTCGATGGGTGAATGGTAGAAGGATACCATTAAACAAAGGGACATTGTCGAGAGAAGTGACTGACATTAACTCGTTGTCTGTAGTTACCCAAAGATGTCCACGACGATCAACCTCAAGATCATGGACCTGGGTCCGTCTGTTCGAACCCTGGATCAGCCCCTTCTGCCATCGAGTGAATGTGGTATCAGATACAACGGACTCTCCCCAGATCGTAATCACTGTTGCTGTTCTGTCTGCGTTGCTATAGAGGAGTGACCTTGCGAAGCGCGTAGGTGGCGCGTACATTTTAACTGCGGAGTCTGGTTGAAGTTCGACAGTCTTCCAAGTAGCTCCCCCGTCTGACGTAGTGGACACGCCTTTGAACATTCCAACCGCCAAACCAGTATCAGTACTGATCATGGTCATTCCGGTGATCCGCCATGAAGTGTCGCGAATTGCAGTCGACCATGTTGTACCCTTATCATCGCTATAGATGATGGCTCCTGTAGTATCATATCCAAGGAGCCTGCCCGATGGAGACATTGTTAATGCAGGTATCGCACCAGTAACATGGCTTTCTACAGGCTCCCACAAGCGTCCTGCATCAATAGATCGAACGATTCGCCCTGAATCGCCCGTGGCAACAATTGTCTGATCGTCATCCGTCCAAATGTGATAGAGATCCACGTCCAAGGATATCTTCTCAAATCTCCACGTCAACCCAGCATCATCTGATCGAGCAACGTTGCCTTGGTTACCAACGGCAACCACAACGCCACTAGCCAGACTTTCAACATCGAACCAATGTGTACCGGACGGGAATCTACATGTTGACCATGTCACTCCACGATCGCTTGTCCGCACAGCTGCCGAATCTGCTCCCACTACAATGAACGTTGAACTGTCGATCACTGCAGTAGCTCGTGCTACACCCATCATCATTGGGCTTATGGGTCGCCATGATACTGATACCTGTGCCTGCCCATTAAGAATGGCGGCTAGCAGGCAGACAACAACGGCAATGATCTTCATATTCGACCCTCGTTTGTCTCAAGACCCTCAGCACCGCTCTTGCCGACGCCCGCCTTCTAAGTCTAGTGTGGGAATATGACGATATGACGCTATGACGTTATGACTCTTCTCTAACAATCTACCACTCTAACAATCTCTGACACACTAGCACATTAGCACATTAGCACATTAGCACATTAGCACATTAGCACATTAACGAATGATCCCGCCCCCTACCACATCATCATCCTCATACATGACCACGCTTTGGCCGCGGGCGATGGCTTTGCGGGGTTCGTCGAAGGTGACGTGGAGAATGCCGTCGGCGTCGGTGTGGCATGTGGCGGGTGCGCCTTCGTCCTTGTAGCGAACCTTGACAATGAACCGACGTGGATCGTTGAGATCGGCGTACTTCTGGAGGTTGACGTGGTGAGCTGTAAGTGAGATTGCGTCGAGCTTGTCGGCAGTGCCGAGCTCTACGATGTTCTCCGATGGCAGGACGTTGAGAACGAAGAGCGGGTCGGGGTTGCTAACACCAAGGCCTTTGCGTTGACCAATGGTATAGAACGGATACCCGTCGTGCTGACCGATCACTTCGCCGTCCATCACGATGTTGCCCTTGCCAACACGTTGGTCGAGATCGGGCACGGCGTCCTTGAGGAATCTGCGGTAGTCGTTGTCAGGGATAAAACAGATCTCGTACGACTCAGGCTTGTTCTGTAGGGAGAGGTTCAATCTCTCACCTTCACTGCGCGACTGTGGCTTGGTGAATCCGGCCAGTGGGAAGATGGTGCGCGCAAGGTGTTCTTGACGTACACTCCACAACATGTAGGACTGGTCCTTCTTTGCATCCGGACTTCTTCTGATCCACCGTCTGCCGCTCTGCTCATCGAACATGATGCTGGCATAGTGTCCGGTGGCGATATACTTTGCCCCCAAGGAATCTGCCTTGCGCAGCATCTCGCCCCATTTGATCTCGCGATTACACCGCACACACGGGTTGGGTGTGTTGCCCGCCAAGTAGTCCTCGACGAAGTAGTCGATGATCTTCTCTTTAAAGGTCTCGGTGAAATCCACCGTGTAGTGTGGCACTCCAAGATTCAAGGCAACCCTGCGCGCGTCATTGATACCATCGAGGGAACAGCATGTGGAATCGTTGCCCACATTGCCCCCTACATCTTCGTATTTGTAGGTCTTGATGGTGATGCCGATCACGTCATAACCCTGCTCTACGAGTAGGCCGGTTGCAACACTGCTGTCAACTCCGCCGGACATTCCAACGATAACGCGATTTGGATTTCGTTCCACTGTGGTAGCTTTCGGGAAAGCACAAAAGTAATGATGTCTGAACCGTTCATCCCTGCCCGACCCGATCCAGTGAGCAAAGCTTTCTGGGGCTACTACTTTGAGCGGTCGCTCAAACGTACCTTCGAACACTGTCTCGTAGCCGGAGAAGAGCACCTGGCACCGATCATGGTAAGGGGCTCCTCAGCCCCCTGCCCAACGATCATCGTCAGTACTCATGGGTCGTGGTGGGACGCTGTGGTTACCATCGTGATGTCTCTGAGACGGTATCGTTTGGATGCCGACGGGATGATGGAGTACCGCCAGTTGACGAAATACCGGTTCTTTTCACGCATTGGCATGTTCAGCGTTGTCCGCGAAGACCCACGCAGCGCCGTTCGGTCTCTTCACTACGCTGCCGACAGACTTCGCAACACGGATCGCGTACTCTGGATGTTCCCGCAAGGAACCCTCATCCACCAAGACCTTCCGGTGGTCGCCGAACCCGGCATCGGTATCCTCGTCCGCAAACTGGACCGCGTCCGCATCCAGCCCCTTTCCATTCGCTATGAATTGCTGAGAAACAAGAAACCCACGTGCTGGGCCCTCTTCGGATCCCCCTTCATCGCGGAATGGAACTCCCACTCCTCCGTGTCCGAGATCTCAACAGACGTTTCCAATGCTCTCAACGATCTTTCGTCGGTCAACCGCCAAAACGCACAGGCAGAGAACCACTCGCGCTATGTGTCGATGTTTAACTCCGTATCTCCGTAACCCCGTAACCTCGTAACCCCGTAACCTCGTATGAGCATTACCCAACCCAACGCTGAAGAATTTCGCCCCCTCATCGAATCGACGGACAAGGTGATCGTCAAGTTCTATGCCGACTGGTGTGGGTCGTGCAAGCTGTTCGCACCGGTGTATTCGCGCTTGAGCAATGATGAACGATTTACAGCCATCACATTCCTTGATGTAAACGCCGAAACGAATCCTGAAGCACGAGTGCTTGCGGGTGTTGACAACCTACCGTTCTTTGCAACGTTCAACAACGGCACACTCGTCGAAGGTATGGCCACGGCGAGGAAGGAAGCGGTTGAGGGGATGCTCAACCGACTCCTTCAATGAACGTGGTGTGAATTGCGACTACGCGAAACGCGTGCGTGCATCAATCACGTAGGAGACGAGCCATCCACACAGATGAACCTGCGGTGAGGCGGACGATGTACGTTCCGCGGGCGATGGAAGCAAGATCGAGTCGGAACTCGTTCGCACCGTCAGCTACCGGCATGGAGTAGACGAGCTGACCCGTGATGCTGATCACATCGAGTGTGCGAGATGCAACAACAGGCATAGTGATCATGGCAACATCACTACTCGGGTTCGGACTGATGCCAATGGCACGTCCGGCAGCAACATCTTCTTCCACACTCATCGGATCATACGTAAAGGTGTAACTGTTCGATGTGCTCGTACAATTCTGATTGTTCTCAACACGCACGGTATACACACCGCTGATCTGGGTTACATGATCGCGCAGGGTTGCACCGGGAATGTCAACTCCATCGCGCGCCCACTGGAATTTGGTGATCCCGCCCACTGCCGAAGAACGCAAGGTGTCCTTTCCACGCTGAGAGACAAGGGGCTTTGATGGTGATGCCAAAAAGGTGATGGACGTTGGAGCCGATGTTGCACGGCAGCCACTGTTGTCTTCGACACTTACCGTATATGAGCCTGTCTGGGCGATGGAGCGGAAAACAACGCGACGTGTTGTGTCGCCACTCGACCAGCGATACGAAGCATATCCCGTAGATGCTTCGAGAACAACAGAATCACCCACACATGCCGTGGTTGGTGTGACCTTGGTGATGGTTGGTGTGGTCGCTGTGCACTGACGCACGTCGATCTCCCAGATGCCTCTGCCATAGGTGGACACGCGGAGGATGTTCGATGTTGGAATGAGCCTCATTGCACTGATAAGTGCTGCCGGCATACCCGTGCCGTATGGCTGCCAGAAGCCGGAGCCTTCATCGGAGAAGAACACACCGAGATCAGTACCGGCATAAAGTCTGTTTGTTGTGCCCCTTTGGTAGACAACCGAATTACATGGCACGTTTGGCAAACCGGTTCCGGTGACGTTTGTAACAGTTCCGTTGGAGACCTGCAGGACCTTTTGTCCGCCCGAATAGCCCCCTATCGCAATAAAGATCTTCTTTGGATCCGTAGGATGAACTTCTACACCCATGATCACACCGGAGATTCCTGTCTGCTGTGTCCAATTCGTCCCGCCATCAGTTGTATACCAGAGAGCGGTGTTATAGGCCGCGTATATGTGTCGGGAGTCTGACGGTGCAACGGCGATCCACCGGCACGGTACACTGGTGGGGTTGTTTGAGATCCTTGTCCAGAACGATCCGCCGGTTGTTGTTTTGTATACCTGTGAATATCCGATATAAGCAACGTTCTGATTAGTTGGATCTGCAGCGATCGGCGAGACCCACGCAGCCATAGACTCTCCGCGTTGTTGCCTGCTCGATGAGAAGATCCAGTTATTTCCTTGGTTTGTAGAACGGAAGAACGTGCCGTTGTATTGACTTCCGTAGAGGAGTTGTGGGTCGATGTAGTCGATGGCCGCCATCATTCCATCACCATCCAACGAGTGAACAAAGGTAGAACCGTTGTTCTTCGATAGCGCGGTTCCGTTATCCTGTGAACCGGAGATGGTGATACTCGGATTGATGTTCGAGGTAGCGAGTCCATAATACTGCTGAATGCGCAGTCCATTACTCGCATCACGCCAGGAGATCCCTTGGTCGGTAGAACGTGCGATGCCACCATCATGTCCGGCGAAGAGCTTGTTCTGCGTTGGATGGAATTTGAAGTAGTGGTGGTCTGCATGTACCCACGGGGCTCCATCACCCGTCCAGTGCGCCGAAAGGATCCAGGTGTTACCGTTTGTGGTGGTACGCCAAACGTTGATTCCACCAACGAAGATGTGGTTGGCATTGGTCGGCGAGATCTCCATGGCGAGGTCGTAGAAACCTTGGCCGCCATTGCCCTGACCACTCGCATTCCAATGTAGGAGGTTAAGTGTTGTGGAGAGTTTTTCAAAACTTGTACCGGCATCTGTTGACTTGTAGACACCTTCCAAGCCATTTGCAGTGGCGTCACCATTGAAGAGATATGCACGAGAGGCAACGGCACCAACAACGTTTCCGTTGGCCTTTGTAACGGCAAGTCGAATACGATTGGCTTCGGCGATCGTTCTCGTCTGCGTCCAACTCACGCCATTGTCTGTAGAACGGAAGATGCCGGCATTCCCGGTTTCGGAGTACGTGGTGGAATACAGGACGTCCGGGTTCGCCGGATTTCCGATGAGATCACGAAACACGCCACCATGCGCACGGATCCACGAAGCACCGCCATTTGATGAGCGCATTACACCACCATAGGTAGCAGCTACCACAATGCTTGTATCACGTGGGTCGAGCCAGAGTCTTGCTACAAGTGAGCCTTGTGAAGGATCATAGGAAAGACCTGTTTGTGCCCATGTAACTCCGCCGTCTGTGCTCTTGATCACACCATAGGTGAATGACGGATACCCCGTGAAGTCACCGAAGATGGCCGCGTCGGCATCACCCGTTGCAACGAAGATCACCTTATCGTCCTGGGCAGAGATCGCAATGTCGCTCACACCAACAACCGGAATGATCGAGATATTCACCGCTGTCCAGTTCGAGCCGCCGTCTGTGCTTTTCCAAAGTCCACCGGAGGCCGCGCCTGCATAGACCAGATTAGGATTCTGTCTGGAGAATTCAACCACATTCACACGTCCGATGCCATTCCATTGCGCACTTTGACCCGGCAGATCCGGAGCGGTTGGGCCCAGTTCCTTCCAGGTCTTTGGTGCCTGTACGTTCTCAACACTCTTTGCACGCTGGAGCTTTGCCAGTTCCTGCTGATAGTGTGCCGGAGATGGGAAGGATCCGTCCTCGGTAAGCCTCCCCTGCCAGAACCACTCCCAGCGTCGGAATTGCTTATTGATCTTGACCGATCCGTCTGGGCCGGTCTTTTCAAGGGCCTGCTGCATCCGAGCGCGAGTACGTTCAAAGACCGTACTATCAGCCCCATAGAAGAGCGTGACGGATGTGGTGAGGACGAGGAGAAGAGCAAGGGTACGTTTCATGCTGCGGTAAACACTGGTCAATCGATGGAAGTTCTTGGTTTTACGAGCATGACTCACCGGACGGTGCTTTGTTTCCGGTCCTCATGCTAGAGCTTGGCAAATTACGACCGATATTTGTGTCAACCTTACGAACACGGAGAATACATGGATTCGGCATTTCTCGACAGACTACGTACTGAGCTCACCTCGATCGACGAAGCAGGCCTCTATAAGCGGGAGAGGATCATTACCTCCCACCAAGGTCCGGAGATCACCGTAGCAGGACGCTCGGAACCTGTCCTGAACTTCTGTGCGAACAACTACCTGGGTCTGTCTTCCCACCCGGACGTGATCTCTGCCGCAAAACGCTACCTCGATTCCCATGGTTTTGGAATGTCGAGCGTACGCTTCATCTGCGGAACGCAGGACATCCATAAGGAACTGGAACAGAAGGTCGCCAGGTTCTGCGGCACGGACGACACGATCCTCTATGCCGCGTGCTTCGATGCCAATGGCGGTGTGTTCGAACCGTTGCTTGGTGAAGAAGATGCCATTATCTCCGACTCACTCAACCACGCATCGATCATCGACGGCGTCCGTCTGTGCAAGGCCAAGCGCTACCGCTACGAGTCGTGCAATATGGAGGAACTGGAGTCGCAACTCAAGCAAGCACGTGCCGATGGCGCACGCACCATCCTCATTGCAACCGATGCTGTCTTCAGCATGGACGGAACCATTGCGCCCCTTGACAAGATCTGCGACCTTGCAGACCAATATCAAGCGCTGGTGATGGTTGATGAATGTCACTCCATGGGATTCATGGGTGCACATGGCAGGGGCGTTGTGGAACATTGCGGTGTAACGGGCAGAGTAGACATCATCACCGGTACGCTCGGAAAGGCATTGGGAGGGGGCATTGGGGGCTTCACAACCGGACGTCAAGAGATCATCGACATGCTCCGTCAACGGTCACGCCCATACCTCTTCTCCAACTCCCTCCCACCATCCATCGTAGGTGCAGGCATTGCCGTGATGGATCTGCTGAGCTCCACAACACAACTGCGCGATACGCTTGAAGAGAACACGAAATATTTCCGCGACGGAATGTCGAAGCTCGGATTTGACATCGTGCCAGGTACCCACCCTATCACTCCGGTGATGTTGTATGATGCACCTCTTGCACAGGCAATGGCGGAGAAACTTCTCGATCACGGGATCTATGTGATCGGCTTCTTCTTCCCTGTTGTTCCAAAGGGCAAGGCACGTATTCGCGTGCAGGTCTCGGCTGCTCACACGCGAGCACATCTCGATAAAGCCATCGCTGCATTCGGAGCTGTTGGCAAGGAACTGGGAGTGATCCAATGATCATCGGCATCTGTGGTGCAGGGACGATGGGAAGGGGCATTGCCATTGCCTCGTTAACTGCCGGACACGGCGTGGTGATCTTTGATATCAGCGACGAAGCACTGACCGCCGCACGCAACAACGTGATCGAGCAGCTCCGCAAGGCCGTTGAAAAAGGCAAACTCGATGCCGCAGCATGCGCTATTGCAGAACAAAACATCGTTACCGGATCGAGCATCGATGTGATGTCGACCACCGATATCGTGATCGAAGCCATTGCAGAACGACTCGGCATCAAACACGCACTCTTCACAGAGCTAGAACGTGTGTGTCGTCCGGACGCAATCCTCACCAGCAACACTAGCTCCATCAGCATCGCCTCCCTTGCACGCTGCCTTGCAAACCCATCACGGTTTGCCGGACTCCACTTCTTCAACCCTGCTCACATCATGAAGCTCGTGGAAGTGATCAAGGGTCCACGCACATCCGATGACGTTGTAGCAACCTGCGTAGAATTCGCAAAAGGCCTCGGCAAAACCCCTGTTGTAGCTTCCGATGCCCCCGGCTTCATCGTGAACCGCATCGCTCGTAACTACTACAATGAGTCCCAACGCATTGTGATGGAGGGGGCTGCATCCATCGCTCAAGTGGACACCCTCATGAAGGGCATTGGTTTTAAGATGGGCCCCTTTGAACTCATGGACCTCATCGGTGTCGACGTAAACCTCGACGTTACGAAGTCGCAATGGGAACAGTTCTTCCACGAACCCCGCTTCACCCCATCACTCGTGCAACAACAGTATGTTGATGCCGGTCTTCATGGAAAGAAATCCTCGGGGGGATTCTTTAGTTACTAGTTACTGGTTACTAGTTACTCCTTTCAAGTAGCCTGTAACTAGTAACTAGTACCTAGTAACTTTCTAGTAGATGCAAATGCCGATAACAGGCTTACTTGCCCAACGTTTTGCTCGATCACTCCGAGCAGAAGGATTTGCACGTTTCACCACCATCGTATCGGTGTTCAGTGTAGCGTTGGGGAGTCTTGCGCTGATCATTGCCATCAGTGTCTTGCGCGGATACGAAGAGAAGATCGAAGAGACCGCCATGCGATTCACTTCGCATGTGGAGGCAAAGCCCATACTTGGTGATGTGATCGGCAATGCACGGGGCTCCATGGAACGCGTGTTGACCATTGATGGTGTGGCATCCGTTGACATCGTTCTCAACCGTGAGGCATTGGCTCGTACGCGATCCGGCGTGGACGGCATTGTGCTCTCCGGCGTTACGAACAGTCGTGCTGCGTCATTCATCAGCCCCATGATCATTCGTGGCGAGGGTGTGAGCGCAAACGGGGCCGTCCTTGGCGAGTCCATTGCAGCCGATCTTGGTGTAGACGTTGGTGACACCATCGTTATCTACGCTGCCAATGCTGAGTCGACACAGCCCATCCTCTTCACCGTTCGTGTAGGGGGCGTATTGCGATCCGGCATGGCTACCTACGACAATACCGTAGTTGTGATGCCCCT
>Ga0154020_10010824_pt1 | contig 10409 bp, 10 predicted proteins | sample Klosneuvirus_201_FD_109709 | JGI IMG/M metagenome (GOLD analysis project Ga0154020, IMG submission 109709) | Active sludge microbial communities from wastewater, Klosterneuburg, Austria - Klosneuvirus_20160825_MG | ecosystem: Engineered > WWTP > Aerobic digester > Activated sludge | place... | reverse complement strand
GCGCGTTCCAGCCGCAGGGCAGTTTTCTTCCGATCTCGTCGACCCTGACCCAAGAACCTCTGCAACAATAGTCAGCCCAGCGTTTGATCACGCACCCAGTTCCAGCAGAAATTTTTCGACGTGGATCAGCAGGGCATCCTCGACCGCCCGTTCGTTGGCATCGTCGCGCAGCGTCAGAAAATCGAAGAGGTACGGATCCTTTGTGATGCCTTGGGCGAGATCGGACTGGGCCGGCGGCAGCGTCGCCGCGAAATTCGTGACGGCTTTGCCTTGGCGCTTATGCAGGCCGGCCTCAATTTGGAGCTCCAGCACATGGCGCGACCATCCGTGCTCCACCGCCTTCGCCCCGTACCAGAGGCGATCCTCGGACGTGCTGAGTTTGTCGAGCAATACACAATGGTGCCTCCAAGGTAATTGTGCACCAGGCTGGTGCACAATTGCCGCCACCGGTTTATCCCCTTGTTCAAGCGGCGCTTGCACGATTTCCGGTTTGGATTCTTGGGCCACCGACAAGGGCGCACCACCTGGGTGCACTCTTGTCGTCTCCGGCCACGCCTCGGCGAAGGCCCGCATGTATTTCAGGTTACGCGGGGAAAAACCCTGTTGCCCGGGAAATTCCCGCTGCAGATCCACCGACAGCCGATCGATCACCTTTGCGCCCCAACCTTCCCGCTTCTGCCGATCGAGAATCATCCGCCCAATGTCCCAATAGAGCACCAGCAACTCCCGATTCGCCGCCAGCCCCGCCTTGATGCGCGCCGTCCGCACCCGCGCCTTGATGTCCGCCAGTAACGGCGCGTAGTCCGCAGGCAACCCTGCGGTGGATTTGGCTGGTTTTTGAGGACGTGTGCTCACGCTGAAAGCTTCCTCTTCACGCATCTTGTTCGTTACCAAGAGCACCAGAAAACGGTGCGAAATGGATTGGAGGCATCCTCGAGTCGTTTCTCCCACGCAGCCGTCGCCGCCTCCTTAACCTCGATGGTGCAATCCACTGCATATAACGGCGACGATGCAGCCGTACTCACGACGCGCGAGGGTTTTCTGTAAGTCAGAAGAACGCCGCAAGTAAATCACGATCAACGATGCAGTTCCAACCGTGGTAGGTCGGCGATACCGGGGGTGGGCGTGACAAAACGATGACGAACGGGTGACAGGAAGAAGGCGGACATTCCTCTTGCGGTATATGCCTTAACAAGAATAAACGGAGGGCATGACCGAGTTGGTAGCCATCTATGCCTGTCTCTGCGACCGGACACGGCTCCGGATCCTGAATCTGCTTTGCCAGGGGCCGTTGTGTGTCTGTCACATCCAGGAGATTCTGGGCGAGCCCCAGGTGAAGGTCTCCAAGCATTTGGGTTACCTCAAGGCACACGGTCTGGTGGAGGTCAGTCGGTCCGGCAGTTGGCGCATCTATCGCCTGATCGCAAAGCGGACCAAGGTGCTGGAGTCCAACCTTGCCTGCCTGCAGGATTGCGCAGCGGAAGACCGGACCTTTCGACGGGACGCGGAAAAACTGACCGTGTTGCGCCGCGATCTCGACGGTGAGGCCCCCGCATGCTGCGCACCACCCAAGCCGAACCGGCGCGCGACCCGTGGTCACTGAAATTAGATTCCAGGACGCATCCTTCTTTCCCCACTGACATGAACAAAGCCCGCATCGCCATCAATGGATTTGGTCGTATTGGCCGTCTCACCTACCGCGCCGCCTGGGACTGGCCCGAACTGGATTGGGCCCTGATCAACGATCCCAAGGGCGGAGCCGAGTGCGCCGCGCATTTGCTGACCTTCGACTCCGTGCAGGGTCGGTGGGCGCAAGAGGCCGTGGCGGAGGGCGCCAACACCCTGCGGGTCGGCGACCGCTCGATCGCCTTCACCGAGCACACCAAACCGGGCGAGGTGGACTGGGCGGCTCATGGCGTGGACATCGTCCTTGAGTGCAGCGGCAAATTTCGCACCCCGGAGCAGCTCGCTCCTTACTTCGAACGCGGGGTGAAGAAGGTGATCGTGGCAGCACCGGTCAAGGGCGGCGGCGCACTCAACCTCGTCATGGGCGTGAACGACCACCTCTATGACACCACGCAGCATCGCTTGCTCACGAACGCGTCCTGCACCACGAACTGTCTCGCACCAATCGTGAAGGTCATTCACGAGGGCATCGGGATCGAGCACGGCGCGATCACGACGGTGCACGACGCTACCAATACGCAGACGATCATCGATGCGCCCCACAAAGACCTGCGCCGCGCGCGTGCCGCCGGGCTCTCGCTCATTCCGACGACGACCGGCAGCGCCACGGCTATTGGCCTCATCTATCCCGAACTGCTGGGCAAGCTCAATGGCCACGCCATACGCGTGCCCCTGCTGACCGGTTCCCTCACCGACTGCGTGTTCCAGGTCAAACGCGACACGACCGTCGACGAGGTCAACGCCCTGCTCAAGGCCGCCAGCGAAACGTCACCGCTCAAGGGCATCCTCGCCTACGAGCCCCGCCCACTCGTCTCGATCGACTTCAAGGGCAATCCGGCTTCGGCGACCATCGACGCGCTGTCGACCATGGTCGTGAATCAACGCCTGGTGAAGATCTACGCGTGGTACGACAATGAGTGGGGCTACTCCAACCGCATGGCGGAATTGACCCGGAAGGTCGTCCACCTGCTCTGAGCGAATCCGCATGAACCTGCGCAACTACATCCTGGTCACCGGCGCGTACTGGGGCTTCACGCTCACGGATGGGGCGCTGCGGATGTTGGTGCTGCTGCATTTCTTCAATCTCGGCTACTCGCCGGTGACCCTCGCGTTCCTGTTTTTACTCTACGAGTTCTTCGGCATGGTCACGAACCTGCTCGGGGGCTGGATCGCGTCGCAGATGGGATTGCGGGTCACTCTGGTCGCCGGGCTCGCCCTGCAGGTCGCGGCGCTCGGGATGCTGGCACTGCTCAACCCGCATTGGACGGAAGGGCTGTCGGTCGCGTGGGTGATGATTTCGCAGGCGCTCTCCGGGATCGCCAAGGACCTCACCAAGATGAGCTCGAAGAGCGCGATCAAGGTGCTCCTGCCGCCCGACGCCAAAGGGACGCTGTTCAAATGGGTGGCGGTGCTCACCGGATCCAAGAATGCACTGAAGGGGGTGGGTTTCTTCGTCGGCGGTTTCCTGCTCGCGACGGCCGGTTTTTCCGGGGCCCTCTGGATCATGGCCGGGGCGCTTGCCGTGGTCTGGATCGGCTCGTGGCTGTCGCTGCCGCGGGAGATGGGCAAGGCCAAGAGCAAAGCCGGGTGGCGCGAGGTGCTTTCAAAGAGTCGCGAGATCAATGTGCTGTGCGTGGCGCGATTTTTTCTCTTTGGCGCGCGCGACCTCTGGTTTGTCGTCGGCGTACCCGTGTTTCTCCGCGGCGTGCTCGGCTGGAGCTTTTCCGAGGTCGGCGCATTCATGGCCTTCTGGGTGATCGGCTACGGCCTCATCCAAGGCGCGGCCCCGGCCATCCTGCGAGGCCGGGCGCCGGCGGGCGGCGTCGCCGCGACGATCGCGTTTGTGCTCGCCGCCGTGGCGGTCGCGATTCCGCTGGGTCTATCCGCCGGCCTGCCACCGGCTGCGATGATCATTGGTGGTCTCGCGGTGTTTGGCGCGGTCTTCGCGCTCAACTCCGCTGTGCACTCCTATCTCATTCTCGACTACACCGACGGCGACAAGGTGGCCCTCAACGTCGGCTTCTACTACATGGCCAATGCGGGCGGTCGGCTCGTCGGTTGTCTGCTCTCCGGCGTGCTCTACCAAGCCGCCGGTCTCCCTGGCTGTCTTTGGGGCGCGTTCGCTTTCGCGGTCGCCGCGGCCGTAGTGGCTCTGAAACTGCCGCGCGAGGCGCTGCATGCGGAAAAACTCGCGGCGGCCTCCGTCCGGGCCGACGGGGATTGAACGCCCGCCCCTTTACCCGCACTTGCCCGGCTCCATCCTCTCTGCGACGCTGAATGACCATGCCTGATGCCGTCGCCAAGAACCTTTCGTTTCTCGACCGTTACCTGACCGTCTGGATTTTCGCCGCGATGGGTGTTGGCGTGGCCCTCGGGCACTTTGTGCTCGCCGACCCCGAGGCGTTCTTTGCGCCCATGACCGTGGGCACGACTAACCTGCCCATCGCCATCGGTCTGATCCTGATGATGTACCCGCCGCTGGCCAAGGTGAAGTATTCGCAGCTGCCGAAGGTATTTTCGAATACACGCATCCTCACCCTTTCCCTGGTCCAGAACTGGGTCGTCGGGCCGGTGCTGATGTTCCTTCTCGCCGTGCTGCTGCTCCGCGATCACCCGGACTACATGGTCGGCCTGATCCTCGTGGGCATTGCCCGCTGCATTGCGATGGTGCTCGTCTGGAATGAGCTCGCCGAAGGCAGCCGCGAATACGCGGCCGGCCTCGTCGCGCTCAACAGCATCGCTCAGATCCTCTTCTACAGTTTCTACGCCTGGCTCTTCATCACGGTGCTCCCGCCCTACTTCGGTCTGCAGGGCACTGTCGTGAACGTCGCGATCGGGGACATCTTCAGGAGCGTGTTGATCTACCTCGGCATTCCGTTTGCCGCCGGGGTGCTCAGCCAGGTCATCCTGGTGCCGCTCAAGGGAGAGACCTGGTACGAAACCAAGTTCGTGCCACGCATCTCGCCGCTGACCCTGACGGCGTTGCTGTTCACCATTGTGGTGATGTTCACGTTCAAGGGTGATGCGATCGTACAGCTGCCCGCCGACGTGCTGCGCATCGCGCTGCCGCTCGTGCTCTATTTCGGGATCATGTTCCTCGTGAGCTTCGTCATGGCGAAACGACTCGGGGCGGACTACCCGCGCTCCGCGTCGCTCGCGTTCACCTCCGCCGGCAACAACTTCGAACTGGCCATCGCCGTGGCGATCGCGGTCTTCGGACTCAACTCCGGCGTGGCGTTTGCCGCCGTGGTCGGACCGCTGATCGAAGTGCCCGCCTTGATCGCGCTGGTCCACGTGGCCTTCTGGTTCAAGCGCCGCTACTATCCCAAAGCGGCCTGAGCTCCTGACCGGAGCGAGGCGCGGACAAGGCGCGGCCGCGCGGGCCGGCCCTACAATCCGGGCATCATCCGCCGGCGGTCTTCACTTCGGCACGCCAATCGTGCTCTTCCACAAAGCCGAGTTGTTCACGGATCTTTCGGTTGGAAAGCGGGGCCTCCTGGCCAACCAGCGGGCGGCGGAGCGGCGTCTGCGGGCACCATTTCTTTAGGAACTCAGCGGTGGGTTCGTTCGCCGTGATCGAGTTGTTCACCGCATTGAAGACCTGAAAGCCAAGGCCGCTCTTCTGCAGGCAGAGATGCACGATCTGGCCGAGATCGCGGGCATCGATGTAGCTCCAGGCATTGCGTTTTCGCGACAGCGGGTTGGCCAGAAAACCCGGAAAGCGGTGGTACTCGTGCGGCTCGATCACATTGCCGATGCGCAGGGCGTAGATGTCCGCCGTGAAGCGCTCGGCAAACGATCGCGCGGTCTTTTCGTTGACCACTTTTGACAAACCATAGCTGTCCATCGGATCGGTGTCGTAGTCCTCCTCCAGCGGAAACGCATGATAGTCTCTGTCCCCTTCCGCGAAGCACACGCCATAGGTGGTCTCGCTGGAAGCGATGATCACCTTGCGAATGCCCAGTTTCATCGCGGCCTCGATCACATGGTAGGTCCCCATGACATTGACCCGATAGGTCTCGTCATCGGTCATGAGAAGGATGCGGGGGACCGCCGCAAAGTGCACCACCGCATCCACCGGACCGGGCGGCCGACCGAGCGCGTAGCCACCATAACCGAAGTGCGACGTCATCGCGTTGAAAACCTGACTCCCGTCCGTGATGTCACCGAGGAGGGTGGGAATGTGCGCGTGCTCGGAGGGCTTGAGATCGAAGTTCAGGATCTGGTAGCCGAGGTTCGCCAGCCAGGGCAAAACATGACGGCCGGCCTTTCCCGAGCCGCCCGTAAAGAGGATTCGTTGAGCCTTAGTCAGGGTGGACATCAGAGTGGGATTGGACGGTGAAAGCGGGAGAAATACGCCCCGCAAAGCGGAGCGCAGACGCGCTCGCACTGCAGCACCCGCGCCCGCCACACGCAAAGGCTAAACGCGGTCCGCCCGCAGACGGGTGGCGGAAGGCGTCGGCCATGCTCGGTTCACCCTTTAGGTCGTCCTCGTTTTATGCCACATGAGCCCACGCTATGCTGGATGCCCCTCATCGAAACCTGACCGAACGTTTGGCCGAGGCGCTGAGGGGCAGTCGCGAGCCGGCTGCGGCCTATGTGGCCTGGCAGCACCAGATGGACGCCCTCGGTTTTCGGCACTGGGCCCACCTGTCGTTCGACGACGACGGGAAACCCATCATCCAGAGCAACTACCCGACGGTCTGGCTTCAGCGCTACCTCGACGAGAACTATCTCTCCATCGATCCCGTCATCGCCGAGGCCACCACGGCCAAGGTGCCCTACCTCTGGCACGAGGCCGCCCGCAAACACCCGCTCAACCGGCGTCAGCAGCAGTTCTTTGACGAGGCTGGCAGCTACGGCCTCAACCTCGGTGCCGGCGTGCCGCTCTGGAACGCGCTGGGTCGGCAAGGGCTGGTCAGTCTCGTGCCGAACCTGCGCACAACCAACGAATTTGAGCGTCACTATCAGCACACCCGGATCGACCTGCTGGCCGCCGCGAATCTTCTCCACCAGCACGTCGTCCGCCTGCGGCATCACCAGCGTCACGCGCAGGTAAAGCTCACGGATCGGGAGCGCGACTGCCTTGATCTGCTACTGCAGGGCTTCACCACCGCCCAGCTCGCCCGCAACCTTGGCCTGAGCGAGCGTGGGGTCCTCTTTCACGTCGAGAACCTCAAATCCAAGTTTGGCGTGAAGACACGTTTGCAACTCCTCGCTCGCTTCATCTGAACGCGGCCGCTCGCGTCCTGGTCAGTGGGTCATCGTCTCATCCGACCTTGACCCTGTAAGAACCTACAGTAGCCGGCCGGAGAGAAAGCCCGTAAACTCCTCCTTCTCTCGTCCCTCTGTCCCCATGCGTGCAATCCGTGCCACCCCCTCCGCCCTGACGACCGCTCTCCGACTCGGGGCCTTGGCACTCGTGCTGGCGGCGGGAGCGCCCCTTCCTGCGACCGCGCAGATCCCCTACGTGTACGTCTATCCCAAGGCACCGTTTGATGTGGCGGCGGCGGAGGTGCAAATGACCCCGGGCACGTCGACGCTCCGGGGCACGATTGCCGCCAAGGAGCGCAAGGCGCTTATCAAGGCCCTCAATATCAGCAAAACACATACGGCGGGTCGGGGAACGGTCGTGACCCTCATGCCGTACACGAAGCACGTGGAGGAGTGGATTGCTCTCGACAAGAAGATCAGCCGGAAGGCCACCCTCGAGAAGGCGGCGCTCAAGCCCGAAGCGGCCTCGTATCGTATTTTGACCAAAGTGACCGACGACAGCGGTGGTTTCGAGTTCACCGGCCTGCGACCCGGAAAGTACTTCGTCTTTGCGAACGTCAACTTCGTGGAATCCGGCACCTACCTGGAGCAGACGGGCAGCGTCGATACCTACATCGGGGGCGCGCGCGTCGAGTCGATCCCCACCTACACCGGCCGCAGCTACGCCGCGGATGTTTCAAAAGCCGTCACTGCCATCGTGGACATCGTCCAGGACGGTCAGACCGTCACGGTTTCCATCACGGGGCAGTAAGGCTCCCGTGCGGCTCCGCTCTGCCTTTGTCACTGATCCAGCCATGAAACCGTTTCTCCTGCTCCTCCTGCTCGGCACGCTCCTCGCCGCCTCCAGCGCGTCCGCCGCGACGGTGCGCATTCCGGATCCAAAGTTTCTACAGCGTCTCGTCGCTCTCGGCTACGACAAGGACGGCGACGGCAGGATTCAGGACACGGAAGCCGCCGCGATCCAGAATCTCAACCTGCGCGGCCTTGGGCTGGTGAACCTGGAGGGCATCCGGGCCTTCAAGAACCTCGAGGAACTTGACGCCTCCCGCAACCCCGAGCTCACCAGCATCGATGTTTCGGGCCTGACGAAGCTGAAGGAACTCAATTTGAATCTGAACAGCGGCCTGACGGCGCTGAACCTCTCCGGCACCACCGGCCTGGAGGGACTCTACGCGTTGGACGCCAGTATCCGCACCTTGAACCTCAAGGACGTCACGCGGCTGGTCAATCTGATGGTCTCCGGCAACCAGCTGTCCGAGCTGGACGTTTCCCAGCAGAAGAATCTCAACGACCTGCGCTGCGCGGAGAATCGACTCCGCCGCCTTGACCTCACCGGGCTGGCGAAGCTGACCGACGTGTGGGCTGACAAGAACCAGATCGAGGTCCTCTTGCTTCAAGGCGCCACCCGCCTCCAATTTCTGGCGCTGGCCGGCAACCGCATCACCGCCTGCGACTTCACACCCCACCCTGATCTGGAGACGGTGGTGTTGAGCGACAACCCCTTGACCGGGGTCAAGGTGCGCGGCCTGCGCAAATTGAAGGGCCTGTTCCTCTCCGGTCCGAATTCGACCCTGACGACCCTCGATCTCTGCGGCACCTACAGCCTGGAGAAACTCACCTGGTGAACCCTCGCAGAACGCTCTCTCCCTGTCCCGAAAGCGTCACGGATTCACCGATACAATCACGCGTTGGTAGCGCGTGAGGGCCGGCACACCGGTGTCGGTCACCGCGACGATGAGGTGCAGGGTGCCGGTGCGGAGCACGCGCCGATTGGGCACCGTGAACCAAGCTTCGGACTTGCCGGCGTCCTCGATCTTGAAAATGACCGCGGTGCGCGCGCCGGCCGTGGTGAAGGTGCCGGCCTCGTAGTAGCAAAACCAGTGGTAGGTGAGCGCATGTCCATCGGGATCGCTGGTGCCGGCAACGCTGAGATTGACGCGCTCACCGGGCTTGGCCGCGAGGGTGGCGGCGTGACCAAGCCGGACGACGGGCGGGTGATTGGCCTCGGCATAGGGCTTGATCGTCCAGTCCATGCGGGCCGCAAAGTCATTCTGATAGGCGGCGCGCCAGCGCCAGATCGTGGCATGATTGGTTGTGTGCCATTTGCCATCGCCCCCCATGACCTCGTCCTGTGCATCCGTCCAGAACGGCCGGGTCTCGGGCTCAAGCAGCCTTCGATGCGGCGGCGGCGTGTAGAGCTCGTAGCGTCCGCCCCACCCGCCCCAGTCGGGGCGCTCCGGAGTGTTGAGGCCGTTCTGGATGAGGAACAGGAAGGACGGGGTGTCGCCCTCCATGAGGTATTTGGTTTGGGGATGCTGCGCGCCGAGCGGGCCCTTGCGCCGAACATGCTCGTCGAGCCAAGGATTGTCCACGAGGCTGAAGTCGGCGCCGCTGAAACGACCCCAGAAATGGTCGCCGCTGATGCCGCTCCAGGTGGCGTGGTGATACGCACCGCCGTCGGCCACGCCGGGGCTGCAGATGTAGAAGAGGGCCGGAAAGGTTTTCCGGATCCAGGGCCCGCTGTCGTCCTGGTCGGAGATCGTGTAAACGCGGAGCCGGGCAACGAAGTTCGCCAGGTCGGCCGGCGAGCGAGTCGCGCGCACCTTCCAAAGCGCCTGTGCCAGCACATTGGGACCGCCCCAGACCGGCACCCAAAGCGGACGCGGATCGTCGCGATCGACCGCGCGGATGAGTCGCGCCGAGGCGGAGGAATCATGGCCTTCGCCGACGGCGTTCATGCCGTAGTCGGCCGGACCCTCATCGATGACGGAGCGAAGGTGCTCGGCGTTCGGGTAGCCCGGTTCGTGGAGGTTGAGATTGTCCTGGACCTTGCCATAGGCGTCGACGATCTCGCGGATGCGCCACGCGGCGGTCTTGGTGCGTTGGTGGACAGAGGTGGTGGCAACCAGTCCCTCGATGTCGAAGTGGTTGGCGTAGGTCAGGAACCGCACCATCGACTGGGCATCGTCGGGCTCGTTCTCGATGTCGGTGAGCACGAACACACGGGGTTTATCGACGGCGAAGAGGGAGGCGCCAAAGAGAAGCGCGACCCACCCCAGAGAGATTCTGGTGAGCAACATGGTGGTCAGACGGTTTAGCGGTTCGTTCAGAGACAGTGCACCCGATTCGCCGGGTTTGACTTCCGCCAGGTGACAGAAGTCGGCCCCCGCTTCAGTGAGTCATCGGGAAGGGTTGAAACCGGGAGGGACCATTTCTTCGCGGCGTGATCGAGCACGATGACCCCGTCGTTTCCAACCGGGTTGATGAAGCTCTTGAAGCCGGAGACGCCATTGTCGTTCACAAACTACAGGGGCGCACACAGGACGTGGAGAAAAAGACATGGCGGAGGTCGCAAAACAGGGGGTCGGGCAATCTATAGCAGGCGTCTGCGGTGACGTCTGCGCGGCAATGAGGCGAAACTAGCGGGATCGTAGTGTCGGACCACGGTG
>Ga0154020_10010822_pt1 | contig 10410 bp, 11 predicted proteins | sample Klosneuvirus_201_FD_109709 | JGI IMG/M metagenome (GOLD analysis project Ga0154020, IMG submission 109709) | Active sludge microbial communities from wastewater, Klosterneuburg, Austria - Klosneuvirus_20160825_MG | ecosystem: Engineered > WWTP > Aerobic digester > Activated sludge | place... | reverse complement strand
TATGACGTGAGTGTTGATCCAGGCTTGTGGACAACGTCGACGAAGAAGAGGTCGATTCGACCTCCTAAGCCTCCCCGATTCTCCTCCTCACGAAATTGGACATGCACTTGCAGATAAGATTGATATGTTGAAAAGTTTTTCCTCCTTTGTTAGAATAAATCATCACGTCATAGTCTCTTCGCCTTCCCAAATGGCGGCTTTGCGTCTTCAGGTCGCTCACGTGGTCGCTGAGTCGGCCATTCAATTCTGGAGCGCCACGTCCTGCAGCAAGCCGTCCTGATACTGAGGTATGGTTATGCATTTTCATTTGTTTTGCGCTTTGGGTGAGTGTATTTCGATTCTGCCCAGCGAGCGAAGTCCTGTCTCTGGTTTTGTTCCTATCCGTCTTTCGTCCACATTCTCGACCTTGCTTTTGTCAGTTCTGATCTCTCCTCCCTCCCGTGTATTCCCCGTCATTGTTCATTTTGGTTTTTTCTTTTTCTTTTTCAAACTCAATCGCTGTTTTCTCGGGCCGTTCCTTGTGAAAGCTCGACCTCGAGAGAGTCTCTCTTTCTCGAGCGCCTGATTAACTTGGCCTTCATAGGAACTTAGTCTTACCACGATTTCACTTCTATCCGACTCACCCTAAATATGGCCACTACTGGAAATACGACGGCAGTGCCTCCGCCACAGGTAGTCGGTGACTTCATGACGCCGATGCGTCTCGGCCTCACCGCCCTCTTCGGGTTGGTCGGCGTCTACCTGCGCTATTTCATCAACGTTCTCTTTATTCAGCACTGGGGCCTTCACTCATTTTGGAGCTCATTCACGGAGAACATGATTGGTTCGATTGTGATTGCCATCGTTTATGTCGCCGGGATTGAGAATAGTCTCCTCCCCGTCGATGTGTCCTATGCATTGATGACTGGCCTTCTCGGCGGCTTTACGACCTTTAGCGGTTACGCCCTCGATTCCGTTAAATATTTCGATAACAGGGAAGATGGAATGGGCTTCCTTTCGCTCCTCCTCCCGCCGATTCTGGGGTGGGGGTTGACATATTTGACTCTCTACATCGTTCGACGTGCCGTCGCGGGTTGAGGTCTTCGTTGGAGTCTCTCAATACCATCCCTTCGATGCGCTACTATCAATGCATTTTGGTAAAGTCAACAGCCTATCGTTTACCGGTATTGGCCGCGCCAAGCCCAACCTCTCAGAACTCCCCATCACCTGATCGGTCTCTTCAGAGCTTTTTGCGTAGCAACGTCATCTTGATCAAATAAATTGGGTTTTCTTTTGTGTCCAACGTGTATACTACCATGGCCCTGTATACTACATATCCTCACGTCTGTCCTCAGTGACTCACGTGTTCCTTCTCGTAGCTCGACGCTGGTCGCCGACTGTGGAGCCCTTGTTCGGTTTCCAGATTGTCTCCCTCGCCCTCGAGCGACCAGAAAGAAGATTTTTACACGTTTTGAGTGAGTGACTTCTGCCGACTTTGTGCGTTCTCGTCATTTCCTTGTGTGGCGACGCAGCAGTCCAAGAGCCATGTCAGTGGACATCAACCTTAGCCGCGTCGACCGCATCTATCGCCCCGGCGTACTGCTTCCTCACCCGCTGCCCTCGATGTTATTGTTATGAAGTGCCATTTATTTTACTGAGATTATTTACGAAGAATGAAGCCTCATTCGCCGCGAAGAAACTTCTCTGAGAGTTTTTCTTTTTCTCGTTCTCGCCCCGACCTCCGTCGTTCTTCACCCTTTTCCCCGCCCCTCAACGACGATTAATATTTTGTTATATATTTCCTCCTTATTAGGACAAAGTGAACGGCTCAATCGTGGTGAAGACGGACGGCGGCTTCGCTCACTCCGGCATCTCCCTTCAAATGCTCGGTGTCGGTATGACAACATTTCCTCGCCGTATTCTTTTGCTCGCTCTTGACGGTGACGTTTGGGCTAATTATTTGAAAGTATATAATTCAAATTTTTTGTGATGAATATTGGCCTCTTTATTTCTGTCCTGGGCTTTGCAGAGCAACGCATTGGCGAGGCTCGACCTCGCCTCCTTTTCTCTTCGAATACACAAGACGTGAAATTTCTTTTTAGTCGATCTGCAGCTGAGCGCGAAGAGCGTCGGCCTCTTTGACGCATTTTATAATTCTCTCAAGCCCATTAACGTATGTGACGTGAAGGCTACCATTGAAAAGACGGGCAACTTAGGCACGCCTTCTTTTATTTCTCTTTTTTGAACTTGCTGCGTCCTCCTCGCTTTGACGAAATGATCTTATTTAGTTAACGGTGTGAATGAGTTCCCTTTTGAGTTGGAGCTCAAGCCACTCGAGGGCCAGGAGATCTTCGAGACTTACCACGGAGTGTTCGTGCTTTTCTAGGGACCTTTCTTTCTCGCTCGACTTCATGTTGTCTCTCTTTAGTTATGTCAATATCACCTACACTCTCAAAGTTGGCGTTGTGAGGAAGTTTTTCGGAAAGAACCTTGAAAAGACGCTTGAGTTTATCGTCGAGAAGGGGGTACGTTCTCTTTTCGCCATAGGCAACTCATCTTTTTCTGAACCTTCCCTCGTTAGCCATCAACGACCAAGTTCGATCCGAAGCCCGAAACGTTTGTCCTCAACACGGACTCTATTGAGACCAGCTCGAACAAAGTATACGATCTTGCGCATTTATCGGATTGGATGCATTTAGCGTGACACGATTTCTTGGTAGTTCAAGAACGTTCCCGATTTCTCGATTCGTGGTTTGATCGAGTCCACCTCGCTGTCAATTGACGACCCACTTTGGGGCCACTTTGTTCTGGAGAAATGCGAAGAGCCCATCAAGGGTTCGAGATCACTCTATATATTCAATTTTTGAGTGGATAGCACTCCTCTCTGATGGTGGTTCATTTTCAGGAGTAGAGATTCAGCTGGTGCGCGTCGAGACGGTCGGCAGCACGGAGGGCTTCGCGAAGGAGGCGACTGAAATTCAAAATATTCAGATTGCCGATGGCGACGTTGTTCGCGGCGTTGGTAATTTCTCTCAATGATTTCGGATGGTCCTTGATCTACTGTCTCATGTCTGATCCCGCAGAGATCCCAATCCACATGGTCTTCCCGCGTCTCTTTACCTGCCCTAGCGTTGGCTCGCGCACCTTCAAGATCGAGTTTGAGTTCAACTTTGTCCTCATGTTCCCTGATGGCCGCCTCATCTCTAAAAAGTACCATCTATTTGACGATGCTCTAAATAAATCATTTCGTCACCCTTATGCACTTTGTTTAGGTTCCCCTTGGTTCTCTTGCGATAAAAAAAGATGAAGGAAAATGTGCATAGACGGTAAATAAACAATATTAGAACTCGTCAAAATTGTCAAAATCCTCCATTTAATGCGATGGTATGCGAAATGAAGTAACTCGAGTCTTGACCAGAAATATAAGACAGGCTTCAAAGAAGACCCTGCGCGGCCAGATCGCGATAGGTCTTCTTGTTGAGCACGTTGCCCTCGCTGTCCTCGAACTCCTCCATGACCTCGTCATTCCATGCATCTTTCTGCTTCTGGAAAAACAAACACAATCAGATTCAGACAACCAAGCATGGAAGAATACAAAAAGAGACCGCACATTCTCACGGAGCTTCTTGGAGAGGTCGAGGGCGTCCGCGATTTTAGTGACTTCGCTGAACTCCTTGCTGTTCTCGATGCGGAGACACTTGAGGCCGTGATTGTGGCGCCACTCGTTAAAGTGCTTCTCAAATGCACGACGACCCCAGTAAGACATGTTACCGCAGATCTCGCACTTGTACTCGATGCCCAATCCGTGCAATTTGTAGAGCCAGAAGGGGATAGGATTGCCCAGGTAGTCCGTAGGGTAGTTCTGCTTCGTGAGCTTCACCTCCTCCTGCTCGTCATCCTCAACGTCACTCTCGTCATCGCCCAACACCTCCGCTTCCTGCTCCTGCGCAGTACGGGCCATCTTACTAAACGTCAAAATGGAAGTGACAAGCTGGATGACCCTGAAAAGTATTCGTCGAATGAGAGTACCGCTCGACGTTTTGCTTAGTCTGATCGATAGTCTCAGTAAGTAATCCACCGAGACGGTTAATCTTCGTCTCCAACAAGCAAAGCTCCATGAACGCTAAGAAGAGGAGGTAAGAGGCCCAAAACGATCACTAACTAGTCATGAGAAAAAAATACATATGCTCATTCGTCATGGAAAATGGCATCACAAGATTCAGGTGAACTTTGCGTTGAAATTAATCACAGCATGATGAAAAATCATAAAGAAAAGGGAGGGTCGTACTGGTGTTGAACCATTTGATGTTGGCCTGATACTTCTTGCCGCTAAGGTAGCTCTTGAAGGCGTTCTCGTTGGTGAAGAGCTTCTGCGAATACTTGTCCCACATTGGGCTGGCAGCTGAACAACACGGCATCAGAAGAGAAACCCAAAATTCATTCAAAAGAGAATTTAAAAATATTAAGAAACAGACTTGCTCATTCGTCAATTGGTATCAGCATGGATATCAGGTGAACTTTGCGTTTGAAGTTATTAATCACGGCAAGAAACTGAACAAGCAACTCGATGCAACGAATACATACCTTTCTCACGCTCAGCATCAGTCTGGCCCACGGGAACGAATGAACTATCAGCCCACGCCTTCTTAAAGTCCTCCTCAAATTGGTGCAAAGTGCCATTGAGGTCGAACAAGGGCTGGGTGCGACGGAAGAAGCTCAGGAGGTAATCGAGCAGGTCCGTCAAGTACTGCTTATACTCAGCAGTTTTACCTAAAACAAGAAATGACAAAAAGTTTCTCCAGGGGTTCAGTGGCGATCAGAGAAGAGCGTACCGACTTCGCGGTCGGGGAACTGTGCGAAAATATCCAGGAAATAAAGATAGTCAATTTGCTCGGGGTTCTTCACGCCCTGCAGGTTCTGATAGCGCTTGTGGAACGCGTGCAGATCCAGATAGCGGCCATGGCCCTCTTCACCCGTAAAGTGAACCAACTCTTCCATCTCAAGCCTATCATGGCAATCCAACGAAACAAAGTCAACAAAATAGACCATGAACAGGGCAAGCGCACGAATTCAACATTTGCTCGGCCTCAGGACGCTCAACTACGAGGTTCGGGAACTTGCGGTGGTAATCCTTGACCTGCCTCAGCTGCTCGTAAAAATCTGAGAAGAGCTGAGCACCCTTGCCGCCCATGGAAGCGATTTCAGCAGCACGAGACCTGGATAGGACTCAGATCAGCGATGGGCATGAAGAGCAAACAGAAGACGGTCTCGAACCCATCCTCGTCCTTGTACGTCTTGACGAGGGTCTTGGTGCGATCAACAATTTTGTCCGCGAAAGTGTTTACCCAGTGGGAATGGTTAATGTTTTCGCGATGCTAACAGATAAACGGTCAAGAGAGGACCTCTGGAGAAACACGAGAACCTCGATGGAACGAGAGCTCGACGAGCTAGCCTGGTGAAGGCACAGCCAAACCAGAAAAAAAGATTAAAAAAAATTTGAACAAAAGAAAGAGAAAAAACACGGGAAAAGGCCACAGAGCCCAATGCGAGAAACCCTTCGGCGAGGGCACGGGCAGAAAGAGAGCGAACAGCAACGATTGATACAAACACACAAAAGAACCCATAGGACCACCGTGCAAGGAGAAATATAAAATACCAATTAAGACGATGATAAAACAAGCTGAGCAGCATGCGGGATCCACAAGAAGCAAGGAGGAAAGAGCCTTACGCAAACACAGAAACACCCAATGGTGCGCAGCACATGGTCTCATCAACCAAATATAATAATTCACAATAAACCATACCGTTTTCGCATCCTCGACGAGAACCTCGACGATGGCGCGCTCAAAGAGCTCGATGTCTTCGTGGGAAGCGCGAGTGCGCTCCAACAACGTCGTCGTCATTTGTGCAACGGACGAGGCGAGACCTTTTCCAATAGGGGCGATTGAAAAAGATGACCAATGATTGGCGATGAACCTAATCGTTGTACAAAACTCACTGCCAAATCGGTCTATGGCGCCGCCTGAGAATCCGGCGCCACATGACGACGGTTCTTGCTAGGCATTGCGCTCAGCGCCCCACTCATGTGTCCTGTGCCTCACTTCCCCTTTTCATTCCAATTGAGACAGGAAACAATTGGCCATTATTTTCCTCAACAATGCGATGGGAGGACACTCGTAGTGAGGACTTCAAAATGACTGTCCACAGAGGGAAGAACTCAGTCGGCCAGCCCGACGAAGATCGCTAAGTATCAACAGTAACTTGAAATAGCACCACATACAATTTCCAATTGCAAATCAGGGTCATTGGCTCTTGCGCATCAGCTCAATCCCACCTAAATAGTAAGGCCACATGTAAAATCCATCGGGAATGCTGAAAAAAGACAACAATAATGATACCTTGCTTTTCGACAAAGGTACGTAGTCCGAGTTTGTCGAGTTGGTCCTCGGTGACTCTTTTCCAATCTTGCTCTTCGGTAATCTTGAGCGTTGTGGCAACATATTTCAGTGCCTCCGCGATAGTCTCCTTGTCATTCAGCACAGATAATGGGACGCGATTGAATTTCCATGGCAGCCACCGATAGTCAGGAAACACGGCCTTGATGTATTGATACGGCGAACTGTTGAAGTAGTTCCGAAGCATGCCTCCTCCTCCATGGGCATAGAAGTCTTGCGGTGTCACTCGATACCAACGCTCCATGTCCCTCCAATCGAACCCAAGCACCGATGCCAAGTGCGATGCGAACTGCTTTTGCTTCTCAATAGATTGCCAAAAGTGCTTTTTCTTGAACGGGATTGCCTCCTCGAAAGAACTCGGAATGGAATCGCTTGGCGCTTGGAGAGACGAAATAATGGCACTCGGAGAACTCTTGTATTTCAACAAGAGGCCTAAGCCATGGTGCTCAACAAAATGTTGAGTGCGAAGTTGATCTGCTTGCTTCACATTCACAGTGGTTATAAGCCAGGAAATGTAGGCCTTCCGGTTGTCCACCTTCTCCCAAAACTCGCTCGGAACTCTTTCGAATCGCCAAGGAAGAAAGTGGTAATCGTCATATACCGTAGACACCATGGCAAACACATCTCCATAGATCTTCAAAAGGCGCTCACCACCATGAGATATCACAGCCACCCTGGTGAGTCGATATAGACCGTCTTTACTCAATTTCATTTCTGTTGCGAGCCAGTCCAGAAACTGACGATGCACCGCGGGGTCTTTCCAAAGGCCTCGGGGAGCATGATGAAATTTCCAAGGGATCCATTGCTTCTCCGGATAGAGCGATTTGAGAATGTCGGAAGGCGAGTTGTTGTATAACCGCAGCAACGGGGACCCTTCATTTCTACCGAGATCCAGAGTGGAGAGCGAATACCATTCCTCGGGAACGCCTTCGGCTCGACCAAGAACAGAGCCAAGCCACCTCATGTACTTCCTCTGATGAGGGATCTCTCTCCAAAACACCTACAACAACAAATGATATTAAAACACAAAAAGGAGCATCAACAATAGAAGGGTCACCATGTCCGCATCGGCGAAACGCCAGGGACGCCACGGATGGTTCGGGAAGAGCCGAGGCACTGAAGACCACAATGGACCCCTACAAAAAAGTCAAAACATCAAAATTTTCACAACATAGCAGAATGAAAGACTCAAGCTCTGTAATAGAGCTGAAAATGCACGAGGCAAACTTGTACCTGCTCTCAAGCCATTTCTTTCCACCCATTTTCTTGATTTGTGTCGGTGTGATTTCATACAAACCATCCATTCCCGAAATCCCTTTCAAGATATCAAGTTCAATCCAGGTAAGAGAAAGCAGTCGATAACAAATCAGCAGGACCACATCGCCTCATAAGGGCCTCAACGAACTTGCGCTCGTTGGTCTCGTCGGTCCAATAGGAGCTCGCCTGGCTCTTGTAAAAGTCAGATTCTTCTTTTTGATTCGATATCTATAAAACAGAGATCATGCGCCAAACGTTACTATGAGATACGGATTCACAGAGTCTTGTGTCGAAGAAGCTCGAGAGTCAAATACCTCGACCTCGTCGATCCTCGGCGACGATTCCAACGCTTCTGTAGCTTCCTTGCTTGAAAATCGTCGACAATGATGAAAAATGACACTATTTTCAATAAATTTTAATTCTTGGAGTTCTCGGGCGATCGAGGTCGAAGGGCGGCGCGGGAGGGACATCCAACTCATCTTCGACGACCTTCGGAATTTCGCGGCGGCACGAGCGAGCGCCAGCGAAGAGTGCATCGCTTTGAAAATATTCAGACTATGAAATATCAATAGAAACTTCTCAATTCTGGAAGTGAATGATGAGGTGTGGACTGTGGAGTCTCTGGCCGCGTTGTGATCCCTCATCTAATATTAAGACCTCAACTCTTAGCCATTCTCCTCTGAGCTCTGAGACGCTTCGATATCCCTTATATATTCGGAGGAAATATTATATAGAGTGTATTTATCGATTAGCAGACCCTGGGAGAAATGGCGCTGCTGAACGTGAACGAGCAGGACAAAGTGAAAGTGCTCGTCCTCGGCGACACTGGTCCCCCCTCATCCTTGCCCTCTCTCTCTCAATCAAGCTCTGATTTTCTCTCTTGATATTACATCCAATTATATAATATTTCTATTTTTAATTATTTTTCTTTGGGCTAGGTGTCGGTAAGACGTGTCTGGTGCATTTACTGTGCGCCGGCGAGGTCTTGTCGTACTCGGCGTGGACCGCTGGTGTCAACGTCGACGTCCTCGTGCACCTTCTTTGCTGACGTCATGTTGTTGATTCTAATGTTAACGTCTTGATTCAATTTAGTTATTTGAGCACCCATTAACGAAGAAGAAGCACTTTGTGGAGTTCTGGGATGTGGGCGGCTCCACTCGCTATGAGCTCGCTCGCTCCGTCTTCTACAACGATGCTCACGGTCCTTTTATCATCTTCATGAGCTCCCTCGCAATCGAATGATAATTGATTCTTAGGAGCGATCTTGGTGCACGATTTGTCGAACAAGAAGTCACGGCAGAACCTCAAGAAGTGGATCAAGGAGCTCGCTCTTCAGATCGACCCCAATTCATCTTACTCTTGGTCGAAGGTTTGAGCACCACCTGCTACTCTAACCTGCTAATCTAAGATGTGCCTCACTCATTTGATATCTTCCAGATTGTATCTGGACCAGAAGACGGCGATGGAGTGAGCGCAAGTCCAATTATTGAGCTAAGCTCGAATGACAATGGCAACGTGAGGTCGCTCCCCGTGCTCGTCATTGGCAACAAGGCCGACCTCGTTTCACACGACCTCCACGGCCGAAGCGAGCGGCCAGGGAAAGGCGGAGGTTATGATTACGAGTCTGGCCAATCATCCTCGTCAGTCGAAGATGGCGATCTCCAAATTCAATTGGTGCGGCTCTTCAGCTTCATCCCTCTCCTTCGTGATAATGCTGAATTGGAACTCATTCAGAGCGCCCAAGACGAGCGTTCCGTGGCGCCAGGCTCTCTTCCATTCAATACTTTGAGATCGTTTTATCAAACTGTGATTGACCGTAATCGCCGTGAGGACTGGTCGCAACAGAGTTTGAATAGGAAGACGACGTCACTCGCTGCCTCCTCCGTCGGCTCCAATCGCTCTTATGTTCGAGGCTCGGACAACCCGCTACTTAGCGTCAAAGTAGGAGGCGATTCGCTTTTATGATGGATGGCCGTGCCGATCTTGTATATGTGTTCAAGCGTGTCATGTGAAATTGAAATTCTATAAACCTCAGGAAGGGCAAAACTTTGATGAGGTTAGGTCATTTACATAGAGACAAGGAGCTCGAAGCAGAATAAGTCCGAATCCTCAAGGCGCTCAAATTTAGAAGATTCGACTGTGGGTGAGGCGATGATGAAGGTCCTGGAACATCTTGCGAAGACTCTCGCCCTCCATGCTTGTCATAGTGTGCAGCCGCGTCATGACCTTCTCGACCAACAAGTCAACCTTCGACTCGCGGAAGGAACGTCTAGAGCAAGACAAACTATTAGAAAACAAGACTGAATTGAGTAGACCAGAGAGGGTACCTCTCCGATTCGGCAGCGTCAGGCGACTGAAGCTCGAGAAGCCAACGGCTGCAGACTTGGAACATGGCGCGATACAAACGAGGCATGTTGGACTTCCAGAAAGACTCCTACATGAGATAACGAGAAGACTTTGAGGTATCGACCACACTGCACTCAATGCGTTACGCCTTCCATACCTCATTGTCTAAGAGCATCGAGTACTCGCGGAGGATCGCTGGGAAAGGGACACCAACAGTGACAAGCGCGTCCACAACCCAGAACGGCGACCACACGACACCGTGGCGGCCGCGCATCTCAGCGCTCAGACGCTCCAAGCGCTCAATGAGACGTGCTAAGCACAATGGAATAAAAAAAAGTGAACAGGAAGGGGGGGGGGGGGGGGGGGGAGAGAT
>Ga0154020_10010821_pt1 | contig 10411 bp, 8 predicted proteins | sample Klosneuvirus_201_FD_109709 | JGI IMG/M metagenome (GOLD analysis project Ga0154020, IMG submission 109709) | Active sludge microbial communities from wastewater, Klosterneuburg, Austria - Klosneuvirus_20160825_MG | ecosystem: Engineered > WWTP > Aerobic digester > Activated sludge | place... | reverse complement strand
TGGGGTTGGTGTATGATCGCCAGCCTGAAACTTCACGAAGTGTGGAGGGATGGCCGAGTGGCTGAAGGCGGCGGTCTTGAAAACCGTTGTGCGTGAAAACGTACCGGGGGTTCGAATCCCTCTCCCTCCGTGCCCTGAATTTTGGATTTTTTTGGAGAGATGGCCGAGCGGCTGAAGGCACCGCCTTGCTAAGGCGGCATACGGGAAACTGTATCGCGGGTTCGAATCCCGCTCTCTCCGCCACCTTCCTGCGCTGCAGGCTCAACGCCCCAGGAATTCCACCACGTGACTGATCGCAGAACGACCCATGGCGAGGACAGCCTCAGCGGAGTTTCCACCGATGTGAGGAGTAAAATAGAGGTTTGGCCCCGTCGGAGCGGCAAAATAGGGTTCTGAGGGGTAGACATCAGCAGCGAAGCCCCCCAGATGACCCCTCTGGACAGCTGCGCAGGTCTCACCGAAATCTACCACCCCACCTCTTGCGGTATTGATGATCAGAACCCCAGACCGCGTCCGTGCGATCTGATTAGCACCATACATGCCGCGGGTCGTGTCATCGAGTGGCACGTGAAAACTGATCGCGTCGGCCGCTGCGAGGATCTCATTGAATGATGCGGCCGACGCGCCGACTTTCGCAGCAGTCTCACTCTTGTCAATGATGTCATGAAATAGAATTTGCTGAGGAGATAAGCCCAAACCTCGCAGCAGCCACGCCACTTCGCTACCCGTGTGACCAAAGCCAACGATACCAATGGTGCAGCCTGACAGTTGTCGTCCGCCTTGCTTGATCCAGTTGCCGGCTTGCATAGTTTGCGATGTATTGAAAATATTACGAAAGTGTCCGAGGAGAAAACCAATGACCAATTCGGCAACTGATCGCCGGTTAACGCCTGCAGTCCATCCGAGCTTTATTCCCCCCGCAGCCATGGCCTTCTGATCAAGGTTGTCGGTGCCTACCCCGTATTTCGCGATAAGTTGGAGATTTTTACATGCGTCGAGGACTGAATAGGTTATGGGCTCGGTGCCTACAATTGCAACTTGAGCATCGCCGATAAAGGACGAGAGCTCGTTGCCTTCGAGCTTTTTCCCGTCAGTGTTTGCTTTGACGGGAAAACCGAGATTCCGAAGCTCGTTGACAAGAATCGGAGATTGCGAAAAGGAGCTGGAGGTTACTACAATGTTGCAGGTGCTTGTCATTTACAAAGATATACGGCAAACACCTCGCTCAATCCATAGAAGAGAACAGCACAGGGACTTTTTTGCGCTTTCCTCGATCAGGAGTGCGGCATGACCAGGAAAAAGAAATTGTCTCGCAGAATTGTCACTTTGATTTTGTTTGCCTGCGCAACTGTCAAGTTTGCTCCTGCGTCATTCAGCCAGGTAGAGGCTGCGAAAACCGCGCCAAGAACGCTAAACATCGTAACCACGGAATGGCCTCCGTTCGAATATTCCAGCGGAGAGAAAGTGCTGGGAACAGATGTTGCTATCGCCGAAGAGGCGTTCAAAAGAATTGCGGTGCCGATAAAAATAAACGTCTTACCCTGGGCCAGGAGCGTAAAGAACACACAGACTGGGGTTGCGGATGCGATTTTTACACTTCGCAAAACTCCCGACAGGGAGTCGTTTCTTGCTTTTCCGGAGGAACCCTTGAGCGTCAGCGAGAACGTTTTTTTTAGAAAAAAAGATAGCAAATACAAAATACAGACAGAAAATGACTTGAAGGATCGACTTGTTGGCGCGGTCATTGGCTACGACTATGGGCGAGACTTTGCGACTTCGGCTGCTTTCCGGAGGGACCTCAATCGAAGCGATGAAAAGGCATTTGATAAACTTGCTGCCGGCCGACTCGATTTTTTCATTTGTGACAGAGTTGTCGGAAATTTTGTCTTAAGTAAGTCTCCCTACCTAGGGAAGGTTGTCCATGATCGCATGGTGTACTCTAAGTTTGATATGTTTCTCGCGTTCGCAAAGAAAAAAGATCTTGTTGTAACAATGAAAGATTTTTCGCGGGCATTGCAATCCATGAAAAAAGACGGTTCTTACGAAAAAATTATAAAACAGGCGGAGAGTATCGCTGGAGTAAAAACGCAGGAGTAAAGTGAGCCACCTCAGAAATTTACCCCAAGGGTGCTTCTGACAGGTCGAATTCAACGCCAAATATTTTGGCCATTTCGTCAGCGGCCAAGGACCCCCCTGCAGGGATCGCATCCGAAGAGAGTGATTCTGAAAGCTGGGACGAAGCGTTGGCTATGAGATCAGCCTGCTTAATGGAGCGGAGTTCAAAGAACAGCAATGGCTCCTTGTCGAGACGTTGACCGACAGCATAAAGAGTGGCCGCAACATGCTTGCACACAGACGCATCATCAATGCAGGAGCAGGTCATTTTAACTTCCGTGGGCATGGGAAACACCCCCGAGTTGTGATTCGTTAACGCGAGAAGAATGCCATGGGAAAGCTTTCCGCTCATTAAATCAGTTAAGGACAGCACTTCTCCGGCGCATTTTTTGACGAGAGTCTGCCAGCGGGTATCCTCTAATGGCGCGATGCGGATGTGGACTTCGTGAGTTCCGTCATCCATGACTCTCGCAAAAATCAAGCCCGTCGTAATATCCAAATGCAAAACACCACCCGCGCGCATGCAGGATTTTCCCAAAGGCATACGACGCTCGTAGTCGTGGTATTGCTCAAGATTATCAATCCAGCTCAGGCCCCAGAAGGTTGTCGCTATTTTAGAACGGCTGACCTTCCTGGTGGTACCGGTTGGTTTACGGGAATCCGCATAGTCATAAAATGGCTCGGTTCGATCGGGTGGATTCTCGTTTTCCATAGCCCCTTCACCCGCGGACTTCGACCGATGAGAGGTAGTTCGACACTTTCAGGATGTCGATGTCGCTGTTGAACCCAAGAAGGGAATTTGTAGCGGCAAAGTCTTTAACAATCTCACAGAAAATCGTTCGGGTTAGCTCCTTATCGTGGATTCCCAAAATCAGCAGGTAATCAGCACTCCACAGCTCCGGAATTCCCCTGGCGAAACCAAAGTCAAAGAAAACCGGCTTCCCTTCCTTAAAGGTCTCACCTGTAAAGACTTTGCCGCAATTAGTGTTGTTGGCGCCACCAATGCGATTTCCATTTTTTCGAGCCAGACCAATTCCAACGGAGACGGGGCCATTGAAAAGGTGCGGATTGGTTGCCATGATGGAAAACCGCATGATGAAGGGTTTGGCGTAGTCAATGACCGACGTGGTCATGCCATCCTGAACAAAAATCGTATCCACTTCGAGAGAGGGCATTTCATCGCCCTTCCCGGATTTTTGTGCCGTGGTGTCGGCCTCCAGCTTTTCTTTTCGCAGAATTTCACTGCGCTCAAATTCAGAAAGGGACTGCAAGTACCTTTCATGCATGATGGCATCGTGGGCACCGATCGCAGCGTCGATGTCTCCGTCGAACTTAATGATGCCGTTTTCCAGCACGATTCCTCTGCGGCAAAAAGCCCGCGCCGTATTGACGTCGTGCGAGACCAGGATAATCGTGCAGCCGGTTTCCCGCATTTGCTCGATGCGTTTAAGGCACTTTGCAGAAAAATTCTGGTCGCCTACGGCAAGTACTTCGTCGACAAGAAGGATCTCCGGGTCGACAGCAGTCGCACAGGCAAATCCCAGGCGTGCCTGCATGCCGCTGCTATAATTTTTAAGGGGCATGTCGATAAAGGCACGAATTTCTGAAAAATCGATGATGCTCTCAATTTTCTCTTGAGTCTCGCCGCGAGATAGCCCCATTAATGCGCAGGAAAGCACGATGTTCTCATAGCCGCTCAACTCGCCGTCAAATCCTGTTCCGAGCTCGATCATTGGTGCAACTCGGCCACTGACAGCGAACCCGTCGTAAGCCGGCACAATGATTCCTGCCAACACCTTCAACAGAGTGGACTTTCCCGAACCGTTGTGTCCGAGCAGGGCGACGGATTCACCCTTCAGAATCTGGAAATTGATGCCGGAGAGAGCCTTGATTTCATGTTGGGTATGTTTACGTCCGAGAACGCGGATGACGTATTCCTTAAATGAGGAATAGCGATACTCTGAGTATGAGTAAGTGATGCTGACGTTTTTACACTGGATGACTGGATGGGTCATTTAATAAAACCTGGGCTACTTACAGCCGGAATAAAATTCTGTTTCTGGCGACTCGGTAGATGCTAAAGCCAATAAACAAACTCACAAATGCGAATCCATAGAGCCAAGGTAGCCGTGACAAGATGCCGGCATCTCCCGAATAAATGGCACCGCGAAAGCATTCGATATAGTGCGAGAAAGGGTTGTAAAGCAAAAGCTCACGAACATACTCCGGTAAAGCCGGATTACTCCTGTCGTAGATCACCGGTGTGGCGTAAAAAACGAGGGTCAAAATGGGTCCCAGTACATGAGCAATATCTCTGAAAAAAACATTCAAGGTCGATAGCGCTAAGGCAATCCCGCTAAGAAACGCCGCGTAGGCGAGGACTACAAGGGGGAGGTAGACCACTTCCACCGGGAAATGCATGCCACGCAAATAAAGAATAATGGTATAGGGAATTAAGGACAGAAGCATATTGATGACCCCTGACCCCATCGGAACCATAGGGAAAATCCAAATAGGGACGGCGACCTTTTTAAGGAGCGAAGCGTTCGCAACGATCGAACTGGTTCCTATCTCAATGGTCTGGGCGACCATATTCCACGCCACGATACCGGCAAGAATAAAGACCTCATAATGGGGGATGCCCTTAACCAGGTGACTGAAAACAAAGGCAATCACTGTCATGAACATCAGCGGATTCAGCATCGACCAAAGGTAGCCAAGGAATGTTCCGCGATATTTAACTTTAAGTTCCCGTCTGACCATGACCGCAACGATAGCTGCGGCTTGGCCGATACGCCGCTTAGCAGATAACGCTTTGGCGCTTGGTCCTGATGGCTGCGGTGTATTTGCTTCTATCGGCAACTCAACCTCGAAATACTTCGTCAAGCTTCGCTTTTAATTCCAAAGGGCCAATTTCTGGCATGACCCGCTTTGGGTCAGGGACTAAAAAGGCATCCTCCTCCTGACAGAAACTACGAATGGGATCCGTCATTAGCTCCGCCGGCCACCGTTTTGTCAACGTAACTTGCTCGAACCCTTCACAGTTGACGCCGCGTGACGGGGATTCATGATGTATAAGCCGGGCATAGGGAGTGTAAATATTCGACCAGCCCCTGGTGCGAAGCTTAAGAGCAAAATCAACATCGCCGAAGCCATTGGGAACGAAGATTTCGTCAAGACCACCGACGGCACAATATTTTTCCTTGGTAATCATCAGGCAGGCTCCGGTGATGCCGGCGACCTCATGAACTGTTTGATTATAGGCATAGTAAATAAGGTCGTCGGCCTCTGCGCGCTGGAAGTAATGGGCGGCGATCTTGCGACCAGCGACCATCACACCCGCGTGTTGAATAGTCCCGTTAGGGTATGTGAGAAGCCCACCGACGGCACCGACTTCGGGCAGCTGCGCGAGCCGAACCAGTTCCTCAAGCCACTCACCATGAAGGACTTCGGTGTCATTATTGAGCAAAAGGACGAGGCTTCCTCGGCATTTCTTGACCCCGTTGTTGTTCAGTCGTGCGAAGTTGAAAGGGGCGTCATCGCGAAGAATTTCAATTTTTTGAGGATGTGTGGACTTGAGCCTCTCAAAATAACTCAGGCATTTTGAATCAGAAGTCGCATTGTCGACTAACATGATTTCGTACGCTGGATAGGTCGTCTTTTCCAGAATAGAGGAGACACACTGTTCAATCAGATCCAGGCGGTCTTTCGTAGGTATGATGATTGAAACCAATGGGGGCGGAACCGGAAGTCTGAATTTAACCCGGTAATGGAGAGTATCAGGCTCAAAAGTCACGTCGGCGGGCCGCCCACGGCGCTCGCAGGCTTCAGTAATGGCTTTAATTCCCGCAGTTGCGGTGTAGGGCTTGGCATCAGGGCTTCCGGCAGTGCTATTCGCGTGGGCACGCCATTGATACAAGCACAAAGGAATGTGAACGACGGGCTTGGTGGTGGCTTCGGTCATGCGCAGCATCAGATCGTGGTCTTGAGATCCCTCAAATCCAAGGCGAAATCCCCCTACTTTACGGACAACCTCAGTGCGGTAGGTCGTAAGGTGTGTTGTGTAATTGACGGACAGATGAAAAAAGGGCGACCAGGAGGGTTTGTGGAATACCCCACGAATCGGCACACCTGACTGGTCGATGACCGTTTCATCGGAATAAAGAATGTCAGGTGATTCGTGAAGATTGATGTATCGTACGACTTCTGCAAGAGAGCTCGGGTAGAGCAAATCATCATGATCCAGCAATGAAATGTATTCACCAGTTGCAAGCTCAAGCGCGCGATTGGATGTCCCGCTGATCCCTTTGTTTTCAGTGTTTACGGCGATACGGACTTTGCCGGCGTATTGCTTGGCAAAAGCGTCGATCATAGCCGTGATTGCAGGGCTACCCGAACAGTCATCGACGATGCAGGCCTCCCAGCGTTCGTAGGTTTGAGCAGCCACAGAGGCGAGTGCCAGGCGCAGAAATTCCACATCAACTTTATAGACAGGGATCAAAACACTGATGCGCGGCTGCACAGGCATGATCGAAACGATGTATCTAAGATGCTGATAATAGCGCTGCAACACTTTCGCGGGACTTGCGTGAGAGGCGTCCCGTAATCGGCTATCCGGGCTAAAAGCCCATCCAAAGCGGGTGATGTAACGCAAATAGAAATTTCCGACTACGCGGGCCACGCTGGAGGTAAAGCCATGGGACAGGAATAAAAATTTTCGCCCCAGTCGCAGGATCAGACGTTTATGAAGAGACGCAATGCCGGACAAAGGAACCTCATGGATCATGTAATAAAATTGCAGTGAAGCGTTTTAGCATAAGGTTGGCGACCGCGCCTTAAACAATGGCTCGAGATATAAAAACCTGCTAAGAAGGTTGTCTCGGAAAAACAGGCGAACGACTCCGCCTATCTAATCGATATCATAGGAAAATTTGCTTGGGACGCTTTATAATTGCTCTGTTCGCGTTCATCGGAATCCACCATTGGACACAGGTATGGATATATAGTGTCGACGTTCCCTTTTGGGATGAGTGGGAGTATTTGGCACCAGAACAGCTCCCCGCTGGTTTTTCTATGGCCTGGCTCCATCAGCTTCATAACGAGCATCGAATTGCGCTCACGCGGATTCAGACCTTTCTCCTTTATAAGCTCAATGGGTGGGATGCAAGTCAGCAGCAGGTTATGAATTTTGGCATCTATTTTTTCGCTGTTTGCGCTTTTCTCTATGCGCTTTCCAAATGGAACAAATCGAAAATGATGTGGGTTTTAGCTGCATTTGGAGTGTTTTTGCTGAGCCCGAGGCTGGTGGAAAATCACCTGTGGGGGTTTCAGTCACAATTCCATTTTGCGTGGGCCTTTGCCTTTGCCGCAGCATTTTGCTGGTTCAGGGAAGTCCCAACCTGGCGGACTTCGGTGGCGGGTACACTCTGTGCGGTCTTGTCGATATATTCGTTTTCTGGGGGAGTGTTGTCCACCGCGGCGATCACAGGTGTATACCTCGTGTTCGGCCTTTTCCGGATGTTCCGATACCCTTTGGTTCGCCGGGAGACAGCGGTTCATTTGTTTGCCGTGGTGACGCCCGTTTTTGTTACGACGTCTTTTTGGGCAATTGGCTTTAAGAAGCCACCTGCTCACGCTGAAATGGCGATGCCATGGACCAGACCTTTTTGGGATTTTTTTGCTAATCTCGTTTCAAGCGGATGGGGTATCGACCAGGTAGACACCTCTATTGGATTAGGGTTTTTTGCTGTTATGACGGTTCCGATGATCGGGCTGCTTTGCACAGAAGAGAAGCGGTTTGATGCGCGAGTCTGGGGCTTAGTAGCGATTTTCGCAGCGGTTCTCGCCTTCCTGGCAAGTATTGCGGCAGGTCGGGCGGGTTTCGGTGACCTGGGACTTTCAAAGTCTTCCAGATACACCGAAATTGGGGGATTGCTGATTCCTCCCACAGTACTGGCCTGGTGCCTGCTCCTTGATGGAAAAGTTCGTTTAAATCGATCAATCCTGACTATTCTGTGGGCTATCTGCTATCTGTCCTTTCGTAACGATTGGAGCTACGAGCGTAACTATACGCCGGTAAAGGAACGACGAATACGCGGCCTTGCCTGCTTGAATGCCTATTATTTTCAGGGTGGTGTGCCGAATTGCCCGGATCTTTACCCTTGGGCTGCAGCCGATAAGTTTGATGCCGCCAGAAATCTGAATCTTTCATTTTACGCGGATCTGGAGAGGGCACGCCACTGAGCGCGCATTAATTCTTGCCGACGCTTTCAAGGTAGTGATATACCTTGCTCCCTGTGATTTCGCCTATTTAACAGCCTTTTTTGCAAGGCCGCTAACCCGAACCAAGGTGCTGCGTATGCGAATTTTAATCGCCGGTGGAGCCGGGTTTGTTGGAAGCTCTCTTTGCCTGAATTTTCGCAAGTCATTACCAGGTGCGGCCATTGTTGCGTTCGATAATCTGCGGCGGCGCGGGTCCGAACGCAACCTTGCCATTTTTAAAGAGCATAACATTCAATTTGTGCACGGCGATGTTCGCTCCGCTGATGACATTCAAGGCTGTGGTGCGGGATTTGATCTGTTCGTCGATGCTTCTGCTGAGCCCAGTGTTCTTGCCGGACAGGAGGGTTCTCCGGCTTATGTGCTCGACACGAACCTTAAGGGTACACTCAATTGCCTGGAGTATGCGCGCAAGTCTTGCGGTCAATTTTTGTTCCTTTCAACCTCCCGGGTCTATTCCATTGATCCGCTGCGTGCCATCAGTCTTGATGAAAACAAGACGCGTTTTGTCGTAGGTGCCGCCGAGCAAGGCGGCCTGTCACAGGAAGGCGTCGCCGAGACTTTTCCGACCCATCTGCCGCGTTCACTTTACGGCGCGACGAAACTGGCTTCTGAAATGTTTGTGCAGGAATATGTCAACACGTATGGCATGAAAGCTATTATCAACCGGTGCGGAGTCATAGCTGGACCTGGACAGTTTGGAAAAGTTGATCAGGGTGTATTTACTTTGTGGGTCGCGCGACATTTCCTCGGCGAACCCTTGAAGTACACTGGATTTGGCGGGACCGGCAAACAGGTGCGTGACCTTTTGCATCCGGCGGACCTCTTTGCACTTGTCAAAGCGCAGTTGGACAAGCCTTCCCAATGGAACGGTTCGGTTTTTAACATCGGCGGCGGAAATTTTTGCTCTACCAGCCTGCTGGAGTTGACGAAGATTTGTGAGGAAGTCACCGGCAACACGGTAAAATTTTCATCTTCGCCGGAAACCAACCCGGTCGACATTCCGTTTTATATTTCGGATTGCAGGCAAGCCCGGGCTGCTTTTGACTGGCAGCCAAAGTCAGACGTCAGGAAGATCGTCACCGATATATACGTGTGGTTAAAGTCTATCGGGCCGGAAGCCCGGCAGTTATTCGGATAATGGGAGAACAAAAATGTCAGTAGCAATCGTAACTGGGTCTTCGGGGTTGATCGGCAGCGAAACCGTAAAATTCCTTCACGATAAAGGCATGACGGTTTACGGGGTCGACAACAATCTGCGTAAATACTTTTTCGGCGAAGACGGCTCGGTTGAGTGGAACACGAATGCCCTTAAAAAGAGTCTGAAGAACTTCCATCACGTCGCTACCGACATCCGCGATCAGGATGCGATCGAGAAAATATTCAGAGAAATTGGCAAGAACGTCAAGCTGGTAGTTCATTGCGCGGCACAGCCAAGTCATGATTGGGCCGCTCGGGAGCCCTTCACCGACTTTACTGTCAACGCCAACGGCACACTGGTAATGTTGGAGGCCACACGGAAATTTGCCCCGGACGCGACGTTCATTTTCACGTCGACCAATAAAGTCTATGGGGATACGCCGAATGTTCTGCCCCTGGTGGAGCTTCCGACGCGGTGGGAAGTTGCGAAGGACCACAAGTTTTTCCAGCATGGCATTGACGAGTCGATGTCTATTGATCAGTCGAAGCACAGTATTTTTGGGGCCAGCAAAGCTGCGGCTGACGTCATGGTGCAGGAATATGGCCGATATTTTGGAATGAAGACCGGCACCTTCAGGGGCGGTTGTCTGACGGGGCCGGCGCATTCCGGTGCCGAGCTTCATGGGTTTCTGGCTTATCTGGTCAAGTGTGTAGTAACCGGCAAGCCTTATACGATATTCGGTTATAAAGGTAAGCAGGTGCGCGACAACATCCACTCGAATGACCTCGTAAGCGCCTTTTGGGAATTCCACGGTAAACCAATCCCGGGCGCAGTTTACAATATGGGTGGCTCCCGCCACAGCAATTGTTCCATGCT
>Ga0154020_10010820_pt1 | contig 10411 bp, 13 predicted proteins | sample Klosneuvirus_201_FD_109709 | JGI IMG/M metagenome (GOLD analysis project Ga0154020, IMG submission 109709) | Active sludge microbial communities from wastewater, Klosterneuburg, Austria - Klosneuvirus_20160825_MG | ecosystem: Engineered > WWTP > Aerobic digester > Activated sludge | place... | reverse complement strand
TGAAAAAGGAAGGATTAAAATTAACAAAACTTATCAGACAACTAATCCTAAATATTTTTCAGGAGGAGATGTGATCAGTGGAGGGAAGGAAGTTGTTAATGCAGTTGCAGAAGGAAAGGCAGCGGGAAAAGGTATTGAGGAATATTTGTTGAAGATTTAATTTGGACTGGAGTAGAATGGGAACCTGTCAGGTTTAGATATTGGTGGAGATGGCAGGGAAGGAAAGATGGGATTTAAATTTTTGAATTAATTTAACAGGAATTGTACCTGACAGGTTTTGCTGTCAGAAACCAAAACCAGTAAACATATGCCGGATCTAAAAATAAATTTCGCAGGTATCAAAGCGCCGAACCCGTTCTGGCTGGCTTCTGCACCACCTACAAATTCGGGTTACCAGATCATGAAAGCATTCGATGCAGGATGGGGAGGTGCTGTTTGGAAAACTCTCGGTGTTCCTGTTGTCAATGTCTCAAGCAGATACGGAACTGTTAACTACAGAGACAACCGAATGGTCGGTTTCAATAATATAGAACTAATCACCGACAGACCTCTGAAAGACAATCTTCGTGAGATCGAAATTGTTAAAAAACATTTTCCTGATCATGCAGTCATTGCGTCGCTAATGGTAGAGTCTCGTGCTGAATGGCATCAGATAGTTCGTGATGTGGAGAATGCAGGTGTGGACGGACTTGAACTAAATTTCGGCTGTCCTCATGGTATGTGCGAAAGAGGAATGGGATCAGCTGTCGGACAGGAACCTGACATTCTAAAATTAATTGTCTCATGGGTAAAGGAAGTTGCAAAGACTCCTGTAATAGTAAAACTTACTCCAAATATTTCCGATATTACTGAACCGGGTATCGCTGCACGCGAAGGCGGTGCTGATGCAATTTCTCTGATCAATACAATTCAAAGCATTGTCGGAGTGGATATTGATAATTTTGTTCCTTATCCTGTCGTCGATGGAAAAAGTACAAACGGCGGCTATTGCGGCCCTGCCGTTAAACCGATAGCACTTAATATGGTAAAAAGCTGTGCTCAGGAATCCGGTATCGGAATTCCTGTTTCAGGGATCGGCGGTATTGAAAACTGGAGAGATGCTGTTGAATTTATTTTGCTTGGTGCCTCTTCACTTCAGGTTTGTACTGCAGTCATGCATTACGGCTTCGGTATCATCCGCGAGATCACTTCAGGATTCGAATCATATATGAAAGACAAAGGATTTAACACTGTTGATGAAATGGTTGGCAAAGCACTTCCGAATATTAAGACATGGGAAAATCTGAATCTGAATTATCAGATCATCGCCGAAATAAATAAAGAAAAATGTATTGGTTGTCAGCTTTGCTATATTGCATGTGAAGACGGTGCGCATCAGGCAATCGGACTTCCTGATTTAAATAATAACGGTACAAGAGTTCCATACATAATTGAAGAAAATTGTGTCGGCTGTAATTTATGTTCTATAGTCTGTCCTGTCGAAGGATGTATCTCGATGATCAGAACTGATGACGGTAAAATTTCAGAGTCATGGAAAGAAAGAACCGTCGCTGGAAACATCCCTGTAAAATTTGATGACCCTCTTGCCGGCGGTCTTCATCATAAAGTGCCTGATCCATTGAGTGCTTTGAAAAAGTGAGTACTGTTTTTTAAAAAAATTAACGGAAAATTTTTCTTCTCATTTATTAAATGTTTTTAATTTTACTTTGAAAATCTTCGTTATTCTGAGTATTATTAGCCCTAAGAATAAAAGAATAAATCTCTAACAATACAGCTCTTACTGCCCAAGCCATAACTTATTCGATTTAAAAATATATGAATTATTTAATTATCAGGATTTGAATTTATCGTTTAATGATTTAAAAAAAAGGTTCAGCAATATAAAACTTATTGTATCAGATATTGACGGTACTATAATTTCCAGTAAAAATGAAGTCGGTGAACTTACTAAACAAATTGTTAAGAAATTAAAAAAGAAAGATATTCTCCTGTCCTTTGCCTCACAGAGAGTTCATTCCTCCATTGTTCCAATCGCCGAAGAACTCGATGTGAACATCCCCGTAATTTCTCTTAATGGTGCACTGATACAGGATAAAGACAGCAAGATAATTTTAAACCGCTCTGTCATCGACAGAAAGTATGTCGAAAAAGCTCTTCGTCTTGCCGAAAAATTTTATCTCAAAATAGCATTATGCTATAATGACAGAATTGTTTATACCGAAGATAATTCAGTTGTAAAAGATTTTATGACAAGATTCGGAACTACCTACTCACTTGTCGATTCCTATGACGATTATCTCGATAATGTACTTGAAATTATTATGACAGGAAATGACAGAGGTAATATGAAAGAAATCCAAAGACGAATGAGACTTCCTTTCGGAATGTATCTCAAAGTGAAATATTTCAGATCACAGTCATTCCATGGTGTTTTCAATGTTGAAATAACACGTAAAGGTATTAGCAAAAAGACCGGTCTGAAAATTCTTTCAAAATATCTTAAGATTAAAAATGATGAGATACTCGTATTCGGTGACTGGTATAATGATAAAGAATTGTTCGAATTCGGCGGGACGAACATTGCTCTCGATAATGCTGTCGATGAACTTAAAGAAATGGCTGACTATATTACCGATAAGTCAAATGAAGATGACGGAGTCGGACATTTTTTACAGAAATTTTATGATAATATAAATTAATATTTTACAGATCTGAAGAAGCAAATTCCAATAGAAAACGGTTACCAGAATATATCAAAATTCTATGATGAAGTTCTCGGACATTCTGATGATAATATTAAGTTTGTTAGAAAGAGTATTCAGAAGTATAAAAAATCTGCAAAGTCAGTTTTTGAATTAGGGTGCGGTACAGGAAATAATCTGTTGTATCTTTCTGAATTTTATAATGCTGAAGGCGTGGATATAAGCAAGAGCATGCTGAAGTTAGCTGCTGCAAAGGTAGAAAAGTCAGCACTTCACAAAGGAGATATCAGAAATTTCATCCCCGGAAAAAAGCAAGACGTTGTATTTTGTCTCTATGATACTATTAATCATCTGCTTCTTTTTAATGAATGGAAAAAGGTTTTTAAAAATGTCTTTAACTCTCTGAATGAAAATGGTCTGTTCATTTTTGATTTTAATACTTTTTATAAATTAGATCTGATCTCTGAAATATCTCCTGTTGTAAACAGATTTAATAAAAATTTTCTTATAGCCGACATTGAAAAAATTTCAGTAAATACATTCAACTGGAATCTTAAAGTATTTGAATTTAAAAAGGATGATGATTTTAAACTTCATGAATCTAATATAAAAGAGTCTTCATTTGAATTAGAAAAAATTACAGATGCTCTGGAAAAGCATTTTGAAATTTTGGAAACAGTTGATGAATTTGATAAGAAGATCCATCAGCATTCAGAAAGAATTTATATTGTCTGTCGAAAGAAAAATTTGAAAAAGTAATTTTAGATTTTGTAATAATTTTAATAATATTAATAAGCAGTAATGAAAAAAATTGTAGAGTGCGTTCCAAATATTTCCGAAGGAAGAGATGAAAATATAATCAATGCCTGTGCTGATGCAGTCAAAAAAGTCAGCGGAGTTACTTTGCTTGATGTCGATCCGGGTAAGTCCACCAACAGAACTGTGTTCACTTTTGTAGGTGATCCTGAGTCTGTTGTCGAAGCAGCATTTCAATTTTCCAAGACGGCTTATGAATTAATTGACATGAGTAAACATTCAGGTGAACATCCGAGAATGGGTGCTGTAGATGTCGTTCCTTTTGTACCAGTTGCAAATGTTTCTACAGAAGAGTGTGTCGAATGTGCAAAGCAGTACGGTAAAAGAGTCGGAGAAGAACTTGGTGTTCCGGTTTATTTATATGAAGAAGCTTCTGCAAATCCCGAACGTAAAATGCTTAAACAAATTCGCTCAGGTGAATACGAAGGCATTAAAAATAAAATTTACAAACCCGAATGGAAACCTGACTTTGGTCCGCAGGAATTTATCCCAGCATCCGGTGCCACAGTTACCGGTTCGAGATTTTTTCTTATCGCATATAATGTAAATATACTCGGCACTAAAGAGCAGGCGCATAAAATTGCTCTGAATATCCGTGAGCAGGGAAGGAAAGAAGATGGACCCGGCAGACTGCCTTTCACGAAGGGAATCGGCTGGTATGTGGATGAATATAACATGGCACAGGTCTCGCTGAATCTTGATAATTATCTGATCTCTCCGCCTCATGTTGCTTTTGAAGAATGTGTAAATGATGCACGTGATATGAATCTCGCAGTCTGCGGCAGTGAACTGGTCGGACTCATTCCTCTCGAAGCAATGCTGATGGCAGCCGACTATTATCTCAAAAAGGAAAATTTATTTATACTTGATGAAAGACAAAAGATCAGACTGGTCATTGACAGACTTGGTCTTTCTTCAATTTCTGAATTCGATCCGGATAAAAGGATCATCGAATATATGATTGAGGAAAAAGCTAACGAACCTCTGGCTTCTCTCACTGTCAGGGATTTTGTCGAACTCGTCGGTGCAAGGACTTCAGCTCCGGGAGGCGGAAGTGTCTCTGCGCTTATAGCAGCACTTGGTGCTGCGCTCGGTGCAATGGTCGGATGGATGAGCTATGGAAATAAAAAGTTCGAACATCTCGATTCGACCATGAGAGAATTAATTCCGCCGCTTCACAATAAAATGAAAGAGCTTATTCCAATGATAGACGCTGACACTAATGCCTTCAACGATTACATGATAGCTATGAAGATGCCAAAAGAAACTGAAGCCGAGCAAAAAGTAAGAAATGAAAAAATGCAGGAAGGTCTGAAAAAAGCTATCACAGTTCCGCTTGCTGTAATGAAAATTTCTGATTCATGCTGGGAGTGGATGATCAAAATGGCAAAGGACGGAAACATTGCTTCCAAAAGCGATCTTGAAGTCGGAGCAAAGTCTTTAGAGACAGGCATCTGGGGAGCATTCAAAAATGTCGAAATAAATCTGCCCGGCATCACTGATGAAAAATTCAAAAAGGAAATTCTGGCTGAAGCAGAAGAAATTCTAAATAATGCCTATAAGAATTGCAAAGAAGTCTGTGGTGTGCTGGAGAAAAGGAATTAAAAATAAAACGCTCAGAATATAATGTAAACATTTTGAGCAAACATTTAACAATTCTTAATTCCTGATTTATAATTCTTAATTTATTTTCTGACTCTTTATTAGTCATTTGTAATTTGACATTTGCAATTTCATATCAAAGTATAGTAATCTTCCTTCCCCATAAAATTATGTCTGATGACTTTTGCTTTTACAAGATTGACAAGAGTCCGGCTTGCTCTTCTTTCAGAAATATTTACAAGTTTTTTAAATCCTTTCACAGTGATCTTTTCATTCTTATTTAAAAAATCAAACAATGTCTTTTCAATATCACCGACAGTGATATTGACCGGATGTGCATCTGCGTTTGAATTTCTCAGAATCTTCACAGTTTCTTTTGAAGCGAGCATGCTCCTGTCCTTAAATCTTATATAAACTTTTTCAGATTTTTCATCATCATCGGAGATAAGTCTGTGAGGTTTGATTTTGCTTTCTTCAATGGTCACGACTACGAGGTCTTTGTTTCGCAGAAGCATGATATCGGTTTTGAATTCTATTTCAGGTTCGCAGTAATGCCGCGCAGCAGTTGAGATCAGTTCCAGTTCACCTTTCTCGCTTTCAACTCCGACAATGCTTTTGTCATCATCCACTCCGAAGATCATTTTTCCACCTTTTGAATTCGCAAATGCGATCATCTCTTTTGCAATTTTTTCCGGTGAAGAAAATTTTCTTTTGAACTCCACATTTTCATTCTCTCCTCCTTCAATCATTTCATGTAATTCTATTAGATACATCTTCTTAATATTAAAATTTTTTGAATGCCGAAGCATTCTTACTAACTTATCACCTGCCGGAATAATTCATTTTATCAAGATAGTCCTGTAGTATAAGCTGCGCTGATATTCCGTCCACCAGACCTTTTTCTCTTCTCTTCATTTTTTTTATTCCTGATCTGAGAAGACTTTCCGCTGCGATCTTGCTGGTAAGTCTTTCATCAAAAAAAGCCAGCTCAGCTTTTACATTATTTGACTCTAAATATTTTCTCAGATCTTCAGCAAATTTATCGACATTGTCAGTTTGTTCAGTTCTGTCAGAATTCAGCTTTACAGGATAACCAATCACTATATTTGATACATTCTCAGCGATGATCAATTTTGTTAGATTTTTAAAAAAATCCTTATCATTAAAAATATAATCCCTGTTAAAAGAAAATTTCTTACTTTCATCACTGACAGAAATACCGACCCGCTTTTCACCGTAATCAATGCCCATGTATTTTGTATTCAACAACTTATTTAGTTTTATTAATTATCTTTATCGTTTGTACCCTTTATAATAATTTCATCATAATCTTCTTTTAAAAAATCCCTGATGATCTTGCCCGGTTTGAAATGTATCTTCCGTCTGCCGGGCACAAAAATAAATTCACCGGTCTGCATATTTCTTGCCTTAGGTTTGGGCCTGGTCTTTTTAATTTCAAATACACCAAAGTCTCTGATCTCAAGCCTTGAGACAGGATCAGCTTCAAGTAAGACTTCACGAAGACATTCAAATAATGAGTCAACTAATAATTTTTCTGTAAGCTGTTTCCCTGCAAGTTTATCGCCGAGTCTGTGTTCAATATCTTTTCTGGTGTATGTTTTAATTTTTTCTTTCATAATAAAATATTAAACAGGTTTCCTGACAGTTTCTAAATATCTTTTCAGATATAAATGTGAAGAGTAAGCGATCATCAATATTGAAACAAAATACATAATAGTTGAAATCATTTTTAAAGATTCACTGTCAATAATTGAAAACAGTAATACCAATCCGATACAGAAGACAGCTATTTTACCCGGATAGTTTGACATTAAAGTTATATCCTTTTTCCTTTTGAGATATACACCGAAAATTAAAATCGTAATATCTCTTAACACAACAACAGATACGAACCAAAGAGGAAGTCTGTCTAAATAAACTAATATAACCGCTATTGCGATCACACAAATTTTGTCTGCAAGCGGATCAATAATTTTCCCAAATTCCGAAACTTCATTCAGCTTTCGTGCAAGATATCCATCAAGTAAATCAGATAAATACATACATAGAACTAAAATAATTATTAAATTATTTTTAGTGTCAAATTCTGTCAGCATCAGCCAGCTCAGTGGTATAAGAAGTACGATCCTTAATACCGAAAGTAAGTTGGAGATATAAAGGTATTCTTTATTTATAGGCACGGGATAAAATAATGAATTTTAAAAATAAAAGTAACAATCAAATTATAATATCACATTTGTCTAAAGATTTAGCTTGTCTCAAAGCCTTTAAGGCTCAAGGATAATTTTTTTAAATTTTTTTTAACTTTTTTTTAACTTAGACTCTTTGAGTTTTCGAGGCAAAAGTTTTGTATTCAGAGTTGAAGAAGGCAGAATTTTAATATATTAACTTAAATTAAAATTTGGAAAAGATATATCTCGATAACGCAGCTACTACAAAAATAGATGAAGAAGTTTTTGATGCAATGCTTCCTTATTTAAAGGATTATTTTGGCAATGCATCTTCGATACATTCATACGGAAAGACTGCAAAGGTCATGCTCGAGGATGCAAGAGACGTGTTAGCGGAATTTACAGGTGTAAGCTCGAAGGAGATCGTATTCACAAACAGCGGCACCGAATCAAATAACCATGCAATAAAAGGAACAGCATTCAGACATATCGGCACTGAAAAAAATCATATTATTTCCTCAACAGTCGAACATTCAGCCGTGCTCGACACATTAAAATATCTGGGAGAGAGATTTAATTTTGATGTCACATATATTAAGCCGGATAGATTTGGAAGAATCGGTACTGAAGAGGTTTTAGAAAGTATCAGACCCGAAACATTTCTGATTTCCATAATGCATTCAAATAATGAGACAGGTGCAATCACAGACATTAAGAGTTTAACTGAATCAATTTTAGAAAAAGATATCTACGTACATTCGGATACTGTTCAAAGTCTGGGAAAAACTGATCTAAATTTTAAAGATATAAATATAAACTTTGCGACGATTTCAGCACACAAGATCTACGGACCCAAAGGCATTGCGGTATTATACATAAAGGATAAAACCATTGTCGATAAATTCATACACGGCGGTAAACAGGAAAGGGATCTACGGGGCGGTACGGAGAATATTGCTGCGATCGCAGGATTTAAAAAAGCTATTGAAATTTTAAAAAGAAGAATGACTGAAGATGTTTTACATTATACTGAACTGAAAAATATTCTTACCTCAGGTTTAAATGAAAATTTTGATAAAGGAATTATCTATAATTCTGATACAGAGAATTGTCTCCAAAACATAGTAAATATCTCATTTGATAAAAAATTTCTTGAGTATGATGAAGAGATGCTTTTAATAAAACTTGATCTCAAAGGCATCGCTGTCTCAGGCGGATCAGCATGTACAGCGGGTACGCTTAAACCTTCTTATGTATTAAAAGAACTTGGTCATGATGAAAGGACAGCACTCGGATCTATAAGGATTTCATTCGGAAGAAGTAATACTTTAAATGAAATTGAAAAATTACTGGAAGTTTTAAAAGAGAATGTAAAGAAAAAGTAGAAAGGTTATTTGGATTTATTGAATTCAAGAGACTCATTTACATCATCAGACTTTTTATGTTTTCCAAAAAAAGTTTTATAGCCGGTCCTGATGATGCCCGAAAAAATATAAAACAGACAAATAGAAAAAGAGCCTTCACCTTCAGTAGCTATAACTAAAATTATACCAATGAATATGATAATGAATACCAGTGGATTTTTTTTAAGTGAATGTAATGAAGGTTTTGGAATGGAGTCATATTTTATTCTGCTTACCATCATTACAGGCAGAAAAAATGCTAAAGAGATTATAAAAATTTCACTGACACTTTCTGAAAAGATATTGTTGTGATAAAAAAGTATGTATGTGCATATAGTAAAGGCTGTCATTGGAGCAGGCAGACCATTGAATTTTTCTTTTTCAAAACCCGTAAGCTGCACATTGAATCTTGCAAGTCTGATAGCAGCGAAGACCATTATCAGAGATGACATTACAATTCCAATATCTCCAAGCTGATTAAAATAGACATAATAAATTAGAATAGACGGTGCGAGACCGAATGAGATGACGTCTGAGAGTGAGTCCAGTTCTACACCAAATTTGCTGGCAGAGTTGGTAAGTCTTGCGGCGAGACCATCGACTGCATCAAAGAGTGATGCATAAATTATAAACAATGCCGCTTCATCAAATTCACCTTTAGCGGAATATATTACTGACATCATTCCGCAGAAAGCATTTAATATTGTGAACAGACTCGGTATGAATTTTCTTGAAATAAACATTTATAATTCTGCTATTATTGTTTCACCGCCGATCACTATTTGATCCATCTCTACTAATATTTTAGAATCCCTCTTAATTAAAATATCAACTCTCGATCCGAACTTTATCATTCCGAATCTGTCGCCGGCTGTTGCTGTGCATCCAACTTTTAGATCATAAACAATTCTTCTCGCTACAAATCCTGCGATCTGTTTAAAGAAAACTTTACATCCGTTCTCCGGATTCTCAATTCCAATCTCAGTTCTCTCATTTCTTTCGGATGACTTATGATCAAATGCGACGAGATAATCACCTTCTATATATTTTAAGTAAGTCACTTTTCCATTAATAGGATTTCTGTTTACATGCACATTCAGAGGGGAAAGGAAAATGCTGATCTGTTTCAGAGGCTCATCTTTTTTAAAAAGATTATCTTCTTTATTTATCACATCTTCAATTACAACAATCTTTCCGTCAGCAGGAGAAATAAGCTGATTTTCTTTGTATCCGTTTGGCAGACTCCTGTCCGGATCCCTGAAAAAATAAAGTGTGAACAGCCAAAGAAAAATAGTTATTCCCGTGAATAAAAATTTTACAATAATATTATCAATAAATAATGAAAGGACTGTCAGCACCAAACCCAGAATAAAAACTTTAAGTATAACATCTTTTCCGTAGCGGGTAAATTTCATCAGCTCAGCCTGTTCTTAATTTCCTGATAAGCCTCTTCTACTTCGCCAAGATCAAATCTGAATCTGTCCTTATCAAGTTTTTTATCAGTCTCGGAATCCCAAAGACGGCAGGTGTCAGGAGAAATTTCATCAGCGAGTATAATATTACCATGTTTATCCTTCCCAAATTCTAATTTAAAATCTACAAGCTTTATTCCTTTTTCTAAAAAAAATTTCTGCAGAAGTGTGTTTATATAAGTCGTCATTTTTCTGATCATGTCTATATCATGTTTATCGGCAAG
>Ga0154020_10010819_pt1 | contig 10411 bp, 12 predicted proteins | sample Klosneuvirus_201_FD_109709 | JGI IMG/M metagenome (GOLD analysis project Ga0154020, IMG submission 109709) | Active sludge microbial communities from wastewater, Klosterneuburg, Austria - Klosneuvirus_20160825_MG | ecosystem: Engineered > WWTP > Aerobic digester > Activated sludge | place... | reverse complement strand
TTCCTCCCGCGCGTCAATCGCTGCACAGCCCGGGCAGGTGCAGTAACGCTCGTTGTCCATCTGCGCGATGTTGATATTGCGATCGGTCGGGTTCTTCTTGATCTCCGCCAACGCCGCGTCCACAACAACGCCAACCAGCTCCGGATTGCTCATGCACAACTGCGGCCCGCCGCCCCCGTCCTCCAGTTTCCTCTGGCCATCTACGAGAGCGAAATACTCCGGGTGCTCCTTTGCGAACTTTGCGGGCGGTACGAGATAGGCAACATTGTGGCTGACCAGACGGAAACCGGTGCGCCCGCCGAGCTTTGGATCATCGCTCACTGTGTTGACGCGCAAGCGGGCCGCAAACTCCGGATACCGGCTGCTCTCGCCATAATACGACCAGCGGAAAGCAAGGGTCGGATTCACTTCGCGAGTCCCAAACGGAATCTTCCGAGTGCCAGCATTCCGGGGAACATACGTGTCATCGAAGGTCAGAAAACGCACGCCGCACAGCTCCTCAAAAAACTCATAGACTCCGTAAAGCGTTCCGCGCGGCCTCCCGCCATCAATGCAGACGGACTTCGACCCAATCGTGATGCGCAACGATTCCTCGCCCATTGACTGCCGATCAGCGGGCTGGCCGAATTGTGCGACGGCATCCGGCCCGATGAACACCGCGCCGGTTTCGGGGGACGGGGATTCCGCAAGCGAGAGCACGTCGCCCGTCATCTCCTTGAACAACCGTTGAAACTCGGTTGCGGCATAACGCTCAGATTCCGTCGCCGCAGAGTTGCAAACGATCGTCCACGACTTCATGGTCGTCGGCGTGAGCGTTCCGTGTTTCGATTCTCTTGCGACGGCTGCCACGACTGTCATTGCCAGGCAGACAGTGATTACGACGACGGTTCGCATAAAAGATTTGCGCATGCCTGGATTCAATTTGCACCAAGCCTTCGGCGTTCCGTCGCCAAGGTCGCGCCCAACCGCTTTGGAAGTTCTGTGCCCCGAACTTCGATCAATACTCCCGGTTCGTCACGATGCCGGGTTGTGGCACGGGATATCTTCCATTCTTGTCGGGCAGCAGTGGAGCCGGAGAGTTTGCCGTGAGTTTGTCCAGACCGGGAGCCATTTCATGCTCGCAGTTGAGCATGTCCTCGTAGGTAATTTCCTGCCCGGTGTGCGCGGCCATGCGGCCCATCGAACTGACGGTGCTGACGATAACACCGCGTTCAACTTCATTGTAGGGTTGATCTTTGCGGATGGCGTCCATCAAATCATTCCACTCATTCTGATACCAGTTCTCTTCACCCTCTGGAACCTTGGACACCCAAACCCGGTCTGCCGAAGTCGGCGACTGGCCTTTGAAGATGCTCGATGGCGCACCGCAGTCGCCACTCTTGGACACGATGGCGCTGCCTTTTGTGCCGTGGATGTAGCTGGAGAAATTGTCATGACAGCCCGTAATGCAGTGGCCGTCGAAAAAGAACTTGGTGCCGTCGGCATAGGTGTATTCGACCGAATAGGTGTCGAAATTCTGGTCCACGTAGGTGATGCCCTCGGGGCTTTGGCGATAATGCCGTCCCCCCAGCGCGTGGGCCTTGACTGGCCATGCGTTCTTCATCCAGCTCAGATGATCAATGATGTGAATATAAAAGTCATTGAAGTTACCGCCGCTGGCCCAGATGAAACTGTGGAATCGCTGAATCTGATACATCAAATCGGTGATGTTCTCGGGCTTGGGCAGCGAATGGAAATACGCCGCCGGACCGTGCATGCGGTAGCCGCGCTCCAGGATGATGTCGCCAATGGCACCGTCATGCACGCGTTCGGCCAGTTGTTCAAGGGCCCGGGCGTGGCGTGAGTTCAATCCAACACCCACCTTGAGGTTCTTGGCCTTGGCCGCTTCCGCCAGTTTTAACATCCGCCTGCTGCCTGGCCCGTCCACCGTCACCGGTTTTTCCATGAACACGTTCAAACCTTTTTCGATGGCGTAGGTGAAATGCACCCAACGAAAGGCGGGCGGCGTTGTCAGGATCACGATGTCGCCGGGTCTCAGGCAGTCCATCGCCTTCTTGTAGGCGTCAAAGCCAAGAAACAGGCGGTCCGCCGGCACATCGACTTTCGCGCCGAAGGCATTCTTGATTGCGGTGGATTTGGACTGGAGACGATCCGCGAACACATCGGCCATTGCAACGAGCTTGGTCCCGCCGCCCTTGACCGAGAGTGCGTTGCCGGCGGCGTCGGTGCCGCGCCCGCCGCAGCCCACGAGGGCGACCTGAATGGTGCTGTTCTCCGCCGCGTGTACGTGCGGCAGTGCGATGCCGGCAAGTGCCGAGGCCGCGGCGAACGTGGTGGTCTGCTTGATGAACTCACGACGCGAATTCGGGGGAAGTTGTTGATTCATGCGAGCGATTATTTTCCTGATCCCCAACGCTTGTCAATGATTTCTACAACGCCCCCAACGGAATCCTTTCTTCGACCATTTTGACACATCAACCAGGTGCCGCATCGCAGGCTGTGGCGGCCTGAACGCGTCTCGCATAAATCCGGTTTGGCGTTGCAGTTCCACGTTGCGCCGTGTTGAATACGGCCCATGTCTCGCGGGAAACACGATGCATTGGCTTGCCTCGCTCCATGAACAAGAAAGCCCTGAGCGAACGCGACATCTGCACCAAGTTCATCACCCCGGCTTTGGTCCGGGCGGGCTGGGACGTGCAGACGCAGATTCGCGAGGAGGTTAATCTCACCAAGGGCAGGGTGATCGTCTCTGGGCGAACCCATCGTCGCGTCGAAGCCAGGCGGGCGGATTACCTGCTCCACTATGTAATCCACTACAAACCCAACCTCCCGCTCGCCATCGGCGAAGCGATGGACAACAACTGCGCCCTCGGCGCGGGGAAACACGCCCTCGGCGTGCACCTCATCGACTCCACCCTGCACCACCTCCTCGCCTCATAGAAATTTTATGCCCAATGAAATCAATGACCTTCCACCGCCGGTAAATCATGTGTTCGTGGACTACGAGAACGTCCGCGAAGTTGATCCGGCCATTGTCGGCAGTAAAACCGTCCAACTCACCTTGCTCTTGGGCGCCCAGAAAACGAAGCTCGATGCCACGCTGGTCGAGAAACTCATCCAATACGCCGCCACGGTGGAGATGGTCCGCCTCAAATCTTCAGGCCGCAACGCCCTGGATTTTGCCCTGGCCTACTATCTCGGCCGAGCCGTGCACGCCGATCCCTGTGGTTATTTCCACATCGTCTCCAAAGACAAGGGTTACGATGCCCTCATTGAACATCTGCGAAGCAAACATATCCGCGTCCACCGTCACGATAGTTTTACCACGCTCACGTTCACGCCGCGGACCAAACCAGCCGTAGCAACCCCGCCCGTTGCCACCTCGGCAGCAAAGTCACCAACCAAGGTCAAGCCTGTGCCTACCCACTTGGAATCATTGGAGGCACGGGTCTTGGAACACCTTCGCAAACCAGCCACCAACCGCCCTCGCACCAAGCAGAAACTGGTCAGCCACTTGATCACGCACCTCGGCAAGAAAGTCACGGAGGCCGAAGTTTTGGATTTGGTCGAGTTAATCGGTCAAGCCGGCCACCTCGTCATCGACGAAAAGGGCAAGGTCATTTACCACTTGGGCTAATCGTGAAATCTCAACCCCAGCATTGGCTCGTGGCGCGGATGGAGGAATTGCTGCGGTGGTGCGACACGCTGGAAGCGCAGTTGCACCAGACCCGCACCCTCGGCGCGCACCTCCTCGCCTCCACCCTCCTCCACCTCCTCGCCGCCTGAAGCCACCGCGTTCCGAGAATCCCAACGGGATTCCATCCCTCAGCCCAGGGTTGGCGAGCCTGCGAGCCTACCCTGGGTCATGCACCCAAAATGTAATCAACCCCAACGGGGTTGCATCAGCTCCGCCACCGGACGGTGCAACCCCGTTGGGGTTGAGGGTTTATTCTATCCTTTCACCCAGTGTAGTCGCTGTGCTCCAATCCTGGGGTGGATGACGCAGCCCCGTTGGGGCAGGGAGGCCGAACAAAAGCGAATCGTGGCGCGGGTGGAGGAATTGCTGCGGTGGCGAGATAAGGCGAGCAGTCACCACCTTCACGAACATGCTGACGCTGCTCACGTCGGCTACAATGCCGGAGCTTTCCGTGCCATGCGCAACAGTTCCCAATACGGCGGTGCGTAGCCTTGCTGGGATTGGAAAGTGTCGGCTTGCTCCCGCACGCTAGACTTGATCGTGGCATGGTCGGCCGTGAGCCGTTTCACCCGCAAGGCGGTGGTGGCGCTCATGCCCTCGGGAATCGGGCCTACTTTGCCAATACAATTCAGCACCACGCTCCATGACTTTGCCAGTCGCACGGCCGGGAGCAGCCAGAGGTTGTAGCTGAGTTTATCGCCACGCTCTGCACCTTCGAGCATTGCGTCAACGACCGCATTGTCCATGTGATCCTGAAACAAGGTCTGCGGATCACGCCACTCGGCAACGATGCGCAATTGCGGATCGTATTCCAGATCAGACGGCTCCTGGCTTTCAAAGTTACGCACTCCCAGGGCTGCCAGCCAGGAAGTCACGCCGGGCGTGGAAAGGTGGGACAAATTCATCCAGAGCGTCAAACCCAGCGGATGGTAGGCAGCCGCAGCGACCTCGGAACAAAACTGCTTGTCCGGATCAGCGTGATCCATGGCGAAGTCATAGGGAATATGTCGCGCCAGCGCGTTGCTCAATGCCATGGACGCGGCCTCATGCGGCAGGAGGGGATCGGTTACGAGCTGCGGCAGATTGCCGCGAAAGCGCAACACCAGGATGCGGAGCTTGGTGTCGGCGAGATAATCCTCAATGGGCCGCACGCCCACGCCGCTTTCGATGTGTGACTCGATGACGGATGTCTGGTGGGTGGTTTCGTCCACATGGACCAGGGCGATGTGCGAGAAGTTGCCCGGGAAATCGTTCCCCCGCGCAATCAGCGCGGACGTGGCTGCGCCGCCGCGCGAAACGAGGATGTCGCCGCTGTGGAGCTTGACGCCATGCACGACGACTCCCGGTGTCCCGGGGTGGTCATAGGAGTGATTCAGTTCGAGCGCATTCGTTGACTCTCGGGCTTGCAACAGTACTTCCTCAACGGCGGCGCGACTGCCGTAGAGCAGACGGTACAGCCTCTGGCGGGCTTCGGTGGATTCCATGGGCCAGCGTTCGGACTGCCATTTCACGCGTTGCCGCAACCGCGCGGTGGCGCTCAAGAAATCGGGCAATCGTTCCGGAGCGGCGGCGGCGGACGGCGACAACTCGAACAGCCGGGTTTCCAGCTCATCGAACGCGGGCGACGTGGGAGGCAGATTGATGTCTGCCACCGGATCAAGCGCGCGATGGAACTGATCCAGTGCCTGGCTAAAGCTGTTCGCTCGCTCCGCGTCGTTCAGTGAACGTGCCGCACGAAACCGGGATTCAAGTTCTGTCCAGAGCTTGTCGCGATTCCAGAGAAACGCTTGTTTGCCAGCGCCCTGCGGTCGGGGCGGCGAAGGCTCTGGAATCAGCAACAGACCGTAGAGCGCCACCAGTGTCAGCAGGCCGCGCCACAACCATTGGCGACGGGGCTTGGGTTCGGGAGAGCCGGGTGTTTGCACCGCCTGATGCTATGCAGTGGCGGGAGCGATTCAAGCATGGGAAAATCTTTTGATCGGAAGCAGGGCTTGTTTGCAAACTGCCGCAAAGCGGTGATGACGTGAATGCACTAATGTTCACGGGCGTGAACCAGCTTAACCTGGAACGCGAGAAAGCCGGACTGCAACTTGAGCCGGTGATGACGTTCGACCAGTGGCGTGTCGAGAAGCCGGTCAACTAAGCCGCCTGATCTGGTGATGCGGCTGAATGGTGGGCCTGCCCGGATTTGAACCGGGGACCAAGCGATTATGAGTCGCCTGCTCTAACCGCTGAGCTACAGGCCCGTGTTGGCGGCATCTTCGCGCCCCAGCCCGGCGAATTCAAGAAGATCAATTCAGAAAGAAGTCTCTGCCGCTATTCCCTCCGACCAGCCGGGATTGCTCGCAAGCGGGCAGAAGTCACTGCGTCCGGAGATCCGAATACCAATTTGTTCTCAATCAAAGTTTGACTTGCAGAGCTAGATTCTGTAGATTCTGTCCAGACAGAAATAATTGAATTATGCCGAAGCTCTCGACAGTCCAACAGAAGTTCATCCTCCACTGGGGCGAGATGGGAATTCGCTGGGGCATCAATCGCACTGTGGCGCAACTTCACGCGCTGCTCTTCGTTTCTCCCAAACCGTTGAATGCGGAGGAAATCGCCGACACACTCGGTGTTGCACGTTCAAATGTCAGCAACAGTCTGAAGGAACTCCAAGGCTGGGGAATTGTGAAGCGCGTTCATGTGATGGGCGATTCGCGGGATCATTTCGAAAGCATGAAGGATGTCTGGGAAATGTTTCGCGTGGTGCTGGACGAGCGGAAGAAGCGGGAGATTGATCCGACAGTGGCCTTGCTCCGCGATTGCGTTGCCGAGGCTCACAAGGACAAGGAAACCGACGAATACACCGAGGAGAAGCTCAAGGAACTCGCGGACTTCTTCGAAACAACGACCGAGTGGTATGGACAAATCCGTCAATGGCCGACCGGCGCGCTTACGAAATTTGTGAAGGCCGGGGACAAGATCAGGAAATTGTTGGGCATCGGCGGGTGACTCTCGTCTTTTTATTTGAGAAGTAATTTCTGTGAATACGGAAATGTCAGACACAAAAGCAGCCGCACCTCCCGGCCGGTTGTTCTATGACGGTGAATGCGCCTTCTGCACGGGGTGGGTGCGGAGGATGGAGCGGGCCATGGTGTCTCGCGGCTTCTCGCTGGAAACACTCCAGTCCCGTGAGCGCCGGCGTTCCGTTGGAGAGCCGATGCCCAACGCCGAAGCATGCGGACATCATGCCGGGACTGGAACTCCCGGGGTGGCGACACGCTCCGTTTTCACCGAAATGATCCTGGAACTTCCAGACGGACGCGAACTCGGCGGGGCGGATGCTGCAATGGAAATCGCCCGGCACATCTGGTGGCTCTGGCCGCTCTGGCTGGTCAGCAGAATCCCGGGCCTGATGATTCCGATGCGCGCGGGTTATCGGTTCATAGCCAGTCGCCGGGACTGCTTGAACAAAAGTCATCAGATTCCCAAAGGAGACAAACTATGATACTCGTTACCCACCATCGCGGAAAACTCTGGCTAAGATTGAAATGGTTCTTTACGCCGGACAAAGCCAGTCTGAAAACGGCGAGCGTGAATCACATTGCGGCTAAACCAAAATGCCGCTCGCACAGAACTACAGCATTTTTTGAAATGCCCTAATCGGTATGCGACATCTGCTCCAACGTCAGCCGGCAGGAATTGTGGGTTCACGCCGGATTCCTAATCCAACAGCCGTCCAGACAATAAAGTTCTGTCAACGACTCTAAATACAACAACATGACTGCTCGACGAATCATCCTCGCAGGCGGCTCGGGTTTTCTAGGCGGCGAACTGGCCAGGCATTTCAAGGCGCTAGATTGGGATGTCGTCATTCTCACTCGCTCTCCCAAACCGCGGCAAGAAGGCGTGCGTGAAATTGCATGGGACTCGAAGACAGTCGGAGATTGGTCGCGCGAACTGGAAGGCGCGACGGCCGTGGTGAATCTCACCGGGCGTTCGGTGGATTGTCGTTACACCGCGAAAAACCGCCGCGAGATAATGGACTCACGGGTTAACTCGACCCGCGTGGTCGGCGAAGCCATCGCACAATGCAAAACGCCGCCCGCCGTCTGGCTCAACTCCAGCACGGCCACGGTGTATCAGCACACCTTCGGCCCACCGCACGACGAATCCAGCCAGGCAATGGATTCGGCCACGGATGCTAAGGACGCGTTCTCGGTTGAGGTCGCCCAAGCTTGGGAACGATCCTTGAACGAAGCCAAAACGCATCGAACACGCAAGGTTGCCCTTCGCACCTCAATGGTGCTGGGTCTGGGTCGCAACAGTGTGTTTCCTGTCCTGCGCCGTTTGACCAGGTTTGGGCTCGGCGGCCGGCAAGGCAGTGGCAAACAATTCGTCTCATGGATTCACGTTGCGGATTTCTGCCGCGCCGTCGAGTGGATCATTGCGCACGACGAATTGAGCGGCCCCATCAATCAATGTGCGCCAAACCCGCTGCCGAATGCGGAGATGATGAAATATTTTCGCGAGGTTTGTAAAATGCCGGTCGGCCTGCCCGCCACGGAATGGATGCTGGAAATCGGTGCATTCTTCCTGCGGACCGAAACGGAGCTGATCTTCAAGAGCCGGCGGGTCGTGCCGGGACGTTTGTTGGAGAGCGGGTTTGAATTTCGGTTTCCGACGTTCCGCGACGCGTTGGTGGATTTGGAGATGCAGCTCGCAAAGCGTCACCCGGCGACAAGTGGTTGAGCGGGTAGTTAAGCTTCTGTGATTTTAAGCGATTGGAATTCCGTCAGGAGGCGGTCGAAGTCCGGCTGGCTTGCTTCCGCGCCCTTCTTCGCAACGAACATGCCGAAGATGGCGCCGTCATCGCGCTGAACGCAGTGCAGCACGGTGCGCTCATAAACCCACGTCAGGCGTGACGGCGGGAATTGCTGCGCGCTCAGGACCTGGTATGTGTCGGCCACGGAACGCCACGCCTGTTCGAGCGAGGTGACCGGAAAGTCCCGCGAATCAAAGTCAGAAACAAACGTTTCATCAGGAAAACGGACACCGCGTACGAGCCCCCCGCGAAGGGACGGCAACGCCTGCAGCCAGTGTGTGATCTGATGTTTGGCGTCCTCGGTCATTGGGGTTTCGTTTCCGGCTCGCCGCTGTTCAAAGACTCGCGGTGGGATTTCACGAGCACGCCGCGCTCGGATGAAATCATCACGACGGCGCGAGTGCCGTTGCTCTGGATTTCGAGGCGATCAAATTCGCCGAGCGGGAGCGACTGTGCGAGCCGCAGGGCGCGCTGGGACAGGAACTCGAAGAACAAAATCCAATTGTCCGGGTTGGGACACTGCCAGTTGTGAAACACCTCGCCTTCGGCAGAACAGACCAGCATTTCATCCACGCGCGGTCGTGACGGGACATCCGCCTCCGGTGCGGCGGGCGCGGGGTGTTGCTCTGTGGGAGGGGAAGCCGCTGTTTCCATTGCCGCAACCTCCTGTTTCGGCTTCGGTTTGATGGCCGTGAAGGATTCGAGTTGGGCGAGCAGGGCCTCGTTGTCGGCAGTGGCTTTGGCGGACGCGGCTTCCGCCGTGGGCGCGGGCGTTCCTGCCTCTGCCTCCCGGTCTTCGTCGGTTTTGCGCGCGGCCTCCATGAGCAGAAATTCCCACTGGCCGGAGATGGTGCGCCTGGCTGGCTCGGTAAAGGGTTTGAGATTGAATTGCCCACCACGCATTGCAAGCAGCCGGTTGAACGCGTCCTCGCCTGTAACGTCGCCAGCCTGTGCGTGTATGATGCTTCCCGTCTCGATAAAAATCTGTCCTGTCGTGCCGGCGTTGGAGATTTCCAGCACGGAAGAATTTCGAGCGAGACATTCCATCTGGATCACATCCTGCAAACCAACGCGCCGGAGTACGCCGCGAAAACCCTCCTCGGGTTTGAACTTCACAATTTCACTCAGCACACCGTAGAGACTTTGCCAGCCCTTGGGGCCGGTGGGTTTTTCGAGATACAATTCCGCGCCGTTGCTCAGGCACGCGGTGCGATATTTCTCGTTGGCGTGTCCGGTAAGGACCACCTTCTGCACATTGGGATAGCCGCGATTGAGCAACGAGAGCATCTGAATGCCGTCCATGACGCCCATTTGCACATCGATGACGGCCAGATCAACTGGATGGTCCTGCAGGAGGCGGAAGGCGTTGCTGGCGCTGTCCGCCGTGGAAATCTCCCAATGGCCTTCGCTGAAAACGCCCATCAGTTCCTTGACGGTTTCAAGGAACTGAGGCTCGTCATCCACGAAGAGGACGCGGCGGTGCGCGGCGGTTTTTTTTTGGTCGGTCATGCTTCAACTCATAAGCTCACACGCTTCATTCAGCGGAAGTCTGATTGAAAAGTGAAGTGAATTCCACCGTGGTCCAAATGTTTGACGAGTGTGGAGTCACGGATTTAATCCGTGCAAATGTTTTGAATTTTGCCGCTCAGTCGCATTCTGACCGGCGACGGAAGCCTGGGCAACGTGCGTGGACACGGATTGCGGACGACCTCCTGGGGAACGCTCGAACCCCCGCGCGCATTATTTTTCCGGGTGGTGCGAGACACGCGCAAACGACGCAACGGCTGCGCATGGCACCACGAACGGTGCGCTCGAAGTGTGGATGAAATCGCGCGAGGCAAAGTAAAAGCGATGGTTTCCACCACAGCATTCCGGTTGACGCGGCGCGGTTTTGAGCTCGTTTGCGC
>Ga0154020_10010818_pt1 | contig 10412 bp, 14 predicted proteins | sample Klosneuvirus_201_FD_109709 | JGI IMG/M metagenome (GOLD analysis project Ga0154020, IMG submission 109709) | Active sludge microbial communities from wastewater, Klosterneuburg, Austria - Klosneuvirus_20160825_MG | ecosystem: Engineered > WWTP > Aerobic digester > Activated sludge | place... | reverse complement strand
TTGTGAGGCGCCGAGTTCCTGGCTCCAGGCCCAGTGGCCAGGATAGATGCGATTGACCTTGACCTAAGCACATACGAATCAGAGAGAGCAAAACAAGAAGGTACATGAGCGAGAGAGAGAGATTACGCAAGTCTCTAAGTCTTCATCAATCCATTTCGGGTTGAAAGGTTGCCAGCGATGCTGCTCAGCAGTGATAATATTTTTGAGGTCTTGAGGAACTGCTGACCAGTCACTACTGCTCATATAACGCACTCCTAATTGAAAACATATAATATGAATGGAAACCGAAACGCATAGCAAAATGAAAAGTGCATCGCACCAGAGTGAGAGGGCCATTTGCATATTCGGAGCTTGTGCTCGATCATCTCGGGCTTGTGCTCGACGCAGATGACGTCTTGGTCGAGTTGCAGAATCTCACCGCCGCCATCTTTGAGGCAGCGAAGATGGTACCAATGGCCACAGCGCTGATGGCGGCACTTGGCATACGCTCCCTGCTTGCCGCAGTGATGGCATCGGTACCCCTATCGCATCATTTAGTGTCAACTAGTGCAGTAAATAACGCATTCGTCAAGGCAACCATACAGTCGAGAGGACATCCTTGAGCAGAAGATTCTCCTCGGCCTGGTGGCCGCTCATGGCATAGCGGAGACAATAGCGGTGAATCGCCCACATCGGCATCAATTGATAGGGAAGCCACCGCTTCTTGAGGCTCATTGCTGGAGAGAAAGACCTCAGAGCAAAAACCAAATGTGAAACATCATCGAATGGAGTAGTACCTTTTCCTCTGGTAATTCTGGCGTTCTTATTGTAAAACACATTCGGAACGATCTTTAGCTTGCCCTCCACCGGACGACTCCCAGGCAAATTGCACAATACGCAAACCGGAGGAGCGACAGCATCACCCTGAGAGACAGGTTTCTCGGCCTTGACGATTTGCTTCTCACCATCGTCTTCAGCGTTAACACCTTGATTGAGGGGATCGATGATTGCTGTTGCTTGGAAAAGGAGGGCATCGCCAGCGGTGACTGAGACGAGGCGTAAGAGCAAGTGGGGACAAAGAGACAAGACAAAGAGATACCGTCGGCCTCATCGTCATCGTCGCTATCTATAATCAGCACCTGAAATTCATCAAGTCCGTCAGCAAAAGCAAAAAAGACATCAAATAGCAAAAGAATGACAATCGCACTTGCTTCTGAATGGGTCTCGGTGTGGTGCGAGTCTTCGCTGAGGGAGAGCCCGGTATTATCGGCGACTGAAACGGCGAGAGGGAATCGCGAGTCTCGCGAGGCTCGACCGAGATGCCATTGCTCTTTCCTTTATCAACAATAGGCGTATCGATTTGACTTATCTTGGACCGACTTCGGCGAAGATTCGAGCTGGGGAGAGAATTATTTGGATTGGCGATTGGGATTCCGTTGGTTTTCCTCCGAGAGGCCCTTGTCAGCGCATTTTGGACCTCATATTTGCGTTTTGGGGGAATTTTCGAGATATTGTCATTAGCAACGGGCTCAATTTGGTCGACCTTCTCTTCAATTACTTCCTCGTCGACGATATCATCGCTTATTTCGATCGCGTCACCTAGCCAAGAGAGTCAGAGAAAGACGCAAGCGGAAAGAATTGAGACCTGAATACCTTGCCAATCACCAGCATGAAGGTCGGAAGCCTTTCTCATCCGCAGCGAAAACCGCTCTGAGCCTCGCGCTAACCGATGCAAAGGTCCCACTGCTGCCACCTAGGGCGGGAAACACATAAGCTTGACTGGAAATGGGAGGGAAAGAAGAACATAATCCCGGTGTTGTATGCAAATCAATCTGTGGATTCCTTCACGACAGGAAATAGAAAGAAGAATAACACTAGGAAATTAAAAAGCACGAAAACGCAGGCGAGAAAACGAAGGGAGTCGTGCCTGGCGCGAACCTGATGGCGCTCGACGATGCTGCACCTTTTCAATGTCGAACCTCCGCCGCCGCGCCATCTGCTTCTTTGGCCTCTCCACTACTTCATCTGAATCATTTTCTTCTTTCTTTCCGCCTCCCTCAGACTGGTCGTCTAGAGGCTTGTGCTCTCCCTGCTCGCCGATGTCGCTCGAGCTCGAGCTAATCTCGTCTTTGCTTAGCTTCTCTCCTTCGTCCTTTCTGCGATGACTGTGGTCATCATCGTCTATATTCATTTCATCTTCGTCAATGTTTTGGGACGATGAGAAGCGGGAGGGGCGAGGGGACGAGGAGGGCGAGGAGGCGGGAGAAGGAAGCATTATCTCCTCGGCCTCGACGACGCCTTCCTCGTCCTCGCTGCCGATGACGATCTCAATCTCTTTCACTTTGCTCATCGTGAGCAATAACAAGAGAAAAGAGGCCGCGGAAGAGAGCGCGGAAGGGCGCGGTCAGGATGATCGAAGGGAATGACGAGCAGCGCACAACTGACATCGGCGCGCTTTCGCTTCGCATGACCTCGCGCCTTCTCCCTCCTTTTCCTTTTCTTGGTGAATATTGTCATTTGGCCTTTCGTATTCAGGAGATTTGCGAAAATCACCCGATGAAAGGGGCCACGAGTCCGCGGAAGCCGCCTGCTTTGGTCCGAGGCGTGACGCAGTGGGCTTTGCCGACGGTCAACAAGTTGCCTGTGCTTCTCCCTTTCTCTCCTTCCTCTGCGCCTTCCATTTGCTTAAAATTATAATATTTATGATTCATTTTAAAAGTCTTCATCATCTCGGACTTCTATCGCGATTCGAAGAGCCTTGCCATTCAACGGCCCTGAATTTGCCCGACCTCGAATTTTTTCGCGTCTCCGCTTTTTGTTTTTCTCCTTTGAAATATTGTGATAATTGATATTTTACATCTACTTAATATCCGTTTTTCGGTGGAGTCCGAGCTCCTCCATGTTCCGAGGCGCAGGAGTTGGGAAGTCTCGAGACTTCTTTGGGCCGGCCGAGTTGCGGCCCTGTTGTTCGATGAAGTGGTCATCTTCTCTTCATGATCACTATATATATGTATATATAATTAATAATAATAATAATTTGAATCTTTTTGTTTCGCGAATCGCTTATTTCCGTCGATTCCTCAGACCAAGTGTCAAGATATTTTCCCCACCAGTCCGAAGCTGATCGCCAACTGTTTGTCTTTTGCTGATTTTCTCATCGAAAGTCAATCTCCTAAATGATGATGGTGTTGTTCTCTTAGATTAGGATTTTGTGGGCGTATGGATTGGGCGCCTTTGGACAGTACGCGGCCGACCTCTACATCAACATGTTCATCCAGATCTTCTTGCTCGACACGGCTCGCGTCCCCGCCTTCTGGACGGTACCCTCTTCCCTTCAGAGATTCTTCAAATAAGATATATACCATTTTTATTTTTATTATGAAGGAATTTGATTGATCCGCTGATGGTCTGTGCTCGTTGCTAGGGAATCATCACGTCGGTGGCGGAATTGACTGAGGTGGTCGCCTCGCTCATCTACGGCATGTTCTCTGATCGCACTAAGAGCCAATACGGCAATAGGCGGCCCTGGATCTTCTGTTCGTTTTCCCTGAATATCATACAATAATGTATTGTGATGTTGTCCTTGACTTGTTGGTTTTCACAGGGGGCTCAATGTGCGGAGCGGCAACTTTGATGCTCCTCTTCTTCACCGTGCCTGATCCTCCCTTCACCTCCAACTACCGCATTGCGTACTTATACTAATAGAGTTCTCCTTTCTCATGTGGTTATTCATGGAGATCTTACAGATACTATATGATCGCCATCGTTCTGTCGAGCATGTCCTTCCCCGCCTTGAGCATCCCTCACCAAGCGCTCGCTACTGAGCTCAGCGACGATTACGATCAGGTTCCATTCACTCTTCGTGATTTTCCTTACGTAATTTTGATGTTTCCGTAGCGATTGAACTTGGCGGCAAGTCGCTCGGCCTTCTCATTTGCGGGAATGCTCTTGATGACGGTTTTCATATTTTTCGTCTTTACCTTTGGCGTTCCCACTGGCAAGTGCGTCATCCTCTTTTCATTTATACTTCATCGGTTTTCGTTTTTGACTGTTTTGATTCTACCCAAGTTTTCAAATTTGGTTGGTCTTGGCGGCATTCCCTGCGACGGCGACCATTGTCTTTGGAGTGATCTGCTTCTGCGTCGTTCCTAACAAGGCGGATGGCGCTGATGACGACGTGCGCCTCTCTATTCCGATGCGATATCAGATATTTAACGTTTGGTGAATTGTTGTTTTTGGATCAGATTGATGATTTCAAGATCTACTCTTCGCTTAGTTGCTGTGGCCGCTGCTGTGGTACCAATCACACTTTTTCACCTCCGATTCCAATCATGTCAAATATATGAATTCTTTTTACTCATAGGTCTGTTCACGCTGGGTCCTTTTGTGCTCGTGGTCACCATCTTCGCGCTATGTGGCCTCACTCAGAGCGTCACGATGAGCCTCTTCCCGCTCTACGTTGTGCACGTGCTCGGGTTTGGCCTCGACACGGTCTCTCAGGTGATGATTGTCATGATCGCCATCACCGTCATCACGACCTTCTTCCTGAGCCGCCTTGGTCATCGCTTTGAGAAGAAGACCATTCTCGGCTTTGGTTGCATCACTGGCATGCTCACTTACTCCTTCTACTTTTGGATTCCTGGTGCGTCTTCTTCAGAAGGAATTTACAGTAGTACGGTCTCTGAACTCTTATCACTCAGGAATTCTCAATCCTCTTCCTGACGCGACTTGGTTTCGCTACGCTCTCTTCGTTTTCTCTGGCTTTGGTACAACGATTAAAAGCCGACCTTGCTTCCCGTATTACGAGTGGCTAACCGCTGCTTTTTAGCTGGCTTCACCAATGCCCTTATCTTCACGATTCCCAACTCGATGATGGCCGATGTGACTGATGTGGCACTCCTGCGGTATAAAGCGAAGCAAGAGGGCATCATGTTCTCTTCCATGGAGACCTTCCAGTCCATTATTCAAGCACTCGTCGGTTTCCTCGTCTTTTGGCGCCTCGACAATATCGGTATGGTGGTTTTAGCTTGCTCCTCATGGATGTTTTCTTCTACCATTTCCTTTTTTAGGATATGTCAATGCGGGTCTCCAACCAGCAAACGTTCAACAAGAGCTGCGCCTCTTCTTCTGTTGCATCCCCGTAGGCGTCTATGTCATCGTGTGGATCCTCTCCAGCATGTACCGCATTGACCGCGCTTCTCACCGCCAAGTCCTTCGCGACATCAAGAAGCTGAAATCGGAGGACGTTGACGTGACGGCGGACATCTTCGGCCCTGCATTCAACATCACGTCACTCACTGCAGGCAACGTGTGGGAATCCAAAGATACCATCCGCCTCCACAAAGACAAAGTTAGCATCGTCTCCGAGGCGATCGCCTCGGTTGTGAACGACAAAGAGGCGTCTCGGGCCGACCAAAGGAGCCCAAAGGTAAAAAAGGAGGAGTCAGAAGACTCGGATGACAAGGAAGACTCGGAGGAGGTCGACCAGGGCGAGGACGTTGCCTTGCACTAATGCCCTTCTCCAATTCATTTCTGCTGAGCGACGACATTTTTTTTATGGGTGTTCGATTGTAAATGTACTCTATTATATGGAATTACAGTCTCCAGTCAACAGCTGACGTGCCACTCTGTCACAACGCAGAGTTGAAAGTAACATCGTTTATAAAGTCATCCTTCTACACGTCGGCCAAGGGATGGACGATCAGAATACGCTTTACTGGCCTGAATCCAATCAGGCGACCTGACACAGGCAGCGACATCAACCAACTGTTCGCTGGGAGTAACCCCATTCTCCTTGAAAGACCACTCGACCGCGCCTACATTTGACTAATAGCGACACTAACCAGCAATCGGAATGAGATCATTTATTGCGTCTATCATTTTGAAAATTGTATCCGACGAAGGAATCTCAGTAGGAACCTCGAATTCCTCACAGAAGTCAAACAAGAACAAAAGAAGAAAAAATCTAGGGGTTATTTTTTCTCGACGCCAAAGCTCTTGAGCTCCTCCTTGACGCGGTCAAAGTACTCGTCGTCAGGGTATCCGTGATTCGCTGCGCCACCATCGGGACGCGTTTTCAAGTGAATACCGTTCCAGACAACCTGCCAGATCAACGATCAGACTAGAACGATCAGCAAGCAATAGGTGTAGGTGTAAACTTTGCCTGATTGTCCTTGCCAGTGGTGACGGAGCGGCCAATAGTGAATAGAAGTTTGCGTTCCCAGGCAATTTGTAAGAGCTCGAGCACTTCGCGGCCAATGTCATTGTCAGGGAGGTACGCTGTCCTTTGCGTGCCATTATACGGTTGTCCTGGGTTTGGGTGCTCTGGGCCTAACGGGAGAGAGCATGGCTGAAAAGCGAAACGAAATATATGGGCACCCAGAAAGAGTACCTTGAATACCACCATGAAATGAAAGCTCAATGACGATGGTGCCACATTGAAAGCCTTGCAATGGCAGCTGACCTATGGGCATCACGTTGACGCGCATTCGGCCCTCGGGCTGGCTGCCCAAGCGAACGCCAAAAGTTTTACGACAGGTCGGGCAATCCAGCGAACCCTTCTTGAAACTAATCGCGAATAGGGTCAGCGATTTCCCACATGAGCGGATGAGGAATCAAGCTCATACCAACCAATCAAGCAGTCATAGTGGTAGGTGTGGTTGCAGGGGAGCGTGTAGGCCTCCTGATCCAGCGTTTGGGCATACTGCTCGAGACATATAGCGCAATCGCCATCCGTGCCAGTGTAGAATGCCGCCTGGGTGACGTCAAGAAAATTCCTTTTCTTGTCATCTAAAAAAAGGATTTATCCGTTAATAAAACAAAGAGACAAAAGAGAGAGTTTTTGCAATACCATTCGAAATCTGAAGGGTTTTCACAACGGGACTGCTGGTAGTCGAGTGCAGAGACTGCAGAGACTGCGGGGAGAATGGATTCGCTGGCGAGCTTGTAGAGAAACTCGAATTCGGATTGGCAGTCAGAATTGATAAATTGGGAGGCAATTTAGGGGATGGCGAAGAAGTGGAATATTGGCTCGGGGGAGAACCTCCGAACGTTTGAGGCGATTGGGGCTGGAGATTTAGGGCAGTCCCAGCCAAGGGTACCAAGATCGGAGAGCTTTGGAACGGAATCGAACTATTCATGGCCGAGGCGGGTGTTTGGTTCAGCTGAGAGAAACTCGAATTTGGATTCACCACGGAGCTCGGGACTGAGATAGCCGATCCATACAATGACTGAGGCGGCGAATTCATCGTCGGCATACCGGGCGGGTTGCTTTGTTGTGAAGAATTAAGATTGTTAATGGACTGGGAATTGGGATTAGCCATGCTCTGGTGTTGGCCTTGAGACAAAGAGAGCGAAGCCATCGCAGGACGGCGACGGACGTTGCGAAGATATCCCGTTGCCAACTTCTTTTGTTCACAGCGATTCAAATCAATTTCGTAATTACCTAAATGCGGATCAATTCAACGGGAATGGGAGAAATAGGAAAATTGAAAAGCACCTTGCTTGCCAAAGAAACCGTGGTCGAGCGTGATGACGGGCAGTGGGCCCGACTGGGGCCATCCATTGGACAGTCCAGCTTGGTACACGTGCTCGAGCACCATGCAAGTTTGGTCGTCGTAAATATGCCACGCGTTATCTCCACGCCATTCCCACACGGGCTATCGGAATCCGATGAGAAATCGTAAAAAAGGGCCGATGAAAAGGGATGGGAACCGATGCGGAAGGAGCAACAGGAGCTGGAGATCCGGGAGCAGGCGTGTTAATGGGAGCAGAGGTAGAAAAAGCAGAGGGGACTTGAGCCTAAAAGAACAGCAAATGAAAAGATCGTCAGATCAGAAGGAAAAGGAATGCAAACCTGAGGGGCCGTGTTGGCTCGGCGGACGGGGCGAGAGAAGCCCGTCGTATGCCTCCGCTGAGTCATATTTGTGAAATCGACCGTATATCCTGAACAAAGAGATGACATTCGAAGGTTCTCGAGAAGAAGGCGATGACATCAGCAAAGAACGGACCTCCTCGTTGAGCAAAAGTCCCGTGAAGCAAAGGCATGGAAGAAGTGCCGCGCTGATAGACGGCCTCCAACATGCTTGACGTCTCATCGTCATAATCTATCCAACCTAGAATGCAAAATCAACGAGTCGACACGTCGACGGAGGGCCTGTAGGAACGAGCCTTTTTTCTCGTCGTGCCATTGCCAAACGACGGCAGGCGGCTGCACCAGCTGCGCAAACGAGCTCATTTCGCCTGGACTTTATCACGATATAGTATTCTAAAAACGAAAAGTTAAAATGGTAAGGCGGACCGGAAGAGAGCATCGGACAAGCGGCTCGACGACGAAAAAGCGATCATCGTCGACGAGAGCAACTCAAATCAGAGGAAACTTTCATCCCGCAGGAAATTGGGCCATACATAATAAAGTATTAACTGACGAAAAATAATAATTCGAAGGGGAAGCAGAGCATTAGTGCGTGTGCAGGACGAGGGGCAGTGGAAAGTCGACGGCAATTACAAGGATACAAGAGGTCATGCGCACTTTCTCCTTCTCCTCTTCGCGACTGCGCTACAACCACTTCAAAAACCTGATGTGATTGCGAGGAAACACGATCTAGCAGTGTTGGGCAAGCGAGCACGTCGAAGAGAGTGACGAGCTGTCAGTCTTTGTCAGATGACCGAGACGAGTCAGTAGGTTTTGCGGTTGAATCGTTGGAGATTAAAATTTCACAATTCGCACAATTACAAAAGGATTCAATAGATAGCTTCCTTCCTCTCAGTGACCTTGAAGGGCATCAATGGGAAAGGTGAAATTGAGAAAGGTAACGTTCGTCCCTTTGGTCTCGTCAGTCCACCATGGATCGGAATTCGGTCGAACTGCGACCAAGTTGAATTGAGTCGCTCCAATATTCATTAAATGCCCGGCGGAAATAACATTCAACTCGGTGGCAAGCTCTTTGAGGAAAAGGCGGCCAGAATCATTCGCAGCAGTCGAGCAAGTCCTGAACCACCACACTGCGTCCTTGTCAAACAGATTCAAGGATTTGAATCGCGCAAACTTAGGATTGTATTTGATGTAATTGTAATCGAGGTAAGTCGAGCCAATGCAGGCCAATCCTGGGTTGCCATGAGCCCACCTGTAAAATAAGAAAGTAGCAGTAGGTCATGCACGGACGACAGGATGCTCACACGAGAAGGCTTAAAGGGCTAAGGACCCCATACCACTGAATCTCTTTGAATTTGTAGTTGGGACCTTTACTTGTCGCGAATTTTTCGAGCGCGTCAAACACTTCGTCGACATTCTGAACGCCGAGCACGGCGTCGAACTTGGGCTGGAAGAGAAAAGCTCCGACATGCCAGGTCATGTGCAGCCAGTCTGCTGAGCTCCAATCGTAGACCACAATCCTTCCACTCATATCTTAATAAAATATGGAGGGAAAAAATGGGATTGGCTGGACGAGGCGATAGAAGGGCAGGGCAGTGTCGTCGAGGCGAAAAGACTGGAAACGGCAGCGTGCTCCGATTTCCCTCTCTCCTCAAAATATCATGCTAACAAAGCATATGGTACCTTTGATAGTATCCGGCCGATGCACTCCGATTCTTTCGCGATGTTCCGCAGCTTTGACAAATGGCTAACCAAACGAGTCACTATCCTTTCCTTGGCTCATTGGCGGTGCTAGTAACCCCTAGTACGGAACTTTTCTGCTTAATTATGAAATTTTAATATTTTGTCTTTCGAATTGCGGGTAGGTTCTCCTCCTACGTTCGTGTTCGATGATTCGTGATCACCCGTCGCCCGCGGTTCCTTCCCTAGGAGCATTATGGCACTATAAAACTATCGTCTTGGAGCTCCATTTTATGATTTCGCTTTGACCTCTGAGATGCTGTCGTAATCTCTCTTACATTCTTTTTCTGATCAATATTTTGTGACGTAGCCCTTTTCGTGGTGAAATGGCCGATGGTCCGAGCTCGACGAAGACGTTGAGCTTGCTCGAGCTTCCTCTCGAGCTTCTCGGTCTGATCGCTTGCTTCGTCGCTGATGAGAAAACGCCGAAGTCGATGGCGTCTTTGGCCTCCGTCTCCAAATTCATCAATGATAAATTTGGTCGAAATGCAAAAGATCTATCTCTCGAGGCCTTTCAGTATGTCGCAGAGGACCATCCCGGCCTCCTTCGGTGGTTGCACGCCATCTACGACGACAACAGTGCGTTTGGCCGAGGGCCTCGTCAGATCCCCTCGTATATCTGCGGTTTTCTATATGGTGGTGGCCACTTTGATGTAGCTGAGCGGTTAAGAGCATCGCGTGATATTAAGCTTGCGAGAGACGGCGACTTTTGGTACGGCTTTGGCCGCTCGTGTACTCCAACGGCCCTCGGACAGCTCGAAGAGCGCCTCCAGTCAGTTCACGTCGACTTTAGTCACATTACGCTTTATTGTCAGCAAGA
>Ga0154020_10010816_pt1 | contig 10412 bp, 12 predicted proteins | sample Klosneuvirus_201_FD_109709 | JGI IMG/M metagenome (GOLD analysis project Ga0154020, IMG submission 109709) | Active sludge microbial communities from wastewater, Klosterneuburg, Austria - Klosneuvirus_20160825_MG | ecosystem: Engineered > WWTP > Aerobic digester > Activated sludge | place... | reverse complement strand
CGGCGACTGCTGGAGAACGTGCGAAAAGTCTTCCCAGGAGATGCTGACGGCAACGGTTTCATCGATGGCGGAGGCGCAGGCGATGCGTTCGCCGTCTTCGACGATGGCCATATCGCCGACCACGCCACCCTTGCCGACAACATCGAGGATGATCTCTTTGCCGTTTTCGGCGACCTGGTAGATCTTGACGCGCCCTTTCAAGAGAAGGTAGACGCGCTCCGGGGGGTCGCCAGCCTGAAACAACACCTGGCGAGGGCGAAAGCTGCGCTCGGTGAGCATCGGGATGAGGCGGTCGAGCTCCTCGTCGGTGAGGACGTTGAAGACTTTGCTGAGCTGGCGCAGATACCAGGCGATCGAGCGCTGGAGGGCCTGCTTTCCGCGCCCTGGAACGTCGCGAACGGGCATGAATGCGGTCATCGGGATTCTCCCCTTCCTCCCTCACGGAGGCGCAGCTGATCCAGGAGCCGGATGGCGCCGGGGTTCATTTCAGGTCGCTCGGTAGCGGCGACGTAGGCCTCGAGATCTTGCATGGCGGCATCGAGATGGCCAAGCCGGTAGTTCAGCATACCGCGTTCACCGACAAGAACAGGGTTCCACGGTTCGAGGCGGTGCTGGAGTTCGACAACGGCGAGCCAGCGATCGAGATCACGGCGTTCGCGATAGATGATGTGGAGGTTGTTCAACATTCGCTGCAGGATCTGGCGGCGGGTGACAGCGGTAAGCAAGGACTCTGGCCGGATCGAACCGAAGTTGTGGCCGCGCAGGCGCGCGAGGAGTTCTTCATGGTCGAGGCGGGCGCCCTGCTGGAAGGGGTCGACAAAGGTGGGATTTTCGGGTCCGCCGTAGCGGACGAGAAAGTGGCCGGGGAAGCCGACGCCATCGCAATGGAGGCCAATACGCTCGGCGACTTCCATGTAGACGAGCGAAAGGGTGATGGGGATGCCGAGACGGCGGCTAACGACTTGATCGAGGAAGCTGTTGGCCGGGTCGGAGAAATCCTCGGAGTTGCCGCGGAAGTTGCAGACGCTGAAGAGCTGGTACTCGACCGCGTGGGCGAGGGCGTGCTCGTTGGCGCGTTCGCCGGCGTAGCTGCGCGCTTCTTCGGCGATGACGTCCAGGCGCGAGGCGGTCGCGTGGAGGTCGGCTTCGGGATCACCGAGGCGCGCGATAAGCATGACAGCACCAAGCAGGTCGACCTCGTGGTCGGCCCCGGCGATAGCCGTCGAGAAGGCGTCGTAATCCTGGGTTCGCACTACTTCAGTATACGTTGGGATGGGGCGGAATCGTCACATGACATGAGCTATGGTTGCTCGAGTCCGTGTGCCTCGAGCAGCGCCCGATCGGCGAGGACGTTCGCGGTTGAATCGTCGGCGACTACTTTGCCGGCATCAACGATGATTGTGCGAGGAAAAACCTCGGCCACGAGCTTCATATCATGGGTGCTGACAAGCATCGTCTGTTCGAGCCCCCGGAGCATGTTGATGAGTTCGCGGCGACCTCGCGGATCGAGGCCAGCAGAGGGTTCATCGAGAACAAGCACGCTGGGGGACATCGAAAGAACGGTTGCGAGAGCGGCACGCTTGCGCTGCCCGATCGATAGATGGTGCGGCTGGCGGCGTTCGAAACCGGCAAGACCGACGGCCTCGAGGGCAGCGGACACGCGCGAATCGACCTCTTCTTTCGGAAGACCCATGTGCACCGGCCCGAAGGCGACATCGTCGTAGACTGTCGGGCTGAACAACTGGTCATCGGGATCCTGGAAAACGAGCCCCACCTCAGCGCGGATGCGGCCGATGTTGGCCTTCTCGACTGAGAGTTCGCCGATTCGAACCGTGCCGGAGGTCGGCTGGTTGATGCCGTTGAGATGGAGCATGAGCGTGCTCTTGCCGGCACCGTTCGGCCCAATCAGGGCCACCTTTTCGCCACGACCGATCGCGAGATTGACGCCATCGAGCGCCCTGAAACCATCCGGGTAGGAGAAGTAAAGATCCTCGACGACGAGCCACGGGGTGTCTGTCCGAGGTTGTATCACCGGAAGAGTCTCCGTGAGAGTCATGCGTGCGGCAACCAGAGGTGGGCTGAAAGTTCGAAACCAGCGGCCAAAAGAATACCTCCCACAAGGGCGACCCAGGCCCCAGCACTGAGTGGCCGTTCGTGGACGTGGGCTATGTGTCCTTGATAACCCCGGGATTGCATGGCGACGTAGACACGTTCGCTTCGCTCGTAGGAGCGGACGAAGAGCGCGCCAACCATATTGCCGACGACTCGAGCCTGCCAGCGGATGCTCGGCCGCTTCCGCTCCGGTGCTTCGGCCATCCGTGAGGAGCGCGCCCTCATCATGCGGGTGGCTTCTCCGGTGAGCACTGCCAGGTAGCGATACATCAACGAAACGATTGCAATCATGAGTTTGGGGAAGCGGAGGCGGGCAAGGCCCTCGAGGAGGTCGTGGAAGGTGGTTGTGAAGACGAGAAGGGTAGCGGCCTGGACTGAGATCCAGCTCTTGAGCGTGATCGTCGCGACGATTCGGAGACCCTCGCCACTGAGGGTGAGGGTGAACAGCCCGAGATCGACAGAACCGAGCGGGTCACCGTGCTTGGTGAAGAGCAGGGGCAACGCTGCGAAGACAAAGGGGAGCGCGATAAACGAGCCACGAATGATTCGGATTGGCCCAAGGCGGGCGACGATGGAGAGCGCTAGAACAGCGAGCCATGCAAGTCCGAGGGCCGCGAAGGATCCAACCGGCAGCAGGCTCAGAGATAGGATGAAGGCGATCGTCAGCAGGAATTTCGGACGCGCATCAGCGCGATGGACCGGGCTCTGACGCTCAACGTACCGGTCGAGGTTCAGGTGGGGCTATCCTTCTTGGACTTCGACTGGCGAACGATTGCACCGAAGCCCACCGCGGCGACGAAGACGACACCCACGCCGATGAGGCCGGAGAGAACCACCGAGGCCCACTCGTTATCGACGCCTGGGACGGTGTAATCGGGGAGCCACTCGTAGCGAGGGCCTTCGGCCTTATCGGCGAAGCCGCTATCCCCAGAGACCCGATCGAGACCGTCCGGATCACTCGAGGCGGCCGGAGCGAGTACGAGAACGACGGCAGCGGCGACGATCAGTCCTGCGATGACCCACCACCAGCGGCGGAAGAACGACTGCTTCGGCATATCTTGAGTCATGGAATCCCTACCTTATGCCTGTGCCCGCGCGTCGCGGATCTGGAGGAGATCGGCCCGGCTGGCTGCAATAAAGCTCAGTGCACCGACCGTGATGAGGGCCTCGCCAACGCCGATGATGAGGTGCCAACCAACCATGGCGGTTATCGCGGTCCAGAGGGAGGTCGTATCAGAAACCCAGAGTTCGAGGGCCACGAGGAACGATGCGACCACCACGGAGAGCCAGGCCGCGATGGCGGCAGCCGGGAGCCGCATCGAAGCTTCGCCACCGAGGGCGGCAGAGAGCGTGCGGTAGAGGTAGTAGCCGCCGAACGTGCCGACGATGCCCATGTTGAAGATGTTGGCACCCATGACCACGAGGCCGCCGTCCTGGAAGACGAGGCCCTGGGTGGCGATGACACAGGCCATGACGATCGTGCCCGCGTATGGGCCGAGGAGAATTGCGGCGAGGACTCCCCCGAGGAGGTGCCCGGAGGTGCCGCCAGGAATCTGAAAGTTGAACATCTGGGCGGCGAAGATGAAGGCGGCCATCACGCCCATGAGGGGGACGGCTTTCTCATCGAGTTGGTCGCCGGCCTTTCGCAAGGAGATGGCAAGAACGCCCGCGGTGATCAGCCAGAAGGTCAGGGCCACGGGCGTCGAAAAGAAGCCATCGGGCGCGTGCATCAGGAATAGTGGAATTGGCATACGAACCCTCCCTGCGAGTCATGCCTGATCAGTCTAGTTTACCTGCAACAAGTTGCAACTACGCCCAGTCGCAACAGGCTCAGCTGCCCGGGTTGCCGAGAAACAATTGCGGTGAGCGGCGGCCAACCGTATGTTCGGTCTGATGTATACGCCTGTTCGTTACACCGTTGGCGAGCTCGACATCGCTGTCATTTGCGATGGGTACATGAAGCTCGATGCGGGGGCGGTGATGGGGCTGATCCCACGGATGCTGTGGGAGCCGATCATCGGCAAGGAGAACATCGACGCCGAACACCGGATGAGACTTTCGCTGAATTGCATGGTGGTGCGCAGCGGCGATCAGGTCTTGCTGGTGGATACGGGCATCGGGAACAAGCTCGAGGGTGCCATGCGCGAACGAGCGTTCCCAGGCGAGCACGGACTGCTGCTCGAAGGGTTATCGGCGCTGGGGCTCGCACCGGAGGACATCACGGTGGTCGCGAACACCCACCTGCATGCCGACCATTGCGGCTGGAACACGGTTCGGGATGAATCGGGCGAATTGCGGCCGACGTTCCCGAATGCGCGGTACTTCATCCAGAAGGGTGAATACGAGACTGCGAGCCATCCAAACGAACGCACGCGCGGGACCTACTTCGCCGAGAACTTCGAGCCGCTGGCGGCTTCGGGACAGCTCGAGTTGGTGGAAGGCGAAACCGAGCTAATGCCGGGTGCACGGTTCTGGGCAACCCCCGGACACACGGAAGATCACGCGTCGATCGCACTGACATCGAAGGGGGAGACGGCGCTGTACACGGGTGACCTCGTACACCACGCCGTGCAGGTCGAACGGCCGGCATGGATCGCAGCGTTCGACGTACTGCCATTGATGTCGCTCGAATCGAAGAAGAAACTCGCCGAACGGGCATTGAGGGACAACGCCCTGCTGATCTGCGTGCACAACCCATTTCCTGGAGTCGGGCGACTAACCGAGACGGCTGGCCGGCGAAAGTTCATCGAAGAATGACGAGTCCGGCGCCGGTTTACCAGCTGGCACTCCGCGAGTTTCATGCCGCGGCGGGAGCGACGTTCGGCGTCCACGCCGGGTGGGCGCTGCCGCTTTCGTACGTGGGTACAGTGAACGAGAGCGAGCAACTGCGGTCGGCCGCGGTGGTCTTCGACCGTTCGAACCGGAGCCGAATTCTGATCACCGGGACGGATGCGCTCGATGTGCTGCAGACCGTTTTCGCGGGCCACATCGAGGACCTGGACGAAGGGCGGGCGATGCGGTCGGTCTCTGTCGGAGAGGACGGGAGCATCTCCGACCTGGTGCTCATCGCGCGAACGGGCGGTATTGCCTACTTCGTGAGTGGAGAGCCGGGGCAACGGTTCGGAACACTCGGGCGATTGCAGGAGGCGGTTCAGCCGGACTATGACGTTCACATCGAGGATCGAACGGAAACGACGTGCGTTATCGGCCTTGCCGGTCCGATGGCGGTACAAGCCGTGCAGGAGCACCTGGCCGAAGCGCTCCCGGCTCGGCTACAGCCGTTACACTGCGTGACGTTTGAATTTCACGGATTTCGAGCGCTGGCCGTGCGCACGAGCGACACCGGCGAGGATGGGTTCGAGTTCCTCGTCGCACCCGCGGTGGCACAGCACATACTGGAAACGCTGAGGGAGGCGGGAATAGCCCTTGCAGGTTTGCAGTCTCTTGAAATCGCGCGCATCGAGGCGTGCGTCCCGGCATTCGAGCCCGATCTCTCGCCCGGCCTTTCGCCCGCTGAAGCGGACCTCGATGCACTCCTGGATGTACCCGGCGGGCGGGAAGGGCGGATTCTTTCGGCGTTGCTTTTCGAAGACGCGGTAGAACCCGCCGGGAGTCCGCTCGTCGTCTCTGGAGCGGTGGTGGGAGAGGTGCGGTCGGCGGTGCGGTCACCAGGCCTGAACGCTTCCATCGGGCTCGGCATTCTTGCCGTGCGCTATGCATTTCCCGGGCAAGCCGTGCAAGTTGGCGCTCAGACGGCGACAATCGTCGCTAAACCATTCTTCAGACGGAGAACCTAACGACCATGGTCGACATGAACGCCCTCGCGGCTTACGAACCTGTTTGGCCCGGGGTCAAAGAACTCAACATTCAAGATGATTGGCGCGCCCGCTGGGTGGATGAGCAGGAGCTGCCGGACAACGCGCCAGTACACTTCGTTTACTCACTGCTGGTGATGGGCGAGAAGGGATACGCGCTGCGGGAGGCCGGAGCGAATCGCTGGGGCATGCTCGAGGGGCTGGTTGGCGACCTTTCGGCCGATATGTTCCTGAAGACGGCGGCGAAGGACCGGGCGGGAGCGACCCTGGCTGCGACTGAACTCATCGGGTTCTTCGAATGCAAGGCAACGCGACACAACAAGGAATTCGAGCAGGGCGCGGTAACGGTGCGGCCGTTCTACGTTTCGATCGCGAAGAGCGTGAGCGATGCAGCCCCGAATTCGGGGTACGAGCGCCGGCGTTTCCCGCTCAACGAGTATGTGGTTGCGATGCGCGGGATGTACCCGGAGTTGATCCCGCATCTGCCAACGGCGTTCAACCGATACGCGGTGATAAGGGCGAAGAGTTAGGGACCGAGTCCGCTCCGCTCCGTCCGTGACGTCTGTTTGGTCTATTCGCCATAGATGGATGCGAGTAGTTCGTAGATCTGCGGGTCGTGCTTTGCGAGCCATTCACGGTCCCGGCGGCCGCGAAGGTCGGCACTGAGGAAATAGGCCTGGGTTGCTTCGGCGAAGTACTCGTTGGCGTTGGTGGTGGCGTAGTCGCCGCGGTAATTTCCGCTGCTTATCGCGTCCTGATAGAACTGCCGAATATCGAAGTAGTCGGCGGGGTTCAGGGCCCAGCCTTGAACAAGGTGGCCGAGTTCGTGGTAGAGGATATTCAGGCCCTCGCACGGTCCATCGTGATCGCCGAGCAGGTCCAGTTCGTTGACGGTGACAACCGGATAGTCGGCACGGTCGGCGACGCCACAGACATGGCTGAAGAAGGCCTGGTTCGATTGTGAATCGAGGCAGCGGAACTCGGGGAGATCGAGGACTCCCTGGTCGCGGTCGGCAACGATGACGTAGGCGCCGTCGGCCATCAGGTTGGCTTCGAGGTCGTTGTTCTCGAAGAGGCGGGCGATCGTGGCCTCGGCCTCATCGAGGGCGGCGGGATCGACGTTGGCGTTCGCAACGATCGTGAAGCCCGTTGGCTGGCGGACCTGGGTATATTCCGGTGCGAAGGTGCGAGGGGTGCCCGGCTCGGGAACGTGGAGGATGCCCTGGCAGACGTTGCTTTCCGGGGCAAGCCGTGGCGCACCGGCGCGAGCCTCTTCGGCCTGAGGCCCGGCGCCCGGGCGTGAGGAACCAGTCCCAGAATCGCCCAGGACCACAACTGCGACCGTTGCGACGGTTGCCAGGGCCAGCAATGGAATGAGTCCGGCGATGAGGACGCGTCTCATCCGACAAGCTTCGGTTCAAGGCGAGTTTTGCGTAAGCCCCGAGGCTTAACCAGAGGCTTAGCGGTCGATCTTGTAGCGAACCGAGACGGTAACGCTGGAAGCACTCTGACCGGGTTCGATGGGAGTGGCGGCATCGAAACTGGCAGCAGCCAGGCGCTCGGTGCGCAGCGGGGTTGTGGAGGTTGTTTCAGCGATTGAGATGACGTCGCCAACCTTGACGCCAGCACCGGCCGCGAAGGCCTCCGCGCGGGAGCGCGCATTTTCCATCGCCTTCTTGCGAGCTTCGGTGAGCATCGGCTCCGCATCGGCGAAGCCGAACTGGATCCCCTGGAAGCGGCCGGCATCACCCGCGGCGGAGAGTGCCGAATCGATCGTGCCACCGGCCGTTTCGAGGTCTCGGAGGGTGACGCGAACGGTGTTGACGGAGGTGTAGCCGACGATGCGAGGAGCACCACCGGTCGGATATTCGGTCTGCGGATTGAGGGAGACTGTTGTGGTCTGGATATCTTTGGCGTCGACGCCGCGAGCCTTGATGGCATCGATGAGCTTACTGGCGGCGGCTGCGCCACCATCGCGGGCAGCGGCGACGGTAGGCGCCGAAAATTCCGCGCCAAGGGTGACGATGGCGAGATCGGGAGTGGCTTTGACTTCGCCCACTCCGAGAACGGTGATTCCTGATGCCAAGGTTTCCTCCCCGGGACTGGTGACTTCCACGTTGGTTGTACCTTTGCACGCGCCCGTGGCCACGGCAGCCAACAGGATACTGGCGAACACGAAAGCGAACTTAGGCACGCCGGGCCCTCCGCGAGATCTCAAGACCGGCGAGCAAGAGCAGCGAACCACCCGCGGCAATGCCGAGGGCAACAGCGAACCGCGGGAACCCGCCGCCAGTGTCCTCCGCCGCGGCCGGAGCCTCGTAGGCGATACTGCTCAGGGGGCTTTCGCCAGCGTCATCATCCGCCGACGCACGGCTGACATCGCCCGCATTTTCCGACGGTGTTGCCGCCCCGGCGAGCTCGGTCGGCGACCCGGCGGCGGTGGTGGTTGGGGTGGTGATGGCACTGCCGGCCACGGCACCATCGTTGGTTGGGGGCGCGAGGCCCGGCGAGGGCTCTGGCGAGACGGACTCATTCGCCCCGCTGGTGACGGGCGCCAGTTTTGTGGCGGCGAATTCGCCCGCTTCTGGTTGGGCAGCCGAATCGTTCGAGCTGCTACCGGACGATTGGAACGCACTGACCACGAGGACGGCCGCGAAGGCGGCGGCGGAAAGTCCGGCGGCAGCGCGGACCAGGCCGAGGTACACCGGTGTTCCGCTGTGCTGTTGTGGCGCGGGGGCGGAACTGGCGACCATTGCCGGTGTCAGCCGGAACGAACGCGGGGCTTCGAATTCCGGCAGGGCGGCGATCGTCGTGTGTAGCGTGCGTGCGGCAGCGGTCGCCGCAGTGCAGCGCGCACAGCCGGGGAGGTGCGATTCGAAGCGAGACAACTCAGCCGGCGCGAGCTCACCGTCTACGTAAGCATCGGCGCGGCTGGCGAACCACTTATGGCGATTGAGGAAGTGAAGTACTTGCATTGGCGTGGTCTCTCAGTCCTCCAAACGCCGGGAAGCGCCGAAAAGTTCCGGTTGTTCGCGAAGGAGCGCGCGAAGACGTTCACGACCACGATGAATGCGGGATTTGACGGTGCCAACGTTCGAACCGGTGATGGTTGCGATCTCCTCGTAGTGGTAGCCGTGCAGGTCTGCGAGCAGGATGGCCTGGCGTTGTTCGAACTGAAGGGACATGAGCGCGCCCTGGATGGCTTCGCCGAGTTCGATGCGTTCGATGTATTCGGGTGCGGTCTCACCGGAATCGGGGATCTCTGCCTGGTAGTTGTCATCGGGGTCGGCGCTTCTGAAGGCTTCGACGGGACGGCGGCCGCGGCGGCGAAGTTCGTCTTTGCACTGGTTGGCTGCGATGCGGAAGAGCCAGCTACGAAAGTTGCCGCCATCGAAGCGTGAAATCGAGCGATACGCGGAGAGAAAAGCCTCTTGAGTAGCGTCTTCGGCGGCGCCACGATCGGCAACAAGCCGCAGGCAAAGATTGAAGACAGAACCCTGATACCGTTCAACAAGACTGTTGAATGCGTCGAGATTGCCGTCCTTTGATAGAGAGACCAGGTGCTCGTCCGCGGGTTCGAGCGCATCGGTCATGAAGGCCGAGCGTAGGTCAATCGGCTGTAAAGGGCGACTGACTTGGAATCCCGCGACCCGCCGGGGAGGCATGGTACCCTGATGACGATGGAAAATGGCGAAGGCCGCCCACTCGACGAAGCTGAGGCGGGAGAAGAAGATCCTCAGGCGTGGTATTTCGACCTGCCCGGGGGAGCATGGGAGCGGCAAGAGGAAAAGAACCGGACATTGCGCCAGCGCGTGCTCGGGAATTTCGAAGAGGATGCAGAAGCTTCCAAAGGTGATCCGTTCGGCCGGAAGTTCGAGCTAAAGCCCCAGGCGGAAGCGAAACGCGAAGCCAAACCACAGGACGATACGACGTTTGAATTGAAGCCCCAGGAGCCGGGGCAGAAGAAGCGCGGGCTCTTCGGATTTGGCAAGAAATCGGCCAAGAATGAGCCTCAAGAATCGCCCCGAACCAACGAAGCGATGGCCTTCGACACCGACGAGCCTGAAGCGGATGACGAATGGACGACCGAGCCGCCGCTCAAGCTCACACCATTCCCCCGTGCGGAGCGGCCCGCCGACGAAGTCCCGTGGGGAGACCCCGACGGAGGTTGGGATCTCGAGCGGCCAGCGGCAGATGACGCCGATGCTCCGAGTGAACTGCGGGACGAGCCGTCAGACCCTGCCGAGCGCGACGGGGACATCGTTTCCGGGATGCGTGCATGGGCTGAAGCCTCGGAAAACCCGGACGCCCTCGCAGCAGGCGACACGCCAACGCTGCACGAGGATTTGCTTGATGTGGCCGAAGTGTCGCCTGCGCCAGCTGCGTTCGCGTGGCAGTCTGGCAACCTCAACGAGGACGCCGACGACGCCTCCCATGCCAGCGACGATTCGCGCGAGTCCGTTGCCGCACCGGAGGTCTTTGCTT
>Ga0154020_10010814_pt1 | contig 10413 bp, 5 predicted proteins | sample Klosneuvirus_201_FD_109709 | JGI IMG/M metagenome (GOLD analysis project Ga0154020, IMG submission 109709) | Active sludge microbial communities from wastewater, Klosterneuburg, Austria - Klosneuvirus_20160825_MG | ecosystem: Engineered > WWTP > Aerobic digester > Activated sludge | place... | reverse complement strand
GGCACCGCTGCCTGCTACAGCTCGTGCTCGAGCGGTTCGCAGTGCGCCGGTGGCAGCTTCTGCTCCGGCAGCACGTGCAGCGGCACGCTCGCCAACGGCAACGCCTGCTCGAGCAACGTGCAGTGCACGAGCGGCAACTGCGTGGACGGGTTCTGCTGCAACACCGCCTGCGGCGGCGCGTGCGACGTGTGCTCGCTGGCCCTCGGCGCGACCGCCAACGGCACCTGCACCATCCTCTCGTCGGCCTCGCCCTCGACCTGCTCGCCCTACTACTGCAGCGGCTCGACCTCGGCCTGCGCCGGCACCTGCGCGACCTCGGCCAACTGCCAGGCCGGCAACTACTGCGACACGACGGTCTCCAAGTGCCAGCCGCAGAAGGCCCTCGGCGTCGCGTGCTCCGCGGCCGGCGAGTGCTCGAGCGGGTTCTGCGCCGACGGCGTGTGCTGCAACAGCGGTTGCTCGGGCAACTGCGACGCCTGCTCGATCGCGGCGGGAGCCTCCAGCAACGGCTCCTGCAGCAACGTCGCCGGTGCGGCGGGCAGCCCCGTGAGCTGCGCGCCGTATCTGTGCAGCGCCTCTTCTTCGGCCTGCCCGACCACTTGCGCGAGCGACGCCGCGTGCCGCACCGGCAACTACTGCGACGGCGCGAGCAAGTGCACGGCCAAGCTCGGTGACGGCAACGCTTGCACCGCGGCCAACCAGTGCACGAGCGGCAACTGCGTGGACGGGTTCTGCTGCAACACCTCGTGCAGCGGCTCGTGCGACGCCTGCTCGGCGGCGCTCGGCGCGAGCGCCAACGGCACCTGCACCAGCGTGAGCGGCGGCGGCTCGCCGAGCTGCGCGCCATACCTGTGCAAGGGGACGACCGCGACCTGCCCGGCCACCTGCGGCACGACCAGCGACTGCGTCTCGGGCAGCTACTGCGACGGCACGAGCAAGTGCGTGAGCAAGCTCGGTCTCGGCGCGGTCTGCAGCTCGGCCGTGCAGTGCTCGAGCGGCAATTGCGTGGACGGGTTCTGCTGCAACAGCGGCTGCAGTGGGAGCTGCGACGTGTGCTCGGCGGCGCTCGGCGCGAGCGCCAACGGCACCTGCACCAACGTGAGCGGCGGCGGCGCGCCGAGCTGCTCTCCCTACCTGTGCCGCGGCACCACCTCTACCTGCCCGGCCACCTGCGCGTCGTCGTCGGACTGCGCCTCGGGCAACTACTGCGACGCGACGAGCCACTGCTCGCCGAAGCTCGGCCCCGGCTCGAGCTGCTCGGCCGCCGGCCAGTGCACGAGCGGCTTCTGCGCGGACGGCTTCTGCTGCAACACGGCCTGCAGCGGCGGCTGTGACGTGTGCTCGGCGGCGCTGGGTGCGACGGTCAACGGCACCTGCACCAACGTGAGCGGCGCGGGCTCGCCGTCGTGCTCGCCCTACCTCTGCAAGGGGACGGCGGCCGCGTGCCCGAGCACCTGCGCTGCCACCAGCGACTGCGCGAGCGGCAACTACTGCGACGGCACCGGTCACTGCGCGGCGATGCTCGGCCTCGGCGTGGCCTGCACCTCCGCCGGCCAGTGCTCGAGCGGGTTCTGCGCCGACGGCTTCTGCTGCAACTCGAGCTGCACCTCGCAGTGCGAGGCCTGCAACATCGCCGGGAGCCTCGGCAGTTGCCGCGCGGTCACCGGCGCACCGATCGCTCCTCGCGCGACCTGCACCACCGACGGCTCCGCGTGCGGCGGGACCTGCGACGGCGTCACCGCGACGGCCTGCGCCTACCCCACGAGCTCCACCTCGTGTCGCGCGGCCTCGTGCACCTCTGGCACCGCCACCCTCCCGGCGGGCTGCAACGGCGCGGGCGCTTGCCCCGCGATCTCCACGGTCTCGTGCGGCGCCTTCGCGTGCGTCGGCAGCGTGTGCGCCGGAGGCTGCGCCACCGACGGCGACTGCGCCTCGGGCAACTACTGCGCGGGCGGCAGCTGCAAGCCCAAGAAGGCCAACGGCGTCACCTGCGCGCTCACCAACGAGTGCACCAGCGGGTTCTGCGTCGACGGCGTGTGCTGCAACGCGGGCTGCACCGGCCAGTGCCAGTCGTGCGCGACGGGCACCTGCTCGGCGGTCACCGGCGCCCCGGTCGGTGGTCGCGCGAGCTGCGTCACCGACGGCTCGTCCTGCAGCGGCGCGTGCAACGGCGTCGACGGCCTCGGCTGCACCTACCCGGCCGGGACGACCAGCTGCCGCGCGGCCTCGTGCTCCGCGGGCATCGCCACCTCGCCGGCCAGCTGCGACGGCAGCGGCAAGTGCCCCACGCTCGCCACCACCACCTGCGCCCCCTACAAGTGCGCCGGTACCGCGTGCGCCACGACCTGCGCCGCGGACAGCGAGTGCACGACGGGCACGTTCTGCGGCGGTGGCGAGTGCATCGGCAAGCTCGGCAACGGCTCGCCCTGCATCTCCGGCACCCAGTGCGGCGCCGGCAACTGCATCGACGGCGTGTGCTGCGACACCTCGTGCAGCGGTCAGTGCGAGGCGTGCAACCTGCCGAGCAAGGCCGGCACCTGCTCCGCGGTGACCGGCGCGCCGGTGGGCACGCGCGCCGACTGCGCGAGCGACGGGTCGCTCTGCGGCGGCCTGTGCGACGGCACCGTGCGCACGAGCTGCAAGTACCCCGCCGCCGAGACCGTGTGTCGCGCGGGCACCTGCACGAGCGGCGTCGCGACCCTCGAGGCCAAGTGCAGCGGCACGGGCAACTGCCCCGCCAAGAAGACCCAGGACTGCACGCCGTTCTCGTGCGGCGCCAAGGCCTGCCTCGGCGACTGCGCGACCGACACCGACTGCACCACGACCACGTTCTGCTCGGGCGGCGTGTGCAAGCCGAAGCTCGCCAACGGCAGCACCTGCAGCGCGACCTCGCAGTGCAGCTCGGGGTTCTGCGTCGACGGCCTGTGCTGCGACAAGGGCTGCACCGGTCAGTGCGAGGGCTGCGACCTCAAGGGCAAGGAGGGCACCTGCACCACCAACACCGGTGACCCGCGCCCCGGCCGCCCGGCCTGCGAGGGCACCGGCGCGTGCAAGGGCTCGTGCGACGGCGTCGACGCCACCAAGTGCAAGCCCGGCACGTCGACGGCCGAGTCCTGCAACGGCGTCGACGACAACTGCAACGGCAGCACCGACGAAGGGGACCTCTGCCCCGGCGGCGGGACCTGCGTCTCGGGCGCGTGCTCGGGTGGCAGCGACGCGGGCGACGCCGGCGCCGACGGCGGCGACGCCGACCCCGACGCGACCGACGGTGCCACCGACGCCGATCCCGACGCAGCGGACGCGACGGCCGACGGCGCGACCGACGCCGCCGACGCGGGCGACGACGGCAGCGTGGTCACCGACAGCGCGGCCGACGACGCCGACGCGAGCCCGGAGCTCCCGTTCCAGGAGGGTGGTGGCTGCGGCTGCCGCACCACCTACGCGCCCACCACCGCGGCACCGTTCGCGCTCCTCGCCCTCGGCGCCGCCCTCGCGCGGCGTCGGCGGCGCTAGGTCGCGGACCTCCGATCAGACCGCGAAATCCGCGGCCAGCGCGCGCGCCTCGACGATGTTGTCCTCGATGCTGCAGTAGGTCCACCCACCGTAGCGTCCGATCGAGAACACGCCGTTGGCGCGCAGGATCCGCGAGAGCCGCGCGTGCTCGGCGAGCGAGCCCTGGGTGATGTGCACGTAGGCCGGGTCCATCACCACGTGGTGATCGGCGACGAGCGCGTGGGTGTCGATCACGCCCTCGGCGCGCAGGTCCTCGAGGACGCGGGCCTTGGCGGCGGCGATGACCGCGTCGTCCACCACGGCGTCCTTCGGGTAGCCGAGCTCGACGTAGAGGCTCAGGCGATCGGTGTCGAAGATGTTGTCGTAGAACCCGAGGCGATAGAAGCTGCGCGCGCGGTTCGGGTAGTACACCCAGTGCACGTTCTTCGGGCCCTTCTTGTCGAAGCCCAGGTTGAACACCAGCACCTTGTTCCAGGTGAACACGCTCGGGTCGTGGGCGAGCCCGGTCATGCGCGCGAGCTTGTCGAACGGCGCCGACGACACGAGCTTGTCGAAGCGGATCTCCCGGCGGTCGGTGCGCGCCACCCGCGCGCGCAGATCGATGCCCACGAGGCGCTCGCCGAGGACGATCTTCGCCGGATCGACCGCGCTCGCGAGGGCGCGCACGTACTCGATGGCGCCGCCCTCGGGGTAGGTGAACGTGGCGTTGTAGCTCGCGTTGTCCGCGACCTTCATGTTGCGGACGATGTCGGTCAGGTCGGCGTGCGGGAAGAACCGGCCCATCGCGTCGCGATCGAGCGTGGCGAGGTCGGTGGCGTAGAGCTTCTCGTTGTAGGGGATGAGGAACTTCTCGGCGATGCCGCGGCCGAACCGGGCGTAGAGCATCTCCTTGAAGTTGCCCTCCTTCGCCGGCGGCTGGCCGGGCGCGCGCGCGAAGTACAGGTCGTGCAGGCACTCGATGAACTCGTCCTGCGGGAGCTGGTGGATGTTCTTCTGGAACGGGAAGTCGAGCCAGCGCCCGCCGTAGGCGATGAAGGATTTCTTGTCGACGGTGCGGATCCGCTGCCCAGGCATCCGGTCGCGCAGCCACTGCTCGATCTCGGGGCGCTTGAAGTGGAAGAAGTGCCCCGAGTAGTCCCACACGAACCCGTCGCGCACGATCGTCTTGCAGTACCCGCCGATCTCTCGGTCGGCCTCGAGCACGAGGTAGTCGGGGTCGGTGAGGGCCGCGGCGGTGGCCAGGCCGCTCACGCCCGCGCCGACGATGAGGTGACGCACGGAGTCCATGGGTCGGTCGTATGCGTACAGGGTGCGCGTGTGAAGGGGCGGCACGGTGGTCCCCGGAACCTCCGGTTCACGATACGCTCGGAAACGCTGGGCTCCGACGGAGCACGAGAGTTGCTGGACGACTCCATTCGCGCTTCGCCGAGCCCACAAGGGAGGACAACATGCGCTTCGCCGCCGCTGCCACCGTCGTCGTGACCTTCGCTGCCTTCTGGTTCGGGTGTTCGAGCAGCAGCTCGTCGACGCCGACGGCGACCCCGGAGGAGCAGTGCGCGAGCTACGCCGAGAGCTTCTGCAACAAGGCGCAGGGGTGCGCGGGCATCTACGTCCAGCTCGGCTACGGCGACGTGGCCACGTGCAAGTCCCGCTTCCAGGAGGCGTGCAAGCGCACGGTCACCGCGCCGAACACGGGTTTCACGGCGGCCTTCCTCACCAAGTGCGTCGCCTCGGTGCCGGGGCTCGACTGCCAGGCCCTGTTCGAGGGCGGGCAGACGGCCGACTGCGTGCCGCCGCCCGGCCTCGTCGACGACGGCAAGGGGTGCGGCGAGGACAGCCAGTGCAAGAGCGGCTTCTGCGCGATCGACGAGTCCGCGGCGACCTGCGGCTCGTGCGGCCCCAAGCCGGCCGAGGGCGCCGCGTGCGTCAGCAACGACTGCCCGACCGGGCTCCACTGCAACGACGGCAAGTGCGTGAAGTCGGCGGGCGTGGGCGCGACCTGCGACGTCGGCCACCCGTGCGGCGCGTTCCTCGACTGCGCGGCGGGCAAGTGCGCGACGCAGGCGCAGAACCTCGGCGACGCCTGCGACGACAAGGGCGGCCTCTCCTGCGACCTCCGCAAGGGGATCGTCTGCATCGGCAAGAAGTGCGAGAAGCTCCTGCTCGTCGGCGAGGGCAAGGAGTGCGGCCTGCACATGAGCGGCCTGAAGGTGAACGACGTCACCCTCTGCGAGAAGTCCGGCTTCTGCGAGGGGCTCGACATCGCCAAGGCCAAGCTGATCGGCACCTGCAAGCCCGCGGCGAAGGACGGCGAGGCCTGCAAGACCACCACGGGCGATCTCGCCTCCGGCCCCAACTGCCTCCCGACGGCCACGTGCATCGCCAACGTCTGCCGCGTCCGCGACCCCGCCACCTGCACCAAGTGAGCGGCGGCCGCCTCCACGGGCGGCCGCTCTGGCAGACTTGGCGCTCAGGGCTCCTTGGGCTTGCCGGTGAGCGGGACCTTGCGCTTGGTGCGCACCGTGACGAGGTAGTTGGGCTTGCCCTTGGCGGGCGGGTCGCCGAGGTCGCCCGGCTTGCCCTTCACGAGGCCCGCCGGGATCCCGGCGGCCTCGAGCGCCTTGCCGATGGCCTCTGCGCGCGCGGTGGCGAGCTTCTCGTTCGCCGCGTTCTCCCCGGCCTTGTCGGCCCAGCCCTCGATGACGATCTTCTCGACCCCGCGATCGACCAGGCCCTGCAGGCGCTGGGCGATCATGGCGATCTGCGCCTTCATCGGCTTGGTCACGACCGACGAGCCGGGGGCGAACGCGAGCCCGCCCTCCACCTCGATCGCGCCGGAAGCGAACGTGACCTTGCTGTGCGCGCCGGGCTCGGGGCAGCCGTCGTCGTCGTCCTTGCCGTCGATGGTCTCGGGCTCGAGCGGGCACTTGTCGACCGAGTCGCCCACGCCGTCCTCGTCGGCGTCCTTCTCGGGGCAGCCGTCGTCGTCCATGATCCCGTCGTAGTCCTCGGCGACCAGCGGGCAGACGTCGACGTCGTCGGTCTTGCCGTCCTTGTCGCTGTCGCACTTGTCGCCGGGCTTGGCCAAGCTGCCGTCGGCGCACTGCACCGGGGGGGTCTTCGGCGGGCCGCCCTCGGGGCAACCGTCTTCGTCCTCGAAGCCGTTCTTGTCCTCGGCCTGATCAGGGCACTTGTCGACCTTGTCCTTGATGCCGTCGCCGTCGCGATCCGGCTCCGGGCAGCCGTCGTCGTCCTCGAAGCCGTCCTTGTCCTCGGCCTCGTTCGGGCACTTGTCCTTGGCGTCGGGGATGCCGTCTCCGTCGTTGTCCAGTTCGGGGCAGCCGTCCTCGTCCTGGAAGCCGTCCTTGTCCTCGGGCTCGCTCGGGCACTTGTCGAGCGCGTCGGGGACGCCGTCGCCGTCCTGGTCGTGGCCGCTCGGCGCGTAGCGGACGTCGAGCACGAAGCGGTAGCGCGGGTCGGTGAGCTGCGCGTTGCCGGAGCCGCGCAGGCTGCCGCCACCGCCGAGGTGGATCGAGAGATCGCCGCCGAGCAGCTCGCTCCAGCGCGCGCCCACCAGCCATTGCGCGGGGGAGGCGCCGCGGTCGACGAGCGAGGGCAGCGAGAACGCCTCGGCGCCGAACGAGAGCGCGTGGGCGCGGTCGACGGTGAACGACGCGCCGACCCCGAGGACCAGCTGGGAGCCGAAGTTGGTGTCGAGCAGAGTGACCCGCTTGCGCAGGCGCGCCCCGAGGTTGGCGCCGAACACGAACGGCCCGAGGCGGTCTTCGACGGCGATCGACGGCGCCACGGCCACGTTGGACTCGCTCCCGTAGGCGTCCCGGTCACCGGTGGGCAGCGCGAAGTCGAGCCGCGCGACCACGCCGACGCCCCGCACTTCGCCGATGCGCGGCAGCGAGACGAGCGAGTACGCCGCGCCGATCCGGACCGACCGGACGCCGTTGCTCGTGATCGCGTCGGTCTTGCCGTCCTTGGCCGAGACGCCGACGCCGTCCTGGTAGAACGTGAGCGGGGCCACCATGGTGACCTCGAGCTTGTCGAGCAGGCCATACGAGAACAGCAGCGCGCCGACGACCTGGTGACCCACGCCTTGGATCTCGACCGAGCCCGCGGGCCCGTTGGGGCTCGTGCGGAACAGGATCGGGTCCTTCTGCCAGGACGTGGTGAGGCCGAAGCCGAAGCGGCCCTTCTGCAGGGTGCGCCCCGCGCCGAGCGAATAGAAGGTGGAATCTCCCGCGACCGGCCACAGCGCGTCGGAGTCGAGGCAGGTGGACGCCTTGACGTCGCAGTCGACGGCGCGCGCATCGCGGGCGGTGGCCAGGGAGGCCGCGCAGATGCTGGCCAGGAGAAAGGGGAGGTGGTTCTTGAGCCTGCGCATGGGGGGCCGGACTGGACCAGAGCGAGGGAGCCCGGAGCCTCGGCGAGATGCCGAAAGTCCGGGGCGGGTTGCGATCGAGGTGTCGAACGGGGAGCGCGCGGCGTCTAGACTCGTTCGCCGCATGCCCCTCACCCTCGACCGCGACGCCTACCTCCGGGGTCTGGTCCGGGACGTCCCGGATTTCCCGAAGCCTGGGATCGTCTTCAAGGACATCACCCCGCTCCTCGGCAACCCCCGCGCCCTCCACACCATCCTCGACGCCATGCACGTGGCCTGGGTCGACCGCCGGATCGACACCGTGGTGGCCATCGAGTCCCGCGGGTTCATCTTCGGGGCGGCCCTCGCGGCGAGGCTCAACGCGGCCTTCGTGCCGGTGCGAAAACCCGGAAAATTGCCCTGGAAGACGGACCGGGTGTCCTACGCGCTCGAGTACGGCGAGGGCCACCTCGAGATGCACGTCGGGTCGCTCGCCACGGGCGCCCGGGTGCTCGTCGTCGACGACCTGCTCGCGACGGGGGGTACCGCGGCCGCGGCGGCAGCGCTGGCCTCCAGTCAAGGTGGTGAGGTCATCGGCTACGCCTTCGTGATCGAGCTGGCCTTCCTGGCCGGGCGCCAGAAGCTCGCCGGCGAGGTGTCGTCGTTGCTGGTGTACCGCTGACGCGCGTATCCTCGCCGGGGTGAGCGAACTCCAGCGCAACCCTCGCATCTCGGCCGCCGGCGCCACCGACGCGGGCAAGGTCCGTCTGCACAACGAGGACGCGGTGCTCGTGCGCCCCGATCTCGGGCTCTACCTGGTCGCGGACGGCGCCGGCGGGCAGAACGCTGGCAACGTCGCCAGCATGCTCGCCATCGCGAGCGTGGCGCACCACTTCGAGTCCACCGCGCCCGTCTCCAAGACGATGCCGCCGCTCGGTGAGCTCGGCATGTCGTGGTCGGCGCGCCGGCTCTCGCGCGCCGTGCAGTCGGCCAACCGCGAGGTGATCGAGGTCGCGCGCTCGCGCAACACCTACCAGGGCATGGGCACCACGCTCGTGGCCCTCGCCTTCTCGCCCGACGCCACCCGCCTCGACCTCGCCCACGTCGGCGACAGCCGCTGCTACCGCCTGCGCGACGCGGCGCTCGAGCAGCTCACCGAGGACCACTCGCTCGCCAACGACATCCTCGAGCTGCGCCCCGACCTCGACGACGCGGTGATCCGCAAGCTGCCCAAGAACGTCATCACGCGCGCGGTCGGCATGGGCGACCCGCTGCGCGTCTCGATGCGCTTCCTGCCGACGCGACCGGGCGATCGCTACCTGCTCTGCTCGGACGGGATCACCGGGTGCCTCGACGACCAGACCATCAGCGACCTCCTCCGGGTCTGCAAGACCCCGGACGAGGCGGTGCGGGCACTCATCGACACCTGCAACGAGGGCGGCGCGCCCGACAACCTCGCCGCGCTGGTCGTCGATCTCGTGGCGCCCCCCGGCGAGCCGATGTTCCCCTCGCACGGGTACACGCCGGCCACCGCGCCCAAGGCGCGCATCGTGCGCAGCCCCATCGACGAGTCCGCGCCCGAGATCGTGATCATGGGCATGGACGAGAACGACGGCGACGACAGCACCTCGTTCCGGGTCGTGCCCGCCGAGAGCTCGAGCCCCAACCTGCTCGAGGCGCTCGGCAACTACGCGGCGCCGCTCCGCAAGAAGACCCCACCGCCGCCGATCCCGCGGCCGGACAGCAAGGCCGAGGCCTGCCGGGCCTGCGGCAAGGCCATGGGGCACGCGCTGGTCTGCCCCCACTGCGGCGCTCCACGCTGAGCGGGTTGGCGGGACGGCCTCCGTCATGATAGACGAAGGTTCGTTATCGTGACCAAGGTCGACCCCCACCGTCTCACCCACCTGCGGCAGCTCGAGGCCGAGAGCATCCACATCCTGCGCGAGGTGGTGGCCGAGTTCGACCGCCCGGTGATGCTCTACTCCATCGGCAAGGATTCCTCGGTGATGCTGCGGCTCGCCCAGAAGGCATTCGCCCCGGGGCCGCTGCCGTTCCCGCTCCTCCACGTGGACACCACCTGGAAGTTCCAGGCCATGTACCGGTTCCGGGAGGAGACCCAGCGCGCCCTCGGGTTCAAGCTTCTTGTCCACAAGAACGAACGCGCGCTCGCCGACGGCATCAACCCCTTCGACCACGGCAGCAACCGCTACACGCAGATCATGAAGACGCACGCGCTGCTCGAGGCGCTGCGGCTGCACGGGTTCGACGCGGCGTTCGGCGGCGCGCGGCGCGACGAGGAGAAGTCCCGGGCCAAGGAGCGCATCTACAGCTTCCGCGACGCGCACGGCCAGTGGGACCCGAAGAACCAGCGCCCCGAGCTGTGGAGCCTCTACAACGGCCGCATCCGCCGCGGCGAGAGCATCCGCGCGTTCCCGCTCTCAAACTGGACCGAGCTCGACGTGTGGCAATACGTGTGGCTCGAGCAGATCCCGATCGTACCGCTCTACTTCGCGGCGCCGCGGCCGGTC
>Ga0154020_10010813_pt1 | contig 10414 bp, 5 predicted proteins | sample Klosneuvirus_201_FD_109709 | JGI IMG/M metagenome (GOLD analysis project Ga0154020, IMG submission 109709) | Active sludge microbial communities from wastewater, Klosterneuburg, Austria - Klosneuvirus_20160825_MG | ecosystem: Engineered > WWTP > Aerobic digester > Activated sludge | place... | reverse complement strand
TATTTATTGAACTGGTTTTAACCCAAATATCTGCAGAATCAATTTTATCTGAAAGTGATTGTTTCACCGGGAACCATTCCCTGGCCTGGTAACTTTCAGAAAGCGTAGCTGTATAGGTAAGTCCGTTACTTGCAACCGTACCTGCATAAACTGCATTTGAACTGGCAGTTCCGTAATAATAAAAAATAGCTGTAACAGTTGTACCGGCCTGTAATGCAGGTGAAAGCGCAACATATATATGGTCTGCACTGCGTGTAAACGCTTTTTTTACTCCGTTAATATATACTGAATCAAGAACCATAGTGCTTTTAAACTCAATGATAAATGAATCTATAGGCTGTAATACAAGGGCTTTTGTAGTTGACTTACCAGATATAAACCGGCTGCCGGCTTCTGCTGCCAGGTCAAGTTTAAGGTATTTTACATCATACTTATCCATGGATGGATATTGATAATACAATGCCTGTGGTGCCCTTGAACTGAGATGGGCATGGTTGCATTTTTCTAAACAGCCAGGTTCGTTTTCTGTATTTAATTGTGCTGAAATATTGTTAGCCTGAAGCGTTAACATTAATAGTAGTAAAAGTATCCGCATAAAATGTAATTATTGTCTGAAGTTACAAATTGCTTCTGTTTAGCTTGCTGCTTTTTTACTTGTAAATAGTAAAACCGGTACAGGTAAAAGTAAAAGCAAGGAAGTATACCTCATTTTAAATTAAATAAAAGCAATATCAGCATCAACTGTTTTTTAAGATGCATGGTTTGCTGATTTACTTGAATACCCGGATTAGATTATATTAAAAAGGAAAGGGTTATTAAGTGTATATTTTAAACAACTTAATAACCCTCTATCCGTTAGTATTTATAATCTCTATAATTAATAAGGCCTCGCATAAAACAAAAACAGGTTTGCATTGATCTCAGCTATGTTCGCATCCTGGCCACCTGATTCTCCATCACCATTGGCATCTGCTGCGTTGTAACCGAAATCAAAATTATTGGCACCTATCTCAATATCATTAGCGTCTCCGCCATCAACCGTACCATCCTGGTTAACATCAGCACCATATATTGCAAAAACACTTCCACCCATGGAAGCCATCGGAGGATTTACACCATCATCGTATGCTTTTGACAATGCATCACTGAAATCATAGAAGGTATTGCTGGTAAATGGCATAGCAATTTTGCTCCATGTTTCCATACTGTTCCTGTGCTTAATGGCTATGTAAAATGAATTACCGGTAACAGCAGCGGGAAATTGCATTTCTGCAGTACCGTTAGTATGTAACAAAGCCGTAACCGAATGATCAGGGTTCTGGTTAGACAGGTTTGTGGGTGACCATAAATTTACAGTGATGCTGTCTGTGGCAGTTGGATCTGCATCCAGGCCAAGTTCAAACAAGGTAGCCCGCATGTTTCCTGCCCCGGAATAAAACCCTTCTAAGTAAACTTTTAGATTTAATGTGGTAAATAAAGCACAGGAGTTTACGGTAACAGTTGCTTGTGCAGTTGAATTGCAGCCATTGCTGCCGGTTGCAGTAGCTGAATAATTAAATGTACCTGCCGTTGCTGGTTTTGCATATACAGTTGGAGCAATACTGCCGGTGTAGGCTGTAGTAGCGCCAATTTCGTTGTACAGCCCGGTAAGCGGGCTCCAGGTAATGTTACTGGTTGTAGTGTATTCAAATGTTACATCATTGCGTTGGCTGTAAAAGTTTGATGGAGTTCCTGTAAATGCATCAACGGTTGCAGCTGAAGCATTGTCTACCCGGTAAAACCTTGTACTTACATACGTTGTGGCAGAGTATTTAGCTGTATTAAAAGTTGAGCCTGTTGTGCCGGCATCTCCGTTACTGTAATTGATTTCAATTACTAAATTATTGATACCATCCCATGTAAAAGGAGAACCGAGTGTTATGGTATTAATTCCAACAGACGGCGTATAATTTGCAGCAGGCCTTACCGGTAGCATACCAGATTCCCAGGCTGCCATGGTGGTTGTGGCCGTATTTTTCATTTTTACAACAAGGTTTTGCAGTGGAAGTGTGGCATCTGCAGTTACCAGGTTTAATTTGATTGCGGAAATAGATGTGCCCGCAACCATTCCCAGGCCGGAAAGTTCTGTTGCCGTGAACAACATCTGTTGTTTATTCCCACCATAATAATTCTGTAAAGGATTTGGCCCTAAGGTTGCTCCGGATGTAGCACCTGCGGTTGTTGATGTACCTATTCCCAGTGTTCCGGTTGTTATGGTTGTAGATGCGGCATTCAATGAGGCAACATCTCCCAGGCATATCGTTGCAGTTGCTGGTGTTAATACCGGAACGCTTGGTGATGCATTTACAGTGAGTATCGCCACATTGGATGTAGTTGAACTGCATTGGGTAAATACAATTACCCTGTACCGGTAGCCATTTTGAGCAGTTGTTGTGCCCGTTACATTGTAGGTACTGCTGTTTGCAAGTGTTATGTTACTGAAAACAGCCCCTCCATCTGTGCTCAACTGCCATTGATATCCCGTGATGGCGCCTGATGCAACAACACTGAAAGTAACATTGGCACCTGCACATACCGTTTGACTTGCCGGTTGTGTGTTGATCGTTGGACCTGCCCCGGCCTGTATAATGAATACAATATCCCTGGTAAGTGTTATGCTTCCGGATATACCTGTGATGGTAATGGTATACGTACCTGCAGCAAGGTTATTGGTATTGTTTAAAGTAACGACAGTATTGTTACCAGGGACTACCGGATTAACACTGAATGAAATGCTCGCTTCTGAAGGCACACCGGAAGCCGATAAAGCTATCGGTGTGGTATAACTGAAATATGATACCGTACCCAATGTTACAGTTGCTGAAGCTGGCCCGCCGCAGGCAATAGTTGTAGCCGCCGGATTGTTAAAATCAAAACCCGGTGAAGCATTGGTGATTGTAAAATTGTTGTTGGAAATATCGAAATAGATATTGCCCACAGCTTCTACTTTTATCCTGGCCGTTGTTGTTGGTAAATTGGGAATGGTTAAAGCTTCAGAACCGTCATTTGCTGTACTTGCAGTGATAACAGTTGGGTATGTTAGTCCGCCATCTGTTGATAAACTGATCTTTACATTAGTGGTACTGATCGGTGCTGCATTTGAACCTGCCACATTCCAGGTGATGGTTTGAAGGGTTGAACCCGGAAAACTTTCGCCACCATTGGGAGCAGTTACTGCAAACGGGCCTGTGCCAGCAATAGTATTTACCTGGAAAGTAGTTGTAAATCCTGCCTGGCAACCATTGCCACCTGTAGTAACACCGCCGCCACCGGAGCGGTTATCCCTTACCGTTAACCTGAATTTCATGGCCCTTGCAACAGTTGGAAGGGTTTCTCCTTTTAAACCGCCCATCGTTGCGGTGGGTGATACCGGATAACCGGCTAAGATCACAGCTATATCCGGAAATGTGCGGCTACCGGTTGTTTTGGGAATCCTTGATTTAAAGAGCGGGGCAGTTGTACTTGTTGCACCTGCATTCCACACACCCTGCGGCCCAAGATCCCATTCTTCCCAGTTATAGGTTATGGCGTCATTGTCAGGATCTGTTGCCGTTCCTGTTAATGTAAACGGAGTATTGATAGGAATATTGGCGCCATTGTTATTCATTGCGGTTATTACCGGAATTGAATTTCCTGTGCTGCTAACAGCCCGGCAACTGGCTCCGCCTGCTTCTATAAATGTACTGATCTCATCAAAACTTACTGAATGAAAATAGGGGTCGCTGTTTGGTTGTGTGTTATCAGTGCCGCAAATACCAGCATACGCCTGAATGGTGGTTCCGCTACCTGGTTCATAAGCAGTAGAACCGTTCCTATTTGCGCCACTGCAACTTCCGTTTGATCCGTTAAAGGTATGGTTGCCGCTAAACTGGTGCCCCATTTCATGTGCCACATAATCAATGTCAAAACCATCACCAACAGGATTGGAATTTCCGGTAACTCCTCTCGCTTTATTGCCGGAAGAACACACAACACCTAGCCCGGCAAGGCCTCCGGCACCTGTACTGAATGTATGGCCAATATCAAAATTAGCTGTACCAATGATACTGGTGATCTGAGTCTGGCTTTCGTTTATTAAAGTACCTGCACTATTATTTCCATTAAATGGATCAGTACCAGCAGAAAGGAATTCTATCAGGTTATTATTGGCAATCAATACCAATCTAACAGCAACTTCCTGTTCATAAACACCATTCACCCTGTTAACGGTAGTAACTATTTTGCTGTGTAACAATGCAGCATTCGTTCCTCCTACTGCAACGGCATATTCACCGGTACAAGCCACAGCCAGGCGGTATGTATACAATTGTGTGCCACGGCATGCTCCTGCCAGCGGTATCGCTGCATTTTTGTTTTGAAAGTTTGCCTGTTCCGGGATCTCGCAAATGAAAAATGGGTCACGGTGATTGTCTTTCTGATAATAACTTATATAATTTTCCATATCACCTCTTGCATAAGGATCCATATACACCCTTCCGTTAGGTGACAGGATCTGTGCATGAAATCCATCATACGGATTAAAATCAAAACGAATGGTTGCATACGGATCATCTATTCCCTGTCCGGCATAGGTTCTTATTTCAGGGAACCTGTTCTGAAGCCCTGGTTCCTGTATACTGCTTTCCCAAACATGAAACCTTGCCATTGATCCGTCGGGCATCGGTAATGAAAGTACTGGTGCCTGATTCCTGTTTGAAACATTTTGTTCTGCCGATAGAGATCCCAGGAAGTTTTTGATTCCACTGAAATCAATAGTAGTAGTGCGGTATTTTACCGGAAATACAACCCGCAGGTTATTCCTGAGTTGTATATTGTTTTCATTTACATCTCTAAAAAAATCCTTCTGTGCTGATACAGAAAAGGAAAACAGCAGTAGTACTGCTAATAAGTAGCATGTTCTTTTCATAAATTGATTTGTTGAATAAGTTAGCCCCGGGTGAATTCATAGTTGAGAAAATAATTTGCATATCGCCACAATTATAGTGCCATTAAAATGTAATATAATCATTTCAGTAATTTCAGGTCTGGCTGTGCATATTTATAAACCTTGAAATAAATCGTCGTCTTTGTCTGGTAAACACCTTCAATTTTACTGATGTCATTGATGAAATCTACCAGGTGATTATTATCACGGCACATCACATCTACTTCCAGGTCGTAATCTCCGGATGTCATGGCTAAAAAACTTACCTCAGGAAGTTTTGAAATTTTCTGTGCTACTTTTTCTTTCAAAGTTGCGGGCCGCACAAAAACGGCTATGTGTGCATAACACCTGAATCCAACTTTGTCCGGATCAACCCGGCCAATGATATTGATGGTGCCGTCCTCAATCAGTTTATTAAATCGTGTGCGGACAGTTCCAATAGAAACATTGAGTTTTTCTGCAATAACCGTGAATGACATCCTTCCGTCTTTCTGTAAAAAAGACAATATATCAAAATCCAGTTTGTCCAGTACCACAGAATCATTTGTGTGCATAAACCATTGTTAAGAATGAGTCAAAAAAATGAAAATAAATTGATTTCGGTATCTAAAAATACATTATTTTTATTTTTTGGCTAAATAAATAAAATATTTACATTTTAAATAAAAATATGAAATACGCAGCAACACAGAATTTTATCAACGGAAAATTCGTACAGGCTTCATCATCCGCAACACTGGATGTAGTTTCACCCCTTGACGGGAATTTATTGTCAACCGTTCCCATGTCTGCATCCAAAGACCTGGATGATGCAGTAAAAGCAGCCAAAGCAGCATTCCCTGCCTGGAGCAAAACACCCATCAAAGAAAGGGTGCAGGTTTTTTTCCGGTACAAAACATTACTGGAAAAGCACTTAAAGGAGCTGGCTGAATTGTGCAGCGAAGAAAATGGTAAAACATACGGAGAATCTGTTGCAGAAATTGAGAAAAGTATTGAACTCACAGAATTTGCTACCTCATTGCCTCAATTGGTTACTGGTGAAGTGCTTGAAGTGAGCAGGGGCGTAGAATGCCGTACAGAGCATGTAGCCCTGGGCGTTGTGGCATCCATCGTACCGTTTAATTTCCCCAGCATGGTTCCAAACTGGACCTTGCCGAATGCCATCGCTTTGGGTAATTGCATGATCATGAAACCATCGGAAAAAGTACCATTGAGCTGCGGGCGTTTAGCTGAACTTTTAAAAGAAGCAGGATTACCGGATGGTGTATTCAATATTGTACATGGTGGTGTAGACATAGTGGAAGCCATCTGCGATCACCCCGGTATTGAAGCTGTTTCTTTTGTGGGTTCTACAAAAGTGGCAAAAATCGTTTACCAACGGGCAACTTCCAATTATAAAAGATGCCTGGCTTTGGGTGGTGCAAAAAATCACCTGATGGTTTTACCGGATGCCATTCCCGGCATGACGGCTCAAAATGTAGCTGCATCCATGAGCGGCTGTGCCGGTCAGCGCTGTATGGCAGCCAGCGCTATGATTGGTGTGGGCAATATTGACAGCATCATAGAAAAGATATGTGAAGAAGCGAGGAAAATTGTTCCGGGAGAAAACCTGGGAGCAGTTATCAACAAAGAATCTCAGCAGCGTATTGAAAAATACATCACCGATGCCGAGCAGGATGGTGCTGTAATACTGGTTGATGGCCGCAATACAAAAGTGCCCGGTAAAGAAAACGGAACCTATGTAGGCCCAACCGTTATTGATCATGTAAAACCGGAAATGAGTGTTGCCAGGGAAGAGATATTTGGCCCGGTAATTTCAATCATGCGAACGAATACGGTTGATGAGGCACTTGCTATTGAAAATGCAAACCCTTACGGAAATGCTGCCAGTGTGTTCACCCAGAATGGAGGTATGGCCCGTTACATCATTGAACGTGCCAGTGCAGGTATGATCGGGGTGAATGTAGGCGTGCCGGTGCCTCGTGAACCTTTTTCTTTCGGCGGATGGAATGAAAGTAAATTTGGTGTAGGTGATATTACCGGGAAAAGTTCTATTGAATTCTGGACAAAACTGAAGAAGAGCACCACCAAGTGGAATGCGGAGGCAGGCGTAAACTGGATGAGCTAATCTCACGCAAAGCCGCCAAGAGGCGCAAAGAATGCAAAGCTCTTTGCGCCTTTGCAAACTTTGCCTCTTTGCGTGAAAAAAATAAATAAAACCATGTCACAAACAAAAACAATCCCAATAGCTATCGGGACTCAATCAATGGAAATTATTCAAAACAATCTCGACTATACATTATTCAGCTGGAGCAAGCAAAAAGGCATTGCACCCATTGCTGTAAAACATGCCGAAGGTGTTTACCTGTATGACTATGATGGCAACAGGATCATCGATTTTTCATCCGGACTGATGAATGTGAATATCGGTCACGGAGATCAGCGTATAACCGATGCCGTTGTAAGGCAGATGAAAGAAGTGAGTTATGTTACGCCCAGTTGTGTAACAAAAGTTCGCGGTGAACTGGGGAAAAAACTGGCAGAGATATGCCCGGGTGATCTCAACAAAGCATTCTTTACTTTATGCGGAGCCACGTCCATAGAAAACGCTATTAAGCTGGCAAGGTTATATACAGGCAGGCATAAGATTTTGTCTCGTTATCAATCTTATCATGGAGCTTCTATTGGCGCCATCTCAGCAAGCGGAGATCCCAGGAGATTGCCGGCAGATTCGCAACAGGCACCCAACTTCGTTCATTTTGATCTTCCATATTTATATCGCTGGGAATATGGTGAAGAAAACCTCCTGAAAGAATCCGTTGCACAACTGGAACGCATGATCGCTTATGAAGGCCCTGCAAATATCGCTGCCATATTACTGGAAGGCGAATCCGGTTCTTCCGGATGCCTGCAATATCCTGTGGGGTATTTGAAAGCAGTAAGGGAGATATGTAATAAGCATGGTATCCTGCTTATCATGGACGAAGTAATGAGCGGATTTGGCCGCACCGGTAAATGGTTTGGATTTGAGAACCACGGCATCATACCTGATATGATCTGTATGGCAAAGGGCCTTACCTGCGGTTACCTGCCTTTTGGCTGCCTGATGGTTTCTGATAAAATTGCTGCAAAGTATGATGATGCCGTGTTAGCACTCGGGTTGACTTACTCAGCTCACCCGGTTAGTTGTGCAGCAGCATTGGAAACACTGAAAATTTATGAAGAGGATAACCTGATTGAAAATGCAGCCTTTATGGGCAATTATGTTACAGAGCAGGTAGAGCTATTAAAACAAAAGCATCCATCCATTGGAAATTTCAGAACAACCGGATTACTGGGTTGCCTGGAAATTGTAAAGAACAGACAAACCAAAGAACCAATGGCTCCATTCAATGCAAAGCCCGATGAAATGGCTGTAATGAATAAAGTGGCTGCAAAAATCAAAGAACTGGGTATGTATACGTTTGTGCGTTGGAGTTATATTTTCATTGCACCGCCTTTATGCGTTACCAAAGAACAGATAGATGAAGGATTGGCTATCATCAGTGAGGCGTTGAAAATTGCGGATGTGGAATCTAATTGATTTGAAGATTTGATAATTTGAAGATTTGAAAATTTGGTGATTTGAAAATTGGACGGGGATTTAGTCATCTTCAAATTTTCAAATCAACACATCTTCAAATCAACACATCTTCAAATCAGCCAATCTTCAAATTAATCTAACTAATATTAATGGACCAAAGCTTACACATACCTGCTTCATCTTTGTATAACGATGACCTTGCTCCGGTACTGCCACAACAAAGAACCTGGGGCACCTGGAACTATGCAGCTTTGTGGATCAGCATGAGCTTATGTATCCCTACTTACATGCTTGCCAGTTCATTGATTGAAGGTGGGATGAACTGGTGGCAATCTATCCTGACCATTTTCCTGGGTAATACTGTTGTATTGGTTCCTATGATTTTGAATGGCCATGCCGGTGCTAAATACGGAATCCCATTTCCGGTATTTGCCAGGGCAAGTTTTGGTACAAAGGGTGCTAATATTCCGGCCTTACTTAGAGCCATTGTTGCCTGTGGATGGTTCGGCATCCAGGCTTGGATCGGTGGATATTCCATCTACCTCATGCTTAATATCTGGTGGCCTGCATTGGGTGAACTTCCAAATGTTTTTCCAGATTCATTCGGATTGCAGACAGGCCCGGCAATATGTTTTTTTATTTTCTGGTTGCTGAATATGTTTGTTGTTTACCTGGGAGTGGAAAGTATTAAAAAGCTACTTGTTTTTAAAGCATTTTTTTTACCAATTGCCGCACTGGCATTATTGTTTTGGGCAATAAACGCCGGAAATGGACTAGGCCCTATTTTGCAGCAGCCGTCAAAGTTTACAACCAATTCTTCTTTCTTTAATTATTTTTTTCCTGCACTAACCGGCATGGTTGGTTTCTGGGCAACACTGTCGTTGAATATTCCGGATTTTACCCGATATGCAAAAAATCAGAAAGCCCAGATAAACGGCCAGATCATCGGGCTACCTCCTTCCATGACATTGTTTTCTTTTATAGGTGTAGTGGTTACATCCGCAACCGTAATTATATACGGAGAAACTATTTGGGATCCATTGGTGCTGGCAGGAAAATTTGATAATAAAATATTGGTAAGTATTGCCATGATCGCAGTGGCAATTTCTACATTGGCAACAAATATAGCAGCCAACATTGTTAGCCCCGCGAATGATTTTGCAAACTTATCTCCAAAAAAAATTAACTTTAGAAAAGGTGGATATATCACCGGCATATTGGGAATTTTGATATTTCCCTGGAAACTGATCGCTGACCCAAATGGATATATTTTTACCTGGCTGATTGCTTACTCCAGTTTGCTGGGACCGGTTGGCGGTATTATGATTGCTGATTATTATTTTATACGCAAACAGCAATTGAATATTGTTGATTTGTATAAACATACTGGTCAGTATGGTTTTAAAAATGGGTTTAATCATGCAGCTATCCTTGCATTGTTATTGGGAGTAATACCAAATGTGCCGGGGTTTTTATTACAGGTTAAACTGATAGATGCAACGGTTTTCCCTGCGTGGATTTCTGAATTGTATCATTATGCATGGTTTGTTGGATTTTTAGTTAGTGGAATGTTGTATTTTTTAATGATGAAAAAAATAAACCGCGGAGAATAAGAGAAGCAAAGATAATCGCAGAGAATCTCTGCGATAACTCAAAAAACTCCTGTTCTCTGCGGTTAAAAAAATAGTTTTATGAGTATTCTAATAAAAAACGGAAGAATTGTTACCGCCACCGATGACTATAATGCAGATATTTTCATAGAAGGCGAAACAGTTTCTGCAATTGGAAAAAATTTGTCAGTAAAAGCAGACAAGGAAATTGATGCAGCCGGCAAACTTGTAATGCCCGGTGGCATAGACCCTCATGTT
>Ga0154020_10010812_pt1 | contig 10414 bp, 7 predicted proteins | sample Klosneuvirus_201_FD_109709 | JGI IMG/M metagenome (GOLD analysis project Ga0154020, IMG submission 109709) | Active sludge microbial communities from wastewater, Klosterneuburg, Austria - Klosneuvirus_20160825_MG | ecosystem: Engineered > WWTP > Aerobic digester > Activated sludge | place... | reverse complement strand
GGGCACGGCACCATGAGGCGCGGGTCCATCACTTGCCGGGCCCGGTCCCGAACGGAGGCAGGGTCCCGGTCCCCTTCGGGGCCTCGCTCGCGAGCGCGCCGAGCCCGACGCGCACGAGCCCCTCGTCCGTGCCCACCAGCAGGCTCGTGTCGCTCCGCGGCAGCACGTACCAGGCGTGCCCGACGTCGGTGATCGAGCGGACGCGGGAGCCGAGCGTGACGTCCACGCCGTTGCCGGAGGCGAGCGCGCGATCGCCGTCGCGGCCGACGAACAGGTGGTGCCAGATCACCTTGCTCGGCGCGGCGCTCACGACCTCGAAGCCGCTCGCGGTCCGGCGGAGGAGCCCTCGCTCGAGGTCGAGCACGTAGAGCGTGCCGTCCGGTCCACGCGCGAGCGCGCTCGGATCCGGCGTCACGTCGGCGCCGGCGAGGACCTCGATCTTCGCGTCGGGACCGAGGCGCACGAGGCCTCCCTTGCGCGGCCCGGCCTTGCCGACGAAGACCGGTGGCAGGATGCGGTCGGCGTCGGCCGTATGGTGCATGCGCTCGGTCGCGCACGCGACGATCACGCCGTCACCGTCGGGCAGCACCGCCGCGATCTCGCTGGTCGGCAGGCCCGCGATCTCCTTCGCGTCGGGGCTGGTGAGCGTCCGCACGAAGTGCTGCGCCGTCTCGCCCCGGATCCACAAGAGGCCGCGCGGCGAGCGGTCGTCGGCGACCTCGTCGGGCAGCGCCGGATCGTGGGTCGCGCGGCCCCCGACGAGCAGCCCGTCGGTGCCCTGGAACGCGAGGGCGTTGACCCAGTTGGAGACGCCGTAGGTCCCCGCGAGGTTCACGATCTTGCCGCCGACCAGGTCGCCCTGGAACAGCTCCTCGCGGAAGCCCGCCGCGGCGAGGGTCGCGCTGCCCTTCACCGCAATGGCCGTGAGCCCTGCGCGGAAGGTGCGGTACGAGTCGGAGCCCGTCACCGGGCGCGGATCGACGACCTCGCCGCCACCGCCCTCGAGGAGCCGCACGAGCCCGCCTTGCACCGTGTAGCCGTTGCAGCCGAGCTCCGGCGGATCGTCGCGGAGCACGGCGAACGTGGCGTCCGTGCCGCGCGCGAGGGCGCGCACACCCGACAGGATCGGGCGCTCGACGCGCAGCGCGCCGGCCGTCGTGAAGGAGACCGCGACCAGGCCGCGGCTCGCGAGCTTGGTGTCCGAGCACGGCTCCATCGCCGCGGTGAAGGTGCGCCGCGTGACGGGGTCGTAGGCGACCGCGCGCACGTGGGTGCCGGGCAGGCCGCTCGACAGCGTGAGGCCGGTGCGCGACGCGACGCCCGTCTTGCCGAGCGAGATCCACGCGAGCCCCCCACCCTGCAGCGGCATCAGCGGACGCGGGCGCTGGCGCCCGCCGATCACGAGCAGATCGTCCGTGTCGTCCACCGCGAGCCCGAAGGCTCCGAAGGCTTCGGTCTTGCCCTTCGCCGCGAGCGCGAGGTCGCCCTCGTTCGCGAGCACCTCCACCGTCGTGCCGTCCCAGCCGACCACGCCGCCGCTCGCCGCGTCCCAGCTCGCCACGGTGGCGTACGCCTTCTTGTGGCGCGCCGAGAACGCGACCTCGGCGAAGCCGCCCCCGGGCACTGCGCCTTCGCCCGCGACCAGCGTGGTCACCGTGGTGCCCGCGAGGCGCGCCAGCTTGGCCGGCTTGCCGTCGTCGGCGGCGACGGCGAACACGTCGCCCGTCGCCGGATCCACCGCGACCGAGGTCACGTTGCGCCCGCCGAGCGTCGGGCCGTCGACGCGCCGGACGATCTTCAGCGCGTCGTCGAGGACGACGAGCCCCTGCGTGGTACCGACCCAGAGGCGCTTGCGCGCGACGTCGGCCGCGACGGCGTACGGCGCGAGGCGCGCGCCAGCCTCGTCGGCCACCACCACCTCGGTCACCGCGTCGCCTGCGCCGATGCGCGCGAGCGCGTCGGGCTGCACCACGATCACGGCGCCGGCGAACGCCACGACCATCGAGGTCGCCGCCGGCCCCTTGCCCGTGAGCCCGTCCGTGTAGTCGTGCCGGGGCAGCTGGTCCTCGAACACCGTCACCTGACCGCTGTCGAGGTCGAGGCGGTAGAGGCCACCGCGCACGCGGGTGGTCGAGGTCGGGTCCTGGGTCGGCGCGGTGCCGAGCCACAGCGCGCGGTCGATCCGCGTGAGCGCGAGGATCGGCCCCTGCACGCGCGCGCCGCGCCGCTCGACGGTCAGCGACGCCGTGGGGACGTCGGACGGCGCGTCCAGCGCCACGTCCGGGTCGGTGTCGGCGGTCGCGTCGGGGCCGGCGTCGGGCAACGCCGTGGTCTCCGAGCTGCAGCCGAACAAGGAGAGAGCGAGGAAGGGGAGAAGAGAGAAACGAGCCAAGGGGCACCTCCGTGGGGTGATCCCGTTGTGCGCCACCGCGACGGCAGGGCGACTTAATGATGCTCTTAATGCGACGATGGCGCCCCTGATGGGCCTGCCCGATCTCGGCGCGCCGCGCTTCTCCGTCCCCGCCGCCCCCGACGCGTTCTTCGGGCGTGATCGCCTCCTCGCCGACCTCACGGCCGCCCTCGAGCGCGGCGAGCGGCTGCTCACGCTCGTCGGCCCGGGCGGCATCGGCAAGACCCGCGCAGCCCTCGAGCTCTGCCGCCGCCTCGAGGCCACGGTCGAGGCCGCAGACGGCGTCTGGTTCTGCGACCTCTCCGACGCGCGCGATGGGATGCAAGCGTCGGACGTGGTCGCGCGCACGCTCGGCCTCGACACCAAGGAGCGCGACCTCGGACCCGCGCTCGCCGGGTGTGGGCGCGTCCTCCTCGTCCTCGACGACCTCGAGCGCGTGGTCGCGGAGCTCGCCCCGCTCGTGCAGCGATGGCTCGACGACGCGCCCGAGCTGCGCGTGCTCGCGACCTCGCGCGAGCGCCTCCGCCTGCGTGACGAGCTCGTGTTCGAGGTGGAGCCGCTCGGGGTGCCGGAGCTCGACGATCCCGCCGCCATGCTCGGGAGCGACGCGGTGCGGCTGTTCCTGGCCCGCGCGAGCCGGAGGCGGACCCTCGACGCCGACGCGGTGGCGACCACGCTCGGCGCCATCGTCCGGCACCTCGAGGGCATCCCGCTCGCGATCGAGCTGGCGGCCGGACGGATCGGCTCGCTCGGCCCGACGCAGATCCTCGCCGAGGTGGCGCGTGGCCTCGACGGCCTGGGCGCTGGCGACCGCAGCCGCCCCGACCGCAAGGCCACGTTGCGACGCACGCTCGAGGGTTCGTTCGAGCTCCTCGATCCGGGCGAGCGCTCCGCCCTCGCGCGGCTGTCCATCTTCGCGGGCGGATTCGACGCCGACGCGGCCCGCGCGGTGCTGGGAGCCCGGGCGCCGGCGGGGCCGAGCGCGGCCACCTGGCTCGAGGCCCTGCACGACAAGTCGCTCGTGCGCGTGCTCCACGAGCCACGGCTCGGCGAGACGCGCTACTCGCTGTTCGAGTCCGTGCGCGCGTTCGCGGCCGAACATCTGTCCCCCGACGATCGGCGGGCGGCGACCGAAGCCCACGCGCACCACTATGCGGACCTCTCCGACGCGCTCACCCGGACGCTGTCGGCGCGCCACGACGCCCGCGCCGCCGCGTCGCTCTCGCTCGAGTGCGAGAACTTCACGCTGGCCCTCGAGCGCGGCGTCGACCGCGCTGCGGCGGCGCGCGCCGGCCTCGCCCTCGAGGGCGCGCTCACCACGACCGGTCGCTACGAGCCCGCGCAGGCGTTCGTCGACCGCGTGGTCGAGGCCGCGCGCGCGAGCGGCGATCGACGGCTCGAGGTGCGCGCGCTCGTGCTGCGGGCCGAGGTCCGACGCCGGCGCAACACGGTCGAGGCCGAGGTCGATCTCCGCGCCGCCTTCGAGCTCGCCTCCACGATCGGGCAGCTCGAGGGGCGCGTCGCCCGCAGCCTCGGCGTCGTCGCGCGCGATCTCGGGAAGTTCGAGGAGGCAGAGGCCCACCTGGTCCGCGCGAGCGCCGAGGTCGACCCGATCGCCGCGCCCCGGGAAGCGGCGGCCGTCGAGCTCGCGTGGGCCTCCCTCGAGCGGCGCACCGGCCGCAGCGAGGCCGCGCTGACCCACGCCGAGCGCGCCCTCGCGACGGCGCGCGCGGCCCGCGACGGCCTGCTCGAGGGCCGCGCGCTCTTGCTGGTGGGGCTCGTGCTCGACGATCAGGGTGCGCTCGAGCCGGCACTCGATGGCATGGAGCAAGCGGTCACCCTGCTGCGCGCCCACGGCGACCGCTGGATGGAGGAGGTCGGCCTCAACGCGCTCGGGCTCCTGCACTTCGAGCTCGGGCGCCCGGACGAGGCGCGCGCCGCGTTCGAGGAGGCGCGGACCATCTGCGAGGACTCGGGGTTCTTCGCCGGCCTCGCGTGCGTCAACGGCAACCTCGGCTGGCTGGAAATCGCCGCGCACCGGCTCGACCGCGCGGCGGCGCAGTTCGACCAGGCGGTCACGCAGGCCCACGCGGTGGGCTTCTCGTTCGCCGAGGCGCAGTTCTCCGCTTCGCTCGGCGCCGCGGAGGCCCTGCGCCAGCGCGTCGACGCCGCGGAGGCCGCGTTCGAGCGCGCGGAGCGCGTGGCCGCGACCTGTCCCAGCCCCACGCTGCGGCTCTCGATCGACACCCTGCGCGGGCTGCTCGACCTCGCCCGCCGACGCACCGCCGAAGCGGAGCAGCGCCTGGCGGCCGCCGAGCGCTCGCCTCGCCTCGACGGCGACGGGCGCCTCGCGGTCCGCGTGCTCCGGCGCGCGCTCGACACCTCGCCCTCCACGCCTCCCGACGAGGTGCGGCTCCTGCTCGACGCCGAGGCGCGGCTGCTGCTCTTCGGGCCGGTCTCGATCTCGCTCGCGCGCCACCCGAGCCTCTGGCGCATGGTCGAGGCGCTGGTGTCGGCGCGCGAGCGGGCCGCCGCGCTGGACGTCGACGCGCTGTTCGCGGCGGGCTGGCCCGGCGAGCGGATCGGCCGCCGGGCCGCGCGCAACCGCGTGCACGTCGGCCTCTCCACCCTGCGCAAGCTGGGCCTCTCGGGCGTGCTCGTCAACGACGACGACGGCTACCGAATCGCCGCGCACATTGCTATCACTGCTCGATGACCCCGATCCTCATGGTGGTCCTCCTCGTGGGGCTGGGACTGCTCGTCATCGGCCTGTTCCTCAAGGGCCTCTTCTCGGCCATCCAGGGCGCCGCCGACACCGCGATCGACCAGGCCCACCCGGCCGAGGACATCGTGCTCCGCGACGGCATGGCCAACTCCCTCGGCCTCGAGTCGCGGGGGCCCGTCCAGCTCCGCGGCAACGGCGGGCTCGTGCTCACCCGCGAGGAGCTCCACTTCCTCCCGCTGGTGGGCGTCGCCGAGGTGCGGGTGCGGCTCGAGGAGATCCGCAAGGTGTCGCTGGTGCGGGTGCACCTCGGCAAGACCGTCGGGAGACGGCTCCTGCGGGTGGACTACGGCGAGGGCGCGGCGGCGGACGCGGTGGCCTTCTCGGTGCGCGAGCCGGAGCGCTGGCAAGACGAGCTCGCGCGGCTGCGCCCAGGCGCCTGAACTCAGGGGGCGCCTGAGCTCAGGGCTTGCAGCGATCGGACTGCGACTTGTAGATGACGCAGCCCTTCGGGCAGTCGGTGCCCGGCGAGATCCACTTGCCGTCGACGTCCTTCTGGCAGCTGTAGAGGGTCGACGCGCCCGGCTGGCCGGCGAGGATGCCGAGCGCCGTGCCGCAGTATTTCCCGGTCGCCGTCGCCTTCTCGCACGGGTTCGGCGGCGGCGGCTCCGCGCACGCGTCCTTGCCCGCGGTGGTCCCCTTGCTGCAGACCGCCGCGCAGGTCTGGACCTTCGCCGACAGGCCGGTGTCGCAGGTGAAGAGGCGCTTGTCGGTCGAGGCCGCCCCGATGCCGCTCGCGCAGAAGCTCCCGTCGGTGGCGACCGTGTCGCAGAGGTCCTTGGCGATGCCGGTCGGGACCGTCGTCGTGTAGTCGGTCGGGAGCACGAAGCTCACGAGGCCGGCGGGCGCCGCGGCGTCGGTCGGGAACAGGTACGCGGAGTAGAGATCGGCGTAGCCCTTGAACGCGCCGCTCCCGCTCGGGTCGACGCCGTTGCCCCACGAGTTCTTGATGCGGAAGAAGTTGATCTCGACCTGGTCCGCGAGCGCCGCGTCGAGCAGGGTCGCGTCGGTGACCGTGACGCCTGCGGGCAGCGTGCCGTAGTTGGGCACGTAGGCCGCCTGGTAGTCCTCGAGCACCGTCATGTGCACGCCGTCGATCTTCGCGGCGGGTTGCATCTTGGGGAAGGTGCCCGCCACGCGGTCGCGCGACTCCCAGTCCACGTTCCAGACCGCGAGCACCGGCTGTCCGTCGTGGAGCGCCTTCTGCACGCGCCGCAGGTAGCCGCGCAGCTGGGCGCGGTTGGTGGGCCGCGTGGCCTCGCTCCAGCGCGGGATCTCGTCCTTGAGCTTCACGCTGGTGGCGGGCTGACCGGCGCGCTTCTGGCTGACGACGAGATCGCTCGTCTTGCGCAGCGGGAAGCCCGCCGGCACGGTGCCGAGCGTGCGCGGCGCGGCGGGGCCGAAGGTGGCGTCGAGCTGCGCCGACACCTCGGTGCTGAGACCGAAGGCCTTGGCGAGCTCCTTGCGCACGGTGGCCGGCGAGCGGTCCTTGCGCATCACGCCGGTCTTCAGCGAGTCGTTCACGTAGGCCTCGGCCTTGCTCTGCGCCGACGAGAGATCGACCGTGGCCTCGTTGGGGATGAAGGCCCCCTCGTCGAGCAGGCCGTAGGTGTTCATGAGCCGCGTGGCGGTCGTGAAGAACCCGCCGGTCGTGATCGACTCCATCGGCGTCGCCGCCGACTTGGTGAGCTTCTCGTACCAGTCCCAGTAGGTGAGATAGGTCTCGCTCAGGTTGAGCTCTTCGCCCGTGGCGCGGAGGTGCAGCGACTCGACCCAGCCGACCGACGCGTACAGCCAGCAGTTGCCGATCGACTGGTTCTTCACCCGTGAGTTGATCACGTTGATGATGTCGTCGGAGTCGGTGACCTCCTCGGGCGAGGCGTCGCTCGAGCAGCCCGCGGAGAGCAGCGGGAGGGTCAGCGGGAGGGCGGCGAAGATCCAGCGGAGGCGCATCATTGCCGCCATGGTGCCCGAACGCGTGCGCCGCGTCACGTCACGGGAGCGCGATTCGGCTCCAGGTCATGTCGGTGCCCGCCACACACCGCGGCTTGGTCGGGTCGGGGCGCGACAATCCGCCGCTGATGTCACGCGCCTGATACCCGATCCGCGGCTTTCCGTCGGCGCCGATCGCGAGGGACGGGCTGTGCAAGAACCACGCGGCCACGGTGCAGTTGGGTTCGAGGAAGATCTGGTCGGGCTTCATGTCGCGGCCGCTCTCGACCTTCTCGAGGCTCCACCCCGTCTCGTCGCTCTCGCAGTGGTCGCTGTCGCAGCGGCCGAGGACGATGTCGTAGTCGAGCGTGTAGACGTACCGCGGGTGATCCTGCGCATCGAGCGCGAGGTCGAGCCCGGCCGCGAGCTTGTCCTGGTCGCTCAGGCGGATGCCGGTCCAGCGGTCACCGTTCGTGCAGGCGTCGTCGCAGGCGAAGTAGATCAGGCTCTTCTGCCCGTCGTCTCGCTTGGCGAGGGTCAGCACGCGCGGTCGACCGTCCTTGGTGAGCGCGAGCGAGACGGTCGGCTCGATGCGCACGGCCGCGACGAGGTTCTCGTAGGCCTCGACCAGGCCGGTGCCGTTCCAGCTCTCCGGGCGATCGCAGTCGGCGTCGCAGGCGAGGTAGGCGGCGCGGTTGCGGAGCGGTCCAGCCCCGGGCCAGTCGCTCGCGACCGTCGCCACGTGCGCGCGGCCCTTGGCGTCGAAGCGCAGGTGCGTGCCCTGCCAGTTCTGCTGCGAGATCGCGCTGGCGCGCCAGCTCGCGGGGTCGCTGCAGTCCGCGTCGCACTGGACGAACTGGGTCTCGTACGGCTTCTGACCGATCCCCAGGTAGGCGCGAAAGGTGTGGCTGACGAAGCGCGGTCGCCCCGCCGGGTCGAGCGCGAGGGCCTCGCCGGTCACCTCGCGCACGCCGCCGTGATCGAGGATGCGGGTCGTGGTCCAGCCGCCGGGCGTCGCGCAGTCGGCGTCGCAGGTCGCGAAGTAGGTGCTCGAACCGGTCGAGAGGAGCAGCCGAGGGTGGCCTTCGGCGGTCAGCGCGAGGCTCGCGTTGGCGACCGTGCCCACCGTCTCGAGGCGCACCACCGCGAAGTCCTCCGGCTTGGTGCACGTGCTCGCGCAGGTCGCGTAGTAGGCGCCGCCCCGCGAGTACGCCGGGTAGGCCGCGTGGAGCCGACCGCTCGCGTCGGTCTCGAGGACGGGCGCCGACGTGTTGGTGGGTTCGCCGGTCGGGAGGAAGAAGCGTCGCGAGGACTTGTCGGTGGCGGCACGGTCGTCGTCGCACGCCGAGACCGAGAGGGCCAAGAGGGGCAGCAGGATTCCGAGGAGGCGCATGGGTCGAGCTCCTGGCCACGAGGGCCGGTGCGGGTTCGACCAGAGGTTGGGGCGCGCCGGATTAACCGCTGCTTAATCCTCGCCGGGGGTCACTTGGGTCCGCGCCAGCGCTGGACGCGGCGGGCCCACTGCCCCCCGCCCTGCTCGATTGGCGCCTCGCGCGCCTGGCGGTGCAGCTGCTTGGCGAGCTGGCGCACGAACGCCTCGTCTCCGGGTGGCAGCGTGGCGACGACCGTTTCGCCCACCTCGTTCTCGGGCGCGCCGACCTCGAGCGCGACCTCGCCGGTGCCCGAGATCGCGAGCACGAGGGGGAAGCGCGCCGTCGGCACGTAGGCGTAGCCACGGTAGCGCGCGCCCTCGCCCTCGAGCGCCGAGCGCTCGAGCCGCACGCGAAAACCGTGTTCGGGGAACGTGCCGGCGATGCTCACTTCGGGCTCGAGGCCGACGGCGCCGGCACGGCGGGCGGCTGGGTGGCCACGCCGCCCTTCTGCTCGTCCTGCTTGATCGTGTAGCGCACGATGGCGCGCAGGACGGCGTTGCGCTCGACGTTGCCGAGGATCGACTTGGCGTCCTCGTAGAGGGAAGGGTCGACGAGCAGCGCGCCGAGCGTGCCCTTGCCCGCCTTCATGTTGGTCACGATGATCGCGAGATCGCCCGTGATCTGCTCGAGGTTCTTGGTGACCTTGGCGCCGTCCTCGCCGTAGACGAGCTCGTGCAGCGCGCCCTTGCCGGTGCGGAGCGCGTGCATCGTCAGGGCGAGCTCCTCGCCCACCTTGGAGAACGAGCCGACGAGCTTCTGGCCGTCCTTGCCGTAGACCACCTCGTGCGCGAGGCCCGGGCCGTCCTTGACCTGCTTCATCATCGCGTGGAGATCGAGCGCGACCTTGTCGAAGCTGCGGCCGGCCTTGGCGCCCTCGACGAACACCTGGTCGAGGTGGTCGGCGAGCTTCGGGTCGGTGAGCAGGCGGTGCACGAACCCGTCGTTGGAGGCGGCGTCGTCGAGGAGCTTGCGGATCGAGGCGACCGAGGCCTTGAGATCCTCGGCCACCTTCGGGTCGGCGAAGCTCTTGGTGACGATCTCGAGGTTGACGAGGTTCTTCTTGGTGAGGTCGACGATCTCCTCGCCCTTGCCCACGAACCGCCCCAGATCCTGCGGCTCGGCGGCCGTGACCATGCCCCCGTCGGGGATCGAGGCGTGGCCCTGGGTGCCCTGGGACACCTCGACCATCTTGTCGCCGAGCAAGCCCTTGTTGGCGATCGAGACGATGGAGTCGTCCTTGATGCGCTCGTAGGCGATCTTGACGACGTTGAACTCGACGTAGATGTAGGCGTCGTTCGCGCTGGTGGCGAAGTGCACCGCGTCGACGCTGCCGATGTCCATGCCGCCCATGCGCACCGGGGCGCCGGCCTTGAGCCCGGACACCTCCTTGAACTTGGCGCGCAGCTTGTAGTGCTTGTCGAACGAGCGCCGCTCGTCGCCGATGAGGAACACGATGGTCCCCATCACGAAGAGGCCGATCAGCACGAAGATGCCGACCTTGGTCTCGCGCTTCACGACGTGGACTCCATGGCCGTCGGCCGGTCTATCATTGTGCGAGCAAGGTCGCCACGTCTTCGCCGGGCGGCGCGATGCCCAGGATGAAGTTGCGGATGTTGGGGTCGTTGGAGGCCTTGAACACGTCGGGTGTGCCCTGGAGCAGGATACGGCCGCGATGGACCATGGCGAGCCGATCCGAAACGTCGAAGGCCGTGCCCATGTCGTGGGTCACGACCACCGAGGTGATGTGGAGCGCGTCGGCGATGCCCTTCACGAGGTTGTTGATGCGGGCGGTGTTGATGGGGTCGAGGCCCGTGGACGGCTCGTCGTAGAGGATGACCTCGGGCTGCACCGCGATGC
>Ga0154020_10010811_pt1 | contig 10414 bp, 10 predicted proteins | sample Klosneuvirus_201_FD_109709 | JGI IMG/M metagenome (GOLD analysis project Ga0154020, IMG submission 109709) | Active sludge microbial communities from wastewater, Klosterneuburg, Austria - Klosneuvirus_20160825_MG | ecosystem: Engineered > WWTP > Aerobic digester > Activated sludge | place... | reverse complement strand
TCGCCGTCGCGCCGGCGCCGGCGGCCGAAGAAGCGCCCGCGGCCGAGGAGCCGAAGGCCGACGCCCCCCGCAAAGAGCCGCCTTCGCCCGTCGTCCCCGCGATCAAGAAGGGCCAGAAAGCCCAGCCGAAGCGCAAGGCCCACGAGGCCAAGTGACGGCCACGGGTGCCGGGTCGACGAGCGGCGACCGGCTGCTCGCGTTGCTCACCGAGCGCTCGTACGCCAAGCGTGAGGTCACCCTCGCGAGCGGCAAGAAGAGCGACTTCTTCATCGACTGCAAGCAGACGGTGCTCACCGCCGAGGGTCACGCCCTGGTCGGCGCGCGCATGCTCGACGCACTCACGGCCTTCGGCGAGGTCGACGCGGTCGCGGGCGTCGAGCTCGGCGGCTGCCCGCTCGCGAGCGCCGTCGCCCTCGTGAGCTTCCAGCGCGGCACCCCGCTCGACGCGGTCTACGTGCGCAAGGAGGCCAAGGATCACGGCTCGCAGCGCCTGCTCGAGGGCGACACCCGCCTCGCGAAGGGCGCGCGCCTCGTCATCCTCGAAGACGTCATCACCACCGGTGGCTCCACCAAGAAGTGCGTGGAGAAGCTCCGCGCCGCGGGGTACGAGGTCGCCGGCGTGGTGGCCCTCGTCGACCGTGACGAGGGTGGCCGTCAGAACCTCGAGGCCGTGGGCCTGAAGGTCGAGGCCGTGTTCACGCGCGGCGATTTCCCGCGCTGAACTCTCTCGTCGTCCCGGAGTACACCATGGCCGAAGAACGCCTCCAGAAGATCCTCGCCGGTGGCGGGCTCGCCTCGCGCCGCGCCGCCGAGCGCCTCATCACCGAGGGCCGCGTGCGGCTCAACGGGCGCATCGTCACCGAGCTCGGCGTCAAGGCCGACCCGCGCAAGGACCGCATCGAGGTCGACGGCAAGCGTGTCATCCAGGAGCCGCCCGTCTATTACGCCGTGCACAAGCCGCGCGGCTTCGTCACCACGTTGAGCGATCCAGAGGGCCGGCCCTCGATGCGCGAGCTGCTCAAGCCGCACGGCATCACCGCGCGCGTGTTCCCGATCGGGCGCCTCGACTTCCACACGAGCGGGCTGCTCCTCGTCACCAACGACGGCGAGTTCTCCGACGGCCTCCTCCACCCGCGCCACAAGGTCCCGAAGACCTACGTCGTGAAGGTGAACGGCCTGATGTCCCCCGAAGACCTCGACCACTGGCGCAACGGCGTCGAGCTCGACGACGGTCGCACGCAGCCCGCCGAGATCTCGCTGCTCCGGCACGAGGAGCGCCGCACGTGGTTCGAGATCACCATCCGCGAGGGGCGCAACCAGCAGATCCGCCGCATGGGCGAGGCCACGGGCTTCGCGGTCATGCGCCTCGCGCGCATCGCCTTCGCGGGCATCTCGCTCGAGGGGATCGCGCCCGGTGCGCTGCGCGCGCTGACGGTGGAGGAGCTCGTCGAGCTCAAGAAGCAGTACGGCGTGCCGCGGAGCCCGGGCGTCGGGCGCGTGCTCGCGTCGGAGGCCGCGCTGCACGGCGAGTCGCGCAACCGCTCCACGCGCAAGCCCGGTGGCAGCAAGCCGGGCGTGAGCCAGGGCGAGACCAAGGCGCCGCGACGCGCCGACGGCAAGCCGGGTGCGCCCCGCCACGGCCGGGCGCCGATCGAGCGCGGCGAGCGCGGAGACGCGCCTTCCTACGGGCGTCCGACGCGCGGCGAGGCGCCCGCACCGCGCGGGGGCGCGCCGAGAGGTCCGGCGCCGCGAGCACCGCGCGGAGAGGCACCGCGTGGCGGAGCACCCCGAGGAGCACCCCGCGACGAAGCACCGCGAGGTGGTGCGCCGCGTGGGGGTGCGCCGCGTGGTGGAGCACCGCGTGGTGGAGCACCGCGTGGAGATGCACCGCGCGAAGAAGCGCCGCGCGGACGGCGCGCACAGCGCGAGCAGCGTCCACAGCGTGACGAGACGCCGCGCGGCGCGCGTCCCACGCAGGGCGAGAGGTCCGAGCGGGGAGGAGCGCCCCACAAGGGTCCGCCGCGCGGCCGCTCGGGTCGCTGATCCTCGGCCCTTGCTCTGCGACGCTGTGCGCTGACATCCCCCGTGTGACCGCCGCTTCACGAACAGCGACCTGCAGACCTGCAGGCGGCGAGTTCGCCGACGAATCGGCGGCGGCGTCCTGACCCAGCGTGCGCACGACCTTTGCTGAGGCGGCGACCATGTCCCACCTCCACCACCCTCTGCGCCCGGGCGCCGACCTCGCGGGCTACCGCGTCGACGAGTGCATCGGCCAGGGAGGCATGAGCGTCGTCTACGGCGCCACCGATCTGCGCCTGCGCCGCCGCGTCGCGCTCAAGGTCCTGTTGCCCGACCTCGATCCCGGAATCCTCGGGGACGAGGGCGCCGCGCTCGCCGCCCTCGACGGTCGCGGGGTGCCCTCGGTCTACGCGTTCCACGACGACGACTCCGCCACCGCCCTCGCGATGGAGCGCCTCCACGGCCAGACGCTCGGCGTGCAGCTGCTCCACCGCGGCGCGGTCTCGCTGGAGGCGGCGCTCCTCGTGCTCGAGCCGCTGGCCGAGACGCTGCAGCGCGTGCACGGCGCGGGCTTCGCCCACCGCGACGTGAAGCCCGAGAACGTCATGCTCACGACCGATCGGCGCGTGCTGCTGATGGACTTCGGCGTGACGTGCTCGACCCACGACGCCCGCCGCGTGCGGGCCGCGGGCACGCGTGGCTACCTGGCCCCCGAGGCCTGGTTCGAGCCGATCGGCGGCGACGCGGCGCGCGCGCTCGACGTGTTCGCGCTCGGCGCGGTCGCCCACGAGCTCCTGCTCGGCGAGGTGCCGGGCGCCGACGAGGGCCCCGACTTCGTGCTCGGCAAGCTGTGCCACGGGTTCCCCGCGCACACGCTGCCCTTCTACGAGCGCTCTCCCGCCTTCGCGGAGCTCGTGGCCTCGATGCTGGCGCCCGATCCCCGCGCGCGCCCCGAGATGGCCGATGTCTACACCGGCTTCCGTCACATCCGGAGCCGCACGATGCGCGTTCCCCGCTCTGCCGCGAGCTACGCCGCCTGAGCGGTCGATCCCGCGAACCCAAAGCACGGCGCGCGGAATCGCAACGCCTGCATGACCGAGCACTACGTTCACCGCAGCGAGCTGCCCGTCTCCGCCGCCGAGGCCTTCGCCTGGCACGCTCGTCCGGGCGCATTCGAGCGGCTCACCCCGCCGTGGGCTCCGCCCGAGCTCGTGTCCCGGGAGGGCGACCTGCGTTCGGGTCGCGTCGAGCTGCGGGTGCCCACGCCCTACGGCAGCGCGCGCTGGGTGGCCGAACACGACGCCTACGTCGAGGGGGTCTCGTTCCGGGACACGCAGGTGGAGGGCCCCTTCGCGGAGTGGGTGCACACCCACCGCTTCGAGGCGCTCGGCCCGTCGAGCTGCACGCTCGTCGACGAGATCGACTACGCGCTCCCGCTCGGCGGCCTCGGCCGGCTCGTCGCGGGCGGCTCCGTGCACGACGATCTCGTGCGCATGTTCCGCTTCCGCCACCAGCGCACGCGGGACGATCTCGCGCGCCACGCCGAGCTCGCCGGCCCGAAGCTGCGCGTCGCGATCAGCGGCGCGAGCGGGCTCGTCGGGCGGGCGCTGACCGCGTTCCTCGAGACGGGTGGCCACGAGGTGCGCGCCCTCGTGCGCCGTGCGCCGCGTGGCCCCGGCGAGATCCGCTGGGATCCCGCGGCGGGCACCGTCGATCGCGCGGCGCTCGAGGGGCTCGACGCCCTCGTGCACCTCGCGGGCGAGAACGTCGGCGAGCGGTGGACCGACGCGCGCAAGAAGGCGATCGTCGCGAGCCGCGTCGACGGCACGCGCACCCTCGCCGAGGCGATCCTCGCCCTCGACGCGCCCCCGAAGGTCTGGGTGTCGGCCTCGGCCGTGGGGTTCTACGGGGACCGCGGCGACGAGCTCCTCGACGAGGACAGCGCCGCCGGCACGGGATTCCTCGCCGACACGTGCCGCGCTTGGGAGGCCGAGACGGCGCGCGCCGAGCCGCGCACCCGCGTGGTGCGTGGCCGCATCGGGGTCGTGCTCACCGCCCTCGGCGGCGCGCTCGCCAAGATGCTGCCGCCGTTCCGCAAGGGCGTCGGCGGCGTCGTCGGCAGCGGCCGCCAGTACACGCCGTTCCTCTCGCTCGACGACCTCGTCGCGGGGATCCTGTTTGCGATCCGCAACGAGACGCTGGTCGGTCCGGTCGACCTCGTCGCCGGCTCGGTCACCAACGCGGAGTTCACGCGCGCCCTCGGCGCCGCGCTGTCGCGGCCCACGTTCATGCCGCTGCCCGCGGCCATGATCGGCGCGCTGTTCGGGGAGATGGGCCGCGAGGTCCTGCTCGGTGGGCAGCGCGTGGTCCCGAAGCGCCTCCCCGAGGCCGGCTTCCGGTTCCTGCACCCGGACCTCGGCGCGCTCCTCCGGTTCGAGCTCGGGGCCTAGAGGGCGTCGCTCCGGATCCAGAAGCCTCCCTGGTCCGGGGCCGGCCAGTCGAGCGAGACGAGGCGGAGCGCGCCGTCGCGCGTGCCGATGCGCGTGTAGCCGTTCACCGTGTCGAAGGCGTACACCTCGGCCCCGAGGTCGACCCACCCGATCACCTCGGCGTCCGCGCCGGGGAGGGCGTGCAGGGGCGTCTCCTTGCGGACCTTCACCGGCTCTTCACCATCGGGGCAACCGTTGTCCGAGGGCTGCCCTCCGCAGGTGTCGGCCACGTCGAAGAGCCCACCGCTGCAGTCGTCGCAGTCGGCGCCCTCCCCCGGAAGCAGCTCCTGTTCCGGGATCCATGCGTCGAAGGCGATCCAGTCCTCGAAGACGACGTGCTGGCGCGCGCCGGACGATCCGACGGACCAGAGGGTGACGAGCTCGGGAGACGTCGCGCGGAGGACGCCGGCCGGCGCGGGCGCGGACGCGGTCGCGAACAGATGGAGCACCTTGCCCACGGGGTGGAACGGCTGGCCTCCGACCGGCACCGAGGTGGTCGCTGGCGCCCCCACGACGACATCGCCGCAGGGCACCTCGGCGGTCACGTCGCCCAGCCCGATCGGCGAGCTCGCCACGATCCGCACCGTGCTCTGGTCGACCGACGCCACGGTGACGGGCGCGCCCGCCGCGATCCACAGGTGCTCGGGCACGACCGCGACCCGCGAGGCCACGCGCAGGGGCACGTCCCGCGCCTCGACGTGGGCCTCGACGTGCACCCCCGCTCCCTCGGGTGGCGAGGAGAACGTCGCGCGCACGCTCTTCGCCGCGTTCGGCCGGAACGCGACCCCGACCGGCAGCCCGCTCGTGCGCGCGATCGCGTGCCCGTCGGCCGCTCGCAGGAGGGTCGGCACGACGGTCTTGCCCGCGACGCGACACACCGGGTCGGGCTCGGGCGCGACCGCGGCGGGGGCCCGCCCGCGCGGGGGCGTCGTGCACGAGACGAGGCCGACGACGAGAGCAACCACCTTGCGCATGGACGAGCCAGCATAGCCGCTCGTGACACACGCGCCTCCCCGGCGCAGGCTCCCGCCATGGACGCGCCCGAACCCTGCCTGCACGCGATGGCGCGCGGCGAGCCGATGCCCTCGATCCACGACGAGGAGGGCCCCCGGCTGCCCGACGGCGTCGGGGAGGTCGTCGACAGCCACGTGCACCTGTTCCCGCCACGGGTGTTCGACGCGATCCATCGGTGGTTCGAGCGCCACGCCTGGAGCGTGCGCTATCGGCTCCACAGCGAGCAGGTGGTCGAGTTCCTGCGGCAGCGCGGCGTCGCGCGGTTCGTCGCGCTCCACTACTCGCACAAGCCCGGGATGGCCCGTGAGCTCAACCGCTACGTGCACGAGGTCGCCCGCGCGCACCGCGACGTGATCGTGCCGCTCGGCACCGTGCTGCCCGGCGAGCCCGACGCCGAGGCGGTCGTGCACGAGGCGCTGCACACGCTCGATCTCCACGGCCTCAAGCTGCACTGCCACGTGCAGCAGTTCGCGCCCGACGATCCGCGCCTCGACCCGGTGTGGGCCGCGTGCGCGAGCGCCGGCAAGCCCGTGCTCGTGCACGCCGGGCGCGAGCCGCGGAGCCCCGCCTACGGCGTCGACACCTACGCGATCTGCGCAGCCGAGCGGATCGAGCGCGTGCTGCAGCGTCACCCACGACTCGTCCTCGTGGTCCCGCACCTCGGGGCCGACGAGATCCCCGCCTACGTGGCGCTGATGGAGCGCCACGAGAACCTCTGGCTCGACACGACGATGGCGGTGGCCGGGCTGTTCCCCACCTGGGAGTGGGAGGACGTGGTGCGCAAGGTCGGCGACCGACTGCTCTACGGCACCGATTTCCCCAACGTGCCCTACGCGTGGGATCGCGAGATCAAGCGGCTCGTGGCCCTCGAGCTGCCCCCCGAGACGCAGCGCCGCCTCTTCGCCGACAACGCGCGGCGCGTGTTCGCGATGTGATCAGAAGAGGGCCGTGCAATCGACGAACGGCGTCGTGCAGGGCGGCCCGTCGGCGAACAGGTAGCGGAGCGGCGGCGTGCCCGGCGCGGGCCCGAGCGCGACGAACGACGACGACCGGGTGCCGTAGTGTTCGGTGTGGATGCACAGCGCCTGGATGGCCCGGGCCAGCGCGGGCGGCAGGGTCGAAGCCGGGAGCGCGCTCGGCGGCGGCACCGCGTGGTCGCCGAGGACCCGCGCGAGCTCCCCCTCGAGGCGGTCGAGAGGCTCGGACAGCACCGGCTCGACGAGCGAGAGCGCCCGCGCGGCCTTCGGGTAGCGCGGCGACCCGATGCGATCGTTCGCGAGCACGTGCAAACCCCTCGTGAGCGGCTCGATCGTGGCCGCCGCGAGGTCGCGCGCGTAGCCGACGAACAGCGAGCGCGTATCGCCGAACAGCACGTTGAACGGGTTGAAGGCGCGTACGTCGAGGCTCGCGAGGCGGGCGCGCGCCGCCTCCGGGTCGCCTTCGCGGAGCAGCTCGAGCACCAGCTGTCCGCGCGAGGCCTTGTGCGGATCGGGCGGCGTCGCCGTGTGCTGGTTGGTCACCGCGACGAGGAAGCCCCGGCGGGTGACGCCCAGCCACGTGCCGTGCGCGGTCGCGTCGACGCCGCCGACGATGCCGGCGTCGGGGTCGATCACGCGCGGCGGCAGCGAGGGGCGCCCCAGGAACTCGTCGCGGTTGGCCAGCACCACGAGCGGCGAGGCCGCGTGCAGGCCGAAGGCGGCGACGACCGTGCACACGCTACTTGGCCACGATGGCGCACGTGCCGCCGACGCACGCCGCCTTCTTGCCGGAGCACGGCGCGACGAAGCAGGTGACCGTCGCCCCTCCGCACTTCGGGTCGGCCACGCCGATCGGGAGCGGGATGCACGTGCACGGGTCCATGGTGGAGCAGTAGCTCTCGTACGCCCGGCAATCACCGTCGCTCCCGCACTCGCCCCCCTCGACGGGCGGCGTGCCGGTGTCGAGGCCCGTGTCGGTCTTGCCGGTGTCGGCCTTGCCCGTGTCCGTCGTGGACCCGGTGTCCGTCGCGGTGCTGTCGACGGACGCGCCGGTGTCGGTCACGCTCGTGTCCACGGCTGTGCCCGTGTCGGCGGCGGTCCCAGTGTCGCGGGGCCCCGTGTCGGACACCGTGCCCGGATCGGTCTCGCTCGAGCAGGCGAGCAGGGAGGTCGCGAAGAGGAGGGGAAGCAAGCGCATCCCCGAGGTGTAGCAAACGTCAGGCGCGCGAGAAACGCGGCGGCGCCGCCTCGGTGCGCTCGCCGCGCAGCGAACGGGCCATCGCGGCGCGGACCTCGTCGGGCGAGGCGCCACTGCCGAGCAAGAACGAGAGCTTGGTGAGGGCGGCCTCCGGGGTCATGTCCCCGAGCGAGACCACCCCGACGTCGGCGAGCGCGCGGCCCGTCGCGTAGTGGGGGACCACCTCACCGCGCAGGCACTGGGTCACGTTCACGACGACGACGCCGCGACGGCTCGCCTCGGCGAGGGCGTCGAGGAGGGCGCGGTTGCGATCGGGCATGTTGCCGGCGCCGTAGGTCTCGAGCACGACCCCCGCGAGCGGCGGGCGCAGGAAGTTCTCGACGAGACCCGCGTGGAGCCCCGGGAACACGCGGAGCGCGGCCACGTGCGGCGACATCGCGTCGTGCACCACGAGCGGCCCCTCTTCGCGCGGGCGCACCTCGTCCCAGCGCACGGCGACCTCGATGCCCACCTCGGCGAGCGGCGGCGCGTTGGGGGACTGGAAGGCATCGAGCCCGGCCGCGTCGACCTTGCGCGCGCGGTTGCCCCGCAGCAGCCGGTCGCGGAAGTACAGGCCGACCTCGGGGATCTCGAAGTGGCCGGCCAGCGTGAGCGCGCCGACCAGGTTGTCGATCGCGTCGTTGCGCAGCTCCGAGAGCGGGATCTGCGAGCCGGTGACGATCACGGTCTTCTTCAGCCCCTCGAGCATGAACGAGAGCGCGCTGGCGGTGTACGCCATGGTGTCGGTGCCGTGCAGCACCACGAAACCCTGCACGTCGTCGTGCGCGGCGCCGATGTCCCGGGCGATGCGCGCCCAGTCCTCGATGCCCATGTTGGAGGAGTCGAGCAGCGGCTCGTACTCGACCACCTCGTAGCGGACCCGACGCCCGAACCGTGAACGCGGCATGCAGAACCGCTCCACCGCCGGATCGTGCAGCTGCGGCAGGCGCGCGAGCTGCGCCTCGAGGTGGCCCGGCGCCGGCGAGTACCCGCGCTCGGTCTCCAGCATGCCGATGGTGCCCCCCGTGTAGAGCACGCGCACTCGCGCTTCCATCGGAGCCGAGCGTACCACACCCGAAAGCTGCCTGACTTTTCGCGCTCCCGGTACTGAGGATCGAGTTGCTCGTCACCGGAGGAAGGTGGGTCCATGCGGAACGTCGCGTCCTTGGCTTGTGCGGTCCTGTTCGTGGGTCTCGGTGCGTGCAGCAGCTCGGCGAGCGTCGCCGAAGATCCGGATGGAGGAGATGCGTCGACGGGTGAGACCGGGGGCGATGTCGGCACCGGCGACGGTGGGACCGACACCGCGGCCGACGTCATCCCCGCCGCCGACGGCGCGTGTCCCACCGGCCTCGTGAACTGCGGCGGCGTGTGTCGAGACGTCAGCATCGACAACGGCGCGTGCGGCGGCTGTGGTCGCACCTGCAACGCCGCGCAGAAGTGCGTGTCCGGCGTGTGCACCTGTACGGGCACCACGTGCGGAGCCGCGTGCGTCGACACCAGCAAGGATCCGCGCAACTGCGGGGGCTGCGGCAAGACCTGCACCGGAGCGGCCCCGGCCTGCGTCGGCGGCGTTTGCGCGTGTCCCGCGACCGCCAAGACCTGCGGCACCCGCTGCACCGACGTCGTCAACGACCCCGAGAACTGCGGGGACTGCGGCAAGGCCTGCGGAGCGGCCGAGGTCTGCGTCGGCGGCGCGTGCGCGTGCCGCCCGGGGACCACCCTCTGCGGGACCACGTGCGTCGACACGACGGCGAGCGGGACGAACTGCGGGGCCTGCGGGAAGGCCTGCGCGACGGGCGAGGTCTGCATCGCTGGCGCTTGCAAGACCGGTGGATGCTCGGGAGGGCTCACGCTCTGCGCGGGCGCGTGCGTGAACACCCGCACCAACCCCGCGTTCTGCGGCTCCGGTGGGGGCGGCGGGGGCGCGTGCGGGCGCGCGTGCGCGGCCGACGAGCTCTGCATCGACGGACGTTGCGAGGGCTACACGCCGGCGCCGTTCTGCACGACGTGCCCCTGCTCGTGCGGTGGGCGTCGTTGTTGCGCGGCGCTCCCGGGCGGCACCGCGGCGCTCTGCGTCGAAGGCGACGCCTGCCCCGGAGGCTGAGCCCCGACTAGCGCGCGACCTCGGGGCCGACCTTGGAGAAGGCCACGGGGTCGCGCTGGCTGCGCTCGAGCGCCGCGATCCACGCTGGCGCGCGCGCCACCTTCGCGTAACGGAGCTCGTCCAGATCGCCCGACCACGGGTTGTCGAAGTACGAGCCGTTGGCCTTGGCGCCGATGCGCACGGTGTGTCCAGCCACGTCGGGCCTGGTCTCCTGCTGGCCGGATCCCTTCTCGACGCCGTCCACGTAGAGCTTCCACGACTCGGCCTTGCCCTTGTCGTCCTTGCGCTGCACCCAGGCCACGTGGTGCCACTTGCCGTCCTGCACGGCCACGTCGGTGCGCGTGAAGCCCACCCAGCCGTGATCGGTGCCGAAGTACGGGCCCTCGTGCCCGGTGCCGATCAGCTTGTCGCCAAGCTCGTGGGTCTCGCCCTTGGCCTTGATGAGGATGCCCTGCTGGCGACCCTCGGTCGTCCTGATCCACACGGCGAACGTGCAGTCGACGTCGCCGAGGACGATCTCGTCGGGCTTGTCGACCTCGACCACGTCCTTGCCGTCGAAGCGCTGCCCACCGAG
>Ga0154020_10010810_pt1 | contig 10415 bp, 10 predicted proteins | sample Klosneuvirus_201_FD_109709 | JGI IMG/M metagenome (GOLD analysis project Ga0154020, IMG submission 109709) | Active sludge microbial communities from wastewater, Klosterneuburg, Austria - Klosneuvirus_20160825_MG | ecosystem: Engineered > WWTP > Aerobic digester > Activated sludge | place... | reverse complement strand
AGGAAGCCATATAAACTAACGCAGATTAATATCCCGTTTGGTGGGGGTTTTAAATACATTTTAAATGATAAAGTGAATGTGGGGCTGGAACTGTTATACAGGAAAACATTTACTGATTATATGGATGATGTGAGTACCACTTATATCGATCCACAGTTTTTCGCAGATAACCTGCCTGCTGCCGACGCAATGATAGCGAGAGCCATCAGTGATAAAACAATTGGTTACGTAACGCCGGGGGTTACCCGCTTTCAGCCAGGCGATACCCGTGGGTTTTCTCATAATAAGGATGCGTATTTTTCATTCCTGTTTAAACTGGGTGTACGGTTTGGAGATGGAGGATACAGTAATGGCGGTGGTGGAGGCAATTATAGAAATTCTATGAGGTGCCCGGTGCGGTTTTAAAGAATCAAACAATTAAAATCCATAGAAATGAAAAACGGTTTACACATGAATCCGCTTCTATTTAAAATGGTGGCACTTGTAACCTGCATTATGCTGGTGATGCTCTACAACAAGTCGAAGGCGGCTGACGTATGCATCAAAAAGCAAACAACAGGGCATGCCATTGTAATGCGGTAAAAAATTGAAAAGAAATATTTGTATAATGAATTCGCTTTACGGCGGATACGGTGACATGAGCGGAAGATAGTCAAACCCAGCGAAGCATGTGCAAACGATGCATGCTCCCCCTGAAACCACAACTTACTTTTTCTTGCTTTCTGTCATTGATTATTAAACAAAGCCTCCCAACCTGTTGGGGGGCATTTTTTGTTTGGCCACAGATTTTGGCCACAGATTTCAAAGATTTACACAGGGTTACACAGATTGAATGCAAGGCAAACCTAATGGTCATGTCCCTAAAAATTATCAGGATCAAATGGTTCATCATCTTCTGGGAAAGTGCTGGGATCATTAAAAAGATGCCAGTCATCGGGGAGGTCATTGCTTTTATCAAATGACCGGATCCATTGTATAAACAATGCCTTAAAAGTTTCGATCTCTTTTTTTAGTACTTCGGTATATTTAGTTTCAATACCGTGCATTTCTTCGCAGGCCCATATTTGATTTTTCAATTCCATCACATTTACTTTGATGATCACTGCGTTTTCCATCTTTAAAGAATAGAGGTCCATCACCATGGCGCCACGTATTTTAGCTGGAATTTTATAGGCATTGGCCATCATCAACGAAGCGGTGTTGACCATTTCATCCGGCTCTTCTGGTAATAAGTCGGTAATAATAGTTGTGATGTTGAGAATGTCCACTGCTTTCTTGTACAGTTCCTTTCCATAAATATAAGCAGGCTGCATTTTGTCTTCATCATCATCATCCCAATCTGCTGCGTTAAAAAATCTTCCAGGGTTATCGATGCTCATAATTTATAATTTTGACAAAAAATACAGTTTTGTTCGATGACACGGGCCGCTGCCTCAATAAATGAAAGAGGTTCACTTTTTAGACTCTTTATAGTTCCCCCTTTAGGGGGCGGAGGGGGTTATAGTTCCGCTTTCAAATATTTCCCCGTAAAGCTTTCCTTCACTTTTACCAAACCCTCCGGTTCGCCTTCGTACAAAACCAATCCACCACCATCACCCCCTTCCGGCCCGATGTCAATGATATGATCTGCTACTTTAATTACATCCATATTATGTTCAATCACTAATACAGAGTTACCCCGGTCAACCAGTTTATTGATCACGTCCAGCAAATGCTGTATATCCTGGAAATGTAAACCCGTAGTTGGTTCATCCAATATGTAAAATGTTTTGCCGGTATCTTTTTTACCCAACTCGGTAGAGAGTTTCACCCGTTGGGCTTCACCACCGCTGAGTGTAACTGCGCTTTGTCCAAGGGTGATATAGCCGAGGCCCACTTCCTGCAGCACTTTTATTTTTCGGTAGATAAACGGTACCGCATTAAAAAATTCTACTGCCTCATCTACCGTCATATTCAAAACATCACTGATGGATTTTCCTTTATAGCGTATCTCTAGTGTTTCCCGGTTATAACGTTTACCATTACACTTTTCACAATGCACATACACATCCGGTAAAAAATTCATTTCAATCACTCTCATGCCTCCGCCTTCGCAAACTTCGCATCGGCCGCTTTTTACGTTGAAAGAAAAACGTCCTGCTGTATATCCGCGGATCTTTGCTTCGGGTATTTGTGCAAACAAGGTCCTGATATCAGTAAAGAAACCGCAGTAGGTGGCAGGATTGCTTCTTGGCGTTCTGCCAATGGGGCTTTGATCTATCTCAATTACTTTGTCAATCTGTTCCAGGCCCTTGATGGTTTTATATTCCAGGGGATTTGTTTTGCTGCTATAACAAAACTTACTCAGCAGCGGGTACAATGTTTCATTGATCAAAGTTGATTTACCGCTGCCGCTAACACCAGTTACTACAATTAATTTCCCCAATGGAAATTTAACAGAGACATTCTTTAAGTTATTTCCTTTTACACCTGTTAGCTCAATTGTTTTTCCATTACCCTTTCTTCTTTCTTTTGGTACAGCGATACTTTTTTCACCACTTAAATATTTTGCAGTTTCAGATTTGGATGCCAGCACTTCCTGTGGTGTACCCATGGCAACGATCTCCCCACCATGGTAGCCGGCCTTAGGTCCAATGTCAACAAGGTAATCACTTGCCATCATAATATCCTTATCATGCTCTACCACCAGCACACTGTTGCCAATATCCCGTAAGTTTTGCAGTGCACTTATCAAACGCTGGTTATCCCGCTGGTGTAAGCCAATACTCGGCTCATCCAGCACATACGTAATACCTTGTAACTGCGAACCAATTTGTGTTGCCAGCCGTATGCGCTGGCTTTCTCCACCACTCAATGATTTGGAAGGCCGGTTGATGGTTAAGTAGGTCAATCCAACATCCAGTAAAAATTGCAAACGTTCCCTTATCTCTTTCAGCACATCTTTGGCAATGGCATTTTGCTTGTTATTCATCCGCAGTTCCAGTCCATCAAACCAGGCAGCCAGGTTATCCAAATTCATCTCGCCCAGCTCGGCAATATTTCTTTCATCAATTTTAAACCAAAGGCTTTCTTTTTTTAGTCTTGCGCCATTGCAGGTACCACAAGTTTTTAGTTGCGTAAATTTCTCCACCCATTCTCTCAATACATCGGTACTGTTACCAGACGAGAACCAGCGCTTCAGCATTGGAATGATACCTTCATAGCTTCCCGTGTATTCATTTGGCACCGAGTCATCACTCAGGTCCATTTCAAGTGATGGACTGATTCCTTTGTCACCAAACAGCAACAGGTCCAGTTGTTCCTTTGGAAGGTCTTTTACTTTCTTATCTAAATTGATCTTGTACTTTTTTGAAAAAGCCAATACCTGCTGAAATACACTGGCATCCCGTTCTTCACCCAACGGTGCGATACCACCCTCTTTTACTGTTTTCGATCCATCCGGTATCACACTTTCCATATCGATGGTGTACACACTTCCCAGGCCTTTGCAAGTGGGGCATGCTCCATAGGGACTGTTAAAAGAGAATGCGTTGGGCGAGGGTTCTTCGTAGCTGATGCTGGTTTCGAGACACATCAACTGTTTGCTAAACATAACAACACCGGCCTCCCCAAACCCCTCCAAGGGAGGGGCTTTAGTCTCTGCTAATTCAGAGGTGCTTTTGTTTTTCGAAGAGTGAGCTTTTTGCTTACCGGGAATGCTCTTCAAATTTTCAGTCTCTGAGAATCCTCCTTTGGAGGGCAGGGAGGCTTTTCCTTCGGGAGAGGCCGGGGCTACAAACATCAACCCCTTTCCCATCTGCAAACTCTTTTGCACACTCTGGCTCAGCCGAAACTGCATATCATCTGTAACTGCCATCCTGTCCACCACCACTTCTATATCATGAATTTTATAACGGTCAACCTGCATCTTGGGTACCAGGTCTTTTATCTCGCCATCAATCCGGACTTTTACAAAACCTTTTTTCCGGATGTCTTCAAATAGTTCCCTGTAATGTCCTTTACGCCCCCTTACTAACGGTGCCAGCACAGTTATTTTTTGATGGCTGAATTTTTCAAAAATATTCTGCACAATTTCTTCTTCACTGAACTTCACCATTTTTTTGCCGGTGTTGTAGCTATATGCTTCACCAACCCTTGCATATAGTAAGCGGAGAAAATCATAAATTTCTGTTACGGTGCCTACAGTACTCCTGGGATTTTTATTGGTTGTCTTTTGTTCAATACTGATCACCGGGCTAAGGCCGGTTATTTTGTCTACATCCGGACGTTCCATATCACCCACAAATTGGCGGGCATAAGCGCTGAAACTCTCCATGTAGCGCCGCTGTCCTTCATTGTAAATGGTATCAAATGCCAGCGAAGATTTACCGCTGCCGCTCACACCCGTAAAAACTACCAGTTTGTTTTTGGGAATGCTGATGTCAATATTTTTCAAGTTGTGCTCTCTTGCACCAAACACTTCAATAAATTCGTTGGGAACGATTGGTTCGGGGCGCTGTGGGCTGCCAGAACCATTTATACTATTTGTGTTTTCTGTAGGGGTCTTTTTTTGTTTCGCCATTGTTGTACTCCTGTAAAGTGTAAAGATAGGAAACAAAGATGGAGGGGAATGGTTGGGGTTTGCCTGCATCGTTTTTAAGTTGCATCCTTTGTTTATTTCAACAATCGTTTGAAAGGCCCACCAGTAAGGCATTGCCGTTGCTATTTAATAACAGGTGCTGGTTCATAAGTAGCCAGCAACGGAAATCGGTATTACATAAATAAGTTGCCTGGCCTCATATCCCTTGATTCATTTATTTTTACCCTCTAAACCCTTTTTATGAAGAAACTTTATATGTTCTTTTTACTTGTATTCGTATTTGAAAAAGCACATTCACAATTTTATCGTTTCCTTGGTAATGGCTTTTGGAGCACGCCCGCTAACTGGGAAAACAATATTATCCCGCCCAATCCACTTCCAGCTGGTTCATATATTTATATCGCACCTGCCGAAGGAGACTCCTGCATACTTGATATATCGCAGACTATATCACCCGGCGCAAGCCTTATTGTTACGAGTGCAAACTTTATTATAGCAAGTGGTGTGGTAATAAATAATGTATCACCCCAACCATCCACTGTTATTTGCAACCAGGTATGGATGAGCAAGAATCTGTCGGTATCTGCCTACCGCAATGGCGATCCAATTCCCCAGGTGACCGATGGGACCACCTGGCTAAATTCAACAATGGGAGCATGGTGCTGGTATAACAATGATTCGGTTAGCTACTCAAAATATGGCAAACTATATAATTGGTATGCTGTGAATGATCCCCGTGGGCTTGCACCACAAGGATGGCGTATTCCGGATAGCCTTGACGTAGATGCTTTGATCCGTTGTTATGGTTCGAATAATGTGGGCGGAGCTTTAAAAGACACCGGTACGGCAAACTGGAGAGCCCCCAATGTAGGTGCCACTAATATATTTGGCTTTACTGCCTTGCCGGCTGGTGTTTGTGGCTCAGGATTTTTTACAAGTTTGGGTTCATTTACTTACTATTGGCTGTCAGGTCAGGTTTCTGCTACCTGGGGCAGGGTTATTAGTCTCGCTGCTCAAACAACGGCACTAGAGTTTGCTATAGAATCTAAACATATCGGACTTTCTATAAGGTGCTTAAAAGATACTGTTGTTAGTGCTTCCGATTTTCCAGTTCTTACAACAACGCCAGTTTCATCAATCACAGTTAACAGCGCTGTTTCTGGCGGTACTATCATTAGTGATGGCGGATATCCGGTTATTGAAAAAGGTGTAGTATGGGACACTTTGCCTAACCCGATTTTTACTAATACAAGGACCGTTGATGGTAGTGGTTTGACTGATTATACAAGCACAATGGGTTTATTATTGGGTAACCACACATATTATATGAGAGCCTATGCAAGAAATCAGTTGGGTGTGGGTTATGGCAATGAAGTTAGTTTTACCACCGCACCTGTTTTGCCGGCTACTGTGATCACTTTACCAGTTCGTTTTTTTAAAGATACCATTGCATATGGAGTAGGCAAGGTGACCTATTTGGGAGGAGGAAGTATTAGTGATATCGGGGTCGTTATCAGTAGGTCACCCAATCCAACAATGGCTGATACAAAATTTGTAATGACAGGGGGAAATAACGATTCTTTCACGGTGCGCTGCGGTTCTTTGTTACCCAGCACATTGTATTATATAAAAGCTTATGTTGTAAATGAAGCAGGAATTTCCTTTGGTAATGAAATGAGTTTTACCACCGCTTCACCATCGCCCGGTAATGTTATTATCAGCAACCAGGTATGGATGACAAAAAACCTGGATGTTTCACACTATCGTAACGGTGATCCAATTCCCGAGGTGTCTACTGGTGAGTGGGGATCTTTAACCACTGGTGCCTGGTGCTGGTACAATAATGATTCAGCGACTTATGCAAGTACCTATGGAAAACTGTACAACTGGTATGCTGTAAATGATCCCCGCGGATTGGCACCTGAAGGATGGCATATCCCCACAAGGAATGAATGGAACGTGATGGATACTATTTTTTATGCCTGGTTTTTTGCAGGCGGTGAGCTAAAAGAAGCGGGTACTGCCCACTGGAGATCGCCCAATTTTGGTGCAAACAATATTAGTGGATTTACAGCATTGCCCAATGGTATTCGATTTGAAGATGGCATCCAATTTTTTTATGCAGGTGAATATGGCTATTGGTGGGGAGACGCTTCCCAAAATTTATACATTGCCGACATGCATATATTGTCTTATATCGGCAGGCAACGGCAACTAAGCGGCAGAGATAAAAATTGTGGTCTGGCAGTACGGTGTATTAAAGATTAGGAGCTGACATTTTAATGTGTTTGGTGATCGGCCTGCTTAGCTCACAGAGCAGGTGCAAAGTTGATTTTAACATCAGCATATTATTCCTATATTTTATAACGGCTTTTCAAACAACTGTACTTTACGTAACTCCGGTATTTATTGATCCGATCTCAGCAGAAGCCCCACCAGGTGATTTATCTGCACACTGCTTCGCTTAATAATATCAATATAAACTTTCTGGCCGGGATCTGTAATGGTTGGTTCAAGCAGTTCAAGACTAAGCCCGATGCTCGTCAGCGGGCTCCTGATTTCGCAGGCCAGCTTTGTAACAGCCGGTTTTGTATTTGCTTTATCTGAACTTCTCAGCCGTACTATATTACGCGGCTTATTAATGCTGCTTAAATTTCCGGTCGCATCAATTGTGTAAGGCATTTGATAAGTAAGCATAATAAACGTTTTAGTGTTGTAATTAATTATACAAAGTTCGGCATACCCCTGAGTGCAACTGTTACACAAAAGCTGTAGATAGTTATATTATTCTCATGTAACCAACCCGCAGAAAATCAAACGCAGTAATACAGGTTTTGATTATGCATGATTTTCGTCATGTATTCCGGCGGCTTTGCTGTATATATTACAGGGAAAATTTTTTTTGTGCATTTTTAGTATTGCCTGGTTCATGAAAATACATATTAAATACATGGTTTCGCTTCGTTGTAAAATGGTGGTTAAAGCTGCATTAGACAGTTTAGGACTTCATTATACTACTGTAGAATTAGGCGAGGCAGAATTATTGGAAGATAGTATTTCACCTCATCAAAGCAACCTGTTAAAAGCGATCCTTGCTAAGTCCGGACTTGAACTAATGGCTGACTGGAAAGCAGTACTGATAGAGAGTATAAAAAACCTGGTGGTTGAAATGGTTCATTATAGCGACGATCTTCCGCAAACAAAAGTATCCGTCTATATCAGCGAAAAGCTCCATCATGACTATACTTATCTTTCCAATCTTTTTTCGGCAGCAACTGGAATCACCATTGCTCACTATATTTTGAACCATAAAATAGAAAAAGCAAAGGAATTGATTTTATATGATGAGCTGAACCTTACCGAAATTGCTTATCAACTCCATTTTAGCAGCGTAGCACATTTATCCAGTCAGTTTAAGAAAGTCACAGGTTTAACACCCAGTTATTTCAAAAAAATACACCAGTATAAGAGGAGAATTATGCTGGAGACCATTTAGTAAGGTTGGTATGTAGCTTACTTAGTATAAGTGTTGGCTTCTTAATCTGTTTTATTGTACATACAGTAACCAGCTTGACAGGAGGTTTGTTGTTTTAATCTGTGAATTATGTAAACTTTACTTCAAAAGATGTAAGATTGTTGCACTTGATGCTAGTTACCTTCCATGAACCAAAATGTATAAAATCTTTAGCAGTGTTGCAATACGCCAGCTCTGCAAAATAAAAGTTGATAAAAACTATGACGAAGAGCCAGATTATCCAGTATTTAAAACGAAACAAAGACATTCTGTCTATAAGGGCAATTGGCAAAAATGCTGCATTTAGTAATCTCGATAAAGTGCTGAATGGGCAAGTAGACGGGAGGGGTTTTGCTTTTACTTTCCCCGACAGACACGTTAAAAAAGTTAGTAAAGAAATAAAGCGATTACAAACCTTGCGCAAAGTGTGAGAGCGTGTGGCTCCTTTTTATGGGGAACACCATTATAAATTTCAAGATCACAGTGATTAAATATAGGAAAGGTCCGTATTGAAGTACGAACCTTTTAAAACTTTCGGTCTGGTAAAAAATTACGTTGTTACGTTTAGCAATTTATCCCAAACGCCAAAAACTTTTAGCAGCCAAACTACCACCACAATAACCACTACTGCATTTAAAATATTTTTTATAGTACCCTGCATGGGTATATACTTATTGATTAGCCAGAGTAAAACACCAACACCAATAAGTATGAGAACGACATTAAGAATAGGCATAACTACTTGTTTTTAGAATATGAATATGGTTACCTGGTATGGTAATCATGAATCATACCAACCCATATTGAAGTGAATTATCCAGTTCAAACTGTCTTTATATAATGGGAGTGTGGAATTTATTCCACTGCTTGTTGAAGGATGCAAATTCGCAGGTCAAAGGATTGTCTTCCTTAGTTGACCAATTGCTGACCGGAGTTTGGTTTTTACCGTACCCAGCGGCATACCGAGTACTTGTGATATTTCATTTTGTGTAAGTCCATCATAGTAGGCCATATTGATGAGCTGTATGTATTCAGGTTTAAGCCTGTCTATATTTTTTTTGATACCCAGCCCATCAAATCTGTCGGGTTTAAAGGGGTGCAGCGTCACTTCCTTGTCATTAATATTCCTGCTGTCTGTTTTTTTTCTTGTTTTATAACCTTTACTCCTGATAAAATCAATAGTATGATTTGTTGTCAATGTGATCATCCAGGTGCAAAGCCTGCCTTTTTTACTGTCATAACTTTCAATGCTGTACCATATTTTAATAAACACCTCCTGCAACAGGTCTTCAGCACATTGTTTATTTTGCACGGTTCGTTGAATAATGCCATTCAACATGGCAGCATAGTTATCATACAAATACGAAAATACATGCTCTTTGCGTTGTTGTAAACCCGCCACGATTTGCTCTTCAGAAAACTTTAGCATCTTGCTGTTCACTGTAAAAGATACCGGTGAGAAATTTTTGCCGTTTAAGCTGAGGTTACGTATCTGGGTCGCAGTATTCATCACAGTGGAGCTTTTGTTGGGAAATCTGGGGATTTGATTTAAACCGGTTTAAATTCCGCATCATTCCGTAATGGAGGATGTTGCTATAAAGGCCGGCACATATCTGGATTATTAAATTATTAAAAATAGTGCCGTTTATTAAAGGCGAAACTGTTCATAAATAATGTTGAAAATTTAGATTTTGTTAAACAAAATAGCGGCAGTTTTTACCTATGTAGAAATGAGGGGCCAAATGTTGACTATTTTAATTATTCAATGGGTGGTTTGGCAGTGCATATGGGTGATATTATTTCATATGGCGGTATTAAAAAAGCGGTAGGTTTAACCGGTTTAAAAGCTTACCTTTAAGAGCACTGCAATTAATCTGCTGGGTTGTATCTGAAATCAAATTTTTACCAGCTTTCACTTCGGTTAAAAAATATTATTATGTTGCTTAGTAAAGAAGACCTTTCGGGGAAATATGAATGGTCGACCAATTATAAAAGTATCCTGTTTAGTGGTTCTCCCACCCGCCGGCTGTTTGACCGCTGGAATGGATTCCAGGTATTATTTTTGATCAACTGCCTGGCAGCTTTGTCAGAAAATTTTTCTTTAAAGGAAGCGAAAGAAGTAGAAAGACTGATTCACAATGGACTGCCTTTAACCATACAGAGTGAATTGACTGTTTTTAGCTGGCTCCGGCACAATGCACTTGCAGTGTAATTACTATTTTAAGGAAGATTGTATTTGCAGTGCGTATCCAGGCTTTTTTGCCTTTGCACAACAAAAAGGTTTACAACACCTGTGTTAAATTCCCTTCTGTTACAAATTCT
>Ga0154020_10010809_pt1 | contig 10415 bp, 14 predicted proteins | sample Klosneuvirus_201_FD_109709 | JGI IMG/M metagenome (GOLD analysis project Ga0154020, IMG submission 109709) | Active sludge microbial communities from wastewater, Klosterneuburg, Austria - Klosneuvirus_20160825_MG | ecosystem: Engineered > WWTP > Aerobic digester > Activated sludge | place... | reverse complement strand
TTCAAGTTCAGCTGTCAGGAAGGCGTCAACTGCCCTCCCCCGGGCCCTTCCCCGTCGCCCTCTCCCCCTACGACTCCCTCTCCCTCTCCCCCGCGTACGGGTTATTCGCTCCAGATATTACGATTCTCTGGTGGTATTGCGATGTTGACGTCGAAGCATCAAATGTTAAGTGCATGCCGTTGATCGTGATTCGTCTTCTTCTTGTTCAGCCGCCTCCGCGTGCAAGCGATGCAACGACACGGGCACAACCTGTGCCACGACTCCCCCCCATGCTGGTGCCGTGTGCTTGGATGGCTACTGGACCATCAATGCTGGCCTCAGCCAGCCCGATTCGAGCTCGCCCGCGGTGAACGTCACCGAGTTTATCGCGACCATCAGCTGCCCCACCAAGATCCTTGGTAATCATGCTCTTTCTCTCCATGGGAAAGTATTCTTATCAATGATATGTTTGCTTTTCTTTCATTAGGTGGTCTGTATGCTCCCAACGCCTCGACCCTCAAGATGACCTACTGCGGCAGCCTCACCCTCGATAACGGTGTCGTCAATGCTCTAGGCGCCAAGATCCAGGTCGACATGCAGAAGGTACTCCGCGATCTTGCTATCGAGTCGCCCTCATGCTTCATGTGCTCGGTGATCACTTGCATTCTTCCTAGTCGAGGATCGACCCAGATATGAAGCTCTACCTCTTCCCCTCGTACTTTGCGGTGAACACCTTCTTCACCAAGTACGCTCCGAGAAATGGTTCTTGCCTCTCTTGTCTTTGATTGTCATTTTTCAGCTTTGAGTCGATTGGTGTCATTATTCCCACTGGTGGTGTCACGCTCACTCCCATCGTAAATCCGACCGAAATGTATCTTTGGTTCCAGTGCAACGCGACCTACTCCAATTGCCCTACCACCCCAACGACTTCTTCGTCCACCTCTTCGTCTACGTCGCCCGTGCAATCTACGTCGCCCATGCAATCGACGTCGCCCACGTCCACTTCCCCGTCCACGTCCACGTCGAATCCGACCCCTCCCAATGGCGCTGGTTCTTTCACCGTCAGCGCTCCGCTCGTCATCGTCTCGCTTGTCTGTGCGGCCTTCGCCCTGGAGCAAAGGAGGCTCTTCTAAGCACACTCATCGCTTTATTGAGAGCGCAATAGAAGAAGGAGAGTTAGTTCTTGATTGAAGAACCCCTGTTTATGGTCAGTCAATGTAGTTTCTGTATTTGAGCACGTTTCAAGTGTGAATCTCGGAAGCCGTTGACATGGTGCGCAATCCTAAAGAGGTCTGTTTCCTTCTTCTGGAGCGCTTTTGCGAAAACACCCCCTGTTAAATTCTGCCAACCAGAAATCAGTCTGGGTGCTCTAAAACTCTCAGTTCCGAGATATGCGCGTTGAGGGCCTTCAAGGGCGGGACCGCGGGAGCAAGATATTCTTGGAGGTGGATGGATTTATCCGCTGACCGACGAAGGAGGAATATTTATTGTTGCTATTTATACGTGCTCTCAACACACGCAACTCCATAAGAGGAGAGCGGCCCAGGAACCTACTAGGAGCTCCAACAGTCAGACCTACACAGATCGCTCGTCACGACTGCTCATCAAAACAAAATAAATTAAATAATAATTATTATAATAATTGCGCCGAATTTGTCTGGAACAACGAAAATAATCCGACGGCGTAAAACGCCACGAGGACTTTATCTCGATCCGTCACTCCAATCTCCAAAATAGGAAAGTGCTCCCTTAATAGATGGCGAGAACGGCTCTGACTGGGCTCTGATCACTTCTAGTTCCTCGGATCAAGATGGCGGCAGCACATATCGTTGACTCATCTTCATTCCCAAGAGAATTTCCTCGAGCGAGGAGGCTAGAAGATGTCTTTGGAAGCAGCTCTACGAGCTCGGACCTCTTTTCCTCAGGCGAGACGACCTGGAGCCGCCCCAGCAAGTCGTCGTCGTCGGCCTCGACCTCGGAGAGCGTAAAACAATATTCTTTATATGAAAGAAATACATTCTTGTCAAAAATTTCATGGATTGCCGATCCTCCACCAAAGGCTCAGGAGTTGAGTGTTGCCGTTATTGCTGTTCCTATGTGCGCTCCGTTGGTGAGATCTTCCGCGAAGTGGTCCCTTCAGCTTGCGCCGTGCATGATAAAACATATACCAAATATATATATGGCATCGCTGCTTTTGACAAAGGTTAACTCTGCTTCTTGCGCTAGGGCTCGAGCGATTCGGCACCGGATTTGGAGACACCCCGGTCGTCCTTGCGTCTGGTGGATTGGAGCCTCGCGGAGCTGCCCGTCCCTCAAGAGACAGATCGCTATGAAGCTGTAGATATGATTTTGTCAAGCCTAGAAGATCCCGAGGTCCAAATGGACGCCATAGACACGTACGGCCATGCTCCTCACAATATTACCAAAGATTCTGGCAAAATCCTCTTCTGACCCCGCTATGTCGCGCCCCGATCTGGCTGTCCTCCTCACCGTTCTATCTCGGATTGTCCCTGCTTGATCCCGGTGGGCATAGTGTCACTATTTTGCGTCCCTCTTCATTTTTCCGTTTCCCGAGATCGTCTGTCGCCTCCTTCATCCGCCACGTGGTGGTGTGGAGTCTGCCAGACCCGCTTCCCTCTTGCCATTTCTGCCGGATCTCAGCCCTCCTCCTGACTGACTACGCGTTTCAAGTTCATTTTCTAATTATTTTTCTATGGCGTTTCGTGTTTCGTCTGCTCTTGGAAGCGACCGTTGGCTCCGGAAGAGTAGTTGTCTCTTGGAATCTTTATTTTCCCAAGTCTGCGCTGAAATATTAACGTTACAATTCATGGCAGAGTGCGCGAGATATGTGCGCGGAGATCGGGGCAGGCCATGGAGCGTCTCTTACGCGGCATCGTCGACATTGCCTTGCGACCATCTGAGACCACCAATCCGCAGCTTGTACGTCATCCCATGCTTTCTCATGTCGCGCGTGGCGCGGAAAGTCCTGACGGAGCTCCGTGTGAGTGACGCCCAATTCTAAATCGGGTGGCCCCGTCTCACCGGAGCCCTTCTATTTACAGATCCTCCTTGAACCTGGTCCTCTTGCACTCTTCTCAGCGCTCGATGGGCTCGGCGAGCGCAACGCGTTGGCCATAGAAGCATCTTTCTCACTCATTCTAGAGTTAATTTTCCGCCAAATTCACCACGTACCTACTCCGCACCCCTCATAGATAGATATGCTCTCCTCATTTCCTTTCTCCAGGGCAATATTCATCGTGCCTCTGCCATCATCTTCTCCCATCAATTTCAGCGATTTGTGGCGGTGCCGTACGTCCGCGAGCAGCTCTTACAGATTCACTATGTTGGTGATTACCTCGTAACGGGCAAGATCCTCGGCAAGGGCTCATGGGGAGAAGTTCACGTCGGTACGGAGTCGGTTTTGTCGATTGCCATTTCCTATTCAGTGATATTATGACATTGATGGAGTTCTGTTCTCTCTCGTAGGATACAATAGGACAACGGGAGAGCGCGTGGCCATCAAGATCATGGGTTACCACAAAGCTTCCGAGGAGACCAAGCGCTACCTCGCCAAGGAGGTCGCCCTCATGAAAGGTTCCCCTCGCCTTGGGCACCGATGGCGTCTCTTTTCTTCATCTAATATTATTGATATCTATTAGAATTACAACATACATCTGTCATCAAGTTGTACGACGCAACTCTGGACGAGACAGGCAAGTCGCTTTATGTCATCATGGAGTACTGCGAACTCGGCAACTTGGAAGACTACCTGTTCGCTCACTTCCTCAAAAATCATGATATTAATAGAGATGATTTTCACTCTTTATCGCTTACCATTTGATAGGCGGAGTCGGAGCCCTAAGAAGCTGAGCAGTGACGACATTCTGCACTTTATGCGTGAGATTGCTTTCGGCCTCGAGTTCCTCCGTTCCAGGAACATCGTCCATCGCGACTTAAAACTCGAAAACATCTTAGTTCGAAAGGTAACACTGATACTTACACATATATTATAGTTGATTTGATACTAGTCTATGTTGATTTGACATGCACCTCTGTTGTAGGATGACCTCGGTGAGATGCGTTTGAAACTGTGCGATTTTACCTTCGCTAAATCGCTATCAAAGTCGCAGATGACCTCGACAGTCTGCGGCAGTCCTCTTTACATGGTACGCTGCCCTTGAGTGAGTTAACGAAATAGTGCCGTGCATGCTTCCATTTCGCGCATGCATTCATTCATTCATATAGGCCCCTGAAATATTGAATGGCCAGAAGTACACGGAGAAGGCGGATCTGTGGTCGGTCGGGGTCATCATGTATCAGCTCCTATTTGAGGACTACCCCTACAAGGCCGAGACCATCCCTCAACTTTGTACTGATATTTCCTCCCCTCTTTCTTTCTCTCCTCGAGTCAGTTATCATAACCTTTATTTACAGCTGCTGTGATTGCGCGAAGTGAAGTGAAGTTCCCCGAGGGCTCCTATTGCAGTGACGAGGCGGTCGACCTCTTAAAGCGCCTCCTCGATCGCGAACCCTTCAAACGCATCGAATGGGACGCCTTCTTCCGCCACCCTTACCTCAAAATGCGCTCACACAAGACCTTTATGCGTAATACAATCCTTGATCTCGTTAGATTTAGTGAATGAAGAGTTTCCGCTGATTCCGCTGATGTAGAGAATCTCATTGAGAAGCTGAGGGACAAGGAGAACGGCATCTTGGCATTCGCCGACACTCCCGACTATTTCACTGGTTCTTTCCGTCCTCTTATTCTCCATTTCAAGAGTTCTATGTTTTGTCAATTCCATACCCTTTCTAGGAGGACATCTCTTACAATGGCTGAAGAAGTTCACGGCAGTCGCGGATCAATCGGTCAGCGAGCTTGGAGTCATCCGCGAGCTCCAGCAGTGCGAGGACGGCATTGTGGCAGTGAAGCGCAAAGGCGCAGACAAGCAGAGCCTCGACGAGTCCAAAGACGATTTCCCGTACCTCTCTCTTCTCTTCTCGTTCTTCAACATATCGTCATGGACCTCTTATTGTGATTTGATATCAGGGAGAGATTGTCGGTGATCAATGTGAACTCCCGATTTGTTGACATGCTCTCCGGAGCATTCCAAGTGCTTAGCAAGGTCAGCTTTCGCTTGAGAGTACACCAGAGCACAATTCCATATACATTATATACACATACTCAACATATTCTTCTGCCAGAGTCCCAAGGCGACCTTCGCAACCATCTATGACTCGAACGGCCATCCGAGGACGCTCTTACGCTCAGCCACCCTCTCGCAGATCGTCAATATCTACTGCAGTGAACCCACCAGTACTCCCTCTCAATGCCATTTTTGAGAAGAATGTGGTCATTGTTTTCAATCTTAATTGATGGTGATTGATATTGTAGATATGAGTGCTATTAGGCATCTGCTGCTTGCACACGCTCAGTTTTTCTCCTCGATCAAATTCTTCCGAGCTCTCGAGACCATTGCCTTTCCTGAGGCCTCTCCCTCATCAAAGTCTTCGCCATCTTCGCCCTCTGCTTCTCACAGGTCATCATCATCATCGTCATCATCATCACCATCACCATCTTCATCAACTTCATCTCCTAATGACACTTCGCGGGCACGGTACCTCACGATCCCATCGACCGCATTGTCGAATTGACTCACGAGTATACAATAGGGCGATCGCCATTATCGCTCAGTGGATCGACCTTCGTCGCGACCTCTTTGACGGTAACACAGAAGTGAAACGCGCCTTGGTGGCGGCAATCTCACGAGACAACAACAACAACGCCGAGCCAAGCGACTATGTCAAACACATCCTCAGCAAGCTCGACGCCCACCAAGTACGACCTTTCCTTGTAGTCATTGGGAATCTTCTTGGTGACTCCTTCTTCTGATGTGTTCCTTTCAGGTTGACATGCGCGAAGCTCTTGCCAAGGCTCCTAAGACTCTCAAGCCGAAGAGAAGGAAGAAAGGCAGCACGCTACAGCTTGAGTTGAAACAGTTCTCACCGATTGAGATTGCTCGTCAGCTCACAATCATCGATGAGGAGTTCTACGGGTAGGAGATGCGATTCAGTCGATCACTTCATCTTCCCATAATGACATTATGATCATAGTTCTATACCCTTGGATGAATTGATGAAGGCCAAGTGGGTAACGACGGCGGACAGCAAGAAAGAGTCGGCCGCGCCCTCTGTCCTAAGGTTTACCAACTACCAGAACCGTCTGGCCTTGTGGCTTGCCTGGCTCGTTGTTAAGGAGCGCCGCCAAAAGAAGCGCATCAAACGAATCTCATTTATCCTTTGCATTGCCAAAGAGCTCATGGAGCTGAACAACTTCAACTCAAGCATGACCGTCTACCTTGCGCTCACCCTCAGTCCTGTCCGCCGCCTCGTGGCGACTTGGGCCAATCTCCCTAAGCCCAGCACTCAGATCTGGCAGAACGTACTTCTCTATAATCTCGTTTCGCAGATTTTTGCTAACTATTCTTTCTTTTCTTTTGAAGCTCCAAGAGCTCATGTCTCCGAGGAACAACTTCTCGCGCTATCGCAAAAGCCTTCAGGAGTGCATCGGTGGAGGCGTCCCAGTCATCCCTATCCAAGGCACGCTCTGTCCCTCCCATTATCGCTATTTGTTGCTTATTGTTTGTTCGTTTTTGTTAGAGATTACTCTTAAAGACTTGCTTTTCCAAAACGAGAGCATGAGCGACTTCCTGGACGATGAGAAGAAGATCGTCAACATGCTCAAGCTCGATGCTATGGGCCTCGTCCTAGAGAACTACGCGTACCTCATCAAGCTCACTTCATGGAGAGACAATCATCATTTAATGTTTTATGTTTTTAGTCTATTTAGCGGTGAGAAGTGGTGTTATATTCTCAAGGAAGAGGCGTCGACCAGCAACCTCCTCCGCAACATCCCTACAGTCGATGTGCGAAACTCATTTGTTGTTATTCTCATGATTTTCTTGAAGGTGATCTTGTTTTGCTGTAGCTTACGATCCTCAACTCGTACAGTCAATCATATGACGAAATGGTCGACGTGACTGGCAGGTTCGATGTTGACGTAGACGAGAAGCGCCGCTATGCCGACGATAGCACCAATGACGCTGCCAAGACTTTAGCAGAGTATGACGCTCCGAAGAAGGCCGAGGACCGCCTCCACGCCTCACCAAAGCGCCGCGGCGACTACCCTTATGATGAGCGCCAAGATGCTCCTTCAAGGGGCAAGCATGGGGAGTCTCATGGAGGGCGTCACCCCCTCGTGGACGACATGCGGGAGTCGAGCTCGAGCCGCCCCAAGCGCTCCGAAACTGACTCTACTATACTCGTCACGGCGGCCTCTAGCAATTCCATTGCGAATCGAGACGAGAGGGAACGCTCGAAGGAAAAGCGCAATCGCGAGGACAAAGACAATGAACGCACACCTACGTCCTCTCCAACCACTGGAAGAAGGGCCGCTGATCGCGGCGAGAAGGAACGCCTCCAGGAGAAGCGAAATCGCGAGGAGAAAGACGGCGAACGCACTCCAAAGTCGTCGCCCACCTTTGGACAAAGGGCTACTGACCTCAAAGAGAAGACAGGGAAGAAGGAGAAGGACAGCAAGCGCAAAGATAGTGACGATAAGGCCCAAATAGACTCTACCAGAAGCATGACGCGCATTACTCAGAAGGAAGTCGCCTCCTCTCGCCGGTAGGAACTTAATTGCGATCAAGAAGAAGTCGAACGCACTATGGAGGATTCGCCTCCGACAGAGGTTACTGGTTCAAAAGTTACCGTTGTCACACGTTTTGTAATTCTTGGTTTAACTTTGGAAAAAATATAGTTGTTCAATGACATGATGAGGGTTGCGCCAAGAATACTTGCTGCTTTGGAGGGGAGTCATAATGAGCTTGTGGACGTGGAGGAAGGCCGCCTCGGCCCCCATTCCAGCCTCCGCGACCGCGTTGATCTTGAGCTGCCTGAGACGATGAATCATATCGGTGGCTGAGGGTGACGGAATTTGGTAAGCAGACCAATATTTTCGACCTCGACCTGCCCTCGCTGGAATCGGAAGCCCTGGTCTCTTTGATCGCGTTGCGAGCCGCCGTCGTCAACTCCACGTGGAGGAAAGAGAAAGGGACCGCTCGAGGACGAAACTCCGACTACTTCCCCGCCAACGAAGCGTGCTCGCTACGAGAATCCTCTATAATCGCCTTCTCCTCCCCAAACCATAAATAACCTTTCTAATTCTCTCGAAATTCGTGTTTGAATAACTGAGAAGTCACAAGATCCTGTCTCTTTGTCTTCCAAAAACAAAGAGCTCAAGGTAGAAAGATAAAAGGGTCAACGGCCATTTTCCATTCAGGTCATTGCAGTGCGCTGCTAACCGAAATGTAAATGAATATTCTATTGAGGCTCCTCGCCCGTACGAGCACGCTTGGTGGCCCTATCCTCGTCGGGCTTCGTAGGCGTCGCGAACTTTTGTTGCCGAGCTTCGCGCTTAGCTTTGGTCTCCTCATCAATATCGGGCTTATCAGTGCGCGGCAAGTCCTCGTCAGCCTCGCGACGACGCTTCTCACCACGGCGCGAGTCGTCATGATCTGAGCGGCGAGGCGACCGAGGGCGCTCACGGTCGCGGTCGCGACGATCGCGATCGTGCTCGCGATCGCGCTCACGGTCCCGATCGCGATCACTACCACGATCAGAGGCATGTTCGCGATTGCGGCGGCGATTAGAGGGGCGCTCAAAGGGATCGACATCGTCCTCTTGTCTTCGATCGTTCTTCTCTTTGTTCGGCTCGTCTTCAAAGAGACCCATAGCGCGGACGGTGGCCTGGTTGATAACGACGCCTTCCTTGGGGCGAGGACCACCATAGCCGCCACGACCACCACCGCCACTGAAACCGCCGCCACGAGCTCCAAGAAAGGCAGGGCGCATTTCACGTTTGTCGTAATCGAAGGTCTTAGGTTGGAACCATTGCTTGCGCTGCACGGCCGTCTCGTGGTACCGCAGAGTGCGAGGCGCACTTTCTTCACGCGAGCAATGACCATTCATCTCCAATGACATTGCCACCACCGCTTCAGATAGAGACTTGCTGCCGTGGAGCGCACAATTGGGATTGTTCTCGGCATGAGTCGATCGCAGGTAGTCCTCCAAAATGAAGATCTCGGCAGCACAGTCATAGCAGTGATCCAGGCCAACCACCTTGCCAACATAGGCGTGCTCGTAGAAGTGCACACGAGCCTCGCGGTTGAAGAAGAACATCTGCTCCTCATACTGTGTGTTGTCGTACTTGCGGACCTTGGCGCCACGATGGACCATTAAACGACACTCCGTCGTCGTCTCGCGGCCCCACACAGGCAAGTAGATGTCACCATCCAAGTAGTCGGTCACACCTTTCTCCTACAAAGGGAAGAGTCAGAAAGTGCGAACAAAACGGCAAACGGAAACAACAGATGCAGCAACATACCCATGGCAGACGGAACTTGAGCATCGACACACGCGGCTGCAACTCATTATGCCAGTTCATCTGAAGTGTCATGTCCTCTGCCACGGCTTTCTCCACGGCCTAAGAAAAGATCCATATTTGAGGAAATCGAGTCAGATCATAGTCAGGTGATCGACATGGCAAAGAGGAAAGACCTTGGCGTCGAGAACCTTGGGGTCGGCCGTACGAATGTCGCTGATAAAGAGCACGTCACGACCACCCTCACGAACCTCACGGCAAATCTGCTCCGTGAAAAACTCTTGCCGAATCTCAATCCGGTTCGTCGGTTTCGCATAGAACTCGCTCGGGTCCACCAGCAAGAAGTCCATCGAAGGGAACAGGTCCGCCAGGTAGTTGGTGTGCGTGCCAGGCGCCGCGCCCGCGTACACCACCAGCGTGCCCTTCTGGCCAAACACCGTCAAGAACTCAATCTCGGACAGCAGCAACTTGCGTTGGCCCCAGTGGTTCACACTGCGCTCCGTGTTGGGCGGCCGCTGGTAAGGTCGCCTCGGCGCGTCGGCCGAGAGGACGCGCGCCAGCTCGCCGAGCGTGTGGACGGGGCACTCGTGCTTGCGCTCATAGTCCAGCTGCGCCATGTGGTGGTTCTCCGCAAAGTCAATATCCTAAAATATACCAATTATTTTTATTGATTTTAGAGCCCTTCGAATTGGCCCACGGGCGGTAGAAGGCGAGGGCGAAGGCTGAGGCGAAGAGAAAGGTCGCAGCACCATGACGCGCATGACGCGCCTCTTTGGCGGCTCTGTTGACCCCTTCTGGTCTCCCTTTTCAGATTCCTTGTCCGCCATGGTGTCTAGAAAGAGCTACCAGAACGACAATGACGACTGGCGACCGGACTCACTGCTTGGCCCCGTTGGCAGCGATGGAAGAGTGTTCGTCAAAGCCCAAGATGACGATATAATTCGACTACACTCTATAAAAAATACACCGCAAATCCGATAAAACACTCCAACCGGTG
>Ga0154020_10010808_pt1 | contig 10415 bp, 9 predicted proteins | sample Klosneuvirus_201_FD_109709 | JGI IMG/M metagenome (GOLD analysis project Ga0154020, IMG submission 109709) | Active sludge microbial communities from wastewater, Klosterneuburg, Austria - Klosneuvirus_20160825_MG | ecosystem: Engineered > WWTP > Aerobic digester > Activated sludge | place... | reverse complement strand
TTGGTCCACCCCAGTTCCTGGTCGACGTTGGCGGCCGAGATGAGCGGACAGTTGGTGTAGTACACCTCGTTCCAGTCCAGTTTCACCGTCTTGGTCTTCTTGGTTTGCTTCTCCATGACTGCTTCTCTCCTTGTTTCCTGTGCCCTCATCGAACCGGCGATGGTGGCGGTTCATCAAATTCACACCGCGGGGGCGTCCTGTCTCGGGGCCCGCTGCGTGTTGCGCGCCAGATCGGGATTGATGCTGGACACGGCGTCGTACTGGGTGAGGTGGACTTTCCCCGTGAGTTCGCGCAGGAAATGAGATCGCTTCAGGCGATCCATGACCGGGCCCTTCACCTCGGAGAGATGCAGGGTGATCCCGCCATCCTTCAGCCGGTGGTTGATCGCTTCGAGGCTCTCGAGCGCCGAGGTGTCGATCGTGTTCACCGCCGGGCATTCGAGAATCACGTGACGAAGGGTCGGGCTCGCGGCCACCGCTTCGTTGATGCGGTCCTCGATGTAGCGGGCGTTCGGGAAGTAGAGGCTCTCGTCGATCCGAAGCGACAGGATCTCGGAGTCGGTCACCACCGCGTGGCGCGCCACGTTGCGGAAGCTCGTGGTGCCCGGGATCTGACCCACCACCGCGATGTGCGGCCGCGAGGTGGCGTACAGGTGCAGGAAGATCGAGAGGCTCACGCCCACCACCAGCCCCGGCTCCACCCCCTTCACGAGGGTGACGAGGATGGTGGCCGCCATGGCGGCGAAATCGGCCCGCGAGTAGTCCCAGGTGTGCTTGAGGGCGCCGAGGTCCACGAGAGAAAGGACGGCGACCACGATGGTGGCGGCGAGCGTCGCCTTGGGGAGGAAGAAGAGCAGCGGAGTGAGGAAGAGGGTGACGAACGCGATGCCGACCGCGGTGAACGCTCCGGCCGCGGGGGTTTCAGCCCCGGCTTCGAAGTTCACCACCGAACGCGCCAGTCCGCCGGTGACCGGGAATCCGCCCGAGACGGCGGCGCCGACATTCGCGGCGCCGAGCGCGATCAGTTCCTGGTCGGGGTCGACGCGCTGTCGGCGCTTGGCCGCGAGGGTGAGGGCGACCGAGATCGACTCCACGTAGCCCACGATCGAGATGAGCAGCGCGGGTACGAGGAGGCTCGTCCACAACGCCAGGTCGAAAGGTGGGAAGGCGAGCCGGGGCAGGCCCTTCGGGACCTCTCCCACGACCTTCACCCCCTGCTGATCGAGCCCGAGGCCCCACGCGGCGAGGGTGGTCGCCACGAGGGCGATGGCGGGGCCGATCTTCGCGAGCGTGCCCGACGTCTTTTCGGAGAGGCCGGCGCGGAGGAGCAACGGCTTGAGGCGGCTGCGCGACCAGAAAAGGAAGGCCAGGGCGGAAAGACCGATCACCGCGGTGGCGGGATTGATGCTGCCCAGTTCATTCACGAGCGAGTGGACGATCTCGACGAACGTTTCGCCCTCGGCGCCGATGCCGAGGACGGGCCCGAGCTGGCCGGCCGCGATCTGAAGGCCCGAGGCGGTGATGAACCCGGAGACCACCGGGTGGCTGAGGAAGTTCGCGAGGAACCCGAGGCGCAGGAGCCCCATGGCCACGAGCATCAACCCGGACACGAGGGCGAGCGCGATCGCGGCGCCGAGGTACTCGGGCGTTCCCCGTGTCGCGAGCGGACCGATGGCGGCCGCGGTCATCAGGCTCGCCACCGCCACGGGCCCGACGGCCAGGGCGCGCGAGGTGCCGAAGACGGCGTAGAGGAGGAGCGGCGCCATCGACGCGAAAAGCCCGACCTGCACGGGCAGCCCCGCGAGCAGCGCGTACGCGAGGGACTGCGGGATCAGCATGATCGTCACGATCACGGCCACGATCAGGTCGTTGGTGAAGGTCTGCCGGGTGTACTCGGAGCCCCAGGTCAGGATGGGCAGATAGCGGCGAAGCAGTTTCATCATGCAGCACCTTCTTGGGAGAGCGTTTCAGCCCGGGAAGCGAAGAAGCGCGCCAAGGGGAGCGCGACGAGCGCCGGAACCGGGCCCGCCAGCAGGATCATCACCAGCATGCGTGGATCCGGATTCGGAAAGGCCGTGAACGCCGCGAACATGCCTGAGGCATTCCGGGTGGCCATCGCCAGCGCCATGGCGCTGCGCTGGCCCTGCTTCAGGCCGAAGCCGAGTTGATAGGACACGAGCGCTATCGCGAGGACGAAGATGAGTTCCGCGCCGATGGCAAAGCTGCCCAGAGTGCGGATGAAGTCCCGGAAATAGAACACCACGGTGAACCCGAGGATCAGCAGGGTGGAAATCCCCGCGAGCCGCTTGACCACGGGGAAAAGCTTGGCCGCCACCGGCGCGGTGTAAACCTTGATCGCGGCGCAAACCACCAGCGGCAGCAGAACCAGCAGGAGAAGCGGTTTGGCCAGAGACCAGGCGTTCACCGACAGCCCTTTGATCAGCCAGGGCGCCATCAAGGGCAGCAACACCACCGTGGCGACCATCGCCAGCGGCATGAGGGCGGCGGAGAAGTCCATGTCGGCGCGGGCCTTTCTCACCAACAGGGGCAGAAATGGCGCGATCGGCGCAAGGCTGAAGATGAGCAGCCCGATGGCATACGGCTCCTCCAGCGGCAGGACCTTCGTGAGCAGGTACGCGAAAGCTGGGCCGACCACCCAACCCCACACGAGAGTCAGTATGACCAGCCTGGCGCTGCGCAGCGACTTGACGGTTTCGCGCAGGTTGAGCTCCAGACCCATGGACGCGAGGTTCGACACAGTGTAGAGAACGACCAGAATCCCAAACACGGTTTGAAGGGTCATGGTCCCCCAACGGTCTCTTCAGCCCGGGAAGCGAAGAAGCGCGCCAGGATGAACCAGACGACCACCGGCACCGGGACGGCCAGGAGGGCCATCGCCATCAACTTCGGATCGATGACCGGAAAGGCGGTGACCGCCATCAGCATGGCGCTGCCGTTGCGCGAGCACACCGCGAGCGCCATGGTTCCGCGCTGGGCCTGGTTCAGACCGAAACCAAAGGTGTAGGCCACGAGCGCCAGGACGAGGATAAACAGGACCTGGCCCGCGATGGCCAGGCTCCCCAGGGTGCTGAGGAGTACCCGCCAGTTCACGAGCACGACGAAACCGAGCAGAAGCAAGGTGGAGATTCCGGCGATCTTTTTCACCCATGGGAAGATCCTGTCGGCCACCCGGGCGGCGTAGACCTTGATGACCACGCCGATCACCAGGGGCAGCAGCACGGTGAGCAGGAGCGGCTTTCCGATGTCCCAACTGCTGAGGGTCAGCCCCGGGATCAGGAGCGGCGCCATTAACGGCATCAGAATCACAGTGCTGACCACGGCCAGGGGCATGATCGCCGCCCCCAGGGAGATGTCGCCCCGGGCCTTGCGGATGAGGATCGGCAACATCGGCGCGGTGGGGGCCAGACCGAAGATGATCAAGCCCACGGCGTAGGGTTCCGCCATCGGCAGGATCCTGGTCAGGAGGACCGCAAGGGCCGGACCGACCACCCAGCACCACCCGAGGGTCAGCGAGAGAACCCGAAGGCTCCGCAAGGACTTGAGAGTTTCGCGCAGGTCGAGCTCGAGACCCATGGACCCCAGATTCGCCACCGCGTAGAACAGGGCCACGAGTCCGAAGGCATCCTGGCTGCTCATGCCGCAGCACCCTCGACGGGCTTGTCGGCCAGGCTCGCGAATATCCTGGCTCCAAGGGCCGCGAGAACAACCGACCACAGGGTCCACATGATGGTCATCACCACGATGCGCGGGTCCCCGTTCGGAATGGCAAGCGCCGCCGCGAGCACCGCCGCGATGTTGCGCGTGCCCATCCCCAGCGCCATGACGCTGCGCTGATTCTGTTTCATGCCGAAGCCGAAGCGATACGTGATCAGGCCCATTCCGACCATGAACAGGGTCATGGAAAGGAGGGCTAACTCACCGGCAGTGTCGAGCATGCCGCGGCCGTAGAGCAGAAGGCACGCCACGATGGTCAGCAGGGTGGAGATCAGGGCCAGCCCCTTGACCGCCGGGAAGATCTTCGTTGCCGCCTGGTCCGCGAAGTGCCGGATAGCCGCTCCGATGATCAGGGGCAGGAGAATGGTGAGCAGGAGGGGCTTCGCGAGTGACCAGGTGCTGATCGTCACCCCCGTGATCAACAGAGGCGCCATCACGGGCATCAGCACCACCGTGCCGACCATCACCAGCGGCACGAAGGCTCCCGCGAAGCCCATGTCGCCGCGGGCTTTGCTCACCATCTGCTGGAGGAACGGCGCGCAGGGCGCCAGGCTGCAGAGGAACACCACCACCACGTAGGGCTCCGCCAGGGGAAGGATCCGGGTGATCGCATACCCGACCGCCGGCCCCAGCACCCAGCCCCAGACGAAGATCAGCGCCAGGGATTTCCTGTTCCGCAAGGCGACGAGGACTTCGGACGCTCTGACCTGGAGACCCATGGCCGCCAGGTTCGACACGGTGAAGACGAGGACCAGCGGGCCGAAGACGGCCTGGGCGAACTCGAGGAAGGCATTCATTGCTTTGGTTCCCTGTTTGAATTCGATCGCCGCTTCGTTACTGACTCCGTGTCAATCCAGCTCACCGTTTCGGGAAGAGCAGCACCAGCATGAACCGGACCTGGTCGGCGGCCACGCTGTCCGGACGGACGACGTTGCGGTAGTAATGGAGCGCGACCGTCATCCGTCGCTTCGAGAAGGCCGTGGTTCGATGGCGAGATCACTTTGGAAACACCAGAATCACCGCGGTCCGTATGCCGAAGTCGGCCTTGCTTCCTTCGGGAGCGGCCACCTGGATTCGGGGTCCAGCCTGAAGTTGCACGAGCTGTCCGCCGAACTTGACGAGGCCACCGGCCATGACGTTGACGAATGCCGTGGTGGTGGACGCCTCCCAGTCCTGGGTCAGCTCCGTATTGACGGTGATGCCGGCGCCGCTCTTCCAGTTGTAGGTCACGAAGGGCTGGACATACGCCTGGTTGACGACCTTTGTGTCCTCAGCGCCGCCCCCGGACCAGATCTGATTGATGAGGGCGCCGTAGGTCCAGCCGTTCGCCTGCCTCAGCAGGATCGCGGTGGGACCGGCGGCGAACTTCTTCCTCCCCAGCGCATCGTCGGTCGCCGTGGGAACCAGGAAGGCGCCGCCCAGCCCCCACACCACTCCGTTCTTCACCTTGGCGTTCGAAATCCAGCCGCTCACGAGGGTGTCCCCGAGCCCGCTATTCTGCGTTCCCGGACCCGGGATGTCGTGCTGGATCATGAGCGGGACGATGTACCGGGTGATCAGGCTGTAGCTTTCCCATAGCCTGAACGGAACGATCGGCTGGAAGTTCATGGTGTTGCGCGACCCGTTGGCTTCGCCGATGCCGATGTCCATGTTGTTCTGAAAAGGAACACTGATCAGCGCACCGATGGGGTTGGCGAGCTTCTTGGCGAGTTCCGCATTGTCGGCGGCAGGTTTCGGCGGCTCCTGAGCGCTCGCGGGACCCGCGAGCGCTAGCGCCAGGACGAAGGCGGCAATGCCTCTGGTCATGATTTCCTCGCCTTGGCCAAGAGTTCGTCGGTGGCGTCCACGCGCTCCCAGGCGAACTCCTTGCGGCCGAAATGTCCGTACGCCGCGGTGGGGAGATACACGGGCCGTCGCAGCTTCAGGTGCTCGATGATCCCGTGCGGCGAGAGAGGGAAGACCCGCCGCACGAGCTTCGCGAGCGCCTCGTCGGAAAGCTTCCCCGTTCCGTAGGTGTTCACCATGACCGACACCGGGTCCACCAGACCGATGCAGTAGGCGAGCTGCACCAGGCATTCCTCCGCGAGCCTGGCAGCCACGATGTTCTTGGCCACGTATCGCGCCATGTAGCCCGCCGAACGGTCCACCTTCGTGGCGTCCTTGCCGCTGAACGCCCCGCCCCCGTGCTGCGCCCAGCCGCCGTAAGTGTCCACGATGATCTTGCGGCCGGTGAGCCCGGTGTCCGCCTGGGGCCCACTGACCAGGAACTTGCCTGTGCCGTTCACGGTGATCGTCGTTTTCCGGTCGAGCAGATCTCCGAGCACCGGGCGGACCACCTTGGCGACGATCTCGCGCTTGGCTTCGTCCGTCGTGTGCTTGCCGTCGCGGGTCACCGCGGCCGCGGTGTGGGAGGCGGCGATCACCACGTAATCGACGCGCACAGGCTTGCCGTCGCGGTATTCCACGGTGACCTGGGTCTTGCCGTCAGGACCGAGGTAGGGCAGCACCTTTTCCTTCCGGACCCGGGCGAGCTTCCTCGCCAGCTCGTGCGCCAGGGTGATGGGCAGGGGCATCAGTTCCCTGGTTTGCCGACACGCGTAGCCGAACATCAGGCCCTGGTCCCCGGCCCCGATCCTCGCCCCTTTCTTCGTGACCCCCATGCTGATGTCCGGAGACTGGGCGTGGATGGTTCTGACGATGGCGGCGGTGTTCACGTCGAAGCCGTACTCCGGAGACGTGTACCCGATCTCGTTCCCGAGCTCTCGCACGACCTTGGCGACGTCGAAGAGCGCGGTCGTCGTGACTTCGCCGCCCACGTTGACCAGGCCCATGGTCACGTAGGTCTCGCAGGCCACGCGCGAAAGGGGATCCTGCCGCAGGCATTCGTCCAGCACGGCGTCCGAGACCTGATCGCAGAACTTGTCCGGGTGGCCTTCGGTCACCGACTCCGAGGTGAACAACATGTTCTTCGCGTACATCGACATGGGCTCAGCCCTCCTGATCATTCCCCGCGTTCGGGGATCTCTCCGGGTGTTGTCACTTCGCGTCTCCACTCCGGCCGAAGGCCTCGTCGATGATGGACTGCAGGTGCTTCACGAGATCGTCGGAGGGCGTCTTGTAGTCGTCCAGCTCGTACACCTTGCCCAGGTGCTCGTACTTGCCGAGACCGAAGCGGTGATACGGCAGCAGCTCGTAGTCGATGACGTTCTTGTGCGGGCGGATGAACGCCAGGACGGCCCGGATGTGCTCCTCGTCCGCGTTGATGCCGGGAATGAGAGGCGTGCGGGCGATGAAATCCGTGTTCGGGAACGTCTCGTAGGCCTTCTTGAAGTTCTCCAGGATCCGCTTGTTGTCGACGCCGACCCACTTCTTGTGGCGCTCCGGCACCGTCATCTTGTGGTCGTGCAGCATGGTGTCGACGTGGGGCAGCACCTTCTCCACGAAGGCCCAGGGCACGTTGCACGCGGTTTCGATCGCGGTGTTGAAGCCGCGCTTGTGGGCGCCATCCAGCAGCGCGGCGCTGAAGTCCGGCTGCAGCAGGCACTCGCCGCCGCTCAGGGTTATGCCGCCCCCGGTGTTGCGGTAGAAGGAGGCGTCCTTCTCCACCTCATCGAGCACCTCGTCCACGGTCATCCGCTTGCCGTACATGGAAATGGCTTTCGTGGGGCAGAGCGACACCATCTCTTCATCGCAGTCCATGGCGAGCTGCCAGTTGACCGCGACCTTGTCGTCGTCTTTCCCCTGCGGCACGTAGAAGGCGCCTTCCGGGAAGGGAGGCTTCAGGCACAGGCCGCACTTTTCCCTGCCGACGCACGCCCTGGGGTCGTAAGAGGGCTCCGGCTTCGGGGCGATGCTCTCGGGGTTGCCGCACCACTTGCAGCGCAACGAGCATCCCTTGAGGAAAACGTTGGTGCGTATGCCCGGACCGTCGTGGCTGCAATAGCGCTGGATGTTCAGGACGATCCCGGTCTTTCCGGTCGGGTCAACGAGGCGTGTCATTAGAGTTCCCTCCCCAGGAAGATGCCGAGGGAGCGGGCGATCTGCATGAACTCGCTGTCCGCGGGCACCGTCCTGACCTTGTTGATCGCTTCCAGCAATGGCACGAACCTGAGGTCGGGAGGAACGAAGGCCACCATCACGCCGTTCTTTCCGGCGTCCAGGGCGCGCACGGCGCCCGCCCCGTAGGCCATGCCCAGCTGGCGGTCGACCGCGGTGGGGGTGCCTGTCCTCACCCACGGACCGAGCACGAGGGGGAAAGTCTCCTGGGCGATCAGGAGTTGCAGGCCGTTCGCCACGGTCTCGGCGGCGAGCCCCGACCGCTGGATGACGTGGTCGCTCGCCTCACCGGTGGCGAGCGGCGACAGCGAGGCCTTCAGGGAGGACGGCTTGGCCTTCGCCTGCGGGTCTTCGATGAACCTCGCCCCTTCGGCGACCACCACGAGCCCCCAGGGCCTTCGAGCCGTCACCTTGTCCTTCAGTCTCGAGGCCAGCGCCTTCAGGTCGCAGGGGATCTCGGGGATCAGCACCGCATCGGCGCCCACCGCGATGCCCGCCTGCAGGGCCAGCCAGCCGGCCTGCTCTCCGAGCACCTCCACCACTCCGATCCTCCGGGCGGACTGGGCGGCCTGGCGGAAGCGGTCGAGCATGTCGATGGTGAAGCTGAGCGCGGTGTTGAAGCCGAACGAGACCGAGGTGGCGGCCATGTCGTTCTCGATCGAACGGGGCACGCAGACCGTGTTCAGGCCCTTGCGATGGAGCTTGAAGAGGATGCTCAAGCCGCGGCCTCCGAAGACGGAGATCACGCCGTCGATCCGCTCCTTGCGAAGGGCGGCCAGGAGTCGATCGGACTGATCCTCTTCTTCGACCAGCCCGTCCTCGTTCACGCTGCGCACGTTGAAGGGGTCGACCCAGGCCGCCTGGCCCAGGAGGCCGCCCCCGGCGGGGTCCATCTGCTCGATCTGGGCCGGGCCGAGGGACACGAGCCCGCGGTCCGGGTAGCGGTCCGGGTGCAGCACGCCGTCGAAGCCATCCCGGATGCCGACCACTTCCCACCCCAACCGGCCCGCGGCCAGGGTGGTTCCCATCACCACCGAGTTGAGCCCGGGGACGTAGCCGGCGCCCACGTTGATGGCGATGCGTCTGACGAAACTGCCCTGCCCGACTTCTTTGATCACGATGGACTCCACTTCTGGTTCTTACTGCTCTTGTGTCGGTACGCTTCCGCCCTGCCGAACGGCGGCGCTCGATCATGAACAGCCGGTACGGCGTGACGCCGCGCCACGCCGTACCGGTCTAGCTGGACTTCAGGCCTTTTGCCCGTCGAACGACTGCATCGTGCGTTCGATGATCTCGTTCTGCACGCCCACGTGCAGCTTGGTGAAGAACGCGCTGAACCCGGCCACCCGGACCACGAGGTCGCGGTATTTCTCGGGGTGCTTCTGCGCGTCCCTGAGCTTGGCCGTATCCAGCACGTTGAACTGGATGTGATAGCCCTCGTTCGCGAACAAGGTCCTGACCAGGGTCATCACGTTGTCCCTGCCCTTCCGGCTCTTGAGCTGATCGGGCGGGAGCTTCATGTTCATGTGGGTGGCGCACCATTTCACATGGTCATTGCCCCTCGCGGCGGACATCACCAGTGCGGTCGGTCCGTTGACGTCCGTCCCCGGCATGGCCGAGAGACTGCCATCGGTGAGGGCCACGCCGGCCTTCTTGCCGTTCGGCATGGCGCCGGTCACCAGGCCCATCAGGTTGTGGATGCTCTTGGTGTACTGGTCGAGCGAGGTCTTGATGTCCTTGCTGATGTAGTTCCCGCCGCCATCGACGTTGTTGAAGGCCTTCAGGATGCTGTCGTTCACCCGGTGCAGCATCCTGTTCATCTCCGGGATGTCGTTGCCGTGTTTCGGCGCGTCCTGGTAGCACATCGTGTGGACCTTCGCGTATTCGCCTTCGAAGTTCGCGGCCAGGGCCTTCTTCAACTCGGCCATGGTCAGCTTCTTCGTGTCGTACACCAGGTGCTTCACCGCCATCAGCGAGTTGGCGGCGTCAACGCCACCGACGGAGATCTGGGCGACCGTGTAGTAATTGGCCCCGCCGGCCCAGGTCTCGGTCCCGGTCTCGATGCATCCGCCGGTCAGGACGGAGCGCCAGGTGCAGGGGAGGAAATCCGCCTGCAGGATGTTCGAAATCCAGGCGGCATGGCGAAGCGTGTCCTCGCAGAACTGGAGCTGCTTCTCGAAGGCCGCATACAGTTCCTCGAAGTCCTTGAACTTCTCGGGATCCCCGGTCTTGGGTCCGACCTGCGCCTTCGTGCGGGGGTCGAAGCCGTCGTTCATCGTCAACTCGATGATCTTGCCGAGGTTGGGCTGGCCTTCCACCGGGTGACCGGTCTCATACGGGATGTAGCTGCCCACGCAGGCCCCAATACAGGTGCGCCGGGCTTTGCCGAGCGGCAGATCGCCCACCCGATCGTTATGGCCCCACAGATGCAGGGCCCGTTTCATCATCGTATCCGCGTTCACGAACTGCGGGAGACCAATGCCGGTCCCGATCACATCGAGCACTTTCTCGACCAGCTTGCCCGGAGTGTGCGGGGTAAGCGCACACGAGAGCGGAGGCTGGGGCAGGGCCAGGTAATGCGACGCATCGAGAATCGCGTAGTCCATTTCCGCCGTGGCATCGCC
>Ga0154020_10010805_pt1 | contig 10417 bp, 12 predicted proteins | sample Klosneuvirus_201_FD_109709 | JGI IMG/M metagenome (GOLD analysis project Ga0154020, IMG submission 109709) | Active sludge microbial communities from wastewater, Klosterneuburg, Austria - Klosneuvirus_20160825_MG | ecosystem: Engineered > WWTP > Aerobic digester > Activated sludge | place... | reverse complement strand
GTTGCCGTACCCGCCCGTCGCGAGGATCACCGCATCGGCCGCGTGCGACTCGATCTCGCCGGTCACCATGTCGCGCACGATGATGCCGCGCGCCTTGCCGTCCACGACGACGAGTTCGAGCATCTCGTGCCGCTCGTACATCTTGACGCCGCCGCGCGCGATCTCCTTCTCGAGCGCCTGATAGGCGCCGAGGAGCAGCTGCTGCCCCGTCTGCCCGCGCGCGTAGAAGGTGCGCGAGACCTGCGCGCCACCGAACGAGCGGTTGGCCAGCAGGCCGCCGTACTCGCGCGCGAACGGCACGCCCTGCGCGACGCACTGGTCGATGATGTCCACCGACACTTGCGCCAGCCGGTAGACGTTCGCCTCGCGGGCGCGGAAGTCCCCGCCCTTGATGGTGTCGTAGAAGAGCCGCTGCACCGAATCGCCGTCGTTGCGGTAGTTCTTCGCCGCATTGATGCCGCCCTGCGCGGCGATCGAGTGCGCGCGCCGCGGCGAGTCCTGATAGCAGAAGCAGCTCACGTTGTAGCCGAGTTCGCTGAGCGTCGCGGCCGCCGAGGCGCCGGCCAGCCCCGAGCCCACCACGATCACGCTGTATTTCCGCTTGTTCGCGGGGTTCACCAGCTTCATCTCGAAGCGGTGCTTGTCCCACTTCTCCGCCAGCGGGCCGGCGGGGATCTTGGCGTCGAGCTTGAGTGCCATGGTCAGGAGGCTCCGGCGCCTAGTTGAGGATGCCGAGCAGGACGGCCACGGGGATCACCGTGAACCCTGCCCAGACGAGGATCGCCACCCAGAGCGCCAGCGTGCGCTGGATCGGGTTGGCCGAGCGCTTCTGCAGGCCGAGCGTCCGGAACCCCGCCCACGCGCCGTGGAAGAGGTGCAGCCCGAGGAACGCCATCGCCGTCACGTAGAGCGCCACGACCCACGGCGACTGGAAGCCGATGATCACGTTGCCGTAGACGCCGGTGTGGCTGAACGCGGGGTGGAAGCTCCCCGTCGTGAAGTGCCCGATGTGGTAGACGATGAAGAAGAGCAGGAAGAAGCCGCCGATCCGCATCGTGCGCGAGGCGAGCGTGCTCACCTGCGGCTCCGATTTCGCGTACCCCTGCGGCCGCGCCGCGGCGTTCCGCCGCGTCAACTGCACCGCCGCCACGATGTGGAGCGTGACCGCGCCGAGCAGCCCGAGGCGCGCCACCCAGAGCAATTCGCCCGTGCTCTTCAGGAACGCGGCGTAGCGGTTCATCGCGTCCGCGCCGAGGAACATCTGCAGGTTGCCGGCCATGTGGCCGAGCACGAACCCGACGAGGAGGATCCCCGTCGCGGCCATGACGACCTTCTTGCCGACGGTGGAATCCCAGAACTTCAGCAGCCAGCTCATTCAGTCCTCTATGGGGGGAGACGAACACGGCGCCCGGGGTCCGGGCGCCGTGAGAGGCACTGCCTACAGCTTCACCACCGACATCGGTTCGACCACCGCCGCCGCGCTCTTCTCCAGCGCCGTGCGCTCGTCGGCCGTCAACGTCACCTCGAGGATCCGCTCGATCCCCTTCCGGCCGAGCTTCACCGGAACGCCGAGGAAGTGGCCCTTCATCCCGTATTCGCCCTCGAGCCAGGCCGAGCACGGGAGGATCCGCTTCTGGTCGTTCACGATCGCCTCGACCATCTGCACCGCGCCCGAGGACGGGGCATAGTACGCCGAGCCGGTCTTGAGGAACTTCACGATCTCGGCGCCACCGTTCCGCGTGCGGTCGACGATCGCGTCGAGCGTCGCCTTGTCCATCAGCTGCGTGATCGGGATGCCCGAGACCGTCGTGTAGGAGATGAGCGGGACCATCGTGTCGCCGTGGCCGCCGAGGACCATCGCCTGGATGTCGCGCACGCTCACATCCAGCGCCGTCGCGAGGAACGCGCGGTAGCGCGCCGTGTCGAGCACGCCCGCCATCCCGATCACCCGCTCGCGCGGGAAGCCCGTGACTTCCTTCGCCACCCACGCCATCACGTCGAGCGGGTTCGAGACCACGATCACGATCGCATCCGGCGAGGTCTGCCGGATGTTCTCGCTCACCGACTTCACGATCCCGGCATTGGTGTTCAGCAGGTCGTCGCGCGACATCCCGGGCTTGCGGGCGATGCCGGCGGTGATCACCACGATGTCCGAGCCCTTCGTTTCCTCGTACCCGTTGGTCCCGATCACGCGGCTGTCGAAGCCCTCGATCGGCGCCGACTGCCACTGGTCGAGGCCCTTGCCCTGCGGGATGCCCTCGGCCACGTCCACCATGACGACGGTGCGGGCGAGTTCCTTCTCGGCGATGCGCTGGGCCGCGGTCGCGCCGACATTGCCGGCGCCGACGACCGTGATCTTGTTCACCATTGGGGCTTTGCTCTGCGAAGGGTTGGGTGCTGCACGTGCGGGCAATTTAGTCTCGGCCCGAGGGCGGGTAAACTGCGGCCGCCCCTCAGCCGCCCACCTGCGAGAGGGCACGGAGCCCTCCCACCTTCAGCTGCAGCAGGTCGTGGGCGAGTGGCTTCTCGGCCAGGGCTTGGCGGAACAGAGGCGCCAGCGGCTCGCCACGGCGCAGCGGGTCCCGCAGGTTCACCTCGTGATCGCCGTACAGGCAGGTCCGCAGCCGCCCGTCGGCCGTCAGGCGCACCCGATTGCAGTCGCCGCAGTAGGTGTGCGTCATCGGCGTGATCACGCCCACCGTGCCCGGCGCGTCGCCGATCCGGTGGTACCGGGCCGGCCCGTTCCCTCGGGCCGGCCCCGCCGCCGGCGCCAGCGGTCCCAGGGTCCCCACCCGGGCGAGCACCTCCGCGCTCGGGACGATGTGCGCGTCCGTGAGGTGCGCCATCTCCCCCACCGGCATCAGCTCGATGAACCGCACATGCACCGGCATCTCCATCGTCAGGCGCGCGAAGTCGACCACCTCGTCGTCATTCACGCCGCGCATCACGACCACGTTCAGCTTCACCGGGTCGAGCCCCGCCGCGAGCGCCGCACGCGCCGCGTCCACGGGGCGGAACCCGAGGTCCCGCCGCGCGATCGCCGCGATCCGGTCCGGTCGCAGCGAGTCCGCCGAGAGGTTCACGCGATCGAGCCCCGCCGCGCGCAGAGCCGCGGCCATCGCCGGGAGCTTCACGCCGTTCGTCGAGAGCGCGATGTCCTCGATGCCCGCCACGCCCTTCAGTTGCGCGACCAGCGTGACCAGGTCCGGGCGGATCGTCGGCTCCCCACCCGTGATCCGCAACCGGCGCAATCCGAGGGGCGCCAGCTGCGTGACCACGCCCACGATCTCCTCGTACGAGAGGATGTCCTGCTTGGGGAGCCAGTCGAGCCCCCGCTCCGGCATGCAGTACACGCAACGGAAGTTGCAGCGATCCGTGACCGAGATCCGCAGATACTCGATCGCGCGCCCATGCTGGTCGCGGAGGGCCGCCGTGCTCACGCGAGCTCCCCCGCCGTCGGGTCGACCCACTCGCGCGTCCCGTCGGCGTAGTGCTCCCGCTTCCACACCGGCACGCGCCGCTTGATCTCCTCGATGAGGAATCGCTGCGCATCCATCGCCGCGGCACGCCGCGCGTGTGACACCGCGATCACGATGCTCGCCTCGCCGAGCGCGAGCGACCCGACCCGGTGTTCGACCACGATCCGCTCGGTCCCGAACCGCCCCGCCGCCTCAGCGACGAGGCTCGCCATCTCCGACTCGGCCATCGGCCCGTAAGCGGTGTAGTCGATCCCCGTGACGTCCTTGCCGTCGTTCACGCGGCGGACGGTCCCGACGAAGAGCGTCGAGGCCCCGCTCGCGGTGCTCGAGACCTCGGCGAGCAGCGCGGCCGGATCGAGGGGCCGCTCCACGACCGCGGTGCGCATCGGCTCAGCCCCCCGCGACCGGCGGGATGATCGCGACCTCATCGCCGGCGCGGATCACCGCGGACGGCGGCGCGTACCGGTGATTCACGGCGACCATCGGCGTCGGCAGTACGCGATCCCCGACCCGCGCACGGACCGCGGCCAGCACATCGGCCACCGTCGCCCGTTCCGGCAGCGAGAGCGCCACCGCGGACGCCCCCAGCGCCTCAGCCCAACTCGCGAAGAGAAGGATGTTCAACTCCATGTGGAGCAATGTACTAGCCCAACGACCCCGATGAACCACCCCCCACCCCGCATCCCGCATCCCCGCATCCCCGCATCCCGCCTCCCCGCATCAGGAACCAAAGGCAAAGGGCCCGATGCAGAGTGTCTCCGCATCCGGCCCCGATCCCGTACCCCGTACCGCCCGTACACCCCGCATCGCCCGCGCCCTCCCCGCCCCCCGTGCTCAGTCGCCGAGTTCTTCGAGGGTGAGATCAGCGACCAGCGCTCGCAACTCCTTGCTGGGCTTGAACACCGGCACCGGCCGCGCCGACACCTCCACTGGCTCACCCGTCCGCGGATTCCGCGCCATGCGCGTCTTCCGGTTCCGGATCTTGAACGTCCCGAACCCGCGCACCTCAATGTTCTTCTGCTCCTTGAGGGCATCCTTGATCGCATCGAGGAACGCGTCCACCACGCGGGCGCAGTCCTTCTTGGAGATCATGGGGCCGGCCGTCTGGGAGATGGTCTCCGTGACGCGCTCCACAAGGTCGGCTTTGGTCATGGACATACAGGGGGATGGATGGCGGGGCCGGAGCCGTAAGTCCCAACAGTCTAGGAACTTACCCGATGTGTGTCAAGCGATTGCCGCGCCGCCGATCGCCGCCATGAACTCGTCGAAATGGGGGACCGCGTCATGCGGGCCCGGCGCCGCCTCCGGGTGGTACTGCACCCCGAAGATCGCCTTGGACCGATGCCGAAGTCCCTCGACCGTGCCGTCGTTCAGGTTCAGGTGCGTCACCTGGAGGTCCGGGGCACCCGGGATCCCCTCCTTCGTCCCCTGGACCGCGAAGCCGTGGTTCTGGCTCGTGATCATCACCTCGCCCGACGCCAAGTCCTGCACCGGATGGTTCCCGCCGCGGTGCCCGTAGGGCAACTTCGTCGTCTTGCCCCCGAACGTGATCCCGAGCAGCTGGTGCCCAAGGCAGATGCCGAAGATCGGCACGCCAGCCGCCGCGACCGCCTTGATCGCCGCCGGCGCGTAACCGACCGCTTCCGGGTCTCCCGGTCCGTTCGACAGGAACACACCGTCCGGCTTGAGCGCCAACACCTCGCCCGGCGGGGTCGTGGACGGGACGACCGTCACCCGGCACCCGCGGGCCTCGAACATCCGGAGGATGTTCCGCTTGATCCCGTAGTCGTACGCGACGATGTGTCGGGGCGCCTTCGCGTCACCCCATACGTACGGGGCCTTCGTCGTCACGCGCGATGCCAGGTCGAGACCCGCCATCGACGGGCACGCCGCGAGTTCGGCGCGCTGCGCGGCCGTGGGCTCCGTCCCCGCACCGATCAGGCCGCGCATCACACCGACCGTCCTCAGGTGGCGCGTGAGACGTCGCGTATCAACTTCCGAGAGGACAGGCACTTTCGCCTTCGAGAGCCACGCCTCCAGGCTCTCCTCTGCTCGCCAGTTCGAGTGCGATGCCGAGAGTTCGCGCACGATCACGCCCGCGACCTGCGGCCGCTCCGACTCCGGATCCTCGGAGTTCACCCCGTAGTTCCCGATCATCGCCGATGTCATCACGACGATCTGGCCGCGGTACGACGGGTCCGAGAAGGTCTCCTGATAGCCGCTCATCGACGTGGTGAAGACTACCTCGGCGACCGCCGCTCCGTCGAGCTGCCCGTGCAGACGACCAAGAAAAAGGGTCCCGTCCTCGAGGAGGAGGAACCCTGGCACGACGTTGAACGGGGATCCGGTCACGGTTGGGGCGGCGTGGTGGGCGCCGGCGTCGCCGGCGAGAGCGGCACGGCGCTCGGAGTGGACGGGGTCGTCGACTGCGCCGGCGCGGGGGCCGCGATGTCGTCAAGGATAGACCGCGGACCCGCCGCGCGCGTCGACATCAGCTGCAGCACGAACGCGAGGAAGATGAAGATCCCGCCGCACCACCAGCTCGCCTTCGTGAGCAGGTCACCGGCCTGACGCGTGCCGATGACCGACGAGGTCGAGGACGACGCGCCGCCGAAGTTCGCGGCCACGCCACCGCCCTTGCCCGCCTGCATGAGCACGGCGGCAGCGAGGACGAGGGCATCGATGATGAGGAGGATCAGCAGGAACGTGTACATGGGCACTCGCGCGACAGGACGGCGGAACGGGTAAGCCTCCAAGAATACTGGACTTACCGAGGGGAGGCAACCCTCAGGACACCCTCACGACGACCGGGCGATCGCCAGCCACTGGTCGGCGTCCAGACTCGCACCGCCGACCAGCACCCCGTCGACCTCATCGGCCGCAAGGAGCGCATCGACGTTGGACCGATTGACGCTGCCGCCGTACAGGATCGGGACCGCCGCGCCGCGCTCGCCGGCCATCGCCCGCAGCTCGGCGCGAAGGACCACGTGCACCTCCGCCGCATCGGCCGGGGTCGCCGTCTTCCCCGTCCCGATGGCCCAGACCGGCTCATACGCCACGATCGAGGTCGCGACCACGCCTGCGTCGATCCCGGCGACCGCCGCCCGCAGCTGTCGCTTCACCACCGCCAGCGTCTCCCCGGCCTCGCGCTGCGCGAGGGTCTCTCCCACGCAGATCGTGGGCGTCAGGCCGGCGCGGAAGGCTGCGGCGACCTTTCTCCCGGTCTCCTCATCGGTCTCGCCGAACACGTGACGGCGCTCGGAGTGCCCCACCAGCACATGCTTGGCACCGGCCGCCCGGGCCAGCGGGCCCGACGTCTCGCCGGTGAAGGCCCCCTTGTCCTCCCAGTGGATGTTCTGCACCCCCGCCTCGAGGTCACCACGCTCGCGGATCCCCTGCACGACGATGTGCAGCGACACGGCCGGCGGGAAGAACAGCACCCGCCGGTCGTTCTGTCGCACGTACTGGTCGGTGAACGTCCGCATGAAGGCGGCGGCATCGGCCGGCGCCTGGTTCATCTTCCAGTTCGCCGCGAAGATTCGGTGTCCCATGCGCTCGTTACCGGTGGTCGAGCGCGGCGACGCCCGGGAGGACCTTCCCTTCGAGGAACTCGAGCGACGCGCCGCCGCCCGTGGACACATGGCTCATCTTGCTCGCCAGGCCCGCCTCCTCCACCGCCGCGGCGGAGTCGCCGCCGCCGATGATCGTCGTCGCGCCGCGCGCGGTCGCCTCCGCCATCGCCTTGGCGACCGCCATCGTGCCGGCGTCGAACGGCTTCGTCTCGAACACGCCCATCGGCCCGTTCCAGATGATCGTCTTCGCGCTCGAGATCGCGCGCGCGTACGAGATGGCGCTCTCCGGTCCGATATCGAGCATCGCCTCATCCGCCGGGATGCCGTCCCGCTTCACCGCGTGCGCCTTCGCGCCCTCGGCGATCGACGGCGCGACCGTGGCGTCGTGCGGGAGCGTGAGCCGGTAGCCGGCGCGCTCCATCAGGTCCGCCGCCATGTCGATCCGATCCGGCTCGACGAGCGACGTGCCCGTCTCGAACTCCATCGCCTTGTAGAACGTGCACGCCATCGCACCGCCGATGAGGATGCCGTCCACCTTCGGCAACAGCGCCTCGATGACGTCGATCTTCCCCGAGATCTTCGAGCCTCCGAGGATCGCGATGAAGGGGCGCTTCGGCTTCTCGAGCGCACCGCCGAGATAGTCGAGCTCCTTCTCCATCAGCAGCCCGGCCACCGCCGGGCGCAGGTGCTTGGCGACCCCTTCGGTCGAGGCATGCGCGCGATGCGCCGCGCCGAACGCGTCGTTCACGTACAGGTCACCCAGCTTCGCGAACGCCTCGGCGAGCGCGGGATCGTTCTTCTCCTCGCCCTTCTCGAACCGCGTGTTCTCGAGCAGGCAGACGTCGCCGTCGCCGAGCGCGCGCGTCGCCGCCTCGGCCTCGGCCCCCACCACGTGCGGCACGAACGTCACCGGCGCGCCGAGCAGCTCGGCGAGGCGCGGCGCGACCGGCGCCATGGTGTACTTCGGGTCGGGGCCGCCCTTGGGGCGGCCCAGGTGCGAGCAGAGCACCACGCGCGCACCGGCCTTGCGCAGCGCCTGGATGGTCGGCACCGCGGCGCGGATGCGGGTGTCGTCACCGACGGACCCGTTCTCCTCGAGCGGCACATTGAAATCCACACGCACGAGCGCGCGCTTCCCCTTCACCTCGCTCGGCGCGAGGTCCTTGATCGTCCGGGTGTTCATGGTCGGCTCCGGCTCAGAGGCCCCGGCCGATCATCTCGATCAGGTCGACGCACCGCGACGAGTAGCCCCACTCGTTGTCATACCAGCCGGACACCTTCACCAGCGTGCCGTCGATGACGTTCGTGCTCTTGGCGTCGAGGACGATCGAGTGCGGGTTGCCGATGTAGTCGCAGCTCACGAGCTCCTCCTCGGAGTAGCCGACGATCCCCTTCAGCGCGCCCTCGGCCACGGCCTTGAAGGCCGCGTTGACCTCGGCGATCGTCGTCGCCTTCTCCACCTCGACGGTGAGCTCGGTGATCGAGACGTCCGGCGTCGGCACGCGGATCGAGGTGCCGTCGATCTTGCCCTTCACCTCGGGGATCACGAGCGACGTCGCCTTGGCGGCGCCGGTCGACGTCGGGATCATGGAGAGCGCGGCCGCGCGGGCGCGGCGGAGATCCTTGTGCGGGAGGTCGAGGATGTTCTGGTCGTTCGTGTAGCTGTGGATCGTGACCATCGACGCGTGCTTGAAGCCGAAGGAGTCGCGGACGACCTTCACCATGGGCGCGACGCAGTTGGTCGTGCAGCTGGCGTTGGAGATGACCACGTGCTTCGCCGCGTCGTACTTGTCGCCGTTCACGCCGAGCACGACGGTGATGTCCTCGCCCGTCGCCGGCGCGGAGATGATCACCTTCTTCGCGCCGCCGGCGATGTGCTTCTTCGCGTCGTCGGCCTTGGTGAAGCGGCCCGTCGCCTCGAGCACGACGTCCACGCCCAGGTCCTTCCACGGCAGCGCCGCCGGATCCTTCTCCTTCAGGACCTTGATCCGGTCGCCATTGAGCGTGATCGACTCGTCGTCGCGGCTCACGGTCCCGTCGAACCGGCCGTGCACCGAGTCGTACTTGAAGAGGTGCGCGAGCGTCTTGGTATCCGTCAGGTCGTTGATCGCGATGAAGTTGATGTCCGCGTTCCGCTCCTTGGCGGCGCGGACCACCTGGCGACCGATGCGGCCGAAGCCGTTGATGCCGACACGAATGGCCATCTGCGTGATGCTCCGTAGGTGCTGCGACGTGGGGCTGGGAGGGTGCGGGCGCGTCAGCGATCCGTTGCCGCGCGCGCCCGTCCGAAGGTCAGGTAACTCAGCGTGCGCGTGCCCGCCGCGAAGAGGGCGTTGGCGCAGGCGTTCATCGTGGCGCCCGTCGTGAGGACATCATCCACGAGGATGAGGTGTCGCCCGCGCAAGCGCTCGGCATGCATCGCATTCGCCGTGAATGCACCGTGAACGTTCGCCAAGCGTTCTCCGGGAGTCAATCGCGTTTGCGACGGTGTCGCGCGTGTGCGGCAGACGACGTCACGCCAGACGGGAATCCCCCACAGACGCCCGATCGCGATCGCCAGCGCCTCAGCCTGGTTGTAGCCGCGCGCGCGCTCCTTGACCGGTGCGAGCGGCACGGGCACGAGCGCCGCGCGCTCGACGACGACGTCGGCGGGCCACGAGAGCCGGGCCAATCGGGTCGCCATCCCCTCCGCGACCGCCGGCCAGCCGTGGTACTTGAGCGCCGCGAGCAGCGCGCTGCTCGCGGCGTCTGGCACCCAGCAGAGCGAGCGCGCCGCGCGGACGAACGGGGGCAGGAGCGCACACCCCGGGCACTCCCCGCGCGGAGGGCGTGGATGGCCGCAACGCACGCACTGCGGATGGGCCAGCAGCGGCAATCGCGCCCAGCAGCGACCGCAGACCAGTCCGCGGTCGCTGTCGTCCAGCGCGACCTCGCACGCCGCGCAGGTGCGCGGGAAGATGAACTGGCCGAGCGCCGAGCATGCGCGCCGCCATCGCGGCGCGCCGGACCGGACCGGGAGCGCCGTCGGCGCCCCCGGAGCCGTCACGCCGACTCCGGCGCGCGGATCGACCGCCACATCGCGTCACGGTCCGGCGCGACCCCGAACCACCGCTCGAAGGCGAGGGCTCCCTGCTCCACGAGCATCGGCAATCCGTCGTCCGCGCGCAGGCCCCGCGCGCGACAGGCTTTCACCCACGGCGTCCGGCCGCGGCGATACGTGAGGTCGAGCACGGCGGTCGTCTCGGGGATCGACCCCGGCGCGATCGGCATCAGCGCCCCGTCGAGCCCGAGCGGCGTCGCATTCACCACCAGGTCGGTCCCGGACACCACGTCCATCTCGCTCCGAGCGGACCGGGCGATCCCGGG
>Ga0154020_10010804_pt1 | contig 10417 bp, 8 predicted proteins | sample Klosneuvirus_201_FD_109709 | JGI IMG/M metagenome (GOLD analysis project Ga0154020, IMG submission 109709) | Active sludge microbial communities from wastewater, Klosterneuburg, Austria - Klosneuvirus_20160825_MG | ecosystem: Engineered > WWTP > Aerobic digester > Activated sludge | place... | reverse complement strand
TGGGAAGGTTGGCAGGGAAGCTGCTCAGCGACGGGGTATGCCCAACTTTCAGACGCTCCTTGAGTCCTCTCCGCTTCCTGATCTTCGTCTGCGTCGGCGCGCTGCCGAGCTGGTGCAGTCGATGGTGCGCGGACAATCGTCGAACAGCCTCGGCTGCCTCAGTCCCAGAGGCCGCACGCAGGAGTCTTTTACGCGCGGCGCCTATCGCTTTTTCGACAATGACGATGTGACGCGGACTGCGCTGCCTATGCCGATGCAAGAGGCGCCCCGTGAGCTGATTTCTCCGTCGGAGAGTGCCTCTGTTGCGCATGATCTCTCGGTCCTCAACTACTCGGCCCACGCGCTTGCCTGCCTACGCTTCGCCGTTCGCCTTGCTCCGACCGTCGCAAGGCGGGCTACTGGCTCGGGTGGGCTACTGGCTCGGGTGGGCTTCACACCCACTCACCGACTTACAAGATTTCTCGCATTCACCGTATCATTCGATCCCTTTTGACCAGTAGTGCCTGGTCGCGACTGTTCTTCCTACCCGCCCGGAGGAGAAAAATGTCTACTCGTCGTGAGTTTCTAAAGACTGTTGTTGGTGGTGGGATGGTGCTTGGCGCGGCGCAGTTGCCGTGGCTCTCGGCGTGCTCTCATGGCGACCACGAGAGCGGAGAGAGGAAGCCGCTCGCCATTCCCGGCAATTTCGCAGGCGGTATGCTGGTCGCCTCGGTCCTTCCCAACACGCACAGCGGCATCGGCACGCAGCCCTGGACCTTTGGCAGCAGCACCCCGGCCCCGACAATTCGGGTGAGCAAGGGCGATACATTCTCAGCGCAGCTGGTCAACCAGCTCGGCGACCCCACCAACATCCACTGGCATGGCGTGCTCACGCCCGCCGATATGGACGGGCATCCCCAGGATGCCGTGCTCTCGGGTGCATCGAAGACGTTTCGCTATCCCGTCCAGAACCGCGCGGGGACCTACTGGTATCACCCGCATGCGAGCATGACATCGGGTAAGCAGGTCTACCTCGGGATGGCCGGCTTTTACATCGTGCAGGACAGCGAGGAGCAGGCGCTGGGACTTCCGTCGGGCGAGTTCGATGTGCCGCTCATGATTCAGGATCGCCGGCTGGCGCCTGGAAGCACCGGCTACAACCCGACGATGACCGACATGGCCGACGGCTATCTCGGCGACACCATCACGGTAAACGGCGTTCCCAACTCCTACTTCGAGGTCGCCACCGGACTCTACCGCTTCCGGCTGCTGAACGCTGCGAACGCACGTATCTTCCGGCTGAGGTTTGACGATGGGCGTCCGTTCGTCGTCATCGCCACCGACGGCGGTCTGCTCGACGCCCCGGTTTCGACGGACCTGCTGTGGCTCGGTCCCGGCGAGCGGGTCGAGATCCTGGTGGACTTCTCGAAAGACGCCATGAGCGCATCGGTCATGCTTCACAGCAGGGCCTTTACGTCGGGGCTATCCGGCGGCGGTCACGCTGGACATGGGGGCGGCGGTGCTACAACCGGGGTACTGCCCCAGGGGGCCGCGGTAGAGGTCATCCGCTTCGACGTGAAGCGCGCTGCCACCTCGTCCGCCAAGATCCCGACCAAGCTCGCCCTGCTGGAGAAGCTGGACCCGAACACGGCCACCAAGACACGGACCTTTGAGCTGGCCATGCGGGAGGGCGCCACGATGGGCATGCACACCATCAACAACAAGGTCTTCGACATGGCGCGCGTGGACGAACAGATGTCCTCGCGAGCGACGGAAGTCTGGGAGTTCAAGAGCCTCGACGCTGGTGGCATCCACCCGATGCACGTCCACGGGATGCAGTTTCAGGTTGTGTCACGAAGCGGCGGAGCGCTGAACGCCAACGACCTCGGCTGGAAGGATACGGTGCTCGTCTTCCCGATGGAGACGGTGCGAGTCGTCGCGCGGGCCGGCACCTATCCGGGCCTGTTCCTGCTGCACTGCCACACCCTGGAACACGAAGACGACGGGATGATGCTCAACGTACAGATCGTGTGACAGGCGGCCTCCGATCGAGCTTGACCACCGGCTCCGGTGGCTCCAAAGAGCTGCCTCGCACTCGCGGGGCCGGGCACGCTTGCTAGCGCTCCGGTGCTTCTCTTTGGTGCGTTATGGATCTGGGCACGAGAACCTGAAGGTCTTGGCCAGGGTGGCAAGCACGCATCTGGCAGGCACGCGAACGATGGCAACCGACCAAGTGAGCTACTGATGAATATCGAGAACCCAAGCGAAGACCTGGCTCCCGAGGCGCTGCGAGCGCTGCTCGCCAACAAGCAGCGGCTGCTCGCATTCCTCACGAGGCGTGTGGGAAGCGCCGAACTGGCCGAAGAGCTGCTACAGGATGCCTTTCTCAAGGGCGTCGAAAAGGGCCACAGCTTGCGTGATGACGAGAGCGCGCTCGCCTGGTGCTATCGACTGCTGCGCAATGCGGTCATCGACCGTCATCGGCGCCTGACTACGGAACGGGAGGCGCTGGCCCGGCTGGCGCAGGAACTGAGCACGATGCCCGCCGGTGCCGATGTGGAGCAAGAAGTCTGCACCTGTATGAACAACCTCGTTCTCACGCTGAAGCCGGAATACTCAGACATCCTCCGCCGCGTCGATCTTGGAGAGGGACGGCTCGATGCGGTCGCGGCCGAGCTGGGGATCACGACCAACAACGCGACGGTCCGGCTGCATCGGGCGCGGCAGGCCCTGCGACAGCGGCTCGAGCAGATGTGTGGGATGTGCGCTCACCACGGCTGCCTGAACTGCACCTGCGATCAAAAACAGGGAAACCACTGTAAGAGCGAGCCGGGGCCTGCGTCAGCCGATTGAAAGACCAACCAAGTCGAGGTTGAACATGACCCCTGAGCCATCTCATGCGCACTGCCACCACTGCGCGACCTCCAGTGCTCCCCCAGCCCCCCACGCCGTCGATCCGGTCTGTGGGATGAAGGTCGATCCGGCGCAGCCACGCGGCGGTCAGTATAGCTACCGCAGCACGACCTATTCGTTCTGCAACCCCAAGTGCAAGGCCAAGTTCGAGGCCGACCCCGAGCGCTACCTCGCCCCGCCCGCGGGACCGCACGACCACGGGCCGAGCGAGCCCGCGCCGGACGCTCAGGCTCCCACCGCTGCGGACGCCATCTACACCTGCCCGATGCACCCAGAGGTCCGCCAGGTTGGCCCTGGAAGCTGCCCGAAGTGCGGCATGGCGCTCGAACCTCTGGAGCTGGCTGCGGAAGAGGGCGAGAACCCCGAGCTGCGCGACATGACGCGCCGCTTCTGGATCAGTACGGTCCTGACTGCGCCGCTTCTCTTCCTGGCTATGTCGGATCTTATTCCCGGCCAGCCGGTGCAGCATGCGCTCGGCATGCGGCTGCTCGGGTGGTTGCAGATGGCACTGGCAACGCCGGTCGTCCTTTGGGGAGGCTGGCCCTTCTTCGTGCGCGGCGTGCAGTCGATCGCGAACCGCAGCTTGAATATGTTCACGCTGATCGCGCTCGGGACGGGGGCAGCGTATCTCTTCAGCGCCGTCGGTCAGCTCGTTCCGAGCCTGCTGCCTGCGGCCTTCCGGGGCCATGGCGATGCGCCCCCCCTCTATTTCGAGTCGGCAGCGGTCATTGTCACGCTGGTGCTGCTGGGTCAGGTGCTGGAGCTGCGGGCGCGACAGGCGACCTCTGGCGCGATTCGGGCGCTGCTCGGTCTTGCGCCCAAGACCGCGCGCCGCATTCACGACGATGGCCATGAGGAGGACATCCCGCTCGAACACGTTCACGTCGGGGATTGCCTGCGCGTGCGGCCGGGCGAAAAGATCCCAGTCGATGCAGAGGTCATCGAGGGAGCCAGCGCGGTCGATGAGTCGATGCTCACTGGCGAGCCGCTGCCCGTCGAAAAACGCAGCGGGGGCCGCGTGACCGGCGGAACCGTAAACGGCTCCGGCGCGCTCGTCATCCGTGCGAGCCGCGTCGGGCGGGACACCTTGCTCGCGCAGATCGTGCGCATCGTGGGCGAGGCGCAGCGGAGTCGCGCGCCCATCCAGCGACTTGCCGATCAGGTCGCCGCCTACTTCGTGCCCGCGGTGATCGGAGTCGCCGTGCTGGCGTTTGCCGCCTGGGGGCTGTGGGGACCGGACCCTCGGCTGGCGCATGCGCTCGTGAATGCAGTCGCGGTGCTCATCATCGCCTGTCCGTGTGCGCTCGGGCTGGCGACGCCGATGTCTATCATGGTAGCGAGCGGGCGCGGCGCGCAGCTCGGCGTCCTCATCAAGAACGCCGAGGCGCTGGAGACCTTGGCGAAGGTAGACACACTGGTCCTCGATAAGACCGGCACGCTCACCGAAGGCAAGCCGCGCCTCGTCGCCGTCGAGACGAGCGCCGGCCACAGCGAGTCCGAGGTGTTGCGCCTGGCCGCCGGTCTTGAGCGAGCGAGCGAGCACCCGCTGGCCGGCGCAATCATCGAAGGCACCAAATTGCGCGAGCTGGCCGTGCCAGAGGTCACCGACTTCCAGGCCATTGCTGGCAAGGGTGTCGTGGGGCGCGTGGAGGGCAAGCGGGTCCTCGTGGGCAACGAGAAGCTGCTTGCCGAGAACGGTGTCAAGACCGGCTCCCTGGGGCAGCGCGCTGCGGAGCGCCAGACGGCCGGTGAAGCGATCATCTTCGTGGCCATCGACGGCTCCGTTGCGGGTCTGCTCAGCGTGGCCGACACAGTTAAAGACACTGCGCGGTCGGCGATCGATGAACTTCACCGAGACGGGCTGCGCATCCTCATGCTGACCGGCGACCATCGCGGCCCCGCAGAGGCGGTGGCGCGCACGCTGGGCATCGATCAAGTGATCGCCGATGTGCTGCCGACCGAAAAAGGAGAGGCCATCAAGCGCCTGCGGCAAGAGGGCCGCGTCGTGGCGATGGCGGGCGATGGCGTCAACGATGCCCCGGCGCTCGCAGCGGCCGATGTCGGGATCGCGATGGGCAGCGGAACCGACGTGGCGATCGAGAGCGCCGGGGTGACGCTTTTGAAAGGCGACCTGCGCGGCATCCTGCGAGCCTGCCAATTGAGCCGCGCCACGGTGCGCAACATCCGGCAGAACCTGTTCTTCGCGTTCGTCTACAACCTGCTGGGCGTGCCCATCGCGGCGGGGGCTCTCTATCCGGTGTTCGGCCTCGTGCTGAGTCCGATGCTGGCCAGCGCCGCGATGAGCCTCAGCTCTGTTTCAGTCATCACCAACGCGCTGCGCCTGCGTCGCGCCGCACTGTGAGCCGGAAAGGAGACTCTCATGCTCGCTCGTCTATTTATGCTTGGTGGAGTACTCGTGCTGCTGGCTTGCGCCGCGCCCGTCCGAGCGCTTCCGCCTTCTTTGGATCCTGCAAATCCCGATGGACCGGAGGGCTTCACGCCACCCGCCAGCGCGCCGGTAAGCGCGCCAAGCACGGCGGCCACGTCGAGTCCCGCCGCGCCTACCTCCGCTGCTCGCGGCGGAGCGGAGAGCGCCCCCAGCTACGCCTGCCCGATGCACCCGGAGGTTGTGCAGTCAGCGCCGGGCCGCTGCCCCAAGTGCGGCATGAATCTGGTGCAGCAGAAGACCCCGGCGCCTGCCCAAAAGGACGAGGGGCACAGCGGCCACATGCACCACATGGAAGCCGCTCCCAGGAGCACGCCATGAGGAGCATTCTTCCAGCCCTGGCCGCGCTGCTCCTACTTGCTGGCTGTTCGGTGTCGCGCACGGCGGGCCATGTCGATGTAGCGCGGCTCGTCGAGCAGCGCACCGGCCAGCGGACGCACTGGAACCAGGGCACCATGGAGGATGCCCAGGTCGCAGAGGTCGTGAACAAGCTGCTCAAGGACGGCTTGACGCGCGAGCGGGCGATCGAGATCGGGCTCGTCAACAACCGTGGCCTGCAAGCGACCTACGAAGACCTCGATGTCTCTCAGGCCGAGATGGTGCAGGCGGGCTTGCTCAAAAACCCGTCGCTGAGCCTGGGGCTCGGTTTTCCCCTGAATCCCGCGGGCATTCTCGAAATCGAGGGCTCGATCGTTCAGGCGTTCCTCGACCTGCTTACGCTGCCACTCCGTAAGAAAATCGCCAGAGAGCGCTTCAACGCGGCCATTTTGCGGGTCGCGCATCAAGCATTTCAGGTCGCTGTCGAGGTCAGCAAGCAGTTCGCTACGGTGCAGGCAGCACAGCAGGTTCTGGAGTACCGGCGAACCGTGGCGACCGCCGCGCAAGTAATGGCAGAGCTAAGCACCCGGCAGCACGAGGCGGGCAACATCATTGAGCTTGCACTCGTCGGAGAGCAGGCCGCTTATGAAGCAGCGGAACTCGAACGCGAGCGCGCCGAGATCGCCTTGATAGATGCCCGCGAGAAGCTGAATCGCGTGCTGGGATTATGGGGGCCACAGACGGCGTGGACGATTGGCCAGCCACTGCCAGATCCACCTGAGAGCGAACCGGCGCTCGAACATCTGGAGCAGGTGGCGATCCGCCAGCGCCTTGATGTAGATGCCGCCCGCAAAGAGGTCGCGGTGCTTACGCGGGCCGCCAAACTGGCCCGAGACTTCCGCCTGCTTGGTCGTGTCGAAGTTGGCGCGCAGGGACACCGCGATCCCGATGGGCCGCAGGTCCTCGGTCCAACGATCACGCTGGAGCTGCCGATCTTCGATCAGCGGCAGGCCGAGATCGCGCGCCTCGATGCGCTGCGGCGGCAAGCGGAGCGGCGGCTGGCAGCGGTCGCGGTAGATGCCCGTTCGGAAGTGCGCGCTGCTCGCGTGCAGATGCTGACGACGCGGCAGATCATCAACCGCTATCGCAAGAACCTGCTGCCACTGCGCACGCAGATCGTGGAGCTATCGCAGCTTCAGTACAACGCCATGCAGATCGGGCCAGCGCAGCTCCTCGCGGCCCGGCAGTCCCAGGTAGATACCTATCAACAGTATGTCGAGGCGCTGCGCGATTACTGGTCAGCGCGGGCCGAGCTGGAACGAGCGCTCGGCGGTCGCTTGACGCCACGAAGCGCATCGACCTCTCAAGCCAGTTCCGCAGCAGGCAGCGAGCCCAAGGATCACGAACATGAGCACCCGAAACAGTGAAGAGGCCGGTCTGAGCCGGCGAAGTCTCCTGGCCGCGAGCACGGGAGTGGCAACAGCAACGCTGCTTGCGCAAGGGAGGAATGCGTCAGCTGCGGACGTGCTGGGCGCGGCACGACCTCGCGCGCAATCCGCCGCAGGCATGGGCAAGGCTTCCGCGAACCAGCGTGCCATGGCACCCGGCCTTCCCCAAAAGGACTACACCCCGGTCATCGTGCCGAACGGCTCGAAGCTCCCCTGGAAGATCGTCGATGGCGTGAAGGTGTTTCACCTCGTCGCCGAAGAAGTGGATCACGAGTTCGCGCCGGGCCTGAAAGCACTCTGCTGGGGCTACAACGGTCGCGTGCATGGCCCGCTGATCGAGGCGGTGGAGTTCGATCGCGTGCGCATCTACGTGACGAACCGCCTGCCGGCACCGACCACGGCCCACTGGCACGGCATCCTACTGCCGAATGGCATGGACGGCGTAGGTGGCCTGAATCAAAAAGCAATTCAACCAGGCGAGACGTTCAAGTACGAGTTCACGCTGCATCAAGCGGGCACTGGCATGTATCACTCCCACCACGACGAGATGACGCAGATCGCGCTCGGCATGACGGGCATGTTCATCGTTCATCCACGACGCCCGACGCGGCGTGTAGATCGCGACTTCGCGATCATGCTGCACGAGTGGCGCATCGACGCCGGCTCCAGGCGCCCCAACCCCAACGAGATGACCGAGTTCAACGTGCTGACGATGAACGCTCGCGCCTTCCCCGGAACCGAGCCGCTGGTCGCGAAGAAGGGTGAGCGAGTGCGCATCCGCATCGGCAACTTGAGCCCCATGGACCATCACCCGATCCATCTGCACGGCTACCAGTTCCGCATCACCGAAACGGACGGCGGCCAGATTCCCGAAGCCGCGCAGTGGCCCGAGACCACGGTGCTCGTCCCGGTTGGCAGCACGCGCACCGTCGAGTTCGTCGCGGACGAGCCAGGTGATTGGGCGATGCACTGTCACATGACCCACCACGTCATGAATCAGATGGGCCACGGGTTCCCCAACATGATCGGCGTGAAGCCCGGCACCATCGACGATAAAGCGCGTAAGCTCCTGCCCGGCTACATGACCATGGGACAGACAGGCATGGCGGAGATGGGCGAGATGGGCATGGCCGTCCCGAAGAACAGCATCCCGATGGTCGGCGGCGCAGGCAAGCACGACTACATCACGATGGGCGGCATGTTCACCGTGCTCAAGGTCCGCGACAACCTGACGAGCTACAAAGACCCCGGCTGGTACGATAACCCCGCGGGCACCTTGTCCATCGCCGCCTCGGCAGAGGAGCTGCGCCGCGACGGTATCGATCCCAAGGGACTAGCGAGCGCTGATCCTGGGACTCCTTAGCTTCTACATACTCGGAATCCTCAAGATTACCGCGCAAGGACTGGACGATGCAGCCTGATGAAAAAAGGCCGTACGTACTGGACCCTTCACGCCAAGAATTCTGACCGCTCGATGGTGCTGCTCGGCCGTCCCATCCCCAGGATGGTGATGATCGAGCCTGCCGCCGAGGCCGTGCGCGGTGCATCACGGGTGCTTAAGGTGGCGGACCAAATACCGACACCAGATTTCCGATCCAGATCACATGGTGATCCCTACATCCGCTGCATGCTCCGTAGTACGTTTCGCGCATGCGAACTTGTAGGTTCAAGCTTGGTCTGCTCGCGCTCTGGCTCGGCTCCTCGGCGTGCGGAACTGCCGAGACGGAGTCCCCTCCTTCCGTGGCCGGCAAGCCGTTTCACTATCCTCTGGATGAAGAGCTGCGGCTGTCCCACGTACAGGTACGCGGCACCCACAACAGCTATCACATCGATACGCACAGCGGCAGCATAGAGCCCTGGCAGTACACCCATGCGCCGATCTATGAGCAGCTCGATCGCTTGGGAGTTCGCCAGCTCGAGCTGGATGTGTCCTATGATGAGGTCGAGGGACTGACGGTGGTTCACGTTCCCTTTGTCGACGCGGGAACGCACTGTCAGCGCCTGGCCGATTGTCTGGCAGAGCTGCGCCGCTTCTCCGATTCCTTTCCCGGCCACCTTCCCCTCTATGTCCAGATAGAGCCCAAAGCAGTCATTCCCAGCGAGGATCGAGAGACATTCTTTGCGCGCTTGGAAGGAGAGATTCTGTCCGCCTTCCCACGACCGCGCGTAATCACTCCTGATGAGGTTCAGGGGGACTCCCAAACCCTGCGCGATGCCATCAAGACCCGAGGCTGGCCTGTGCTCGGTCGGCTGCGTGGTCGGCTCCTGTTTGCGTTTGATACCACCGGTCCGCTGCGCACCGCATACACCCACAACAAGCAAGACTTGCGCGGGCGACTCCTGTTTGTGGACTCTGCAACAGAGGACCCGTTTGGAGCGATCTCGGTCCTGAATGATCCCCAGGCAGCGCTTCAGTCCGCCGAGATTCGCAAGGCAGTCGCGGCCAACTTCCTGGTCAGAACGCGCGCCGATGCCGACACGACAGAGGCTCGCAAAGGAGACACCACCCGCGCCACTGCCGCGCTGCAGAGTGGGGCGCACTTCATCAGCACCGACTTTCCAGAGTCCGTACCTGGCTTTCCCTATCGCTTTGTGGTGCCGCAGGGAATGCCTGCCCGCTGCAATCCGCTGAGCGCGCCGAAGAGCTGTACCCCACTGGCCCTTGAAGATCCGGCGTTTGTCGGCTCCTATTCTCCACCATGACTCCTTCCCAGCGACCGATTCAGATCCAGCGAATGGAGCGAGCCCTGCGCTTCCTGCGTGCGGTGACCGCCACGCTGCTCGGCATTCACGGTGGATTCCGCGCGGTCACAGGTGGCGCGTTCCACTTTGGGCAGGCCCTGTCGGAGATGGGCTTCCCAATCGGCACTGCCATCGCATGGAGCATCACCCTCTTTGAGCTGTTCGGAATGCTCTGTCTGTTCCTAGGTCGCTTGGTGGTGCCGGTCTGTCTCGGCCAGATCTTCATCCTGACGATGGGCGTGATTCTGGTACACGGAAGGGAGGGCTGGTTCGTGGTCGGAGGAGGCCGCAACGGGGTCGAGTACAGTGTCCTCCTCATCTGCTGTCTGGGCGCACTCTGTTCTGTGTCCTGGCCGATCCGCAGTCGCCCCCAAACATCATCGGAAGCCACTACTTCGCGGTGAGCTTCCTTCGCTCCTCCTCCACCCAGACCCGGGCCTCCGCCTCAGTGGCTTTGACCGTCGCGACAAACGGAGGACCGCTGCCAAGCGTACGCTGGGCCGCCATCATGAGCTGGATAATCGTCCGGATCGCCAGGCTCGCGCCAAATACCACCGAGTGGTAGTTGCCA
>Ga0154020_10010803_pt1 | contig 10418 bp, 8 predicted proteins | sample Klosneuvirus_201_FD_109709 | JGI IMG/M metagenome (GOLD analysis project Ga0154020, IMG submission 109709) | Active sludge microbial communities from wastewater, Klosterneuburg, Austria - Klosneuvirus_20160825_MG | ecosystem: Engineered > WWTP > Aerobic digester > Activated sludge | place... | reverse complement strand
CTCCCAGAGCTAAATCTAAATAAAGAATTTTCTTTTCCAGAAGACTAACTTTTGCATAGATTGGCGACCAGAAATAGCGCAAGGATGTTGTACTCAGCAGTGTATTATAGGAAGGTTTTGTTCCACTTTTTTCAAAGAAACTTTTTGTGACTGAATTATCCTTTGTGGTGTAATTAGTCGAGTCGATATTGATTCCATTTTTCTCATTAAAAAAATAGCCCAGGGAAAATGAATTGGGAGCTCCCTCAACGAAACCATCATTCACCATCTTGCCCGTCATAACACTGATATAGATTTTTCGATTTTTAGTGAAAGCACGATTTTGCACCACAGTGAACTCGTCATCTTTAGCTGACCAATACTTTTTTTCAAGTCCCTCGACGTCCAGTTTATCAGAGTTGGTAGAGGAGTCGTTGGTGACGTTTGGTGGTGTGGTTTTTTGCTCCAAAGTGGCGTTAGAATTTGCTGTCGGTCGTTGTTGAGCCTGCGCTATTTGACTTTGGGCAAAGAGCACCACTCCCAACAAACCTCCCCAGAGGATCGATGTATTTTTCATGGGCTTCCTTGCTTTTTGTTTTTTATTTTCCATTTTTTACTCCATCAACAACTAAATTTTATTTATTTTAATAACTTTTCTTTAATTTATTTAAATTAACTTTAAAGTATTGTTGCCTCTTTAAAGTATCTGTTTTAATAACCTCATCGCCTCACTCCACTCCAACTCTTTGTTCTCTAGTTCAAACTTTTGAATACAAAGGGATAGCTGACCAAGACGCGCACGCCGCCCGCAGGTTTTGGAAATTTCCACTGAGCGATGAGTTGAAGCAAGCAGGATTCAACGCTTTCGTTACTCAAAGTGGTTTCAGAAATATTTGAAGTTTCGACTTCGCCACCAGGAGCAATTTGAAATTTAACGGAAACCTTACCGAACAAACTGGGATTAGCACTCAGTTGTCTTTCATAGCAAAATAATATCTTTCCCTTTTGGCTTTGAATGTATTTGGCAATGACTTCGCGATCAAGACCACCGCTGACCTCGCTTTCTTTGTGGAGCAAGCCTAAGTCGCCATGACCAATGTTTCCTTGAGAAATCTGTCCTAAGTTGGATCCTCCAATAACTCCACCTTGTCCAAGTCCCGCGCCACCCTCTTTAGCTAAGCCTTTGGTGAATTGACTAGGGTGGAGTCCTGAACCACCCCCTATGCTTCCGAGAGCCTTGAATGTTGTTGCGGAGGTGGTAGTGGGTTGTGTGGTGGCAGTGATAGAAATAGTTTTAGGTCCAGTTGATAGAGCGGCAATATTTTTTAAAGAGTGCTTGCCGATTTGTGAGAACACACTTCCCAAAGCTTTTTTTGCTGAAGTTTTCGGACTTGTATCAGATGTTGGGGCCGTTGCTTTCGCTAAGGCTTTAGCGACGGCATCTTTGGGTGGTTGTTGCTTTTTGGGTTCCAAATTGATAACAGTACTTTCACTCATTGGGACGGCGTTGGGCTTTAGATCTTGGTTTTCTTTTTGGCCTAGCATAGAAAGTAAACCAGTCAATGAGCAGGCGATCAATGCACCCAACAAATAAGGCCTGACGGAGGGATCAAAAAGCATTTTTACAGCGCCACTGTTGAAACCCTTTGTTTCGGGAGAAGTGGTGAGCTTGTAGCTTAGCATGATACCATCGTTTTCAATATCCTGCCATTCGGATTTGGGATTTATAGATAAACTTTTTTTGTTGTGTGGCCATTGAATTTCTTGATCTAGAGGGCAGAACTCACTATACCACACACGCTTATTTCTTCGCCAGACCAACCAAACTTGAGCTTGTAAGTGGCTCTTCTTATCCTCTGAACTCATCTGATTAAAGAGTTGGACTTTTTTATCGTAGGGATAAAGACAAAGCTCGCCCTCTTTGAGTGGAATCACCGTCGGTCCGTTGATAGGAATAAATCGATCTATGGGTTGTTGATCTTCGGTCGATTGAATGAGGTGTGTGTAGCTCCAATGTCCATCTGAAAATTGTAAGACCCCGGCAATACCAGGGTATTCAGCATCCAATCTGAGATCAGCCTGTCGAGAGTGGCCTAAACTATAAATTTTATGGCTGGACTCAAGCTTCCAGGTTTTCTTAAATTCTTTCTTTTTATGCTCAACTCGCAAATACATGGTGCTTTCCTGTTTTGTGTTACTTTAAGTAGTTGACGGAATTGCGTATTTTACTATCTAGATTTTTCTTAACTTCATAGAGAGGTAAAAACCGAAGTCCACGGCGTTGAACTAAATAAGCACCATCCGGTGTGCGCCCTGAACCTTGAACATCCATTTCGCTAAAACTAATTTCTTGGAGCTTTTTTTTGCCTCCATAAGCATTGTTTACAGAGAGGAGTGGAGTGATAAAAAACACTGTTAAAATCAATAAGCTAAAATTATTTATATTTTTAATCATTTCACTCTCCTTGCAAGGATGTCGTGTTTTAAAATGGTCAAAAGTGATTTTACTTGAGGAACGTGCAGAAGTGAGGAAGCTTATTTGAGTCAAAGTGACTGTTAAACTTCTTCACAATTAGTATATCATTGGACAGTATGTGTATTACAATATGAGGTCTCTAAATAAGACACTATTTTTATGTGATTTTAATGGGAAAATTAGAATTATAAAAAGTGTAGAAGTTTTTAATATGAATGTAAGATAAATTGACTAACATTTTTAGCAAATCAGGATTCATTGCTTAATGGCATATGCGATTGGCTATTGGCGCAAAACCAATTCTCCAGAATTAATTTTTTCGATCATATCCGTATAACCCCCGACAAATTGATCATCGACAAAGATAAGAGGAATGGTTTTGTGACCCGTGGACTGCTTGAGTTCATCGATCTTGTCATAATTTCCTGTTAAATCGATTTCATTGTAAGTAAATCCATTTTGCTCAAGATAATTTTTAGCTTTTCGACAGTAAGGGCAATTGTTAGCGGAATAAATCACAATTTTAGAGGACATGATGTCGGTTTCCTTTCATAATCTAGCGTTCAAAATAAATGATCTTCTGGATGAAGTCTAGCAGTAAGTCAGTTTGAGGACTCACCCTAATATAAATTGGTTTTCAGGGGCGCAAGTTGTGTGGAGAGCAAGCGTCGGAGTGATTCGAGTCAAGTGTATACAAGTTTCTTGAAACAAGAACCCACCTATTGTAAGGTCAGTTCATTCAAGTTTAGATTATTCTGGTATAAAAATGAGAGTGAAGTTGAAAAAAAGTTATAAGAGAGAAGTTAAGAAAGAAGTAGAAAGGCCCGTCAAGGTGAAAATTGAGTATAGATTTGCAAATCCTGAAGATGTTGATCAGCTAGCTCGGCTAAGAACGCTTATGCAAGTTGAGATTCATCAGCCAAGCGATAAAAGCAGCATTGATGAATTTACTCAAAAAGTTAAAAATTATTTTTTGAAATCTCTCACTCAAAATAAGTTCCACAGCTCTGTTGCGGTTTTTGAAAACAAAATAATCGCTAATGCAGGAGTCGTTTTTTATGAAAGACCTCCCTCCATCAAAGGTGGGACTGGTTTGGTCGGTTACGTCACCAATGTTTATACAGAAAAGCCATTTCGTGGACGTGGCATTGGAACTCAGCTGGTGCGTGAACTCACGGTGTTGGCTTTAAAATTACAAGTCGATAAGCTTCACCTGGGTGCAACTCCGGACGGAATGAGAATTTATAAATCTGTTGGTTACGAAGACCCACAATTTTATAATTTGGAGTTGCGAGAGCCTTTTAACAAAGTTTCTAAAGGGGAATGAGTGTGATTCTGATGCTAAGGACCAAAAGGTAGAAGCGTGGACGATGATGTCAGTATTAAATTCGGTATTAAACACAGTACAGCTTCAAAACTTAGTTTCCAGTCTGAAGTCCTATGCTATTGGGGCTCAATTACAAGATATTGCATTAACTCAAAATTATTTACTTTTGCAGCATCATCTCAAAGGCCCGTTCACACTGGGGGTGGAGCTGCGGCCATTGACGCCACGATTAGGGTATTATTTTGGCGATATTCCAAAAGCGAAATATTTAGTTAAACCCATCGTTTTATTCTTACGGGCTCATGCGCGTAACCTTCGCCTTGCTGATGTGATCGTGAGAGAGGAGTGGGGGCGAGTGGTTCAACTGATTTATACGGGAACGGAGGATCGGAAGTGTTGCATTGAGCTACGGCTGATTCCTCGAGCTTTTAATATTATTATAAAATCTGATTCTAAGGGGATTTCTTTGTTCCCTGTTAAAGAACTCCCGCCCTCTGTAATAATCAGTGGTGATGCCCCCAAAGATGATTTTGCGTTGGAGTCTTATCTAGATGAATGGATGAAAATCTTTTTAAATAAGCCGGATAAAGTTTCTGCCTTGGCCCAGCAGAGGCAGGACGAGCAGGAGCGCAAGAGAAAAAAAGAAATTCATAAAAAACAAATTTTAATAGAAAAGTTGCAAGGAGATTTATCCCATCTCCATCAGCCTTGGTTTCAAGTGGGCGAGTACTTGAAAAATCATCAATCCCTTGACGTGCCGGAGGAGTGGAGTCCTTTAATTGATGTTCATCTTTCTGTTGGTGCCAATATTCAATGTTGCTTTGATAAGTATAAAAAGCAAGAATCTCGCAGAGAGCAGATTCAAGAGCGATTGCGGCATTTGGCTTCAGAGATTGATTTGCTGCAAAGATCAGAGTCACAGTCAGGAGATCATCCTTTAGCAGGAGGTGAGCGGGCAACAAGAGATGAAGAACATGCCCGTTCCGTTCGTTCTCTGGCGGGTGAATTACTCACAAAAGCTAAAGCACGAGGGAGAAAACTTCGGCTGGCGGAGGATATTGAGGCAACATTTGGAAAGTCAGCTAAGGACAATCTAGCCATTCTGCGGAAGGCTCAAGCTTGGGATTTATGGCTTCATTTACGTGATCTGCCTGGTTCTCACCTCATCATTCGTCGCCCTAAAACAAAAAATGTTGATCAACAATATTTATTGGAGGCGGCCCGCTGGCTCTTGAGTGAAACCGTTGGAAAGAAAAAGGCCATCGCAGGCGATCGCTATGATGTTATTGTCACAGAGTGCCGTTATGTAAAGCCCATCAAGGGTGATAAACTGGGGCGAGTGACCTACCAAAATGAATCAACACTCACCCTAAGAGTGTGAACTCTGGACCCGATAAAAGTGAATGACCTTGGATTTAAGATCGGGGACCAATGGAATCAGCTTTTCTTGTTTTGAAATAGGTGAAATTGACTTCTATAAAAATATAAAATAATTAATTATTTCAACCATTTAAATGGTATTGTTGATGAACGCTTTAAAGTATTGTTCTTTTGAGTGTAAGTCTAACGATTGCTTCAAAACTTATTAGAGCTAAAGCTTTTTTACGTGTGCCTTACCTCTCCTTTTTTTAGGTTAAAGGGAGGACTTACTGAGGGAAAGAAATTAAAAGTTATTAACTTGCTTAAAAAATGGATGCACTTTATTGGGAAGATAAATTTTCAATGAGCCTATACTGGAATTTGTTGGGTTTAGACTCTTGACTGTTCAGTGAACTCATCACAAAATTTACCTGAATTGAATAAAATGAGGTCAGTGAGGTTTGATGATAGGCTCTAAATAAAATCATTTTATTTTGTGGATGTGAGACAGAGTAAAATGAGATAAAGCTGAACGATTGAGTAGAAAAGGCAATGAACACAAGGCAATGAACACAAGGCAATGAACACAAGGCAATGAACACAAGGCAATGAATACAAGGCAATGAATACAAGACAATGAGCAGTAGAGTTAGCAAGCAAAAAGGATAGCAAGTAAAAAAGATAGCAAGCAGAAGAGGAAGGTAGAATTATGATTGAAGTGCGAAATCTGACGAAGAATTACGGTGCACGGAGAGCCATAGATTCTTTAAGCTTTTCCGTGAATAAAGGGGAAGTGGTGGGCTTTCTGGGGCCGAATGGTGCTGGAAAGTCGACAACAATGAAAATTATAACAGGGTTCATGGCCCCCTCCAGTGGACAAGCTCTGGTTGCTGGGTATGATGTTTTTGAAAATCCTCTTGAAGTGAAACGTCGCATTGGCTACCTCCCTGAGAATCCGCCTGTGTATGGTGATATGTTTGTTGAAGAATACTTGCAGTTTGTAGCCAATCTTAAGGGTGTAGAAAAAACAAAAATTCCCCATCTTGTTAAAAAGGCCATCGAGAAAACCCATCTTGGACAAGTTCAATCACGTCTAATTCAAAATTTATCAAAGGGATTTCGACAGAGGGTTGGGATTGCTCAAGCCTTAGTGAGTGATCCTGATGTGTTAATTTTAGATGAGCCAACAGTGGGATTGGACCCTAAACAAGTGGCTGAGATTCGCGATTTGATCAAGGAGTTACGAGGTCATCATACCATTATTTTATCAACGCATATTCTCCCTGAAGTAGAAGCGACTTGTGAGCGCATTATCATTATCAATCAAGGTAAAATTGTTGCTCAAGAAAGTTTATCGAATATCAGTGCCGTTAATAAAGGGACTCGCCAAGTCACATTCAAGGTGCGCAGAGAGCTGGATTCTTTAATTTCACGATTGGGTACCATCAGTGGTGTCTTAAAGTGCTTTAAAGGAAGTGCACCAGGCTCCGTCGTTGTTGAAATTTCTGGTCAAGATGATTTGGTGGAGCAGCTAGCAAAAGAGGTTGCGCAATCCGGTTCTGGATTATTGGAAATGCAATCGATGGCGCAGCTAGAAGATGTATTTATAAAACTGACCTACGGCTCGGTAGAGCAATAAAGGGGAGGGTGCGAATATGTTTAGAGGTTTTTGTACCATTGCTAAGAAGGATTTGAGAGCTTTTTTCTTTAGTCCCGTGTTCTATATTGTGGCGTTTTTATGTTCGGTGATGTTGAGTTGGGTGTTTCCCATTCAGTTAGCACAATTTTCCGAGATGGCTAAAAATGCGATGTTTCAGCCTGGTATGCCACAACAACAACTCAATATCCATTATGGAGTTTTCTTGCGTCAACTGTCCTACTTAAACTTAATGCTGATACTCGTTGTTCCGGCCCTCACCATGCGCTTGATCTCCGAAGAAAAAAAGATGCACACCTTTGATCTGTTACTAACAAGCCCTGTCACCAGTGTGCAAATAGTTCTCGGAAAATTTGTGGCTGCTTTAGGGGCTGTTTTTGGAATTGTGCTTTTGGCTTATCTTTATTGTGCTTGGACTGGTTTTTTTGCTAAGTTTTCATGGCCCTTATTAAACGTGGCCTTCCTTGGGCTTTTCTTGGTGGGAGCGGTTTATGCGGCTATGGATTTGTTCTGTTCAGCTTTGACGGAAAGTGCTTTGGGATCTTTTGTGATGGCTGTGATCATGAATATATCCATTTGGTTTGTGGGAATTGGTGCCGAAGTGAGTGATAGTCAAATACTTCGTCAGTTCTTTGAACATATCTCTTTGAATGCCCATCTTTCTGCTTTTGTTGAGGGAACCTTGCGTACAAGCGCTTTGGTCTTTTTATTGAGTGTGATGGGATTATTTGTGTTCTTGGCAGAACGAGTGGTTGAATCGAATCGTTGGAGGTAAACATGAGTCGTTTAAGTAAAATTCTCTTTTTAGTTTCTGGTTTAAGTCTCGTCGCCTTCTTAGTGACTCGCTTTATACTGGGCGGTTTTTTACCAGTGCTTTGGGTCCCTTTGGGGATTTTTGCTTTTGGTTTTCTTGGGGCTCTATGGGCGGATCGAAGCATATACATAGAATTTCTCAGCATGAAAACTACAAAGCATGGCATGAATATGGGAGTCATGATTTTGTTTGTGATTGTTATGCTGGTAGCAATAAATTTTGTTTCGTTGCGCCACTATAAAACTTTTGATTTTTCATTAGCGCAAATTAATACCTTATCGGATCAATCTGTTAAAGTACTTAAGGGTCTAGACAGTGATTTGAAAGTGACCTTCTTTTATAAAGAAGGGGCTGAAGGAGCACAACAAAATCGAAAAGCCTTTCAAGGGCTCATTAAAAAGTATCAGGATGTGACCCCTAAAGTGAATTTGGATTTTGTTGAGGTCAATAAACGCCCTGATTTAGCAGAGCAGTACGGCGTGAATAAAGGTGGTGGGATTGTTTTTGTTGAATACAAAGGTAAGAAAAACCGAATCGAGCGCATTGAAGAACAAGAAATCACAGGAGCGATCATTAAGGTTTTACGTGATAAAGACAAAGTGGTTTATTTAGTCACTGGGCATGGAGAAGGCTCTTTGGAGGACACACGTGATACCAATGGGCTCTCTCAATTAAAAAGTTTATTAGAGGGAAATCGCTATCAACTGAAACCACTGCCACTATCAACACAACCGGAAGTTCCTAAAGATGCTGACGCTGTTTTGATTGTTGGAGCTAAGCACTCCTTTTTGGATGTAGAAATCAATGCCCTTGAAAAATACATGCAGGGTGGAGGTAATCTCCTCGTAGCCGTCGACCCCGGTGTCGATCATGGTTTGTCGGGCTTTTTAGCTAAGGCTGGCGTAAAGCTTAATAATAATTATATTATTACAGTAGTGCAAACAGCTTTTGGGCGTGTCGCCGATCCTTCAGCGACACCAGGCTCTGATTTTTCTGGTACAAATAATATCACCAAAGTTTTTGGTAAAAATGAATTTGTTTTATTTAGAATGCCTCAAGCTGTGGAAAAGGGGACTTTGCCAACGGGGGTGACCTTTGAAGATATTGTAAAAACGGGTGAAAACTCTATGGCCTACACAGATAGTAAGTTTGAAGGTGAAGGGAAGTCTGGCACTTACACCTTGGTGGCGGCTCTCAAAGGAAACTGGCCTGGGGGCAATAAAGAGTTCCAAATGGTTGTCGCAGGAGATAGTGATTTTTTGAATAATCAAATGCTCTATCGCAATTTGAATCGTGATTTAATGTTGAATTCCATTTTGACTCTGGCCAAAGAGGAAAACATGGTGAGCATTACACCTAAAGATGTGACAGCGACGGAAATGACACTGACAGAAAATAAATTTTATATATTTATTTTTGCATTTATCATTCCTTTGCCAATCTTGATGTTGATGGCCAGTGGTTTACTTTGGTATCGAAGGAGAAATGCGTGATGATTAAAAAAAATCACTTATTTTATCTTTTTGTCGTTATTTTGGCGGCTAGCGTTTATTACTTTGATTATTACAAAGGTGAAAAAGACCAAGAAAAAAAAGATAAAGACGCCGTTTTGATTCCCTTTTTAAAAGAAGAGGTGAGCAAAGTAGAGCTTAAAACCGCTGCCGGTGAAATGGAGTTAGATAAGGTTGATAAGCAATGGACAATGAAGAAGCCCGTAAGCGATCTTGCTGCAACCGATGAAGTGGACGGATGGACCCAGTCCCTCACCATGGAAAAATCCACAGAAAAGATTGGTGAAGGGGAGAATTTTGATTGGTCTACTTATGGTTTAGACAAGCCTAAAAGCACTTTGGTTGTTACCAACAATGCGGGAAAAAAAGTACAACTTCAAATTTCGGAAAAGAAAAATTTTGAAGGAAACCCATTTATCAAAAAGGATGAGGATAAGCTTGTCTATGTGGGAGCTCCGGTATGGTCCACTTTGATGGAAAAAACAGCCAAAGATCTGCGTGATAAGCGCTTGCTGAGGGAGCCACTCAATGAATTAGAGGAAGTTGTCATTAGCAATCCCTTTGGCTTGTCAACGGGGTCTACTGCCGCTGCGGCATCCACTTCCGCTTCTGCCTCTTCGGTGAAACCGTCAGCAGGGTTAGCTAAGCCAATAAAAATTGTTTTTACTCTACAAAATGGTCAATGGATCCTTAAAGATAAACCTTCATGGAAGCTTGATCAAAATAAAGTGAGAGAAGTCATCAATGCCGTTCAAAATATGAGGGCTATGGAGTTCATTCTTGATACAGAACCAACACCGGAGCAACTCAAAAACTATGGGTTTTCATCTCAGTCTTTAAAAGTGACTTATTATTTAAAAGGTGTGAAATCTTTTGTGTTTGATTTTGTGCAAGCAAAGTCGCAAGCTAAATTGCCAGCACAATCGTGGTATGCATGGCCCTATGACTTGAAAAGAATTGTTGTTGTCGATGATGCTGCTGTTCAAAAAATTGCAAAAATCAATGAGGCTGACCTTCGCGATCATGAGTTGCCCTTCGCCTTCAATAAAGAAGACGTTAAAAAACTCAATATCATTGCAGAAAAAAAATTGGAACTGAATAAAGAGGGTGAATCTTGGAAGGCCTCTGTGCCTGGAAAGGTTGAGCCTAAAGAGATCACCGACTTTCTGGACAAACTTCGTCAACTGAGAGTCGCTGAGTTTATGGATGGGAAAACAACAGCCCCTGGTATCGACGGTTCCGCTCAATCTGAAAAAAAACGTTTTATTTTAGCGGATGGTTCCGGAAAGAGCGTG
>Ga0154020_10010802_pt1 | contig 10418 bp, 10 predicted proteins | sample Klosneuvirus_201_FD_109709 | JGI IMG/M metagenome (GOLD analysis project Ga0154020, IMG submission 109709) | Active sludge microbial communities from wastewater, Klosterneuburg, Austria - Klosneuvirus_20160825_MG | ecosystem: Engineered > WWTP > Aerobic digester > Activated sludge | place... | reverse complement strand
GGGGTGGCTCTGGAGGGGGCTTGCTGCGCGCTTAGCCGAGCTGGCGCAGCGGACCGGGCAGGCCAATAACATCGACAAGATAGGGTAGGTGTGCTGCGGCAACCGAAGTGATCGAGAGTCATCGCGGCATGGTAAAATGTAACTGGGTGTACCGTCGTTCGTTGACGATGGATGCGCTGGAGTAGCTGCCGCGTAAACCGAGTCCATCTCCTGCGCCAGCAAAAGCGTTCATTTTTTGACGGTAAAAGCGACGGTAAATGTCGATGCTAGACTTCAAGAAAACCAATGTTCATGCGGGGTTTATAACCCCGGAAACAATAGAGTGGGAGTAGGGCGGCTGTAGGAGCGGCTTCAGCCGCGATCGCCGATTCCCGAGCCTTCTGCCTGATCCACCTTTCAACCTCAGCTACCCATCAGTAACCATGCCCGAATCGTGGGCTATTGCACTGTATCCGCGAGAATCTGTTTTCGTTAGGCGATGACATCACCTTTCTGTCTGGGCACCGACTCACATCGACGGTTGATGAAGAGCGGCGCAGCGCCTTGCTGCAGTTACCGCAGACTAACGCCGCAAAGCCTTACGCCGCTGCCGGCGCCCAAGAAGCGCTAACAGGCCAGACGACAACAGGGTCAGCGTAGCGGGTGCTGGCACGGCGCGCGCCTGGATGCTGAACGTACCTCTGTCTGCGAAAGCGCTCGGATTTACTGGCACAATTTTCGGGACAATAACCGACTCAAACCCGACGGCATTGATTTCATTGCCGTCAGTAGCTGCAAATGCGAAGCTGTAGTGCGCATCAGGTTCATCAACCGGACCCACCACGAATGCACCCATCCAAAGGTAGGCGCCGTTAGGCGACACGCAAGGCACGTTGTGGTCCAGCACGCCGAATGCGGTATCACCAGCTCCGCAGGCGCCAAATCGCGTGGGTGAGTTCGCTGCAGCGCTCAAATCAAAGCTGCGGCTAACCCATGCCACCGTGAAATTGCTGAATGGATTGGCTAACGTATCGTCATAGACGAACGAGCCATTAGTTGGCTGATGCGTACCATTGACCAGCGTAAAATTGATGTCGTAAGTAACCGGCGATGCGATTGATGTCGCAGCTACCATACTGAGCACGCAAGCAAACAGAACGGGTTTTGTGCACATGGATATTTCCTCCTTGCGGCAGAGTTGAGCGCAGGCTTTCGGAAGTCTCAGCAAGCGTTATGCTAATTACAAATAAGATCAGACTTTGGTTGCTTTGCGCCGACGTACGACATCGAACAATCCCAACAGCCCCGAGCCCAACAGCCACACCGTAGCGGGCGCCGGAACGGTCGCGACATCGCCGTTGTGGACAGCAAGCGCATAAAAGGTTGCCGTGTCACTCGGCCAGTAGGGGTACTGATAGCCGCCGGTAAAGGCAAAACTCCACTCGCGGCTGGCATCCGAAGCCAATACCGTACTTGACCAGTAATACTTGTCAGTCCGGAAGTTGGAAAACAGCTCATAGGGAGAGTTGTGATAGGTCGTAATCGCGTAACCAGCCCAACCACCCAGCTCGGTGTAGAACAGGTGCCCCATCTCGCTAGCGCTGCAGCTGAGTCCATAAGACATGCCACCGTTATTGAACTGACACGATGAATCCGGCTGTGCCGTTACAGGCAGGCGCCAGCCGCTGACACCATCGATCACCAGACTGCTGGCCCAGGTGCTGGCGGCGTCCAGAGTCATCGGACCCGCGATATTGGCGTTTGTCGCCCAGCTAATGTTGAGGTCAGTGTCGTACACCGCGGCGCCGTTCAGACGGGAGAGGAGCGCAGCGTTGGCCACCGATGACCCAGCCAACACGACAAGGAATAGAACCGTCGCGACCGAACGATGGTGAGATTTCATGCGACTTCCCCTAAGTTATCAGTCGGCGGACAGGAAATTGAAAACCCTGTTCTGTTGAGACATCGGCCGGTTGTCGCAGACTCCAGCACGCCCTGAGCAGCCGGGCTACGCACCAGGTGCCTTGCGTCGCGCCATCCCCAGGAGTCCTGCCAGTCCGCTTCCCAACAGTAGCAGTGCCGGTGGCGCAGGCACTGTCGCGAACGACAAGGGAGCACCGTTTTGCGTGACGCTGAAGCTCAAAACCGGCGCGCTGGCTGCCATGAAATCAAATTGCACCGCGGGCAGATTGGGCGGGCCGGGTGGCCGGATAACCCAACTGGCCGGCTCGAGTGCGGTAGCGCCGGTGAGCATGTAGAGGATGGTGAACTGGTTGCTGCCGTCGCTGGCGGTGAAGGAACCGGCAGAGGTCCAGGTGCCGTCCCGGTTCTCCGCAGAAGTGGGTGTCTGCGCGTAATCAGCGAAGCTGATGCCATCTGTACCTGCCGCTGGCGTCATGCCCCAGTAGAAGCTGAACGATGATCCCGCTCCCGGGTTGCTGATCGCCGGCAGCAGCACATCCGCAAGATCGAGGCCGGGCACGACTGGCGGGCCGGGCGGCAAGGTCGGGTTTGCATTGAAGCCTACCTGGAAGACCTGCGGCATGATCGGTGGTCCGGGCGGTATCCCCACCAGATCAAAGCCCGGCAACCCGTTCGGCAACATGGCATTGGGGCTGATGACGGCGGCGTGCACCGGAGCGGTTTGCGCCATGGCCAAGCCGGTGAGCAGGACGATTGAGAGCAGAACGCGCTTCATGTCAGAGCCGCTGCTTTTGATTGTAGACCTGATAGTGCGCTTACCAGCCCGGATTGCAACCGGGTGAAACAACCCGTAATCAGAATATGTAAGATCCGGGCTGCTGGCTTTCTTCGGACTACCGTTCCTGGCCAGGCCCGCAGTCAAAGCGGGCAGAATAAATTGATGCTTGTAGGTGCTTGTACAGAACCTGGCTGTACTTCGAGTCGGAGATACTTTCGCTATCGAGAATTGCGTGCCGGTAAAAAGATTATCGAAAACTCTCGGTGTGACAGCCAGTTAGGTCACTTGATGGCAGGGTTTTTGGTGTTTTCGGGGCAATTGGTGTTCTTAGGGCAGTGCCGTGACGGTAAAAACGCTACCCGTAGAGCGAAGCTCTAGTCGGGGCAACGGCTTCACGGTGCCATTGATGATCGAGCAGGAGCGGCTTTAGCCGCGATCCCGGATCAATTTGGGATGAACATCAGCACCATACTATTCGGCTCTGCGTCAGCGAATCTATTCCGGATGAGAGCAGCGGTTAATGCAGCGGTCGGCTAAAGGTCAGCATCAGTCCCCCATCCCGGGGTATCAACATCAGCGACGATTGCTGTTCGTTACCGTCGCGCCGATGCATGACGAAGCGGGCGGAGAAGTAGCCAAGCGCCGCACCAGCGACGATATCCGACGCCCAGTGCTGATTGTCTTTCACGCGCAGGTAGGCGACGCCACTCGCTGCGCCGTAGCCCAATATGCGCCTGACCCAGCGGAAGTCGTCGCTGCCGGATTCGGCGAACACCGTAGCTACTGCGAAGGTCGTACTGACATGCAGGGAGGGCATTCCGTCCCCTCCGTGAAACCACCGATCCGGATCGTCTGTTTCGTTGGGTCGCTCGCGGCCCAAGCCCAGGCGCAATAGCGCTGTGCTCGCACCCGTAAGAGCGCCGGCCTCAATCATGGAGCCCAGTTCGCGGTGGCCGGGTTTGCTGTCCAGGTAGCCGGCGTATATCCAGGTGCCGCCGATCAACGCAACAGCGGGCAGAAAATCTCGCAGTTCGTTGTCGTCCCGCGTATCGAGTGGCTTATTTTCATCGACAAAGTGATCGCGCACCGTACTGTCGACGCCCCGGGCTGCAGCGATCGCCAGCAGGCTGCCACCCGCGTGCAGCCAGTCGCTGGCGTCCCAGCGTAGCGGCGCAGTGAAGTACAGGCCCGCATCCGTGAGCACTTCCCGGGGTTCGACAGCCTGCGCCGATACCAAGGCCGGCAAGCTGAGGCCGGCCAGCAACAGCCCGGCAGCGCACAACAGCAGGCGACCCCCGGCGCACCCAGATGTCCGCTGCCGGGCAAGGCCTGAGCCGGCAGTGCCGACACTTCTGTGTGAACGCATTTAGCGGACCTTCTGCAAACACAAAAACGGATAATACGTACACTGCGGCAGATAAGCCCAAAATTGGCGCATTCCGTCCGATTCAGCCCATGTCGGAATTCTGGATCCGGGCTGTTGAATGGCATACTGCCCATGCGGTCAGCCCTGCGCTCGCCTTTCTCCACCCTGCCGATGCCTTCATCGCCTTCATGGGTCCGGACGAGCGTATCCGCGACTCGGGCCAGAGTGGCGAGCAGCGCAAGCTCACGAAGAGGGGCGACCTGGAACTGCGTTGACTGTTGTGTCCTTTGCGCTGTTACGTACCGGCACCGACTTCAACCTGGAACTTCGCCTCAGGGGTTGCCTATGCGACATGGAATCTCTTCGCGCTGGGTGTGGAGAAAATCTGCCTGACCGGCAGGTCGGCAGTGTCGCCCAACAGCAAGTTGCGGAAGACTTTGCGAGAGGCGGAGAGCGCTCGCCGCCATTGACTGGACTGGCGGCTGAACTCCAAGGAATCGGCACCCGCGCAGTGCTGTTGGCGCGCTAGCGGAATGCCGGAACCAGGCAATTTAACCTAATGCCGTTAAGGTCTGATTCAGGCGCAGTTAGCCTAGAGTGACCCAATAGTTTTTCATTCAAAGAGCGTTTTGCCATGCGCCAGCTACTCAAATTCCTCGCCCTGTCTGCTGCGCTGCTAACGATTGCCGCCTGTGGTGGTGGGGGTGGCGGCAGTTCCGGTAGTTCTGGCAGCGTTGCACCGCTAGCGCAGGTGGCCACGGTAGGCATCGCGCTGACTGACGCCCCGTCGCCAGAGTATGACCAGGTGCTGGCCACCGTCACCTCGGTTCAATTGCTGGGCAATGGCGCGCCGGTAACGGTGTTTTCCGGCGCTGAGACCATCGATCTGCTAAGGCTGGCGGGTTACTCGGAATTGTTCGCGGTCAGCGACCAGGTACCGGCCGGCACCTATAACAAGATTCGACTCATGCTGAGCAATCTGGAACTGGTGACACTGAACCCGGATGGCACCGTCGATAAATCGATCACGGCGAAACTGGTCGCCAATGGCAAGATCGATCTCAACCCACGTGGGCCCTTCGTTGTTGCAGGCGGCTCCACACTGGTGATTACCCTCGACTTCGACGTGAAGAAATCCCTCAAGATCAAGGAGACTGGCCACGGACAAGTCATCGTCCGGCCGGTAATTTTCGTCGATATAGCCAATGGTCAGCCTGCCCCGGGCCTGACCCGCATTCACGGCCTGGTTACCATCATCAATACCGATGGCAGTCTCCGCCTGTGCCAGACCGCGCTCGTGTCCTCGGCTTTTGACGACAACCGACACGGAGGCTCCGATCGCTGTGTTCGCGTCTCGACAGACGGCAACACCGGCGTGTTCGGCCCGAATGGACTGCCGGAGCAAATTGCCGACCTGACTGTGGGCGAAGAAGCCACGGTTTTTGGACGGCTGCGTCCCCTGGACGATGCAAACGACCATGATGATGATAACGATGGCATCAACGACGAGGACGATGACAACGATGGCCGTGGTGATCATCGAGTCGCCGACCGGAATCACGATGGAGAGGCCAACGAGCGGTTTGGTCTCGATGCCTACATCATCGAGGAAGGTCTACTTGGCACGTTCAAGCGTATTGCGGGTACTGTCACCTTGCCTGTCGATTCCGCTACCGATCGCTTCGAGTTCGATGTGGCACCAAGCCAGGGTCTCATCGTTGACGGCGCTATTGCCGCCCAGCTTTATCCCAAATCCCGCATCTTTTCGGCCGCTGGCGTTGAACTGACCCGCGACAGCCTGGATACCGGTGTCCACGCGATTGCCGACTCCGTACTGGCGATCTCGAATGGCGAGGCCGATGTACTCCGGACCGCACTGGTAACGGTTGACGATGTGACTGTGGGAGAAACCGCTGTCAGTGGCTCGGTACTGAGCGTGAACGGCAACAGTCTGCGCATGAGCACTGCTACTGGCGACCGCTGCGTCCAGGCGGAAACTGCGGACATCTTCCTCATCGACGAAAGCCACGGCAGCCTGGAAAGCACACGCGGTTCACTGGCCGACCTGCAATCGGGACAGCACATCAACGTCTTCGGTACTGAGGGTATCGGCGGCTGCGTGATTGCCGACACCATCCTCGCGCAGGTCGACTAGGCGTGCAGGACACTCAAATATGCTACCCGGGCCAATCCGGGAAACGGGAGATTTGGGTTCTGGTGCATTGACGGTCAGGCCATAGAATTCGCGTCCCGTTCAGAGGAGGGACCGGATGTCGAAAGGTACTGCACGCGATCGTCGTTTCTCACACAACCATCATGCGCTGGGTGCTGCGGTATGTGCCGGACTATGGGTGTCGATGGCAGCCGTGCCACGCACCGTGGCTTGCGCTTGCTTGACGAGGCAGATGGTCGTTGGTGGCAAGTGGAGGTCAGGGCGCGTCGCTATCTCAGCAACGTGGTTGAGCAGGACCATCGCGCCATCAAAGAGCGGTGCGCTTCAGTAATTCGCCAATGCACCAGAACTTTTGTTTGGCACTGACACATTTACGAGGGGGCCGGAATACCGGGCTGGCAGATCCTGCTGATGGGGTGCCTGAAAACGTCTTTCCTCAGTCGGCGGCCAAGGGTGGCAGGGGGTTCGGTACGCGTGGCAGCAGCGGCGCGATCTCCGCGCTGCTGAGTACCCTGCCGGCCGCCACCAGCTTGCCGTCAATCACCAGTGCCGGGGTGGACATCACCCCGTAAGCGGCGATCTGCGCGTAATCGGTAACCTTGTCTATGTCCGCCTGCAGTCCCTGCTGCTCAAGGGCGAGACGGGTGTTTTCGGCGAGGGTCAGGCACTTCTTGCATCCGGAACCGAGGATCTTGATCTGCATATGAAGTGCTCCAGGGGGTCAGATGAACAGGTATGCAAAGACATTAAACAGGTAGCCGATCAGGACGATACCAATCGTCACAATGCCGAAGAACAGGGCCAGCAGCGGCGCCTTGACCACTTTCTTGAGCATGATCAGCGATGGTAGCGACAGCGCCGTTACCGCCATCATGAACGCCAGTGAGGTGCCCAGGCCGACGCCCTGGGTAACCAGGGCTTCGGCAATTGGCAAGGTGCCGAATATATCGGCGTACATCGGTACCCCGATCAGGGTAGCCAGCGGTACCGACCACCAGTTGCTCTGTCCCAGCAATGCCTCGATCCAAACGGCCGGAATCCAGTTATGGATGGCGGCGCCGATGCCCACGCCGAGCAGCACATACAGCCACACACGGCGAAAGATGTCGCTGACCTGTGCCCAGGCAAACGTGGCACGATCACGCCGGGTAAGCGGTGTTTGCTGTAAATCGAGAACCGGGCTGTGCAGGACAAAGCCCTCGATGTAGCGCTCCATTCGTGCCCTGCCGATCAGTGTGCCGCCAAAGACCGCCAACACCAGACCAATCAAGACGTAGGCGATGGCAATCGACCAGTTGAAAATACTGGCCAGCAGGATCACCGAAGCCAGGTCCACCAGGGGTGAGGAGATCAGGAAGGCGAATGTCACCCCCAACGGCAAGCCGGCACTGGTAAAGCCGATAAACAGCGGAATCGACGAACAAGAGCAGAACGGCGTGATGGTGCCCAGCAGTGCGCCCGTAATCCTGGCTTTGACGCCGCTCATGTCACCGAGGATCCGTCGGGTACGCTCCGGCGGGAAATAGCTTTGCACCCAGGAAATGCTGAAGATCAGCGCGCCGAGCAGGATAAAAATCTTGATCACGTCGTAGATGAAAAAATGCAGGCTGCCGCCCAACCGCCTGGCGGTATCCATGCCGAAGCCGTCTTCCAGCAATTTACGCACCAGCAGCGCCAGCCAGTCCATGCGCAGCAGCTGGTCATTCAGCCATTTGAGTATTTCCACGCCTCAATTCCTCTCGACCGGCGTGCATTGCTCATGTCAGTACTTTCTGCAGGTGAGCAAGGATACCAGCCAGAGTGTTACCGGCACTTTGACCAACACACCGGCTTCAATAAACCGTGCCAGGTGCCGCTGCGGCAGTCACTCATCCACCGAAGGTGGCAGCAAAAATCCCGTGTCGCGGTTGATCGGGCGAAAGTTGCTCATAGGCGCTGGCCGAGGTGACACCGGCGGGCGGGGGCAACCCAAGGGTCGGCCAGTGGATCATCGGCGCGACATGAGGCGCAAGTGCTATCTAACGGCAAATCGGATCTTCTTCGTGCCACTGCGAACGGAGCGGAATTTGTCGCCCCTCTAGTCAATTGCTCTACCGCGCGCCTGACGCGGTTGTCACGCCGCTCGCAAGTGCAACTCGCGCGGCCAGACGTTATGCGCCGGTTGCACATAATGCCTGCTCCACGACCTGGCTGAGCTTGGAGCGGGGTTGGATTTTCCTCACCGCCAGCGGCGACATTCGGCTCGGGGCCATCGCGAGGGCGCGCGCGGGCAATCGTCCTTGCCTGTTTCGTCCGTAATAGCTATTCTAGCTGCCATGAAAAGCGTTACCGCCCTGGAAGCCAAAAACCGGTTCGGCGAAGTGCTGGAGGCTGCCCAGCGTCAACCCGTCAGCATTACGCGCAACGGTCGCCCCTCGGTGGTGATGATTTCCGCAGAGAGCTACGCCCGTCGGCAGCACATGTCGCGCAAACGACTGCGCCAGGCCATGCAACGCGCTGGCGAACACGCGGCCGCTCAGGGCATGACCGGGGACGTGCTGGACAAGCTGCTCACGGATGAAAGCTGAAAGGCTGGTCATCGACAGCAACGTCTGGATTGCAGCGCTGATCTCGCCCACCGGAGCAGCGCGTCAGCTCGTGGATGCTGTTCTGGACAACGACATCGACATACTGATGTCGGAGGCGACGTTTACTGAGCTGGTGTCACGTCTGGATCGACCCAAGTTTGATCGGTACCGCGAACCTGAGGCCTGGAACTTGTTCCTGTCCGAACTGGTGGAACTGGCGCTCTGGCTCGAGGATGCCGGAACAGCGACAGGCATCTCCCGTGATCCGGACGATGACAAGTTTCTCGCGCTCACAGCGATCGGGCAAGCCGACGCGATCATCAGCGGCGACCGCGACTTGCTGGAGTTGGTCACTTATGAAGGCATTCCCATCCTCACGCCAGCGCAGTTTATGCAGCGTGTGAGCTACTCGGAGTAGTGATCGCAGGGAAGAATCAGGGACGATCCCGTGACGAAAAAAAGAATGAAAAAACGTTTCTACAAGACAAGAAGTTAACTCACTTGCTGCCGTCGGAAGGATGACGCGCTGCTCGATTCAGGCGGATTTCCGGGCAGACTGTGGCAGGGCAGGTGGATTGAAATCCTGGTCACATCCCGAGGGCTACGAATGGTCTTACGGAGAGATCTGCGGTGCATGACTCATGGTGTCGCCAGTAGCCTGACAAGCAGGCCGTAAGAGGGCTGGCGCTATGGCGACAGCCCTCCCTCCGGAAAGCAACCTTACTGCTTGACCAGGGCCAGCATGTCGCGCTGGGCGACCTTCACCATGCCGACGACTTCTTCGTGATATGCCGCAGGATCAGAGATGCTGGCGGTGTACACGAACTGCGCATCAGCGCCGGAGAGTACGCCGAGAAATTTCCCCATCCCGCCCTTCTTTTCTCCGCCTTCCAGCGCGAAGAAATCCGTACCACCGAGCAGTGGTGCAGTCAGACTCACGACGACATCACCGTCCTTGGCAGGGGGTGAGTTGTTGCCAAAGTTCGCCTTGTAGCCGCCCGGCGCCGATTCGCCCTTGGGGTTTGCAGCCGGCGTACGAAAGGCAATGCGCGTCTGTTCCGGACGCAGACCGACCTGCACGAAGGCGCTGCCCGTGTACGTGTTGTGGTGTGTGCTCGAGAATCGATCGACAGATGCATTCGTGGAGCCCACCATTACCACGTATGTGGCTTTGACCAGATTCGCGTTGAGCTCTTTGGCAAGTGCGACTTCAAGGCCCGGCAGGTCCCAGGTCTTCGCTACAGAAATGCTGGATGGTCCGCCTTCCGTCGAGCTCTTACCGCCCATCCCACTGAACCAGCCCTTGATCAGGTTCTTTGTCGGCGACGCGAACTTGCCGGTCTCCGGTGAGAATGGCAGATAAGGATGCAGGCTGCCGGGGCTGACCAGCATGGTGTCGCCTTCCATGTTGCCGAACTTCGAAAAGTTGGCAATGCCTGCGTTGCTTATGATCGTCGGGAAGCCGGCGCTGCCCAGCACCGCTGACTCCGGCAGCACTTCAAACCCATTGGCGTTGAGGTCCGCCTGCAACTGCATGTAGATATCGTCGGCTATCTCCCCGAGCAGCTTGGGGTCCATGTCTGGCATCACCAGCGTCGACGAGGCGTCGGTCTTGGCGGCAAACATGCTGCT
>Ga0154020_10010801_pt1 | contig 10418 bp, 8 predicted proteins | sample Klosneuvirus_201_FD_109709 | JGI IMG/M metagenome (GOLD analysis project Ga0154020, IMG submission 109709) | Active sludge microbial communities from wastewater, Klosterneuburg, Austria - Klosneuvirus_20160825_MG | ecosystem: Engineered > WWTP > Aerobic digester > Activated sludge | place... | reverse complement strand
GTGACGATTTCAGCACGTCCGTTAAGGTTGCGGCACGGCCGTCGTGGAAAAATGGCGGACGCTGACTGACGCCGCGCAGTGATGGCGGATTGAACATCGTCTCACCCTGTTCGTCGTGAATTCCCACATCGTATCGGCCATCGCTCGTAAATGCCGCTCCCGAATGACAGTCACGGCAACCCGCCGATACGAAATCCTGTTGAGCCAGTTTGAGCAGTTCCTCAGATGGATGCTTGGCCTGAGCGACCGTCATTGACGGCGGCGGCTGAAGCGAATTCAGGTACGCGGCGAGCGGTCGTATCGGGAGGCTGTCGGACTCAGTCTGAGTCTGCATCGAGATAACGAGGGACGTTTTGATCTGTTCCTCCAATGTCTCTTTTCTGCCATTCCACGCCCACGGTCCCGTGTCGTGTATCCCCAGCAGCGACATCACTTTCTTGGGCGCTCCGCGATCTTCATCTCCAAACGTGTCGGCTCGCAGGCCATTGGTGTGGCCGTTGGTGTGGCACGAATGACAGCTGAACCAGCCGTCGAGCGATACTCTGGCGTCGTAGAATGTCTGCTCGCCCTGCTCTGCCAGCGAAAGTTCACGAATCGAACCAAGGGCAATCGTTGCGTCAACCGCCAGCGATTCTCCAGTGAGTCCAATGACTGTGATCGAATCGTCGAACCGATTCGCGATATATGCGTGCCGCTCGTTCTTGTCGAGACAGATGGCTTCCGGTCGGCGACCCGTCTTCAATCGCTCGAACGGCAAATGACTGGACGTGCGAAAGGCCAACTGATTGACGCCCGACAAAAGTAGCAGCGTTGTGTCGTTTTGGGTCACGACCAGTTCTCCTGGATCTCCCGAACCGATCGAGGGTGTTCCGAGAGGATATTGATTCGGTGATGCATAAGACGACCCGTCATAATTTGATTCCTCCGCGACCGCATTTTCGATCTGTTCACCGGAATTCAGCAGTGGCTGCAATAGCATTGAGTGCAGGCCGTTCTGCATCACGACGCCCCAGAAAACTCGCTCGTAGCTGGTAAACGTTGCGGCATCCAGCGTTTGGCATGTCGCGAGCAATTTGGTCCCGGTTTGATCGAGTGATAAGCCGCTGATATTGTGTCCGTAAACTGCATGTTGGTTGGTGATGCGGCCCGTGGAGCAATCCACGACGGCCAGATTCCCACCAAAGGCGTCCGCTACAACGAGTTGGTGGTCGGTCACAAACAACAGCTTGCGCGGAGCGAACGGAACCTCGATCTGCGACCTCACGGACAGCCCGTCACTCGCATCTTTCAGAATCGTAATCTGATGTGACCACAACGACGAGACCGCTACGATAGACTGATTCGCATTGACTGCGACATCCACCGGATACTTTGCGACCTCAATGGCGGCGGTGATGTTCATTTCCCCGGACGCGATGTCTGGAATCAGCTGAAGAAGTCGATGCTGTTGATCATCCAGAACCAGAAGTCCATCCCGCCAGGCCGCGATCGCACTCAGGGACTCGGCAACTTTCCATTCCCCCTTCACGCTGCCAGCATTTACATCAACAGTGCTGACGGACCCGGTGCGGGCGTTGGCGACGAATAATCGGTCCTGCTGCCAAGCCAGCCCGACCGGCATTCGGTACGCGGCCAGCGTGCGGTCAATCTGCCGAGGGAAGTCGCTCGGTTCTGCACCGGACAAGTTCGCCACCGTCACGATCATCGCAGCGATGACACTCAGTGGGGACGAGGGAATGCAACGTTTGAACATGGCGGTGGGAGTCCTGTCGCACGACGGTTGGACAGTGAGAGCTTCAGGCGGCAAACATCAGATGCTACTTCTGCAGCAGCACGTTCACGCCCTTCTTGTTCGACAGCACAATATCCGGCTTTTTGTCACCGTTCATGTCGTGAATCTCAAACTGCGTGCCAACGCCCGTTCCCGAACCCGCCGTGATATGGTGCGGCGTGATTTTGGGGGCCTGGCCTTTTTCCCGCACAACTTCGTACCAGCACATCACGACCGGATCATGGGCACCGGGATCGCCGCCGTTGTGAGCGAAAAATCGTTTGCCCGTGACATAGTCCAGTTGCCCGTCGCCGTTGATGTCGATCGTTTCCACAGCGTGAGTCTGCGAAAACGACTTGTCGATCTCATGCAGAGTCCACGGGCCAGCACCGGTATTCTCCACCCACCAGACTCCAAACGCATGAGCTGACGAAATGAACAGATCCATGTCGCCATCGCTGTCCAGGTCATCGGCATAGATGTTCGAAATGGAGGGTAGCGGGGATTCGCCGTCCGCCGTTTTGACTCGAACAGGATGAAACACCCACGTCTTGCCACTCAGAATGTCGCCGGGATTCTGCCACCAGCCGTGAGCGATCAGGATGTCGCGGTGTCCGTCGCCATTCATGTCTCCGACTCCCAGTCCATGATAATACTTGAACGTGCCGTTTTCGTTCGGGTTGCCTGGTTCGCTGATCGCATGAAATCCAAACGACTCGGTAGACTTGTTCGGAGCCGGAATCACGTTGAAACCCATCTGCGCTTCCGGCTGCGAGCCGACGATGATCTCAGGGATTCCGTCGCCATTCAGATCTTCAAACTCAGGCGATTCATTGCAGGCGCTCGACCAGATCACATGCTGCTTCCACAGTGTTTCATTTCCCGGACCGGGATTCTGATACCAGTGATACGGATCACCAGGAAACCCAATAATGATGGCGTCCGGCAATCCGTCACCGTTGATGTCATGCGAGAAATTAGCAAAGCTGTTGCTGTAGCCGACACCCGCGACGAATTCGCCCGGCATCCGAATTTCATGAATCTTCCAGGCCGTGCCATCGGCGTGATGTTCTGAGCCCGCCTTCGGAGCTTCGTACCACACGTCTCCTGCGATCACGTCCAGCGTACCGTCTTGATTCAGGTCTGCAGCCGTCACACCCTCCGAACGAAACCGTTCATCCAGTTTGATCCGGACCCAGTTGTTGTCATCGTCAGCATTCAGGACGGGCAGGATCAGCGCCGCGAGTGCAAACGCTGTAAGTGTGGTCTTCATGGCGGGTCTTCTCCGGAGCTGTTCAGCTCGTTTGTGAGGTCTGGTGGAATCGACAGTGGGCACTTCATGTCCTGCGGATTTCGTCTGTCGGGGGCACAAAGGCTATCCGACGCGCCCCCAGTCGGTCAATGAACGGACCATTGTAGCCCGACCTCTCTCAGGCCGGGACCACCGTTCGCCAAAAACAAGGCGAAGGGACCCCGATTCGAGACGAATCGGGCTACAATCAACAACACCATGCCAACCCCTGACGAAATCGAATCCAACCTTCGCTTGCATGTCGATCGACTTGCGGGCCTGATCGGTCCGCGCACGCTCAAGCAACCAAAAACAATCGAAGCCACCATCGGCTACATTCGCCGCCAATGGAACGAAATGGGCTACTCGGTCGCCGAGGAAACTTACGACGCGATCGGCGACATCGCGACGAACCTCATCGTCGAACAGCCCGGCACGAAACGCAGCGACGAGATCATTTTGCTCGGCGCGCACTACGACACCGTTTCCACAACACCCGGTGCCGACGACAACGCCTCCGCAGTCGCCGTGTTGCTCGAAGTCAGCCGTTTGCTGAAGGACCACGCCGGATCACGCACCATGTGGTACGTTGCCTTCGCCTGTGAAGAGCCGCCCTACTTCAACTTCGATTCGATGGGCAGCCAGCACAACGCCCGCGAAGCTCGTGAACGCGGTGACAAAATCATCGGCATGCTGTGCCTGGAAATGGTGGGCTACTTTCGCGATGAAGTGGGCTCACAGGCTGTTCCGCCCACGATCCCCAAATTTCTGCACCGCTTCTTTCCGCAGCGCGGAAACTTCCTGGCCGCCGTCGGCAACCTGTCATCGTGGAAACTCGCGTGGTCCTTTCGCCGAGGTTTCAAGCGAGGCACGCGGCTGCCTCTGCTCTCTCTCGTGCTGCCAGAGCGAGTCAACGAGATCCGACTCAGCGACAACAGTTCATACTGGGACCAGGGCTATCCGGCCCTGATGCTCACCGACACCAGCTTCCTCCGCAATCCCCATTACCACATGGCGTCCGATTTGCCCGAGACTCTGGATTACCGACGCATGACTCTGGTCACAGAAGGGGTCGCCGCCGCAATAAAACGATTGTTAAAGTAGGCCGGACTTGGGGTACGCGACAAATCGCAGTTTTGCGAAAAATTTGGATTTTTAGATGAGGTGTTTTTTGTTCCATGAATTCGATGCCGGGGACCGACCAGACTTCCGCCCCTTGCCGGCTTGTCCGGCAGGAACGCAAGATTTAAAATTAGCGACGCCATCATCAATACCACCGCTCCCCTGCCCAGCTTGCCTGGCAGGAAGCCAAGTTCGGCAGCGTTGCTTATCTTTTATCGTGCAAAACTTTCCGTTCCGGTTGGACAAGCCAACCGGGGCGGCCTCGTGTTCGTTCCCGCTGTCTAATTACAAATCTTCCGCTCGTGCCAGGCAAGCTGGCACGGGGCGAGATCAATTGTCGCCTAAAAAACTTTTTGACAGATTGCTATTTGTCGCGCACCCCAAGCCGGACCCAGGAGCGGAGCGACGCAGCTCCGGCATTGTGGCAAACAGGATTCGGCTGCCGTGCCGGATCGGCGCTGCGCTTGATCCGGCGTACCGTGGTCATTCCCCATCGAACGCCTTTTGCAGAACCGCAATATCCAGTTTCGTCATCTGCCACAGTGCCTCGAACATCCGCTGGATCTTTTGCGGATCGGATGACTTCAGCCATTCACCGAGTTGCGACGGAACGACCTGCCAGAACATGCCGAACTTGTCCTGCAACCATCCGCACTGCACTTCGCGACCGCCGGTCGTGAGCTTCTCCCAGAGCGTGTCGATTTCCAGTTGTGAATCGCAGCTGATCGCCAGCGATATCGCTTCGGTGAACTTCCAGTCCTGTCCAACATTGAGGGCGACAAACTTCATCCCCGCCATTTGAAATTCGACAGTCAACACACTGCCGTTCCCGGGGTTGGTGACTGTGCGAATGATCTTCGAATCCGGCAGCACGGACACATAAAAGTCCGCAGCCTCGTCTGCCTGGTTGTTGTACGAAAGGAATGGAGTGATTCTTTGTGCTAGCTGCATGGAATTCCTCATACATCGCGCGGTCAAGATTGAGAGCAAAGTGTCTTGCGATTGTCCCCTCTCCCCCGCAATCGATTTTCCTACTTAAACATATGTTCCACGGGGGGAGAGGGATAGGGTGAGGGGGAAAAAGTCCGCTGAATTCCAGTCCGCGACGTCGCCCCGGATCAGCCGCCGCCCCCCATCACTTTCCACGTCATTTCTCCGCTTCACCAAACATCGCATTAAACCGCCGCTGCATTTCTCCGGGCGACACCTCTTCAATTTGCGAACCCAGCAGCCACTCGTGTCCAAACGGGTCAAGTACCTTCGATGCCCGCTCACCATAAAACTGATCACTCGGCCCCATGACGAGTTTCGCTCCGGCGGCGACCGCCTGCTTCGTCATTGCATCGACATCATCGACGTGCAAATGAACCGACGATCCCGTCCCGCCAAACGCTTCCGGTCCCTGAATACCGTACTCCGGATACTCATCCGACAACATGACAGTGAACGCGCCAAACTTGAGTTCCGCATGCCCAATGCGTCCGCTCGGCTCGACAAGTCGAAATCCCTCGACAGCACCAAACGCCTGCTTGTAAAACTCAATCGCAGCTGCCGCGTTTCGAACGCGGATATAAGAGAAGACTTCGCGAATCTGATTCGTCATGGATCATTCCTTCAAAAGAGGCTCACGCACCACGGCTCAACGACTTGACTGACGATCAATGATACTCGGTTGCAGCCAAAGTAGACATCACTCTCTGAGTGATGAATTCTGCGCACGATCAGCGCTGACCGCTTGAGCAGTCCGATCGGAATGTTCTTTGGCGAGCGGGGGAAGTCAGTCCCCTGATGACACAGTTCCAACCCAAGACGCACATCTCCAACTCGCCAGCCTCACGACTCACCGAGAGAAGTATAACTATTTTCATTCGATCCCGCGCAACGAAACGTTTGACAGCAGGCGTTCGCGCAGCGGGTGGCCGGGGCTGGACGAAGCGCAGCGCAGGAAGCCCCGGAGGGTTCGATGTGCCACATTCCAGAACTCCGGGGTTTCGCTGCGCTCCAACCCCGGCCACCCGCCGTGAAATGCCATGTGATAAGCCCAAGTCCACGCCATCCGACACGAGGACAGAGGAGCCAGAGATTCCACAGATCGCCTAACAAAATGCTGATCTCGCAGCCTGAAAGATTCTCAGGGATGTTGAATAGCGACTGTTTGCAGTGCAGAGTCCGCGATGCCGTGTGTTCGCCTCCGGGTTCATCCCCAATGGCGTGGACTTAAGCGAAAAGCAAGCGAACACACCCCATCCAGCTTGCCTGGATCGGTGGACAAGATGGCGAGCTAGAAATGCCGCAGTCCGACGCAGCATAACCCCATCCGCTTTACGCGGATGGTGAAAAAGATCGTTTGCTTTGGCCATGATTTCCATTGAAACTCAGTTCTTGATCTTGTCCACCGATCCACACGAGGTGGATGGGGTTGAAGGTACGTTTGTTGTGTTGGTCGCTAGCTCTCCATCTGCGCTCACCAATCCGGACGAGCCGGATGGGGTCGCAGCGAACGCTTAAGTCCACGCTGTTGGGGACGAGTCCGGTGGTTGGATAAACGCACACAGGACGACGGCTTCCTGGGTGCCATACGGAACCACCGCGATTCGGTCCGATGGGCCAATACAAGTCAGCATGGGGCAACGCCTGTCAGGATTGTCTCCCGTGTTTTCGGGCCAAAGGCCCATCAGTTCCAATAGCCTGGGCCATCGGCCCAGGTGACCGTGTCTCCCGAGTTCCAAAGCCCCAAACAGCATTGTGGAATTCATTCAGTCAACCTGAGGCTGTCTTCATCCGCATTCACGGATTCTCTTGCCCCAGGCTGATTTGCGGGAGCCTTTCAGGCTGAATCACAGCGCCGGAATCTTCCACGAACAAACGTCCAGGTTCAAGTTCAGCACCTTGTGTCCCGCAACCGTGCTGGTCTACGCACTGCTATTTGCCCACGAGACTAAACCCCTGAACCAAAGGAGACCAGACATGGTATTTGTGCTGCCGAAGAACACGGAAATCGCACTCGAGTTCAAAGAAGGATCACTGCACACTGGCCCTCTCCATACGGATCTTCGTTTTGAGTGGGAAAAGATGGCCACAACGCCCGAAGAGCGAAAAGTCGGACTTGCGAAGTTTCGCCACGAGGAGTGTTTCATCCTGTGCGACAGGAGAGATGTACACGAATACACATCTCGACCGAGGCTGACATGCGGAACTGCGTTTTGGTTGTAAGCCCCTCCCCCCTCAACATTGCAGGTCGCCAATGAGCGACCTGCATTTTTAAACCTTGCCGAATCCGCCCTACTGACGACAGGAATCTGACATGGCTCACGAACAACGAAAATGCTCCTTCTGCGGTTGCCATCCACGTAAAGTCGGTCCCGTCGCTCTGACTGACGGCGAAGATGGTAAAGTCGGGATCTGCAGACCCTGTGCCCGACTTGCCATTGAAAGTCTGGACACTGCTCAAATGAAGTTCCTGCTGCCAACCCGCAAGACACTGGAATCGCTGCCGACGCCCCAGCAGGTGATCGACCACCTCGATCAATACATCGTTGGGCAGCGAACGGCGAAGCGGAAAGTTGCTCTGGCAGTTGCCAATCACCAACGCCGTTGCCTTGACGCCGAAGTGAGCAAACTTGATCTCCCGAATCCCATTGCAGGCGACAGGCTCTCAGGTGTTCCGATCGAGAAAAGTAACGTCCTCATGCTTGGGCCGAGCGGTTGTGGCAAGACCGCAATGGCGCGAGCGCTGGCTCGATTTCTGAAAGTCCCGTTTGCCATCGCCGATGCTACCAGTCTCACCGAAACTGGCTACGTGGGCGAGGATGTCGAAAGTGTTCTGACACGATTGCTGATCGCCGCTGAATATGATGTCGATGCGGCAGAAAAAGGCATCGTCTACATCGACGAAATCGACAAGATCGCATCGTCGGGAGCGACCACAACGCATCGACATGATCCTTCAGGAGTTGGAGTGCAGCAGGCTTTGCTCAAAATGCTCGAAGGCACGGTCGCAAACGTGATGCCCCAGGGACGCCAAAAGCACCCGGAACAGCAGTTTGTTCAGATCGACACGACCAACATTCTCTTCATCTGCGGTGGTGCATTTGTTGGCCTCGATGAGATTGTGGTACGTCGAAACGAGAACAAATCGCCGGGATTGAACCGAACAAGCATGTCGGGCGGAGACTGCGGTGTATTGCCGGAGGACTTGCGTGCGTATGGGCTGATCCCGGAACTGATTGGCAGGCTGCCGGTCGTTGCTCCAGTGGAAACTCTATCCCTTGCCGATCTGATGCGAATTCTGACTGAACCACACGACGCCTTGCTGAGTCAGTTTCAAAAGCTTGCTCTCTACTACGGGATCACGCTTTTGTTTAGCGACGGGGCTGTCAGAACGATCGCCGAGCGAGCCATGCAACTGGGAACCGGTGCCCGTGGTTTGCGTGCAATTTTGGAGGAAGTTGTTGAGCCAGTGTTTCTGTCGATCGGCACGATCAACTGTGGAAAAGCTGTATTGATCAACGAGGCTGTCGTTCGGGGGAAACGCCAGCAAAGTCTCGCAGGGTAAGAATCTCGAAACTCTAGTTTTTAAGATTTCTGGCGACACCGAACTGCTGGTTCTTCACTATTGAGGACGCTAAAGTCCAACCATCCGAAGGTGATGAAATTCCTGATTCGCATTGCAATGGAACACGAGAGCAAATGATGGACGACGCCCCTGACTATCGTGAATTGAGTGACGACGAAATCGAGCAGGTTCTGGAAGCTGCCGGTACGTCGTTACGTGAATTCCTCCGATTGTCGCCTGACGTACAACAAGGCGAGTGGGAAAATGCCTGGAGCTTGTCGCAATACAACCTGGCAAATGACCGGGAAGCCTCTACCTCCGCCAGCGCCGCACTTGAAAATCGAGCCGCTGCAACTCCGCCGGATGTAACGGTGCCGACGTGGGCGGCACCGAAATTAGACATCCCATCAAATCGGCGTAGTGTATGTGGCATGGCAATCTTCCGGGAGCGGCTACAACTGTACTGGCAGTGTCCAACTCAAACCGGCACTCAATCCAATACGGCCAGGGACCCGAGAATCTGGGTCCATTTCACTCAGTAGTCACTTTGAATGGCTCTGTAGCCTCGCACTCTCGATGATACCCAAATGTTTCTTTTCTAAAACTGGTTGATCCCGTTTCCCGAAATGCGGCAAAGGAGTAATGCCTCGGTAGAGATCAATCTCTCGTTGTAGTTGATTTCATCCTGCCAACCGTCAGGATTAAGCCATTCCACGTCAATCCGCCCACAGCCACACTCGCAGGGAATCTCAGCAGCACAAACATCGCGCCAGAAAGATTGAGAGTCCGCACAGTATTCATTGATATGGTTTTGAAGGGCCAACAGATTCATGTCGGTAACATCGATTGTACTGTCGCCCTCACGGAACGTGATCTGATTATTTTTTGTAAGGCGAAATGGGGTTTCTGAAACGGCGACCCAACAATTTAACCATTCGTATTCATATTCGGGATCCAGTTCCCAGGCGTCGTAATACCGCTTTCCCAAAGGGCAAAGATACTTGCCGTGAGGTTCTTCACTTCGGTCGTATTGCCAGCCCAGCTCTCGACTGGTATTCCTTAGATCACAAGTGTTTATCAACACATCATAAAAACACCAGCCGTTTAGGAGGGAACGCACTACCAAGCCGCTACCTGTCAAAACAACAGTCTGGTTCTTCTTGACCAACTTCATAGGTTTATCTTCTCAAAAAACGAGATCCGACTATTTGGTTTAAATACGCCACTTCAGCAGCAGATTCGCGTTCACAACCAGGCGACTCCGAACTTCTGATGTCGCCAGGCCTCCGACTCTATCATCGATACCGCTTCACGACGAAACTCGTTCGTGTATGTCCGATATACTCGTACAGCCTTCGAACTCTGACCATTCTTTCCACTTCTCAGATTCTTCGCTCCTCGTGGTTACTCTACCGCGCTTCTCTAACGCCAACTATTCATGGGGAATTCAATTCTGCTGAACAAATTCAGGTTCTTCTCGGAATTTAGTGGCAAGAAATCACTGATCATGCGTTTAGGTGTCCTCATGGAGAGTTTCGCACGATGCGACGAGTCTATACCACCCCACCCTGGTAAATGAAACCCCGGAAAACACGAGAGTCTAGCCCCGTTCGCCTCGCCGTCACATCGCCCACATGAACATTGGGTGATGTGACGGCGAGGCGAGAAAGGGGCGGTCC
>Ga0154020_10010800_pt1 | contig 10418 bp, 4 predicted proteins | sample Klosneuvirus_201_FD_109709 | JGI IMG/M metagenome (GOLD analysis project Ga0154020, IMG submission 109709) | Active sludge microbial communities from wastewater, Klosterneuburg, Austria - Klosneuvirus_20160825_MG | ecosystem: Engineered > WWTP > Aerobic digester > Activated sludge | place... | reverse complement strand
TGGCGACGACTTTCACGCCGCGTTTCTGGAATCCTTCGGCCATTTCAATCGGCACGAGATTGCAACCGCTCGACGAGACGACGAGCGCGGAATCTGTCGGGGACAAATCGAAGTTGCGGAGAATGCGGTCGGCGAGCCCGGAGACGTTTTCGAGGAACATCGCCTGGCGCTGACCATTCGCGCCGACGACCAGGTTGTGAAAGCTGAGCGAGAGTTCAACGATGGGGTTGAAGCCGGGGAACGACCCGTAGCGCGGCCACATTTCTTCCACGAGAATGCGGCTGTGACCGGAGCCGAACAGATGAACCATGCGTCCGGCAAGAATGGTTTCGGCGAACCAGTCGGCGGCTTGCGCAATGACGGCGGACTGGCCTTCCACCGTGGCGATCAATTCGCGGCAACGGCTCAAGTAATCAGCACTCGGAGTCATCGACACGGACCTTAAATCAAAGCGACGGCGGGTTGGAAGAAGAACGTGGCTGGTGCCGTTCGGACATCGCATCGCCATTTTGAAGAAGCTTGTAACAGCCGTTAAAGATGAGATGCTGTCCAGCGTAATCTCAGAAGTATAACGACCTACATTTGTCTATGAGGAGGAGATGCGTTTCATGTCTCACCACAGCTCTCAACTGTGTGCTTGCCGTATTGATTCTTGCGGCTACCCCGGCGCTGCCTGCGCAAGACGCCGCGCCTCTCTTTACGCTCCAGCCGACCGGGGCCGTGGTGATGGCGGGACAATCCATCCAGTTGGTTGCCGAGGCCTCAGGGAACCCTGCGCCTCAATTATCCTGGCAGTTTAACGGCGGAGAGATTGCCGACCAAAACGGGAGCACGCTGTCTCTGAATCTCTTGGCGACCAACCAATCGGGAGCCTATCGGTTGCAAGCGAGCAACGCGTTGGGAGTGGCCTATAGTGATGCGGTGCTGCTTAGCATTCTGCCAGTCTATCCATCGATACTTGTTCAGCCGACCAATGTCAGCGGATTCGAAGGCGACACTCTTTTGCTGACCGTTCAAGCGATGCCGACTCCCGGCGTCGCGGCTTACGTTCAGTGGCTCAAGGAAGGCTTGCCGCTTGATGATGAATACCCCGTATTGTTTGGCACCCGACAATCCGACCTTCAATTGCTGAGCGTCGGAGTGACGAACACCGGCAATTATAGGGCGATTGTCAGCAACGAGTATGGAGCGGTGACGAGCGTGGTGGCTGCCGTGATCGTCCACCCGGCCCTCGCCAATGCCGGATGGGTGGACCAATCGTTTGATGTCGGTATGGGATTCAACGGGCATGTCCGGGCGCTGGCTCTTCAGCGCGATGGCAAGGTTCTCGTCGGCGGTTCGTTCCATTCCTTCAACGAACAGCCGGTGGCCGGCATAGCACGGCTGAATCCCGATGGAACTCTCGACGACAGTTTCTCCCCGTCGAATGCGGTCAACGGAGAGGTTAACGCCATCGCGGTGCAGCCGGACGGGAGAATTCTGATCGGCGGTCGATTCAGCTCGGTCGGAACGTTCTTACGAAGCCACATGGCGCGCCTGAATGCCGATGGATCTGTTGATCCTTCGTTCAACCTGAATCCGGCGATTACTGTAACGCCCGTCGGCGGCGAAACGGTTTCTGCGATCTCGGTGCAGGAAGATGGACGGATTCTTCATGCGGGGACTTCCTATTGGCTGGGAAGGCGGTTGGCGGACGGCTCGCTGGACGTGACGTTTCAACCGTTTATCCAACAGTTCGCTGGTGGCGTTGTTAATACTCCCATTTCAGCACGATGCCTCGCCGTTGATCTCGACGGCAGGCTTTTATTGGGTGGCGGTTTGGGCGTCAGCCGGTTCCTGGCCAGCGGCGCGCGCGACCTCAGCTTTCCGACTCCACGAATGACGACCAATTCTCCATCCGTATTCCCTGACATTTATGCGGTGGCCGCGCTAATGGACGGTCGCATCCTCATCGGCGGAACCTTTACACAAATCTGGGACGCGCCGCGTCGCGGGCTGGCGTGCCTGAACCCCGACGGCAGCCTGTCGCCAACCTTCGCGGGAGGTCTGAGCAACGGCATCGCGGTGGTGAACACCATCCTCCGCCTGCCGGACGGCAAGGTGATGATCGCGGGATTTTTTCCATCCATCTCCGGCGTGCCGACTCCCGCTGGCCTCGCCCGGCTAAATGCGGATGGCAGCTTGGACACCAGCTTCGACACATCGCGCCGGATGACTTACGAGCCCATGCCCGTCACCGGAATCACGACACCTTTGGCCATCCGCGATTCTGGCGAGCTGCTCATGGGTGGAGAATTCTCGCGCTTCGGCGGCTTTCTCCGGGGCAGTCTGGTTCAACTGCATGGGGATGCTCCGCAGCCGCCAGCCATCACGACCCAGCCCGCCACGCAAACCGTGGAGGAAGGACGTGAAGCGGCGTTGTTCGTCGAAACCAGCTTTCCACCGCCGCCAAGTTATCAATGGCTCCAGGACGGAGTTCTGGTCGAGTCTGCCACCAATCAGACACTTCATGTTGGAGGTGTTCTCTCTCCGCAACCGAATGTCTATTCGGTGGTGATCAGCAATTCCATGGGCATGTCGACGAGCGCTGTTGCCCAGGTCATCGTCACGCCTCAAATCATCGGGCCGGGAACCGCCGACCTCGAATTCTTCAATGGCACCGGCGTGAATGGACCGGTGTATTGCGCTCATGTGCTTGAGGATGGCCGGACCTTGATCGGCGGTACTTTTACCACCGTTCACGGTCGGTCGAGGCCATGCCTCGCGCGATTGGATCGCGAGGGTAATCTGGATGAGTCATTCGATCCTGGTCCCGTTGTGTTGGGGTTGCGGTACCCCGGTGGATACGAATCTGAGCAAGGAATCTTTGCGCTGACGGTCGATGCTTGGGGCAGGGTGTATGTAGCGGGAACATTCACCAACATTGCAGGAGTGAATCGGAGCGGGCTGATTCGATTGCTCTCCAATGGTGGAGTTGATGAAACCTTCCTGCTGACGAATGGGCTGAGCGGTCCGGTGTTCAGTCTGCTATGGCAGCCCGGTGGCAAGTTGCTCGTGGGCGGAGGATTCATGAACTACTGGAATGTCAGCGGTGGGGGACCGAACTTCGTCACGCGTTTGAATCCGGAGGGAAATGTGGATTCTAGTTTCGTTCCACCGTTTCCGATTGGGCTTGGAAACGGTTTTTCGTTTTACTCTATGGCGACAGTGTCAAACAGGGAGAGTTATCTGGCCGGGAAGATTTACAATGCGATTGGGCGCACGGTGTACCGAATTCAGGCGGATGGGCGGCTGGATTCTACTTTCGTCGGTCCGGCTGTTCGGAACCCGGCGCGTGCCATGCTTTGGGACGAAATGTCAACTCGGCTCTATGTTGCCGGGGGCTCCGAACTCTTCAATTTTCCCGAGGGTCAGAGTCAGCGTATTGAAGTATGGATCAACGGCTCTGGTGAGTTTGGTACTCTTGCCCGCGCACATGGGACGGTTCGATCAATGGCTTTGGATGCGCGCGGCGGGCTTCTGGTTGGCACTACATCCACAAACATTAACGGCGTCACACGGACTTATCTCGGCCGGCTAAACCCGGACGGCGTGCTCGACACCAACTTCAACGTCACGTTGGATGGCCCGGTCTATTCCATCGTACCCCGTTGGGCCGATGACTCTGCGCTGATTACGGGAGCGTTTACTTCTGTAAACGGAGTCCAGCGCGGCGGCGTCGCCCGAATCTGGGGTGGCCCGGTATCCCCACCGGCGCTGACCAACCTACCCACCACCTCGACCGTGGCGTCGGGCGAAACGGTTTCGTTCAGCGTGGGGCCGGTCCGCCCGCGCGGTGACACGGTGCAGTGGTTTCATAATGGAGTTCCCGTTGCGGGAGCGACCGGACTGACTTTCCAGATCTTCAATCCGTTGACCACCCACTCGGGCGGGTACTCCGCCGTGGTCAGCAATCTTTCGGGCGTCACCACGAGTGCTGTCACTACTTTGACTGTGGAACCGCCGGACCTGGCTCTTGCCTCGCTGGACCGGGAGTTTTCCGCAGGTGGTGAATTGGGGCCGGACGGGCCGGTTTACACGATGGCGTTGCAGCCCAACGGCCGGATCTTGATCGGTGGTTCGTTCTCAAATATCGCGGGTCTTCCAAGGATCGGAATCGCCCGGCTGGATGGGAGGGGCACGCTGGATTCGACATTTGAAGCGGCATGGTTGCGAAACTCGGATCCCGTCTATTATCCGGTGATGATTAGGAAGATTGTTCCGTTACCCGACGGATCGATTCTTGTCGCCGGTCGTTTTAGCATTCGCACGAACAACAACCAGCTGGGAGGATTTCATGGAGTTGCGAAGCTGCGTGCAAACGGTGAGCTCGATCCAAGTTATTACGTCTCGACCACAACAGATGTTCTGGCGCTGCATCTCGCGCCGTCCAACCAAGTGGTGTTTGGAGGCAACTCATCCATAGTTTGGTCGCCCTTGAGCAATCCGGTTCAGAGTCGCACCTCCACTTCTTTTGGAGGCGGACCGGTGCTGGATCTGAGAAGCATGGAGGATGGTCGCGTGGTTGCAGTTGGCGGATTCGAAGTGGTTCGCGCCGGCGTCGCTCGTCGGCGTATCGCCAGGTTCCTCCCGTCTGGCGAAATCGACGCGCACTTTCAACCTGTCGGCGGTGCCGACTGGGATGTGCGAACGGTCGCCATTCAACCCGACGGGAAGATTCTAGTCGGCGGCATTTTTTCGTCGATCGATGGTGTGCCACGACGACGAATCGCTCGATTGAATGAGGATGGTTCGTTGGATCTGACATTTGATCCCTGGCTTGGACCAGATGCGGGTGTGAACGCCTTGATCGTCGAAGCGGATGGATCGATTCTCATTGCCGGCGAATTCACCAATGTCCGTGCTGTTCCGCGAGCGCGGATCGCCCGGCTAAAGCCGGACGGATCGCTGGATGAATCCTTCGACCCGATGTCCGGTCTCGATGGAACCATTCACTCGCTCATGCAGCGGGTGGGCGGCGGATTGTATGTCGGCGGGTCCTTCGCCACCTGCGACGGTATTCTCCGCCGGTCGGTGGCCAGACTTCAGATGGGGACCAGTCTCTTCTCGGTCCTGCTAGGAAACAACGGTTTTGCGACGACAATCAATACCGTGACCGGCCGGAACTACCAGTTGGAAGCCACCGAAGATTTGGCCGGGGAAGTCTGGACGGTGATCGATTCTGTCGCTGGCAACGGACAAGATCAGACACTCACGTCCCCGACGGTGGATTCTCCGCTTCCGGAGTCGGTGTTTGGATAGACCAAAGGTCGGCGTTCCCGCCTGCGCGCCCGTAGGACTGATCCTCTTCGAGTGCGCCGAAGGTGATGCTGTCGAGGATGGCGTTCTGGTTGGCGTCGGTGTCGGTGAGGAAGATGGATTCTCCTGAAGCGGACAGCTTGAAGCTGGCGTGCAGGCCGGGCGTGGCGAGTCCATCCTCGTCGCACCAGATGAGGAGGTAGTCGTCCGCGGGAATCTTTGTGCCGGCGGGGAACGCCCACTTGCGCGGATTGTTCGGCTCGTCGCTGAGGTAACGTCCCGTAAGATCGACCTCCTGATCCGTCACGTTCCGCAATTCGATCCAGTCATCGAACTCACCCTGCGGATCCGCGAGCGTGCTGGTGTTCGATGCGAGGATCTCGTTGATGACGACGGGCGAGTTGCTCGCGGTGGTAACGGCGACGCGGTAACTGTAGGTGTCCTGCTCGGCGCGCGCGGGCGAAAATCGTGCGGCCTTCGCGGCGTTCGCGGAACGGGCTTCGACGTAGTAGCGCACTTTGGTGCCGGCAGGGTAGTTGGTGGTGGCGCCGCCGAAGATGCCGTCGCCCGCTGCGCCATCGCCGTGGGCTCCGTCGTCGAACATCTGCGACACGGCGAAACGGCCATAGGATTTTCCGCGATGATACAGCCAGACCGAGTCGATGCCGTTGGTGCCGTCGGCCAGCACTTGCGTGGTCACGAACGGAGTTTCAGTGGCCGTGGGTGCCACGGCGGGATCCGAGACGCTCGCGATGATCGGCTGGCGTGGCCGGAGATCGGCGTGGTTGGTGAGGAAGTTGTAGCGGTTGGTGACGAACATTCTGAGCGAATGGAGATCGTTGGTGTAGGCGGCCATCGTGAAGTTCTTGTTCGGATCCGCACTGATGGTATTTGCGCTGAGGGCGTGCAGTTGGTTGATCAACGGAGTGAGGGCCGCGGGATGATACGACTCCTCCAGCACGGTGCGCATGTGGGCGAGGTAGCGCTGGCGGAGTTCGTCGATGCGCAGCAGGCGGTGGAGCAGGGGACGATTGCCGAGATTAGCGCTTCCGCCGGTGGCGCTGTAGCCGACGAGGGGTGAGAGGGAGACGTCGCCTAGGACGAAGGCTTCGTTGCCGTCGTGCTCGACTGGATGAATCCGGCCGCTCTCGGGCTCGAAGTAGAAGCTGTAGTCCGCGCCCTTGTTCCAATAGCTGTCGTCGTCGGCGAAGATGATTTCGATGCCGAGGAACCACAGCCAGCTGTCCACGCCGAGCACGTCCTCGACTTTGTCGCGAAGCTGGTTGGTGGGCGTGGTGTTGAGAACCTGGATGGCGTTAATCAGCCGGCTCCACGCGACGTTCGTCGCGGAGTTGGTGGTGCGCAGATCGTAGTAGTTGCGGTAGGTGGCGATGTTGGTGGTGCTGAGGTAGGCGAGCGCGGAGTTCGATCCGGAGAAGCCCCCGCCTCCTCCGCCTCCGCCCGCGGCGTTGGGTGTGCGCCAGCGATCGCCGTTGTTGCTCGGAAACCATTCACTGATCAGCTGACCGTTCTCCTGCTGGACGAGTGTGTATACGCCCCAGAGTGAGCCGTTGATGTTGACCCGAGACATCGAGGCCTTCGGGCACGGCGTGTATCGGCTCATCACGGTGAAGTAGAGGCATTCGCGCTGAATCGTTTCGTCGCCGGCCGCGTTGTTCAGGTTGATGGTGCTGTAGGTCATCAAGTCCGCCGAGGGATTCACCCAGTCGAGCTCGAGGTTGATCGACTTTTTGCTGCCGCCGATGTTGAACGACGTGTTCCCTTTGTAGCGTGCGCCGACGGCGATGTTGGTAGCGCCGTTGTCGAGGGTAAGCAGCGAGCAGTAGACGTTCGATCCGGTGGTGCGGCCCGCGGTGAGCAGCGTGCCCCAGTTCAACTGGGTGAAGGTGAGGCTGACGGTACGGAAGATCGAGGGGTCGTAAAGCCCGCCGGTTTTCAGCGCGCGATAGAACTGCGGCGTGCTTGCGGCGTGCGGAACGGTGCGCGTGGGGGAATTCGTGCGTCCAGCAATGACGGGCGTGAGACCAGTGACGCTTGTCCAGTCTGTGAGATTGGTGGAGGTCTGAACGAACCAGTCGTTGTCCGGATCGCCTTCGATTCGGACGACGGCGTTCGAACCTTCGTGGCTGACCACGATGTCGGCTGCTCCGGCGGGTGTTTGGGGGATGAACCACAGGGCGGCAAGGGCAAGGGATGTGCGGAGGCACTTCTTCATACGTCTAGGAATCCGCAGGCAGGCGGACGCTGGCGGCGCCGGAGTAACCGGATTCGCTTATGGTTTTGTTTGTTCCGTGCGGACGGCGACTGTGAAATTCATCCCACTAAATTCCACCCGCAAAATTCAAAGGACGCCCTGGGGCTTGGAGAAGACCACATTTGTCGCTCCGGCTCCGAGCGTGGCGCTGATTTGTTCGCGCAATTGCGGCGTGGTCGTGGTCTGCGCACTGCCGTCTGACAGGCCGATGTTGCCGCGGATCTTGTGAACGTTGTTTTCCCAGGTCGCATCGATGGAACTGCCCACGGCGTTGTTCCAGTACGGGTCAAGTCCGCCGCCGCCGCCCAGAATATTGCTGTCACCCATCAGGATCGACTGGGGTTTGGTCTCTTCCGCGCTGATTCCGGCGAAGTAGCTCACGTTCTCGAGTCCCGCCATCATCAGCCAGCTGTCGGCGACGATGCGGGCTTTGTCCGCCGGGCAAACGAGAATTTTCGGCGTGGACAGTTCGTTGGAGAGAACGCGGAAGTGGTCAACCCATTCGACGAAGACGAAGTCGGGATCCGTGTAGTCCATCAAGGTGCCGCCAATCGCGGAGGAAACCTGCCACGGATATTTCCCGTCGTGATCGCCGGCCCACATGGCGGGACCTTTCACGCCCTGGTTCAGATTGTTCAGGCATTGCGCGGTGATTGCTTTTGATTTCGCGTTCGAGAGCGCCGGCAACAACATCGCGGCGAGAATGGCGATGATGGCGATGACCACCAGCAGTTCGATGAGCGTGAAGGCTGAGTTGGATGTCGTCTTTTTCATGGGCGCTCCGTCGTGGATGTTCGTTTAGTTCCTTAACCGAAAGTAGGTGCTCGTGCTGTTGGTGACCGTCACCGGGCTGGGCGGCGTTCCCGGGAAGTCCGCCCAGTTCGCGGGTGCGCCGAGATCCGTGGATTGTTGCAGCGTGAACCCCGTTCCGTTCCAGAACAGCGTGGTGAAGTCGGACTCCGTCCAGATGTTCAGTTGTGGCGCGCTTTGCACGGCGCTGACTTGAATGAGCGCTGAGCCGAAGACGAGGTCGGAGCCGGTCGCATTGTGAACTTCCACGGCGATGACGTTGTCGCCCTCGACCAGACTGGCGAGCTGCGCGCCGCTGATCGTGAAAACGTCCGGACAGATTGTCGCCGCGTCGCCGGCTTGCGCCGTGCCGGTGCAGGGAGTGCCGATGGCGGCGGAATTGTTGGCGATCACAATCGGCGCAGCCTGCATGCGCAGGCGGTAGACCTCCGCCCCGTTCAGGTAGAACACGGCACCGTCATCGACGTAGTTTGAGAACTGCAGTGAAACGCCGTCCTTGCTGCCAGAGAAATTAAAATGTGTTCTGAAATAGTAAGTGCGTGGTGGCGTGCCGCTGGTGGGTGGCATCTGGGTGGTGCGCGGGGAAACCTGGGCGCTGTTCTCCAGCACGTAGAGCAAGCCTGCGCCTTGGCCGGTCCAGGCAGAATCATTGTAGCTCGCCGCCTTCCAGTTGACGCCATCGAGATTGTTGGTCGCGTATTTCCAGACTTGGTTGAGGCCGAAGAGCGTGGTCCGGCTCTCGGCGGTGGACGTGGTGAAACGACATTCCTGCGCGAGCGTTCCGGCGCTGCCTTCGGAGACTGCCTTGAAGAAGTAGTTCGATCCCTGACTCAGCCCGGTGATGGTGGCGACGTGCTTGCGTTTCGGTCGGCTGTCGAGCGGCGTGGCGCTCCCGTAGGCGGAGGTCGTTCCGTATTCCACCTGCGTGGTGGCTTCGGCATCCGTCTCCCAAGTGATCGTCGTGGAGGTGCCGGCGGCGTTCACTTGAAGATTCTTCAATTCGCTCGGTAGCGGCGCGGCGTAAACGCCGAAGTTGTGGCCGACGTTGCGTTCCCGGCCGTACGCGGCGACGAAGCTCGGCCGGTTCAATCGCACCGCTTTGCCCTGGCAATCCGCCATCGCTATCGTGGTGGATCCACCGCCATCGACGTTGATGCCATCGTAGGCTCCGAAGCGCCTTAACCATTCGCCCGTGGTGTACCAGTCCGCGCCGTCGCTCCAGCCCGCCTGGCGTCCGTCCAGCGTCATGAGGAACAAATAGCGTTTGTCCTCCGAGATGCCGACTGCGGTTCGAGGATCGCGATCGTTTGGGATTGGGTTTTGGGCGATTACTCCATTGGTCAGCAGCGGGAGGTTCCCCGAAATGGCGGTGTAAACTCCGGTGGTGTCGAGTGCGGCAGAGGCGTTGAGCGCAAGGCTCGGTACGTTGTTCTCAGCAAAGAGGAGCGCCGTGGCGTAGGTCGTGTCGTCTGCGGCGGAGACCTGAATTCCTTTCGTGAACGCCAGACCGCGGACGCTCACCGGCGTGCCTACTGGTTGATCGGTGGGCCCGAAACTGTCGCTGTAGAATCCGCCGTTGATGGCGACCTGCACGCCGCTCTCTTCGAGGAATCCGCTGGTGTTCTGCGCCAGCGTCTCGAACACGCCGCAGTTGGTGCACTTCGGCGTGCCCATCAGGACGATGTCCGGATCAGTCAGATCTACGCGGTAGCAAAAGAGACGGAGATTGGGTTCGGTGCCGACCGTGGCGACCTGCTGTCCCGTGGCGAGCTCGATGCCTTTGAATACCGGAGTCCATTCGCCGACGGTCACCGTGGCGGCGTGGGAGGCGAGGGAAATCAACGTGAGGCCAAGCGCGAGGATACTTCTCTTCATAAACGTACAACTCTAATCCGTCAGTCACCGCTGTATTGATACTCGTAACCCGGCGCCGGGTCACGCGTATAGGCGGCGTTGATGCCATCGTAAAAAATCCTGGTGTAGGCGGCGTGCCCATCGACAAAGCCGACCACGCTTTGCGCGTCGTTGTAGAAGG
>Ga0154020_10010798_pt1 | contig 10420 bp, 13 predicted proteins | sample Klosneuvirus_201_FD_109709 | JGI IMG/M metagenome (GOLD analysis project Ga0154020, IMG submission 109709) | Active sludge microbial communities from wastewater, Klosterneuburg, Austria - Klosneuvirus_20160825_MG | ecosystem: Engineered > WWTP > Aerobic digester > Activated sludge | place... | reverse complement strand
GGGGCGCGGGCGCCTGCCCAGAGAACATGGCGAGGAGAGGCGGCATGCCGCCCTGGCCGCCGCCGCCATAGGCGATCTGCGCCGTGGCGACGCGGACGGCCCCCCGGAAGAAGCGCTGGAGCAGGGCGAAATCTTCCCAGCGCTCCTTTCCGATATATATCTTAGTCTTGACGACGCGCAGCGGGGCGCGCTTCATCTTGTAGTTCGCCCGCGCCGCCTGCCCGACAAGGTCCTCGATCATCACGAAGTCGACGGACTCGTCGCCGACGTCGCGCGCGATGTACTCGAACTCGTCCTTCAGCGCGTGCTTCCGCGGCGGGAAGATGCCGATCTCCTGCTGGACAAAGATGGCCTCGGGCTGCACGTTGAACTCGTGGAAAGGGTAGTGGTCGTAGAGGCCCTCCCGTGTGTAGATGTTGTCGCCCGCGACAAAGATCTTGTAGTCGATGCGGGCGTCGATGAGGGCCATGATCTCCGGGTCGAGGCCGCCCGCCTCGACGGAGCCCTTCACGGTGTTCTCGTCGACGATCCCGCGCACCTGCTCGATCGTCATATAGCCCCCTTTTTCGACCCCTTCGTCGAGGGCGCGGCGCGCCTCCGCGTTCAGGAGGCTGCGGGCGTACTCCGCGTTCTCGCGCTCGCGGTCGTACGGGTCGGGGTCGGGCGGGGCCGGCGGCCTTTCCCCCGGGGCGATCCCGAGCCCGAGAGGGTCGCCGGCGCGCTGGGGGACGAGGTAGGGGGCGAGGGCCTGGCTCGTCACGCCGCCGCCGGGGCGCACCGCGGAGAGCGCTCCGCTGCGCTGCGGCGCTGGGGCCGCGGTCACTGCGGTCACTGCGGTCACTGCGGTCACTGTGGTCACTGCGGTCACTGCGGACGCGGGGCCGTCCGGCGCTCTGCCGTCGGGGAGGGCCGCGACGTTGTCTGCCTTGTGCTCTGCCATCCGGGTTGGCGTATACCGCGAGGGCGGGGGCTCCAAATCAAAAAGGGGGGGTGCCCCTAGAAGGGGGGCGCTGGCGAGTCCCCGAATGTGCCCGGCGGAGGGGGCGGGGGCGCCAGCCGCTTCCCGCCGTCGGTTCGCATCGACAGCAGAACGACGAGCATGATGAAGAGCAGGAAGGCCAGAACGGCGAGCGTCGGGTTCGTGCTAATTATGTTCTGGATGTTCGTGATTACGCCGCACTCCTGCGTGACGCCGGAGACGATGTTCTGGCTCCCGTAGACGTCGATGATGTTGTTGCAGATCGTCACGTTCTTGCAGTCCTGGTACGCCTGGCCGTTTGGGGCCTGCATCGCCGTCTGCCGGTAGGCGAACGCCGAGTTCGCGCAGGCGGCCGCCGCGATCATGGGGCAGCCGATAGCGTTGTTGACGCAGGCGCAGTAGGACATCGTGTTGTAGGGGGCCTCCGAGCAGTAGCCGCCGTGGCTGCTGTCGCCCACGATCCCGTCGCAGGCGGCGCTCGGGGCGTTGTTGGGCGGCAGGCAAGCGGCGAAATCCTTCGGGAGGGAGCTCAGGGGGGCGTCGGGCCCGAACTGCACGTATCTCTGCCCGCTCATCGCGCGGGTGTGCTATATCCGGTGCCCACTTTTTGGGCGGAGCTCTTATAAGAGGGACGCCCGATGTCCGCCGCTTTAATTGCCGTCATCGTCTTCTTCATCATCCTCGTCCTCGTCGGCGCGGTGGTCGCCGTGCGCAGCGCCGGCCGGAAACGGCAGCAACAGCGGCAGCAGGCCGCGGCCAGCGCCCGGGCCTCGATGCTTGGCACAGATGTCCTCACCCAATACAGCCGCGCGGTCGGCAACGAGACACTCGAGCAGCGGGTTGAGAACTCTTGAGAACTCTTAGCCGCGGCGCGGGCGGCGCCACTTTTGAACTCGGCGCCCGCCTATGATACCCCGGCGCAGTTCTCTATGGAGTCCTCTTCGGCGGTTACCGGCCACGTGTCGGAACCGCGCTGCAACATAGAGTTCTTACCCGATGGCTCCATCTCGCAGTCTTCCCTCCTCGGCTACCTGCCGCCCCCTCACTACTTCCTTCTCAGCCCCGATCCCGCCGCAAGAGACCTCTATGCCGACGTCAGGGATGCCGGCGGTGCAAGGGGCGACTCGGGCACCGATCTGCGCTTCGCGGAGGATGCTGTAATCCCGCCGACTGCCAGCATCGGCGGCCTCCCGGTTATCATCGGCCTCAAGGTCCGGGCCCGCAACTTCTCGACGCGCGATTTCAGCTACTGCCCGTACGAGATCCGCCCCCGTAGTAGCATCGCGAAGACGCCCCTCGGCCTCGCGAACTCCATCGGCACGATCGACGCCGGCTACACCGGCGAGCTCAAGGTCGCGATCCGCAACCACTCGGCCGAGCCCTTCGCAGTCAAACGTGGCGACTCTCTCTTCCAGCTCGTCCGTCCCGACCTCTCGCCGGCGGCGGTCCTCGTCGTGGATCCCGGCTGCCCGGCCTTCCAAGACGGGTCGACTCTCCGCGGCGCGGGCGGCTTTGGCAGCACCGGCGCGGCAGGCGCAGGCCCGGCGGGCGTCGGTACTGACGCGGCGGGCGCCGGCGCCGCGGGCGAAAAGTAGGCACAGTCTCTGATGTCGGCCGCGTGCGTTTGCACCGGGCGCGTTTTGCGCTTATGTCTTTGTCCAGAGAACGTCCTCGACGTAACCCTCGTAGTAGGTAGGGTAGTACATGTCAACGTGGCCGGCGTAGTTACCGTAGGGGTTCGTATCGGCGAGATTCCCGAATGTCCCGGCGGTGGGCCAATGGCCGTCGTCGGCGGCGAAACCCTCAGCGCCGGCGTTCGGCGACCGGGGCGGAACGGAGGGCGGCGTCTGGTTGGGGTAGTGGGCGCCCTTGGCGCCGATGCCGCAGTGGTAGTGCTGCCCATTGTATGGGTTGTCGTCGTAGTGCTGGTAGCGCCAGCCGTGGAACTTACCGCTGCTGCTGCTGCCGTCGCAGATGCAGTTCTTCATCATCCACCGGCGGTGCCTGTAGGCCATGGTAACCATGATGACGACCACGAGGAGGACGAGGACGCCTAGCGCCAGGTTCTTTTCTTGCGTCATCGCGTTGCGGTCGCCGGCCTGGGTGCGTATACATGCGCCGAAAACAAAGGGCGCGGCGCGCTCCGCCCCGCGGCGCTCAGGCGTCGCTGATGCGGAGAGCCACCGCGCGCTGAGAGAGGACAAGCCAGGCGCTCAGGTGTCGCTAGTGCGGCGGGCCGTCGCGCGCAGGGAGAGGACAACCCAGGCGCACGGGTCGTAGAACAGTTCGGGCTGGGGGCATTTGTCGATGATAGCGGCCTGGGCTGGGGTCCAATCGTCGATGGCGACGGCGCTGCCGAGATCGACCCCGCCGACCACGTCGTTGATCCAGCCGGCGTGGGCCGTAATGGCGTGGAGGCCACAGGTCCCGTCGGCGTACTCGCAAACGCCGTACGCCCGGCGGGCAACATGCCCGCCGGGGTCCGTGTAGAACTTCCACGGCGGGTAGGCCTCGTATGCGGCCCTGACCGCCGCGGGGCGAGATGCCCACCAGCTGGTGCTCCGCACCCGCTCGAACATCTTGCGCGCGGCGGAGCGCCGCAGGGCGAGCCGCTCGGGCGGCAGGCGAGCCACGACGGTTTCGATATCGTGCGCGCTCAGCTCGGCTAACTCCTCGGGCGTATTGTCGTTCATCGGGCGGCGCCTGATTGCAAGACCCGCTGGAGCCTTTCAATTATCGTGGCGGGCTGGGCTTTTCAAGGAATGGGCCCACCGCAATACCAGGGCATGGATGCGGCGTCACTATTCGCCCTCTGTGCCCTCGCCTCCGCGCTTCTCCGCTCCAATGCAGCCTGGCCCGCGATCACCGCGGTCGCCTGGGTGGTCGGGGTATCGCTCGCGATCGCCGCATCCGGGGCCTTCTCCCTCGGCTGGGTCATCCGGTCGTACACGGCGGCCATGGGGGAAATCCCCCGCATGTGCGCCTGCACCTGGGGATGGAATCCGCTCGACAGCCGCTGGCGCCGGCTCATCGGCGCCACCGAACAGCTCATCGCCACCCCCAGCTATCACGCCCTCTCCGCGGCGTCCGCGGCCATCGGCAATCTCGTCGCCTGGTTCCTTGGCCGGGAAAATGCCCGCGCCCCCTTCGACGAAGCCTGGCTCGCCGCTTCGGTCGCCAACTACATGGATTGCGGTTGTGTGTGCGGACGCGCAGCCCTCGTCCGCGCAGTCGCGGCCGGGGGCGCCGCCCGCATCGAATACGTCTGCCACTCACTCGTCGCTCGGTACCCGCGCCTCTACATCCGGGCCGAGTTCCTCGCATTCAGCCGGCCCGCTGCCGGCGAAGAGATGGCCGAGCCCGCCGAGCCCGGCCACCAAGCCGCCGAGCCCGGCCACCAAGCCGCCGAGCCCAGCAGCCGAACAGATAAAGGAGTGGCCCCCGCTACCGTGGGTGGCGGCCGAGGGGGTGCAGCTGAAGGCCCTCCTCCCATGCCGCCTCCGGTCGGAGGACTGTAACACCCCGCCGCGCCTGGAGGTCCCCCCCTCCAAACATCACGCGGAGGAGTTTGATGTGGCTCTTATCAGCGTTCTGAACATATGCGGCTGGGCTTCGCTGAAAGGGCTCCCGCTCGTCGAGGTGGACAGCCGCCTCGCCACAGCAAGCACCGCCTACCTCCGGACCCTTGGCGCCCTCCTCGCGCAGAGAGCTCCCCGCCGCAAAGCCGGCTACACTAGGTTCCACCTCTTCGCGATGTGCGTCGCCGACCACCTCGAGGCCCGCGGGGTCGCGATCCTATGAGGCGCGGGCCAGCGCTTTTCGGCTGCGGCGTAGCTGCGGCGTAGCTGCGGCGTAGCTGCGGCCGCGGCCGCAAAACGGCCCGCGCGGCGCTCAGACATTGCCCTGGAACAGTTGCTGGAGCATCGGAGGCGCCGCCTCCGAACCGGGGACGTTCATCGGCCCGGTCGCCGGCACCTCGGCGGGCTTGGGCGCGGCGTACGCCGTCGGCGCGGGCGTCACGGCGACGGGCGCGAATACAAGGATCCGTGCCGGGCTGTCGTCATAGTAAAGGTCGATCCGCCCGTTCCGCACGAACGGGTAGCCTACCGCCAGCGCGATGAGGGCCCAGAATAACGCCTGGTACCAATAGCCGGTCACCAGGCCCGAGAGGGCGAGTATGAGGAAGATGATCGTGAAGATCAGGCGCGCTGTGTGGAGCCCCATCGAGATAGGCGTAGTATCAACGCGGGCGTATTTTGCGTTGAAGGTATTCAGCGAGCCATGAGCACTCAAGCTAAGATACTCCTCGCCGTCGTGGTGGTACTCGTCATACTCGCCGCCGGGTACTACTTCTTCTTCCGCAAGCAGACCAAGAAGACCGGCGGCAACAACGGCACAATGGCGTGCCAAGACTACTGCGCCGCCGACTGGAACGGCGAGCTCCCCTCTGGCTGGAACGGGGCGAAGGCCATATCGGCCTCTATCGCCTCGAGCGGAAAGCCTGTCCCGTATCCGGCAGCGGCTCGACCCCCGGCGTCCCCATCACCTGCGTCTGCGAGAAGACAGGCAAGGGCTGGGTCAACCGGTGGAGCCCGCCCAGCTAAGCGCGCGAGGACGAGCCAGCGGGCCCGCACCCTTCTCGGCCCCCGCTCCTTTTGGGCCGCGCGGCGACTGAACACGCGCGGCAACTGAATACGCGCCCCGCCTCAGATACAGCGCGGATGCTCCCCGGGACAAAGACCGCGGTACGCGTCTACGCTTCGCGAGAGACGCTCCCCGAAGGGGCTGCCCGCGCGGACGTGACGTCGAAGGCGGTCGCTGCGTGCCCGCTGGCCCTCGGCCCTGCAATCGACGGCGTTTACCCCTTCGCCGGGCTCGGCCCGCTTAACACGGGGCCCGTAACTGTGTATCTGGGAACGCGGGCGCTGATGGCCAATATCTTCGAAAATGCGTACCAGTACTCGAAGCTGTACGAGGTGCACGCCGACGCTACAGGGGCGCCGACGGCCGCCCACGCCCAGTGGATGTGGGAGGGAATCAGCGCCGACGACGCGCGCCGCTACCCGATGGGGCAGGGGGCCGAGCCCCTCTGCTATATCTGGCGCAACCGCCGGCTCGGCCGCGTCGAGGCGCGCCTCCTCATCTACATCCCAATGTACGTCGAGGCCATCTGCCGCGACCCCGACGCCCGCCGGGCCTACAAGGCCCTCCGCGAGCTGCATCGCCGCCTCAGCGCCGACGGCACTGAGCTCGCCCTGTACGACGACGATGGGTACGACCATGTGAGGGCGGGCCGGACGCTCGCCGAGGTCGCGGCAAGCCCCGACGGGAAGATGGGCCACGCCTTCGTCCTCGCCGCCCTCCTCGAGGACCGCCTCCTCGAGGTCGCCCGCGGCGCCGCCGAGCTCGCGGGCCTGGAGCCCTCCTCGGCCCGCGACCTGCCGCCCGACCTCAGCCCCTTCCGCGAGGCCGAGCGGCTGCCCGGACTCGTCGGCGGCGCCGTCGTCTACTACCGCCAAGAGTTCCTGAACCGCATGGCCGACCGCTACTTCGAGCTCTTCCGGCCCGGCGGCGCGGCTGCCATTCCCTGGGAGCGGCGGACCCTCATGATGTACGGGAAGGAGGTCCGCGAGGGTCACGACACCGCCTTCTTCGGCGACCCTGGCACCTCCTACCGCTACACGGGCAAGGACCACGCGCCCCTCCCCTGGGCGGCCGACCCGTCCGGCGCGCTCGCCGAGCTCCTCGAGCTCGTGCGCCTCGTCACGGGAAAGCCCTTCAACTTCTGCCTCTGCAACCTCTACGCGCCAGAGGACAGCATCGGGAAGCACAGCGACGACGAGCGTGACCTCGTCGAGGGCGTCGGGATCTTCTCGATCAGCCTCGGCCGCGTCCGGCACTTCCAGATGGAGCCGAAGGGCGGCGCCGGCGCCCGCGGCCGGCGAATCTTGCAGCGCCTCGCCCACGGCTCCGCCGTCTGGATGGCGGGCCTCACCCAGGCGGCCTACAAGCACTTCGTCGAGGCGGAGAAAATGCGGCCCAACGAGGCCGGGCCCGAGCTCCGCGTAAACCTCACGTTCCGCTGCGTCGTCGTGCGCCGGTAGCGCGATCTAGGGGCGCGGCGGCCGGCCGATCTCCGGCTCATTTTCTTCCTTCGGCGCGGTCCCAACAAGGATCGAGTGGACGCCCGACGTGGCCTCCGCCATCGCCCGGGCTTGCTCGGCGGTCGGAGGGGTGTCGCAGGTCGCGCGGACCGGGAGGCCGCGCTCGCGGAAGACTACGTCCTCGTAGACGAAGTCGTCGTTCTGGCGGCGGGCGATGATGCAGCTCTGGCCGCCGCAGGGGTTTTCCGCGGTGCACTCCATGATCGGGGGTATTCCCCACCGGGGACACGTCCAAAAGAGAGGGCCGGCCTCGGGGCGACGCGGCGGCCTATATCATCATCGCCGCGGCCGTCATCGCCAGCGGGGTCGCCGCCTGGGCGACGAGGTTCGCCTCGGCCGCCCCCCTATCGAGGGGCGACTTGGCCGCCTTTCCCGAAACGAACGCGGCGAACGCAACAATCACGATGAACAAGACGATGAGTGCGAACATCTGCCATGAGGGTCCGCTTTTGGCGCGGGGGGCTTCTACGTAGATGACCTGCGGCGCGGGCGAAGCCGCCGGGGACAGGCCGCGGGGCGGGGACAGGCCGCGGGGCGGGGGCGCGGCGGCGGGCCCGCCGGTCGCGCCCGCCCAGTTGGAGGGGCTCCCCGGATCGGAGCTGTCGGACATGAGGAGATCGAGGGCGCCCGAGGTCACGTTGGGAACGGCGAATGCGGGGCGCGGCGCGGGGCCGAGCGGCGGCCAGCCGGGCGCCGCCGGGTAGTAGCCGAGGCCGCCGCCGGGGGTGTAGGCGCGCGCCGAGCCGAGGGGGAGGGTCGGCCGGCCAGGGACGTCGAAGGGGTCGCTATACAGGACGCGGATGCTGCGGACGCGGTCGCTCATCCCGAGCCGCTCGAGGTCCTCGACGACCGTCGGCCCCACGATCATCACGGCGTCCATCGTCGTCTCGAAGTTGTCCCCGTGGTAGAGTATCGCCACGACGTGCGCCTCGACGGAGAGGGACACGACGTTCGGGCCGGGCATTTTTACCTCCTCCGACGCGAGGCGCGCCTTCGAGTAGTCGCCGCGCCTCAGGTACGAGCGCCGGCCCGTAAGCGCGTAGCTGTCGTAGAGCGCCACGCCCGCGTTCGGGGCGGGGATCGCCGAGTCGTAGGCGCGGTAGGGGACGACCAACACCGACGAGATCCGGTTGCTCATCCCGAGAGACGTCAGGTCCGAGACCTCGGCGGGGCCGATCAGCACCCGGGCCCCGCCCCCGCTCGCGCTGATCGAGTGGCTGTCCGCGAACGCGGCCACGACGTTCGGGTCGACGCGGATGCTGTTGATGGCGTTGTCGAGATCCTCGCAGCTCGTGGACTGGTGGGGGCAGCCGACGAGGTCCTTCCCCGAGTAGAAGCCGGGCCCGAGCTGGGCGAAGACCCCCTGGAAGTCGACGTCTTTGTGGATGGTCACCGACATCGGGGGCGGTATACCCGGCGGAGAAAAGGCGGGCGGCCCGCGGCCAGGCCGACGCCCTAGCGGGCGGTGGCTTCCTCGCGGCGCGCGGGGACATAGAGCTCCTCGGCGCGGCGGCGGCGGAGCGCCGCGATAGCCTCACGGGCCTCCGCAGCGCGGGCGCGCTGGAGGCGCCGGAGGGTCGCCAGGTCCTTCACGGGCGCGTAGCGGCGCTCTGGGACCTGGCCGCCGGTCGTCGGGATGTCGGCGTAGAGGGCGTCGAGCCGGCGCAGGCGCTCGGCGGCCGCGCGCCCCTCGGCCCGGCGGCGCGCGGCGAAGTGGGCGGGCTTCATGGGCGCGTAGCAGTCCGAGGGGGGCCGGCCGCCGGTCGTTGGGTTGTCGGCGTAGACCTGGCGCACGATGAATGCACTGCGCTCCTCGGCGCGGCGGCGCGCGGCGAAGGCGGCGGGCTTCATGGGGGCGTAGCAGCTCGAGGGGTGCATGCCGCCCGTTAGGTTGTTATCGCGGTAGAGCGCGTGGATCGTATATCCGTTGGCGTGGAGGCTCATCTGGGCGAAGGGTGTAAAGGGCTCGCTGGCTTCAAATGTAGCCGCGGGAAAACGCGGCGGCCGCGCAAAAGACAGGGCCGTCCGTCGGATCTGCGCGCTCGGCCTGGGCCGCTCAGTAGACATATCCCGGGGGCGGCGCATAACCGCTGCCGCTGCCGCTGCCGCTGCCGCTGCCGCTGCTCTGGATAATGACGGGGGCCGCGCCTGCGCCCTTCTTCTCGCGGTGCATAATCATGAAGAGGAAGACGAAGCAGACGATGACGACGAAGATGACGGCGGCGACCATCATCGCCGACTTCGCAATAGCCTCGATCGCGTCCGTGATGAAGGCGAGCGGGTTCTCCGAGGTGTAGGTGCCGTGCTGGTTCACGGTGTTCGTGATGTCCGCGACGACGTCGGACGTCTGCTGGCCGCTGAGGAGGCACTGCGAGATTACGTTCAGGGTCGCGTCCTGGGTGATGCCCTTGATGACGTTCCCGTCGCCGCTCACGTAGAGGTTGTTGATGCCGGTGAGGTTGTTGACGCAGGTCTGGACGGTGTTCTGCGTGAAGTTCGCCGTGACGCTCTGCGAGATGTTCGTCTCCTGGTCGTCCTTCGAGCTGTCCATCCACTGCGTCAGCGCCACCTCCTGGTCGGCGAGGACCTGCGAGAGGGCGTTCTCGAGGTCGCTGTTGAACGTGCTGTTCTGCGCCGCGAACGTGGAGCACGTCGAGTTGATCGTCACCGAGACCTGCTGGGCGACCCCGGTCACGCTGTTGTAGTTCCCGTTGATCGAGATGTTGTTGCCGCCGTAGGCGACGTTGATGCAGTTCTGCGCGGTGTTCTGGACGATATTCGCGGCGACGTTCGTCGACACCTGGATCGACTGCTTGCTGGAGTGGCCTCCCATCGTGCGGCGTGCGTGCGGGCCGCGAGCTATACCTGGCCGCGATAACTTGCGGCCGCCCGAGCCGCCGAAACCGCGGAATTTGAAGCTGGGGGCGCCCCCAATACTACCCGCGGGCCTGCCGAGATGCGGATCATAAAGCCCGCTGACGGGCGCGCCGCCGAGCTCCGCCTCGCCGCCGCGATGCTGAATCTCGAGCACGCCGCCGTCGCCTACGGCCCCGCCCGCGCCCCGCTGCCCGCCCCCCACGAGCCCCACCCCCTCGTCCAGATCCCGCCCCTCACGGCTAAGGGGCTCCCCGTCGCGATCCACTACCGCGCGACCGTCGGCCTAGTCTTCTACACCGCGGGCGAGGGCTTCCGCGTCGGCCAGCTCGTCGAGCGCATGTCCGAGCTCCTCGGCGGCCTCCCGGACGACCACCTGAAGGCCTACCGCGCCGTAGCCGCG
>Ga0154020_10010797_pt1 | contig 10421 bp, 9 predicted proteins | sample Klosneuvirus_201_FD_109709 | JGI IMG/M metagenome (GOLD analysis project Ga0154020, IMG submission 109709) | Active sludge microbial communities from wastewater, Klosterneuburg, Austria - Klosneuvirus_20160825_MG | ecosystem: Engineered > WWTP > Aerobic digester > Activated sludge | place... | reverse complement strand
GGGTGGCATGGATATGTAAGTATCGATAGCTATACTTACGCTGCGCAATTGTTTTGATATAAAACAGACTCCAATAGTTTATTGGAGTCTGTTTTTTTACTTGATGAGCCGTATCGGGGAATAAAGATACTTATTAAGGTGTTCTATTTTTCTCTAAAAATACTTTATCGTGATAAATTCCAACTTATGAATAAATTAGAAAACTATTCCGCACCTAAAGATCTGCTTAAAGATCGTGTAATACTCATTACAGGTGCAGGGCAAGGTCTGGGACGTGTTACGGCGCTTACTTATGCAAATTATGGGGCTACGGTGATCTTGCATGGCCGCAAAGTAAAAAAGCTGGAATCAGTTTATGATGAAATTGAAACTATTGGTAAAGCACAAGCTCTAATTTATCCATTAGATTTGGAACATGCCGAAGAAAATGACTTTGCAGTGATAGCACTAGCCATCGAACAACAGTTGGGTCGTTTGGATGGAATTTTGCACAATGCTGCATTTTTATATGGGTTAAGTCCACTAGAAAATCAGACTGTTCAGCAATGGCGAGCAATGCTGCAAGTTAATTTGATTGCTCCATTTGCCTTGACTAAAGCATGTCTGCCTTTGTTAAAAGCTTCTCCTGATGCCAGTGTCATAGTGACATCGAGTTCTTATGGGCATAAACCATCAGCTTATTGGGGAGGAATTACGGTGGCAAAAGCTGGAATAGAAGCATTAGTAAAAGTGCAAGCCGACGAGTGGGATGTCATGCCAAATTTACGGATCAATACACTTGTGCCAGGCATCGTTAATTCCCCGCAACGCGCCAAAACACACCCAGGTGAAGTCAAGCTAACAATGCGGCAACCTGAAGACTTGATGCCAACTTATTTATATTTGATGGGACCAGATAGTAAAGAAATGAGTGGTCATACAGTATTTTGCTAAAGTACTATGTATTGAATGATCTGGCTGCGGTTAGCGGGATTAAAAGGTATAATCACTAGGTTAAAATGAAATGCGAAAGTGGCGGAATTGGTAGACGCACCAGATTTAGGTTCTGACGCCGAAAGGTGTGGGGGTTCGAGTCCCCCCTTTCGCACCAAATGGATTTGCATGTTGTTACAAAGCTTCCTATTTGATAAAGTCAAGAAATAATTATCAAATCGGTTTGTATATATTGAAAAATATTTAATCAGTCAGGAACTTTAATGGGATCAAATGTAGAAAACCTCGGTACACTAGAACGTCGTTTTGATATTGCAATTTCTCTGGAAAAACTGCAGGATGAAATTGAAAATCGCCTAAAGCGGCTAGCAAAAACAACCAAATTACATGGTTTTCGTCCTGGAAAAGTTCCATTAAGAATAATTACACAAATGTACGGCCAGCAAATCCAACAGGATGTATTAAATGATGCTGTGCATAAAGAATTTAAGGACACCGTTAAAGAACATAATTTGCAGGTTGCTGGATACCCACGTTTTGAAGCAAAAGTAACGAATGATAACGAAACACTCTATACGGTTAGTGCTACATTCGAAATTTATCCTGAAATAGTTTTAGGTGATTTAAGCCAGCAAAATATCGAGCGACCTATTGTGCAGATTGAGGAAACTGATATTGATAAAACCCTGGATATGATATGTAAGCAGCGCGTGACATATGAACCAGTTGACCGCTCGGCAAAAAAAGGGGATCGTGTCAGGATAGATTACCATGGGGTTATTGATGGTAATGATTTTGGTGGTGGCAAGGCCGATGGTATTCAATTGATAATCGGAGATGGAAAATTTTTAAAGGATTTTGAAGCTTCTCTGGTTGGTATGAAAGTGGGGAACAGTAAATCATTTGATGTGGTTTTTCCAGAAGATTATCATGGTGAGGATATCGCTGGAAAAACCGTTACATTTGAAGTAAAACTAAATGAGCTGGAAGCACCGAAATTGCCGAATGTGGATGCAGAATTTGCCAAGCTGCTAGGTATTCCCGACGGTGATATCAAAAAATTGCGCGAAGGAATACGAAAAGATCTCGAACGTGAAGTTTCAAAGCGGATTAGATCGAAAATTAAAGAACAAATCATGCAGGCATTTTTAGATACTACTGAAATTACCGCGCCCAGTGTTCTAGTTGAAAAGGAAAAAGAGCGATTAATGCAGAATGCGAGAAGTGGCCTTGAAGCGCGAGGAATGAACACAAAAGAAATACCTCTTACATCAGATCTTTTTAAAGGAAAAGCAGAGTATCGCGTTAAACTGGGTTTGATTCTGGCAGAACTCGTAAAGGTGCACGCTCTTAAAGCCACACCAGAACAAGTTCGTAGCATTATTGAAGATGCAGCGCAAAGTTATGAGAATCCAGAACAAGTAATTAAATGGCATTACGCTTCTTCAGAACGTTTGCAAGAAGCAGAGTCATTGGCTCTGGAAGAGAATGTTGTAAATTGGGCGTTCGAAAAAATTAAATTAATTGATAAAACAGTGACATTCGATGAGCTGATGGGGATATCCTGAAATGACGCAACTGTATGATAACATGTACGATCTGGCACCTAAGAATTTGGGGCTGATTCCCATGGTGATAGAAACAAGCGGGCGAGGGGAGCGTGCTTATGATATTTATTCGCGCTTATTAAAGGAAAGAGTAGTTTTTCTGGTTGGCCCTGTAACGGAGGCCACAGCGAATTTAGTTGTAGCACAATTTTTATTTCTTGAATCTGAGAACTCAGAAAAAGATATACACTTTTATATAAATTCACCGGGTGGTATGGTATCAGCAGGTTTGGCCATTTATGACACAATGCAGTATATTAAACCGGATGTGAGTACCTTATGTATCGGTCAAGCGGCGAGTATGGGGGCATTGTTACTAACAGCGGGGGCAAAAGGAAAACGTTATTGTTTGCCTAATTCGCGTGTAATGATTCACCAGCCGTTGGGAGGATTTCAAGGCCAAGCCTCTGATATTGAGATACATGCACGTGAAATAATATATCTCAAAGCTCGATTAAATGAGATTATGGCAAAACATGCGGGGCGTCCAGTGGCTGATTTAGAAAAAGATACAGATCGTGATAATTTCATGAGTGCTGATGAATCTGTGAACTATGGCTTAGTTGATGCAGTATTAACACATAGGGATGCAAGTTTAGGTTAAGTGAAGTACTTATAAGAAATTGTTTTAATCACGGGTATTTAAACTCGATTATTGTAGGATAATAATATGCCAGACAAAGCTAGTAGTGAGAAACTTCTTTACTGTTCTTTTTGCGGCAAAAGTCAACATGAAGTAAGAAAACTTATTGCAGGTCCATCCGTATTTATTTGCGATGAATGTATTGATCTGTGTAACGATATCATTCGTGAAGAAATGCAAGGTGATGAAGCGACAAAACTTGTCAAGTCAAATTTGCCTGTACCTCGTGAAATTTGCCAAATACTGGATCAATATGTAATAGGGCAAGAGTCAGCAAAAAAGATACTTTCGGTGGCTGTCTATAACCACTATAAGCGCCTGAAGAATGTAACAAAATCTGACGAAGCAGATGATATTGAACTTTCTAAAAGTAATATTCTACTCGTTGGCCCGACTGGTTCGGGTAAAACGTTACTCGCACAAACCTTGGCTCGCCTTTTAGATGTACCTTTTATCATGGCTGATGCTACGGCCTTGACTGAAGCAGGATATGTTGGAGAGGATGTTGAGAATATTATTCAGAAATTGCTTCAGAAATGTAATTATGATGCTGAAAAAGCGCAGCGGGGTATCGTGTACATAGATGAGATAGATAAAATCTCACGTAAATCGGATAATCCTTCAATTACACGTGATGTTTCAGGTGAGGGAGTACAGCAGGCGCTATTGAAATTAATAGAAGGAACTATAGCTATGGTTCCTCCTCAGGGTGGAAGAAAACATCCTAACCAAGAATTTATTCAAGTTGATACCACGAATATTTTGTTTATTTGCGGTGGCGCATTTGATGGCCTTGATAAAGTGATCAGAGCGCGGACCGAAAAGGGTGGAATTGGTTTTGGTGTTGATGTGAAAAGCCATACGCGTAAGGATATGAATAAAGTCTTACAGCAAGTAGAGCCCGAAGATCTGGTTAAATTTGGCTTGATTCCTGAATTTGTAGGACGCTTACCTGTTGTAGCTACATTAGAAGAGCTTAATGAAGCGGCATTAATTCAGATACTGACAGAACCCAAGAACGCACTCGTTAAGCAATACTGGAAAATGTTCAATATGGAAGGAGGCGTAGATCTGGAATTCCGTGAGCCAGCACTCAAAGAAATTGCGAGAAGGGCTTTGACACGCAAAACAGGTGCACGTGGCTTACGCTCAATTCTGGAAGAAATATTACTGGATATTATGTACGATCTCCCGTCATTAGAAAATGTTTCTAAGGTAGTCATTGACTACAATTCGATCAATAATGATATTAAGCCAATATTAATTTATTCTGACCAACCCAAGGTTGCTAAACGTTCCAAATAATTGATCGGAAATCTTATCAACTTTATCTAAGTTGATAAGAATATTAATAAAAATTTTTTAGATAATAAAACTGTTTCGTTTTGTCTTTCGACTCATGTTTATTGTTCCTATTAATAAAAGTAAATATGCATATTTAATACCTGTAATAAATATTTATGCTTAGTTATATGCAGGTATTATTGATATCCTCGACTTGAATTTCTGATTTGTGCATATATTTTATCAATCAGTTGTGAATTTTATAAATGAGTAGATATGGCCTCTTTGATCGAGAATTCTGAGCAATTGATACTACCACTCCTGCCATTACGCGATGTGGTTGTTTTTCCGCATATGGTCATACCATTATTTGTAGGAAGACAGAAATCTATTAAAGCACTTGAACTTGCAATGGAGTCGAATAAGAATATTCTACTTGTTGCTCAAAAAATAGCATCCAAAGATGACCCTGCACCTGAAGATCTCTATAATGTGTGCAGTATTGCAAGCTTATTGCAGATGCTCAAACTGCCTGATGGAACTGTTAAGGTTCTGGTTGAAGGTAATCATCGCGCTCGTATTCTGGATTTAATTGATTCTGAGGATTATTTTTCTGGGAGAGTGTCGCAAGTACTGCCTGATACGTCAGACAGCCCAGAAGCAGAGGCGATGCGACGTGCCATTTTGGCTCAATTCGATCAATATGTAAAACTTAACAAAAAAATTCCGCCAGAGATTATAACTTCGTTGAGTGGCATCGATGATGCGGGACGTTTGGCAGATACAATTGCTGCTTATTTGCCGTTAAAACTTGAGCAAAAACAAGAAATCCTTGAAATATTTGATGTGTCTAAGCGATTGGAGCATTTGCTAGGCTTGTTGGAAACCGAGTTAGATATCCTGCACGTAGAAAAGCGTATACGTGGTAGAGTTAAAAGGCAGATGGAGAAAAGTCAACGTGACTACTATCTGAACGAGCAAGTAAAAGCAATCCAAAAAGAATTAGGCGAAGGTGAGGATGGCGCAGATATTGATGAAATTGAGAGGAAAATAAAATCTGCTCAAATGCCTAAAGAAGCACATATTAAAGCTGAATCAGAATTAAAGAAACTTCGCTTAATGTCTCCGATGTCTGCGGAAGCAACGGTAGTACGTAATTATATTGATGCGCTTGTGGCTTTACCATGGAAAAAGAAGAGTAAAATCAATCATGATTTAAAAGCGGCAGAAGCAGTCCTTGAAAAGGATCACTACGGTTTGGAAAAGGTCAAAGAACGGATTGTTGAATATTTGGCTGTTCAGCAACGTGTAAACAAGATGAAAGCACCGATTCTTTGTCTCGTCGGTCCGCCAGGCGTTGGGAAGACTTCACTCGGGCAATCAATTGCACATGCTACGAACAGAAAGTTTGTACGTATGTCACTGGGCGGTGTGCGCGATGAAGCTGAGATACGCGGGCATAGGAGAACCTATATCGGATCAATGCCAGGCAAGATATTGCACAATATGAGTAAGGTAGGTGTAAAGAACCCATTATTTTTACTCGATGAAGTAGACAAGATGGGTATGGATTTTCGTGGAGATCCATCTTCTGCCTTGCTTGAAGTTCTTGACCCAGAGCAGAATAATACGTTTGTGGATCATTATATAGAAGTGGAATATGATTTGTCTGACGTAATGTTTGTGGCAACAGCAAATACTTTGAACATTCCCCCAGCTTTACTTGATCGCATGGAGGTAATTCAATTATCAGGGTATACAGAAGAGGAAAAATTAAATATAGCCACGCGTTATTTATTAACTAAACAGATGCGCAATCATGGGCTAGAGGTAAATGAGTTATCTGTTTCAGATTCTGCATTGCGGGATATTGCCCGTTATTACACAAGAGAAGCAGGTGTAAGAGCAATGGAGCGGGAAATTTCAAAAATATGTCGGAAAGCTGTAAAAGCGATGTTACTAAAAAATGGAAAAATCAAAGTGATCGTTACATCGCGTAATCTTGATAAATTCTTGGGTGTAAGACGTTTTACATATGGTATTGCAGAAGAAAAGAATCAAATTGGGCAAGTAACTGGATTAGCTTGGACGGAAGTCGGTGGTGAACTATTGACTATTGAAGCTGTTGTATTACCTGGAAAAGGAAAAACTATTACTACCGGGAAACTGGGCGAAGTTATGCAGGAATCCATTCAGGCTGCGCTTTCCGTGGTTAGAGGACGTTCTCATGTATTAGGTATAGCAGAGGATTTTTATCAAAAAAATGATATTCATATACATCTCCCAGAAGGCGCAACACCAAAGGATGGCCCAAGCGCAGGTATTGGAATTTGTGTTGCGATGGTGTCGGTTCTGACGAATATCGCTGTGAGAGCAGATGTGGCTATGACAGGAGAAATTACTTTAAGAGGTGAAGTGCTTCCGATAGGTGGTTTGAAGGAGAAATTACTGGCTGCACATAGAGGTGGAATTAAAGCGGTGATTATTCCTGAAAAGAATGTAAAGGATTTAACTGATATTCCTCATAATGTTAAAAATCAACTAACGATATATCCCGTAAAGTGGATAGATCAAGTGCTTGAGTTGGCACTGGAACGCAAACCAGATTTATTGCTTGCGCCTATTGCTCAGCCGACTTTACAGTCGCCGAGTGAGGAAAATCTTGTGGAATCCCTCATTAAACATTAAGCCATAAATTCTACCATTTTTATCTTCTTCACTTGATGTTGGAAAGATATTTCAGATCAATCTGAATTCAGCAAACAGCGGAATATGATCTGACAATCGTTGCCATGGCTGGCCGTGTAGATGGTTACAGTTGATAACATCGAGTCCGCGGTAGTAGATACGATCCATTGACAATACAGGCAACCAAGCAGGAAAAGTGCGCGCATATGCGCCATGGGCCATTCTAAAAACTTCCTTAACTCCTAAGTCTCGATGCAAGTGATGTTCCGCGCGACCACGCCAGTCGTTAAAATCACCGGCAATGATCAATGGCTCATTGGATGGAACATGGGAATTGATGCGTTTTGCTAACGTTGTAAGTTGACGTTCTCTTTCATGCCCGAAAAGTCCAAAGTGTACACAGATAATATGAATTATCTGGTGGATTCCGGGAACTTGAACCGTTCCATGTAAAAGACTGCGGCTGGCTGATCGCAACATAGAGACATTAATATTCTCCCATTCAATAAATGGATATTTACTTAAAATCGCGTTACCGTGATGCCCTGATTTATAAATAGCATTCTTGCCGTATGCATAATGATGCCAAACTTGATCTGCAAGAAATTCAAATTGACGATTATTGTGCCAATCATCAAATCGGTTATTGGAAATGTTGCGTTCACCGTGTACTTCTTGCAGAAAAATTACATCAGCATCGATATGGCGTAGTAAATTCTTTATCTCATGGAGGATGAATCGATGATTAGTTGCACTAAAACCCTTGTGAATATTGTAGGTTAAAACTTTTAGTGATGTATTGGACATGTGATTCCTGAATTTCGACACAATTCTTAAGTCAAATCAAAAGTAAATTTTATATAACTTATTGCTTGAGTCTACACAATGACTGTTGAATTTTTACAGCTACTTTATTAATTATCATAGCTAATGGGGCGACAGTATTGATGCGAATGCTTCTAAATGATAAATTAAACTTAGCTGTTGATTTTTTTGGCAGGTTAGTAGATAGCAACCGGATATTGGGTTCAGCAAAAACATGGAGAGTTATTTTGGCTGCTTTGCTTGCTACAACAACAGCTGCTCTGTTGCTTGACTTACCTCCTGAAACAGGTTTTCTTTTAGCAGTTTATGCTATTCTTGGCGATTTACTTTCCAGTTTTATTAAGCGTCGGCTCGCGATGGCACCAAGCAGTGAAGCTCCTCTACTAGATCAGGTGCCGGGGTCGCTTTTCCCGCATTCATGATGATGAAAATTTTTTATCTTGAAATAACTTCCATATTAATGCTGGTTTTTGTTTTTACTATTATTGATCTGGTAGTTACTTATAGTCTTTATCACTGGAGGATACTCAAGAGGTCCAGTTGATTGTTTACGGGTTATTATTATGAATCATGCAAAAGATCAGATAGTTAATCTTCCCAACTTGATTAGCCTAATTCGGATATTGATGGCACCAGTATTGTTTTATTTTGCATTTACTCAGCAACCCTTTTGGTTTATCGGGGTATTGTTATTTGCTGTATTTACCGACGTACTTGATGGTTTTCTTGCCAGAGTATTAAACCAGATAACTACGATGGGTTCACGCCTTGATAGTTGGGGTGATTTCATAATCTATTCAACAATGGCAATCTGTGCGTGGATATTATGGCCGGACATTATACTACGAGAGAAACTTTATTTTATTATAATTGTTCTTAGTTTTACTCTGCCAGTAATCGTTGGTTTCATCAAATTTCATACCATTATTAGTTATCACACATGGAGTGTTAAACTTGCAGTAGCTCTAACTGTATTAAGTTATATTTTACTTTTTACCGGCTTGCTTGACTGGCCCTTTAGAATAGCTGCTTTATTCTGTCTTTATGCGGCTATTGAGGAGATTGCCATTACATTATTTATTCAACATGAGCTTGTTGATGTAAGAACAGTATGGCAAGCATTAGCGCATAGAAAGAAAAACTGAAATAAAGAAATGGATGTTCACTATTTCCTGAAGCGAACAGGCTGAGGGCAACAGAACTTAATCAGCATGAGCTTTTCTAATATTTAGTTTAGTTGTTGCTATGAAGTTGATTATTCCGACTTGATCAGAGCTTCCTGAGAGCTCACATTTTGAACTTTCTTTCAGAAGTTGTTTTTCCATTCACGCAATACCGTGAAAACCTTTACAGGATCGGAAAGTAAACGCCCAGAAAAATTTTGAGCGCTATCAATAATTTTCCGCTGTTCACAGCGTATAAAAGGATTTATTTTTTTTTCTAGAGTGAGCGTTGTGGGGACCGTTGGAATATTCAGATTGCGTAATTCTTGTGCATCAATTTCAAAATTGATGAGGCTAGCGTTCTCCGGATCTACTGCTTTTGCAAACTGAATATTTCCTAAAGTGTATTCATGGGTACAGAAAATTAATGTATCGTTAGGTAGCTGAGAGAGTTTTTGTAATGATTGATACATCTGTTGTCCAGTTCCTTCAAATACTCGTCCACAGCCACAAGAAAAAAGTGTATCACCGCAAAATACCACATTAAATGGATTTGACCCATAATAGGCGATATGTCCACGAGTGTGCCCGGGGGTGTCTAGTACCTTAAGATTAAGAGACATTTCTTCTAGATTTACTTGATCTCCCTCACGTAAGGGATGTGATACTGTTGCAATTGACTCATTAAGAGGCCCGTATACGGGAACATCGAATGATTGGAGCAGTTCAGCATTACCTCCAGTATGATCATTATGATGATGGGTAATCAGGATTGCGATTAATCGCAATTTATTGGACAGAAGATAGTCAATAATCGGAGATGCGATACCGGGATCTATAACAGCAGCATGATACTGATTGTGAATTACCCAGATATAATTATCTCTAAAAGCGCGTATCGGATGAATGCTTAGCATGAAATTCCCATGTATTTTGTTTGATAAAGTTGATGTGCCTAAGCGATTTATAAAGAAAGCTATAAATTCAGGTAAAAATAATTAGTAATAATGTCTCAAAAAAATGTTCATCAATGGTTTGATTCATCTCTCGGTCAATATTTGATTGAACACGAGCATCGGTATTTTGACCAAGTTGTCGTAAATATTTTTGGCTATAATGCCGTGCAGATTGGTTGGCCTCAATTTAATTTTTTAAACCTGAACAGAATGCCTTTGCATTTTTCTGGGGCTCCCGTGGCTAAATCTCCCTTGCGTGTTGCAGCTGTTTATCTTCCGTTCAAGAGTAGCAGTGTGGTTCTTGTAATCCTCCCACTTGTTC
>Ga0154020_10010796_pt1 | contig 10422 bp, 4 predicted proteins | sample Klosneuvirus_201_FD_109709 | JGI IMG/M metagenome (GOLD analysis project Ga0154020, IMG submission 109709) | Active sludge microbial communities from wastewater, Klosterneuburg, Austria - Klosneuvirus_20160825_MG | ecosystem: Engineered > WWTP > Aerobic digester > Activated sludge | place... | reverse complement strand
GCTCCGGAATGAACACCTATTCTAACCTGAAATTTACTATCCTTTTGCTGAATATAATGTTGTAATTCTAAGGCTGCCTCAATTACTTTTTCAGCATGATCTGTTCTTTTTATAGGTAAGCCTCCAACGGCCAAATATGCATCTCCAATTGTTTTAATCTTTTCTAAACCATATTTGTCCATAATTGCATCAAAGGCAGTAAATCGTAAATGCAATTCCTGAACAAGTTCTTTAGGACTCATTTTTTCACCTATGCCGGTAAAATTCACAAAGTCGGTAAAAAGCACAGTTACGTTTTCAAACAACTTAGCTTCCGATTGTCCATTTAGTTTTAATTCTTCAGCAATTTCTTCCGGAAGTATATTTAGGAGCAAATCATCTGACTTTTTCTTTTCATCCGAAAGTTGACTTGTTCTTTGTTTAACTTTTTGTTCAAGATTTTCATATAAAAGCGAGTTTTCTATTGAAACGGTTATTTGACCGGATAGCATTTTTAATAACTCTAATTTATTTTTTGTAAAAGCTCCTTCAACCAAATTATTTTCTAAATATATCAAGCCTGTTAACTCTCCTTTATTTATTATTGGCATACAAAGAAGAGATTTGGGTTTGGTTCGCAGGATATACTCGTCGTTAGAAAATCTTACATCATAGGATGCATTTTCAATCACAACCTCTTCACCGGTTCTTGCAACAAATTGTAGAAGTGAGGAAGGAAGCAATTTATTGTCTAAAGGCGTTCCTATCAATAAATGGATATTTTTATTCTCAAATTCAGCCATTTGTTGTGACATAAGTTCTTTCCCTTTTTCCAAAATGAAATAACCCTTTTCTGCACCGGCATTTTCAATTAAAATTTTCATCATAGTGCCTAATAAATCATTAAATCTTACCATTTCGGATAATGCAATGGAGGCCTTCATTACACTGAACAAATCCAAGTTGGCAGAACTAAAAGTACCGGATTTGGTATTGAAAAGGCTATCATTAATATTTATACTTGTATGATTATCATTACTAAATTTTAGGTTAGGAAATTCAGTTTGCAGTAAAGCTACTTTGTGGGTTGCACCCCAGCGATCATATAGTTCTATGGATCTTTTAAGATAATTATCAGTGGTTTCTGATAGATTGTTTTGTAAACAGAATTTGCCAAGAAGCTCATAAGCTAAAGCTTCTATGTGAACATATTTACTATTAGCTGCTTCGTTTGCTGCCATTTTGTAATATCCAATAGAACTGTTGGTATTATTTTGAATACGCGCCTGTTCAGCAAGAAGTAAGTACTTATAACATGAAAAATTTTCAGGATAATTTTTTTCCCAATTAGTAAATTCTCGAATACCTATTGAAAGCTTTTTTCTGATCTTATATTTTTTAAACGTAGAATATTTTGTGTAATCTGAAACTAGAGCCATTGAACTAAAAAAAACACAGAAACACTCAAGCGGCGAAGCATTGTAAAACATTCGAAGTTTGTTTGCAGGTTTGCTCATTAAAACCGCCTTATCTGTTTCCCCGAGTAAAAAACAATTCATAACCCTTAAAGTATAAAAACTTCCTAGGTTAAAATTATTATTCTTCATTACCTCAACAAATGACTTTTCAAATTCTAAAATTTCAATTTCATTTGTTTTGCCTCTCAGTTGGTTGATAGTAATATTATATAGCCTTTGCTCCCATATTATTTTGTTGTCCTTGGTTCGTTCAATAAAATTTGTGTATTCTGAAAAATCATCAAAAACAGAACTTAATTTTCTGCCGGCTCTTAAATGCACAGCCATTGCAGTTACTATGTTTATTGAGGCGTAATTAAAGTCTCCACCTTCAATTGAATATTTATAACCATTATAAAATTCATTCATTACATCTTTAAGTGGCATCATCCAATGATAAATACCACCGGCAAGGTTAGCAGTTAATTTACCCCTCACTTGATTTGAATGATATTTCTGATTTATTTGCAAGGCAACTTTACCAAATTCATATCCATAATTGTACTTTTTAAACATATGAATGCATAAAACACCATAAGAAACAAAAGCATGTGGAGAGGTAATACTATTGCCTTTTTTTATTGAAAAATTGGTCATCACCAAAATTAAATCCATGTAAAAAAGCAAATCAAAGAAATAAGCTGGTGTAACAGTCTGACTAAGTACGCTTCCTAGTAAAAAATCTTTTTCGGTGGATACTTCCGGTAAATTTATTAAATCAGCAGGTTTTTTATTACGCAACAAATATTTCGCCTTCAATAATTCGTAAATACCAACAAAAATTTTACCCATCGAACTTTTCGGAATTTTAATTCCCAAAAGAGAAAGACATTCTCGGCTTACTTTTAATGCTTTTTCATAATCGCCAAGTGTTACATAATGAATTAACTTTCTTTCAAGAAGTTTTGCTTTTTCTAAATTGTTGCGGGCTATTGAGAGTAGTGTATCGATATTTTTATCGGCTTCCTCAATATTCAGATTTAAGTATTCAGCCTCTGCTTTTGCAAGCAATACATTGAATGAAAAATCAAAATTAGATTTCCAGAAACTAGACGGGAGAAGTGTGAAGGCATTTTTAAAATACTCCAAAGAATCTCTGTGAGCATTTGAGTTTCTCGCCTTAACTCCTGCATCATAATTTAAATGACATAATTCTATTAGATCTTCGGGCTTTGTAATCAATGAACGGGCTTCATTCAGATGTCCAACCAGTTCAAAAGATCCCATTTTTTCAGGATTTTCATGGCTCGATTTCAGTAATACTTGTCCAATTTCGTAATGAATCCTGATTTTATCCTCTTCACTTAATAAGGAATAAACTGCTTGTTGAAATCTATCATGTGCAAAACGGCATTCCTTAGAATGATAATCATGCTTATGCTGGTGTAAAGGAATAATATAACTCTCTTCGATCAAAGTTGTAATAATTTGATCGATGTATTCATGTGGTTTTTTAATAGCTTCTGTAAGAAGTTGCATACTGAATTTGTTTCCAATACATGCCGCATATTGTATAACTATAATTGATTCAGCAGAGTATGAAAGAAGACGACGTGCAAGAAATTGTACAACGTTTTCTGTAACACTCATTTCATTGATTTTTATTTCATCCCAAAGCCAGTGATTATTTTTTGAATCCCATCTTATAAGATCATTGGCGTGTAACGATCTCAGGAATTCTATTGTGTAATAAGGATTGCCATCGGTTTTTTTAGAAACTTTTTTAGCCAAACTCATAACTTTGGCATTATCGTAATTTAAGGTTTCAGCTAATAAATTTCCTATGTCCTGTTCTGATAAACCTTTAAGACGTATATAATCTAAGTCCTTTTTTAAATCATTTAATTCAGCTAAAAGCATCATAAAGGGATGATCGCCCGTGATTTCATTGTCTCGATATGATAAAATTAATAACATATGATGAATGGAATCATCCAAAATTATCTGCTTAAGCAATTCTATAGATGCCAAGTCTGCCCATTGCATATCATCCATAAAAAACACTAAAGGATGATCAGCATTAGCCATAGCTTTTATAAAATGCTGAAAAGTAAAATTAAATCGGTTTTGAGATTCTAATGGATTTAATAAGGTAGGTTTTTCTTGTTTTCCTACAATCAACTCAAAATCCGGAATTACTGATGTAATTAAACCGGCATTATCACCTAATATGTCTTTTAGTTTAAATTTCCATTGAGCCAGTTTTTCTTCATTTTCAGTAAGTCGTTGTTGGATAAATGATTTAAAGGCCTGGATAAATGCTTGATAAGGAATATTTCTTTTAAATTGATCAAATTTACCTTCAATAAAATAGCCTCTTTGCTCCGTAATTGGTTTGTGGATTTCGTGCACCAGAGATGATTTTCCAACTCCGGAAAATCCGGTTATTAAATTAATTTTAGTTTTACCATTGGCTACATTTTCAAAGGAGTACATTAGAGTTTGTAACTCTGTTTCTCTGCCATATAGTTTTTCAGGAATCAGAAATTTACCAGAGAAATCATTTTGTGCAAGTAAAAATTTTTCAGCCTTACCTGTTTGTTTTACTTGTTCTAAAATGGTTTCTAAATCATTTTTTAATCCCAAAGATGATTGATAACGGTCTTCGGCATTTTTAGCCAGTAGTTTCATTACCAAATCAGAAATTATTGGGCTTATCCTTTGGTCGATTTCAGATGGATATTTAGGTGTTTTAGCAATATGACAATGTATAAATTCCATTGGGTCAGATGCTTCAAACGGCAAATTTCCTGTCAACAATTCATAAAATACAACGCCTAGCGAGTATAGATCACTTCGGTAATCAACCACTCTATTCATTCTGCAAGTTTGCTCCGGTGAAATATATGCCAACGAACCTTCAAGTTTGTCGGGGCTCACTAAATAATCCGCTTTGAGATTTAATTTAGTTGAAATTCCAAGATCAATGATTTGAACAGTTTTAAGGTCATCACTAACAAGAATATTTTTACTATTTATGTCCTTATGAATAATCTTATTTGAGTGGATTTCGGCCAAAATAGCTGAAATTGAAATTGCCACATTAAGAAAATCTATATTCGAAACATTTCTATTTTTAAAGGTTTCCCTGAGAGTGTTTCCTTTAAAGTATTCTAAAATTAATGTTGTTTTACCTTCAATTTGGTCCAATTTTAAGGCTTTCCTAACTCCCTTTATATTGAGATTTGCTGTGTGTGCCCACTCGTTTTCGAGTTGAAACAAGAGGGTAGGGGATACAGAAGAATCTTTAGGTTGTTTTGTAACAACCCCGCCTTCAAAACCGGCAATATCTTCCCTGTATTGAATAATAAATTCAACCCCATCATGGAGAATACGCGCAGGTTTGGATGACATTATCCGCTATTATCAACTTGTCTGTGCAACATCTTTTTGGCCTTTAAAAACCATGTAAATATATATCAGATCAAGCAATGCAAATATATAACACAAGGCCACAAGTGTTTTGTTCTCATAAAAATTGTAGTAAACTACTGTGGTGCAAAGGCCGGTACCTAAAAATTTACCAATTGCTATTAATCTATTGGTCCCAAATGATGGCTGTTTTACTTTTTGAAGAATAAATGCAAGACTCATATTTACGTTAACTATCCAACCGGTATATGCTCCAATTACATCATCGTACTGAGGTATAAAATAGAAGAAAATTGCAAGCCACATGGCTAAAATAAGTCCGGTTAAAAGTTGTTGATATTTTTGAGCACTTACAATCGGTTCTTGTTGAGCAGCATATCTAAATGTTGAATAAACAATATAACAATCCAGAAAAAACCAAATAAAATAGGCTATCTGAAACAAGGAACCCATATTGGTGGATCCGAAAATACTTAGTCCCCAATAAAATTCCCAGGCGAAATTGCCACAAACAGCTGCAATTGGGATGCCTACCGTTTTTTTCTTAATGATGTCGCGTATAGTTATAATATATACAACAGCCCATAAAAGACAGCCGGCAAGAAAAGTCCACAAGACAAAAGGAGTGTAGTCTGTTGTGTTAAACAATGGTTGGTCAAACATTTTACTTAGATTCATAATATTTTAGTTAAATTTACTTTTTATCCATTTAAATAAGGTCAATATTAAATATAAACCTCCCCAAATTACCATTATTATTTTCATCCAAAATGGTAGATGAATACTGTAAGGAAGCCCTTTTTCAAAGCGTTTTTTATCAAGCCATTTTAGGGGTAAAAAGAGTGAAGGCTCTTCTAATTCCCATATTTTACACATGGGTGCAGAAATTCCGGATGCGGTTATTATACCATTAACTGCTCTGCGTGCCGCTTCATTGGCTCCTTCCATAGTTGCCAAATCGGTATTGGTTTTTACATAATCGGCAGCTAAAAATAAATTTGATATACCGGTATAGGATTCAGGTCTTAATTCCCATGAATTTATAGTGTTTACAAGCAATGGTTCTCGATTGGACTCTTGCTTTAACGCAGGTTGCCATTTTATATCTCTATCCAAATACCAACGCACAATCATATCATCTCTTAAAATGGTTTTGCCATTAACATTTAGGCTGGTTTTAATCTGTTCCCACACCAATGTTGCAACATCCTTTGGTTCACATTCTTCTGCCAATTTACCATTATACCTGTTGTATAACCAGTCAGAAATATCAACAGATAAAACACCTTTTACTTTTCCATTGTATCGTTTACTTAAATCATAATCTTTCCAAAATTGAACCTGCGAAATGGAAGTAATTGCCCATTCACTATCACAGTAAATTACGTGACCATCATTTATTTTAACATCTTCATTTAAGTAAAATTGAATACCATTCATCCAACTTACACTTTTAGCCAAAGTGTTAATGCTTGCCAAGGTTTCATCAACCTTAACTATTTCATCGTTAATCAATTCAGCGGCTCTTTCAACAGGCACAGCTAAAAGATAATAATCAGCAGTATCAGTTATTGTCTCATTTATCTTATTAATTGTTACAGATGAAACCTTTCCATCCTTCATTTCAATTTTGGTTGCTTCATGCCCCAGGAAAAATTTAACACCTTTGCTTTCTAAATACTCTTTCCATGGATTTAACCACCTTTCGTTGGTGGGGCCATTTAATACCCTGTCGGTATTTATGGATGGGTCCAACATATTAAAAATGAGCTGTAAAAAAATATCACCCCCCGTTTTTGTGCTAGCCGATTTAGCCTGCGCTGCTACAAGTGTTCGGGTTAAACCTTCCACTAGCAAGTGACGATAAACATCGCCAAACCTATCTGCTTCACAATATTCCCACCATCCCAGTTTTTCATAGTCATTTTGTCTTCTTTCGGTTGAACTTGTCATTAGCTGCCAAACTTTTTTAGCAAAAAACTCTTCTTCTTCTTTTGTAAGTCCTGTTTCTATTCCTCCAAAAACATCATGAATAATAGTTTTCCATGCCTTGGAAGTTTTAGGAAAACTAGCAATCGACACAATGGGCTCTTTGCCATATCGGGCAATCATTACAAGGGTGGTTGGAGTTAAATTGTCCAAAACTCCATTGTGATTATAAGTTCCGTCCGCATTTTTATACGGAATTCTACTCATTGTATCCGTTACATGCTTATAAAATCCCGGAAAAAATCTAAACCCATGTTCACCAGGTAAATACTTATCAGGTTCGATAAGATTTGTTTCAGGAACATTTACCGAACGTGCTTTTCCGCCTACATATTCTTCATTTCTGTCATATATTGTTACCTCAAAACCTCGCTCAACCAATTCATGAGCTGCCGACATCCCGGCCACACCACCACCAAGAACAACTACTTTTTTTTTGCGATTTGAATCCATGTAAAGGTTTAATATTCTTTAAATTAAGTTTACTGTTTTATTACCCAATACATAAAGACTGACTATAGATAGCACTTCATTATAAGGTTGTTAATTGTAAAAGAAATATCTTATTGGTTATATTTCTTCATCACAAAGAAAAACATAAATTACAATATTCAAAGTATTCACAATAATTTTTTAAACCGGGTGGGTTTGAAAGTTGCCAATTATTGACTCCCGTTGGAATTCTTATTTGATTTTATTTTTTAATACTTGAGAAATTTAGCGCTACCACCATTCAATCTTATATAATAAACTCCGCAAGCTAATGAAGCTATATTGATTTTTTGATTATTAACTAGGAAGTTCTCCATTACAACCTCGCCCAAACTATTATAGATGGTGAATTTTTGATCTTTTGAATATTGGTTATTTTCATTCTTAATTAATAGCTCGTTATAAGTAGGGTTGGGGTGTATAATAATGTTGTTTTTTGAGTAATTATAAACATGGCCAAAAGTTCCTCCAATAATGTTTCGCATAGCCTGCATTTTATAATTTCTATCGGGTTTGGTATAATCATCCGTTAATCCCCAGCATCCATAGCGATTGTATGCGGAGTTTAAAGTGAAAAACATTGCTAAACCTCCATCCAAACTTTTCCAACCTTCTTTATAATTGAATTCTAAAATCTCCTGCATTTTGGATGTACGATGCGATAAAATTTGATTTGATAAGTTTGAAGTTCCACCTCCGGCAGGCAGGTGAGGGCCTCCTTCATAAGAAGTGCAACCACCCGGTAGTTCCCAAGTTTTGGCTTTTGTTATATGATTTAATCGATAACCTGCATGGGTTGTGTTTGAAATTTGAGTTTGGATATCTTCACTCATTCCCTCATTGATATCTAATGGATTAGTTGAACTTTCCTTGGTTGATCCAAAATATAAAGCGGTGCTGTTTGCATAAATTATATTTTTAGGCTCTCCTATATTATTTTTTATAAAGTTTAAATGAATATCACTTCTACCGTTGTAATAATGTTGTCCGGCCAAAATAACCCTTATCTTTTTGTTGATTTCCGTTTGGCCATATACCAGTCCAAACCAACGCGATAATTCCGCTGATCTTCGGGCATAGTTTTGATCAAAAGTAATATTGTAAAAGGTAGCCTCCGCTTGATTGTATGGACCATGAGTAGCTTGAGTCGGGCTCCAAACTTCGTTGCTGTTTTCTATGTAAATATTTATAGAAGGGTCAAGATTTTGTTTAAGAAAAAGCGCCAGGTTTCTAACATAAACCGAATCACACGACATGTGAATATTAATCCAAATATCCTTTTTTAGTTTATTTGAAAGCTCAACAATGTACTCCCAACACCATGCATCGCGCTTGCCGTTTAAATCTTTCATTGTTACCTGCGATGCATCCAAAGGAGTTTTTCTGTTTATCCACTGTGTTTTGGCAGGAAACAAAGGTTCTCCTTCCCAAATATTTTGAACATTATAAAATCTGTAACAATCAAAGTCTGCGGCTGTGCATAAATCTAAAAATTCATCAGTAAATATATTGCTGCTGTTAAGCGGATACCCCGGTCGGTTTACCTTAAGGTTTGTTATTCCTGTGTTTGTGGGGCTTGAACTTACTCTTTGTGTAGAACTAAAATTCAAAAACACCAATCCATGATTTGCATTGTTGAAACCGCCAATTAAAAGCTCAAATAATGTTGTATTGGTATTTGCATCATAACTTTTGTTTTGCAAACTTACACTTGTTCCTGAAGCATTTATGTTGGCTTGGCCTTTAAAACTGCAAAAGTAACGCCCACTGTAATCTACTCTATATGATTCAGGATCGTCAATAGTTCCTGACCATTCGGTTGCAGGTCTGCCATCCATTAACACCAAATCAAAATCACTTTTAGGCCAACCTAAACTATCGTATTCAGTGGCTTTACTGAAACGATTGTTTTGATTTATTATGTTTACAAAAGCACCTTCTGCATCCAAATTAACCCCAAGTTGAAATTTGGATTGAGAGTAGCCATGTAATGGAAATACAAGAATTAGAGTTGCAAAGATGAGTTTTGTGGTTAGATTTTTAAATGTCATTAATTTAAGTGCTTGATTAAATATAGTTTATGGATATAAGTTACAACTTAGTTTTCTCCTCTATAAATTTGATCTTAATTGAAAAAACATAAAAGTCTAATCTGAAAAATTAAGAAACTTGACTTTTGAATAGCTTAGATTTCTAGCCATCTTCCTGATTTTTTGGCAAGCTCTATCATTTTAAATCCATGTTCTGTCATTTTACCTTCGGCAATCATTCTATGTGCTCTTTCAATATTTGGTTTGCTCCAATTGCTTTTTTTAGGGTTTCGAGGAGAAAAAGTGAGGTAATAACTTTGCTCATCTCTTTTTTTACATAAACTGTCAATCCATCCAAAACATAGGGCCTCCTCGGTAGCTTCTACAAGATTAACGGATTCAATTCCACTGTTTTTGCGATAAAGTATCAACCAAACAGATTTTTCCGTTTGGCCATTTTGCTTAAGCCATTCTCTCCACTCATTTCTGTTTTTAGCAGGTACGGCCTGTTTTCCGTCTTTTGTTTCCAATATTTATTTGCTTTAAAATTTAATGCACTGCTAAATTAAATACACTAATCGTTTGTTAATTATAAATGTAGGGTTCATTTTCTTTAATCATTGTTCTGATGTTTTCTAAAACCCTATTCATATAAATTTTCCAGAAAATCTTAGTAAACAGCCAGTTAATTGGATAAAGCAATCCGATTTCTGAATGCATGGTATAGGTATAATCCACTTTTATTTTTTGTGCAGAAATCTCTTTGGTGCTCCATTCGCCCACAAATTTTGAAAAACCAAGCATTGGAGATTTAAAATCGCTTACTTCAATTTTCCAATATTCATTTTCTCTTCTTTCAATAACTTTATCGCTAGATGCTTCACCACCTTTGAATGAAAGTGATTTGGCAACAAAAACCTTTTTGGTTCCACCCGGCTTTCCCCAACTCTCATCTTGGGTGCAATGTGTTACTTTGGGCATCAATCCAAAACCTGTGTGAATTTTAGAAAGATCACATAACATGGGTGTTTTAAAAGCTCTTT
>Ga0154020_10010795_pt1 | contig 10422 bp, 14 predicted proteins | sample Klosneuvirus_201_FD_109709 | JGI IMG/M metagenome (GOLD analysis project Ga0154020, IMG submission 109709) | Active sludge microbial communities from wastewater, Klosterneuburg, Austria - Klosneuvirus_20160825_MG | ecosystem: Engineered > WWTP > Aerobic digester > Activated sludge | place... | reverse complement strand
TTCCCGGATGGTGCGAATGCGCGTCATCGCTTCTTTATCGCCGAGGTGGCAACCCAAGGCGTAGCACGAATCGGTCGGATACACGATGATTCCGCCGCTGCGCACGATGGCGACCGCTTGTTTAATCAAGCGTAAATGTGGGGTGTCGGTATGAATGGAGAAAAATTGGGCCACAGTGAAACGGTATCGGGATTATTTGAATGTCACATCAAAACATCAATACGCAAGCTCGGCTGTAATGGTATTTTTCCAATGCTGCCAGACCGGAGTGCAACCGGGTGGGAATTCAGGTAACTGCCCGAGATCGAAATGGCTTTCCCCTGGTCCGTGAAAATCCGAACCGCACGATGCCAGCAGATTTCTGTCCTTGGCATGCTGGGCAAACCGCTGTGCCTGCTCCAAGGTGTGGCTGGATGTAACGACTTCGAGGCCTGATCCGCCGAGTGCGCAAAATTCATCGAGCAAATCGCTCAGCACATTTTTGCCCAGATCGTAGCGGCCCGGATGCGCAATCACGGCGTGGCCGCCGCTGCCGCAGATCCAGCTGACCGCATCGCTGAGCGAGGCCCATTCGTGCGGCGCATACCCCGGCTTGCCTTTAACCAGATATCTCTTGAATACCGATTTAACATCCTTGGCATACCCTTGTTCAACCAGAAAACGAGCAAAGTGTGTACGTCCGATCAAACGGCGCACGCCGACATAGGCATAAGCGCCTTCCAGGCTGCCGTGGATACCGGTTTTTGCCAGCTCTGCGGCAATATTCTCGGCCCGTTGGGTGCGTCCGGCGCGAACGGCGGTCAAACCTTCAACCAGCGGCGCATAACCCGGATCAATATCCAGTCCGACGATATGCAAAGTGCGGCCGCGCCAGCTGACGGATATTTCCACGCCGTTTATAAATGTGATACTTTTCGTTTCTGCGGCCTGCCGCGCTTCCACGAGTCCGGCGATATCGTCGTGATCGGTTAACGCCAGCGTTTCGACGCCGCGCAAAGCGGCGCGCTCAACCAGTTGAGCGGGTGATAACACACCATCGGAAATGGTGGAGTGACAATGCAAATCAATATTGAGCATGTAAATCCGTTGCGCATCGCGGAACACGCATGATAGCAAATAACCCGATTGAAGAGAAATAATTGTATTGGATAATGAAAGAGATAGTTAGATCCATGATAGAAAAACCATTTTGTAAGGACTCCCAATGACTATGCTACAAACTGTTCGCGATCATCTGGCCGCTGCGCCGCATCGCAGCCTCTTTCTGGCAGGTGCGTTGCAAGGCGTGCTGACGGTATTATGGTGGATATTCGACCTGACAGGGCGTTACGGCATCGCCGGATCGATGACCGTTTGGAGCATCGTCCCGACCTGGGCGCACGCATTCCTGATGATTTATGGTTTTTTCCCGTTTTTTATTTTCGGTTTTCTGTTCACCACGTATCCCAACTGGATGAACGGTGAAAAGGTAAAACCGCAAGAATATATCGCTACCTGTGCTTTGATGGCGGCGGGCGTGGTGTTGTTTTATGCAGGCTTGCTGACGCACAAAGTCATCAGCATTACCGGCGTGGAACTGATGCTGGCCGGATGGAGCATCGCCGTTTACGTGCTGTTTCGCATCCTGCTCACGACACCGGCGCAAGACAAGCGTCATGCCCGGGTCACCAGCGTCGCGCTGTTGATGGGCTGGCTGGGCGTGGCGGCGTATTTGGTCTGGCTGGTTACTGACAGTGCGGTGGTACTGAATTTTGCCCGCCATGCTGGCATCTGGTTTTTCCTGCTGCCGATCGTGCTGACCGTTTCGCATCGCATGATCCCGTTTTTCTCCAGCCGCGTGCTCGACAACTACGAAATGGTGCGGCCGTTCTGGATGCTGTGGCTGATGCTCGCCTGCATCGCCGCGCACGGCTGTCTGCAATGGCTGGAATTTACCGCCTATCTGTGGATTGCAGACTTCCCGTTGGCTGCTTGCGCGCTGTATTTATCGTACCGCTGGGGATTCATGCGCAGCTTCCAAGTGAGCCTGCTGGCCGTGTTGCACATCTCGTTCGCCTGGTTCGGTATCGCCATGCTGCTGTACGCCGTGCAAAGCCTGGTGTATTTCGCCTCCGGCAACCTGATTTTGGGCCTTGCCCCGCTGCACGCCATCGGCATCGGCTTCTTCTCCGGCATGATCCTCGCGATGGCCTCACGCGTCACCCTCGGCCATTCCGGACGGCCGCTGGAACTCGACCGCATTACCTGGCTGCTGTTCCTGGGCTTCCAGGCAACCGCCGTGATCCGGATTCTGGCCGACCTCATCCCAGCGATTGCGCCGATGTTCTACGTGCTGGCGGCATTCATTTGGTTGAGTTGCTTTGGGCTTTGGGCGATTAAGTTTGCGCCGATTTATTGGCGTGCTAGGGTGGATGGGAAAGCGGGGTAATGAATCTCGGGATCAATCTGTGGAACTAATTCTAGTTAGGTCTCATGAGGTGACGAGTGATAGATGATCAAACTGACGAAAAACCAGCTTCTGAAATATCGAAGCTACGGCAACGGTATGCGGATATAGTTATTCTTCGTGCCTCGGTGCAGGCCATACCGTACATCGGAGGCTCGCTAGATACGCTGCTAGCTGGCCGTGCCGCGCAAATTCACCTGGAGCGAGTGGAGAAGTTCGTAAACGACCTCTCTCATCGCTTGGCAGCTGTGGAAAGCGTAAGTGTTAACTTGAATGATGAAGCGTTTGCGGATCTGATGCTTAGCACGTTTGAACAAGTAGCACGTACACGTTCAGATCAGAAACGATTCCGGTTCGCCGAAATAATCACTAATCAAGTCACAAAACCGACACTATGGGAAGAACCAGAAAATGCGGTACGCTTACTTTCCGATCTTGAGGACATCCACATTGAAATCATTGAAGCCGCACTTCACGCACCGGTGGCAGAGGGCGTCTTTTCAAACTTGCGAGTCATTTCGCTGGATACTGAATCTATCGACAACGGAAAGCAAAATGCGCCCATCCCTCTCCTTACTTCGTTTCCGTGCTACGGGGCAGCAGCGCTTCGGATGGCGTGCGCTGAGCTAACTGCGAAGGGGCTTTTGCACGACGAAGGAATCGGGCGCTGGGACATGGGGGCGATGAAGTATTTTGTACCGACCGATCTTGCAGAATGGCTCTCCGAATGGATAAGTCAGACTCACCGCAAATAATACCTAAATTATCATTCCACCGGATCTATGCAAAAAATCGTTTAGGGCAGTGAATTCAGATTTGACTCAATCATTCAGGTTGACTAAACTTAGCTAAGCTAGTCCATACAACACGGAAGTCAATATGCTGACCATCAATATCCATGAAGCAAAGACCCATTTATCCCGGTTTATCGAGAAGGCTGCAGCTGGTGAGGAAATCATCATCGCGAAAGCCGGGAAGCCGGTTGCTAAATTAGTGCCGTTGCATGACGCACCTTCCGCTCGAAGCCTGGGTATTTTCAAAGGAAAATTGAATGTACTGGAAGATTTTGATGCCGCATTGCCTGATGAGGTGTTGCTGCAATTTCAGAATGCAGATATCGAACCATCGCCCGGGAATCGCTAGCAATGCGATTGCTGCTCGATACGCATATTTTGCTGTGGGCGCTGGATACGCCCGATCGATTGCCGCAAGCACTGAGAACGCAGTTGGAGTCGCCGTCTGTCGAAGTGTATTTCAGTGCCGCCAGTATTTGGGAAATCGCGATCAAGTCGGCATTGGGAAAGGTGAAGTTTCACTATTCCGCCAAAGAAATTGCGGATGGCGCAGCAATGACCGGTTTCATTGAGCTGCCCGTTTCTTCCGAACATGCTGCGGGTGTTGCGCATTTGCCGATGCTGCATACCGATCCGTTTGATCGTTTGTTGATTGCTCAGGCATTAGCAATGCCTGCTCGTTTCGTAACTGCTGATACTGCATTGATTGGTTACTCCGAGCTGGTCGATTGGATCGGGAAGCCGTAATGGTCGTGCCGTAAAAGTTTGGTAGTAGCATTAGAATGGATCGGTGCAAAGAGGCGCCATTTATCCCACCCGATACACTTCCTCATGATTTCCCACATTGACCAGAATAATTTCCTTCTCGGTGATCATGATTTCCAGGGTAATGCGGTAACTGAGATTGATCGATACCGAATGCAATCCGGTCAATCTGCCTGAAAGCGCATGGATTCTCAGCGAAGGGTGAAAAGGGTTATGGCTGAGCAGTTCCAGAACCTTACGGTAGGGTTCTTTTAATTCCGGGTGTTTTTGCGCGAAGCGGCGTGCGCGTTTCTTGTAGCTTTCGGTGAAAATGAGCGTGTAGCTCATTTGTTGAAAATATCATCGACGTGCTGATCGACTGTGTACTTGCTGAATTGGCCGCTTGCCATGTCGCGCCGCGCTTCGTGCAGTGCGGCTTCCAGTTCCATTTCGCGCAGATAATGGTATTGCTCGATTTTCATCACCACGTAACATTCTTTGCCGCGCACGGTGATGATGTCTTCCGTTTTGTCCGTCAGACTTTCTTCCACGCAGGCGATACCTTTAGTTTTTAAATCATTGGCTGTAATCATGATAAATAAACTTGTTAATCGTACTATAGAATATACGATTGAAGGTGCGATGTGTCAATTCCGTCGTCGAGACTTTGAGTATCCCAAGAAATAGCGCCTGAATGCTGTTGTAACAGGTAATCAGACGCTATTTCAGGGTTTCGGATCAAAATTTGCTAATTTTGGCTTTCCTCCACCGGCAGTTTCTGTACCCACGTCAAACAACTGGTATGGGACTCGCCCGCCATCGTGATGCATTCGTTATAGCCCGGGATATTGTTTTGAAATGCGTGCTGGCAATTGCGCACGTCGACTTCCAGTTCATAAAAGCAGATGCGTAGCCCTTCCTGTTGGGTGATATTGTTAAAAAATCCGGGATTACCGAAGGAGGGAGAAATTTCAGGGTTGGTAATCCCGGGTTGCAGCAACAACGTGCGCGGCACTAAAAAACGGCCTTGGTAGCCTTCCGGCGGGGTGAAAGCGTAGAGGTTTACGCTGGCATTCAATAAAACAATGAGAACGATGAACCGGTGCGGTATTTTGTGCGTGAATTTCATGATGTGTCCCCTCAATGATGAATGTGATAATTAAGGAGGCTCTGAGAAACTACTACGCCTGACCATTGCTTACTATCTTTTCAGAGCTTCCTTGAACGTGGCAGCGCAATGATTTTTTCTGCCGTCATGATGAATTACGCAGTGATTGCGTTTTTGGATGCAGTTTTTGAGAAAAATATTTCCGGATTAGATGATGAAATGAACATTTATGCGATGCGCCACGGGCGCACGAATTACAACGACCTGGGTTTGTGTAACGACGATCCCGGTAGGGATGTGTATTTGACGGAAACCGGTATCGCACAAGCGCAATCGGCGGCGCATGAGCTGCGCGATGCGGCGTTTGAGCGCATTATCGTTTCACCGTTGCCGCGCACGCGTCAGACGGCGGAAATCGTCAATCGCCATCATGCCTTGCCAATCGAGGTGCACGCGGATCTTGCGGATATCCGCTCGGGGTTCGAGAGCCGACCGGTACCGGATTATTTTGCCGCGATTGGCCACGACCCGCTGCGGGCGCGCGTGAATGGCGGCGAGTCGTTGCTGGATCACAAACAGCGCGTGCTGCGCTTTATCGATTGGTTAAAAGCGCAGCCGGAGAAAACGCTGCTGATAGTCGCCCATGAAGAAACGATGCGGGTATTTGCCGCCTATTTTGAGGGTGGTATCGCAGATTCTCAATTGCGGGATATCCATGTGGGGAATTGCGAATACCGGCGTTATGTTTTGCACCGCTAATTCCGGTTTCACCGGTTCAGCGCGCCAGCCAGCCCAATCCTTTGGCGTGCAGGCTTTTTGGATGTACAACCGCTCGGGCGTTTCGGTCACGGCGGTGGTTTCCGGGTAAGCGCCGGTGGGATTTTGCAGATCGGCGGTTACGGTGCCCTCTTCGTTAAATGCGATCACGTGGCCATAAGCTTTGGGCACAGGCCACAATGCGCGCGGCAAACGCAGCGTGACTTTGCGCAGCAACGGTTTATCGCTCATGGCGTCGATGACCGGGTTACGCGGTTTGGCGAAGCCGAGCCAGAGTATGCCGTCAAGGCCGCGCATCAAGTTATCCGGGTAGCCGGGCAGATTGTCGAGCAGCACGGCAGCTTGCGGCGAACCTTGCGTAACATCGAGATCGTTGGCTGTTACGGCGATTTTCCACACGCGATACCGGCCTGTTTCGTTGACGAACAGCGTTTGTTCATCCTGCGAGAGCGCGATTCCGTTGGCGAAACTCAATCCCCTGGCCACAATGCGCGCCGTTTTTCGCGCCGGATCGTACTCGAGAATGCGCCCGGTGGACGATTGCTCCATGATATCGAGAATACTGGCCGCGAAAGTGCCGCCCCAGTCCTTCGGCGCAAACCGGGTTGAGGCATCGGTGAAGTAGATCTTGCCGTTGGCCGCGACCACGACCGCATTGGCGTAGCGGATCGGATCGCCATTCACGGTGTTAATCAGAACGCGGACAGCGCGATCCGGTCCGATCGACAGCAATCCTTTCATGGCATCGGCGGCGATTAGATTGCCGGCGGCATCAAAGCCGAAACCCAGCACGCGCCCACCGGTGTTGACGAATACTTCTTGCGCCGTGCCGTCGGGATTCATGCGTACGATATTGCCGCTGGCCATCGCGGCATATAGCTTGCTGTCACGCGCCAATGCGACATGTTCCGGTCCGGTTTCATCGCCTAGATCGATTAACCGGATGCCGCTAAGCCGGTTGTTCGCTGCATGCGGGCCGGTATACCCTGGTGCGGCAGGTGCTTGCCAGCTCACCGGCTCTACCGGGATCGGCCATAAGCTGAGGTATGCAGCCAGCGCCAGCGTGGCGATGATGAGTGTCAAACCGGTTTTTTTCATATTCCGCCGTTAGTCCAGAAGATTTAGTGAGCCTGCACAAACCGGTATTTTGTCATTTCATGGCAATTTCTGTAAAAATTATCGCTCGCGTGATCTACTTCCCAGCATCCGCACATCCTGCCATACTGCAAATTGATGGGTTGACATCATTCCGGCAATGACTTCATGCGTGCGCCCGGACATACCGGGGGCTAAGAAATTGAAAGGGGAATTCCATGACTCGGATCACTGAAATTATCAATCATGCGGGCCGATGGCTGGAGCAGCAACAGGATAAAGAATCCAAAGGATGGGGCGAACGGCGCGGCAGTCATGTCAACGTGCTGAATACGGCCGAGGCTGTGATTGCGCTGATCGATAGCGGGGTTTGCAATGCGGGCACCGGCGCGGTCCGCGGTGCGGTTGATTTTCTGCTGAAACATCAGACATTGGGTGGTCCGGATGCCGGTTCATGGCCACGGGAATTAACCACGGACGAAGGTGAAACCGTTGATATTCCGGACTTGGTGCGTACTACCTATGCGATCCAGGCGCTCATCAAGGCGGGTAAGGGAATCGACGAACAGCCTCTGCAATTGGCGTTCGTGTGGTTGCTGGGCCGTAGAAATGAAAACACCAAAGGCTGGGGTTATGCGCGCGGCAAATCCGATGCGCTGATGCCCACCTGTTTTGCGCTGAACGCCTTGCTTGATGCTTACGATGCCTACCCCGGCGCGTATCAGACCCAGATTCAGGAGAGCCTGCAATATCTGGTGGAGGCTTACTATCACGAGGGCGGAGATGAAGTGCGCGGCTCATTCGGTGCGCCAGGGTCGTTGCAAGGTATTCATACCATCTATGCCGCACTGGTATTGCAAATTGCCCGCGCCAATAACTTGAGCCGATATCCGGAGCAGGAGAAGCAAGCGATCGAATGGCTGCTGCGCAACCCTGATAAAGCCATCCGGCTGCGGGAAGAATGGGTGGAGATTGACCAAATCCAGGTTACGGATGGCCAAACCGGCGGTTATGGGTTCATGGTGATGGCCGATACCTTATTGATGAAGCTGTTGTTGGGATCGGAAAGCGTCGACGACAAAAAGAGCGCATTGGCGCATGAGGCCATGCATAGCCTTAAGGATAAAATTGATGAAAGCACTGGTGCTTTTTACGGGCCGCGATTATTTTCCTGGGCTACGGCAAAAGCATTGTCGGCTTTGGCGGTGATGCAAAAACACGCTGGCGCTGAATATCCCGATCTCCCCGCGCGGACGCCCGAATCCCGTACCGAGTCCGGCGGCTGGAAAACCGGACCTGTCATTATCGGTTTCGTGACTTTGCTTTCGGGACTGGGTTTTTATCTGATGGTCAACGATAAATTCGGCTTGCTTGAATTCAGCTTCTTTGTCGTGATGATGTTGGCGGCGCTGCTGGCGTACGGTGCCATCGGCGAGAAAACATTCAGCGAGCTATTCGGCAGCGTCGGCGGTTTATTAAAGAAGGGTAAATAGAAAACAAACGAAGAGCTGCGATGCATGAACGATTGTAATGTGAGAACGGTGCCATGATTGATACCATCATTTTCGATGCGGAAGGCATTGTCATTGATACCGAGACGATTTGGGACAAGGGGCAGGCGATTTTTCTGCAACGCCGGGGTTTTGTCTATGATCGGGAGCGGATCAAACCGTTGCTTACCGGGCGCACGCTGGCCGAAGGGGTGGAAGTCATGAGGCAAGCGTACCGGTTCGATGGCGATACCGAAGTCTTGGCGCGCGAGCGTGCGGATATCGTGCGTGAACTTTTTATTCATGAAACTGCTTTTATCGAAGGCTTTCTGCCATTCTACGAATCCGTGCGCAATCATTACAAAACCTGTGTCGCAACGGCGATGGATCAGGATCTGCTGAAACTCGTCGATCAGCACCTCAATCTTTCAGCGTTGTTTGAAAATAGAATCTATACGCTCGACAAAGTCGGCTACCGCTCCAAGCCGAATCCGGATATTTTTCTGTACGCCGCGCAACAGCTTGGGTCAGCGCCGGAACATTGCGTTGTCATCGAAGATGCGCCGCATGGGATCGATGCCGCAAAAAGCGCAGGGATGTGTTGCATCGCGATCAGTACAACGTATGATCCGGGCAAATTGCAAAAAGCGGATTTTGTCGTCAATGCCTACGCGGAGATTGACCTTGCCGCCGTGGATCAATACGCATCGATACCGATGAAATAACCAGCAAGCATCAGCGCCAGCGTTTTGCCGGGTCTTGACGGTAAAACAGCGCGAGCTGCTCGTACACGGAAGGAAAATGTTCCTGCGTGACGAGCGGCAGTTCAAAAAAAGCTTCGCTCAGCACCGCGAAAAACTCCGCCGGACTCTCCGCCGCGTACGGATCAATCACGGTTTCCTGCTGCCGGTCGACCTGGCGGCAGAATTTCTTGTAGGCTGTGCTGAATACCCCATGCCAGGTATACGCGCTCATATTGGCGTGCAATTCCGGGCAACCGTTGGCGCCTTCGTACAGCATGTCGATCTTGTGCGCGAATTCGTGGATCACCACGTTCTCTCCCAAGTGTGAAGCCGGTTCCAGCGCATCTTGCCAGGAAAGAATCACCGGCCCATCAGACCAAGCCTCGCCTGACGCCGCATGCTGCACATGGTGCACGATGCCGAATTCATCCTCGTAATCGTAATCCAGCATGAATTCGCCGGGGTACACAATAATTTGGCTCCAGCTGCGGTAGTAATCCAAGTCAAGATTGAGAATCAGGATGCACGCTTGCAACGCAATCGTGGCACGAATTTCCTCGGTGATTTCCAATTCATGCGCGCCGTAAAATTTCTTGTCGTGCAGAAATAACGTGGCGCACTCGCGCAAGCGCAAGAGCTCTTCAAGACTGAGTCCCTTCAGGCAACGCAGATGAATCAATTTTTGCCAGACGGCATCGGCAATGCCTTCGTGCTGAAGGATCTGGTTACGGTGCCAATTCGTTAAGCTCCATGACATGCGAATAATCTCCGGGAAACTGCCGTGATCTTGTATTTATGCCTTTGGACTGGTTATATAAAGGCGGTCTAGCGAGGATGAAAATAATACCTTCTTTTGTTCTGTTTTGCCTGAAATGGACACGGAGAAATACTAAGACCATGAGAATTCAGGTAGAATTGCACTGTTAGGTTCGTGTGGCAGGGCCAACGCCAAACGATTGAGAAATCGGATATAACCATCAAGCCATAGTGTATTTTTAGATTTTTAGAGGAAGATTGTAAATGAATTTTAAATTTAGCATCGTTTGTATTATTGGCCTGAGTATCGCACTGATCGGTTGCGGCGGAGTTCCCGAAGCAAGTTCGGAAAATTGTTCAGGAAGAGGCATGGAATCATCGCTGACAGAATTCAAGAACGACGAAGCTGCACGCGAAGCCTTTATCGCTAAATGCGATGAACTGAAAAAAGCAAAATAAGCGTACAGCT
>Ga0154020_10010794_pt1 | contig 10423 bp, 10 predicted proteins | sample Klosneuvirus_201_FD_109709 | JGI IMG/M metagenome (GOLD analysis project Ga0154020, IMG submission 109709) | Active sludge microbial communities from wastewater, Klosterneuburg, Austria - Klosneuvirus_20160825_MG | ecosystem: Engineered > WWTP > Aerobic digester > Activated sludge | place... | reverse complement strand
TTTGTTGCCAAGGCCTTTGCTGGCGCCACCGACTTCACCGCACCGATACAGCAGTACATCACCCGCAACGCCTGGGGCGATGTGTGGCAGCGCGAGGGGTTGGACCTGAAGACCCGCAGCCTCATCACAGTGGCCATGCTCACCGCACTGGGCAAACAGCATGAACTCAAGGGTCAAGTGCGCGGCGCCCTCAACAACGGCGCCAGCCTGGCCGAGATTCAGGAAGTGCTGCTGCACGCCAGCATCTACTGCGGCTTGCCCGCGGCGGTGGAGGCGTTCCGCTCGGCAGCGGAGGTGGTGGATGGGCCGAGGTCTTGAGGCGGCCGGGGGCTCTTGAACCGAAGACGCCATTGAATTCGAGAATCCGCCACACTGTCTCGCTTGATCGGTAAGGCGAGGGCATGGCACGCGTTGCCGAGGCCTGCAAGCTCGGGCATCGGCCTGGTGCTCGGGGTGCTTCATGCCTTCGGCACGGTCGGTGTGTGGGCCGAGCGTTGCGGACAGAGTGTCCCGGCATCGATTCCCTCACGCGTTCAACAAGCCGGCCAGCACGCGGCACCACACATTGGGCCCAACTTGAACAACTCTGATCGACTGCCTGGACTGGACCTGCTGCGCAGCATGGCCATCCTCTGGGTCATGCTGTTTCACTCCTTTGTCGTGGGCGGGCTCGGCCCGGACTGGGCATGGCTCTCGCGCTACGGCTGGATGGGGGTCGACCTGTTCTTCGTGCTCAGCGGTTTTCTCATAGGCACGCAGGTGCTGGCGCCGCTTGCGCGTGGGCAGAAGCTGTCTTACGGTGACTTCTACCTGCGCCGCGCCTTTCGCATTCTTCCCGCCTACTGGGCGGTGCTGCTGCTCTACCTGCTGTGGCCTGCGTTCCGTGAGGCGCCGGGGATGGAGCCGTGGTGGAAGTTCTTCACCTTCAGCATGAACCTGAGCATTGACTACGCACGCAACACGGCGTTCTCGCATGCCTGGTCGCTGTGCGTGGAGGAGCATTTCTACTGGCTGTTTCCGCTTCTCGCCGTGGCCATGCTGCGGCGTCCCTCGGTGTGGAAGTTCGCCTGCCTGTGCGCTGTCCTGGTGTTGGGAGGCGTTGCCCTGCGTGCGGTGATCTGGACGCAGGCGATGCAAGTCGACCCGGAGTTTACCCGCAACTGGTTCGTCGAGGACATTTACTACCCAACCTGGAACCGGCTGGACGGGCTGCTCTGCGGCATTGCCCTTGCGGCGTGGAAGACCATGCGTGCGCAGGCCTGGCAGCGCGCAAGACGCTACGCCAACCTCTGCATGGTTGCCGGCGTGCTGGTCCTGGTGCTGGCCTTCTGGTTGTTTCGGGACCGGGTTGGGCTGGTGGGCAACGCCCTTGGCTGGCCGGTGCTTTCATTCGGCCTGGGCCTGCTGGTGTTTGCGGGAGCGGGCCGCGACAGCTTGATAGGGCGGCGCGAAGTGCCGTTTGCCGGCTGGCTGGCCGCCATCTCCTACAGCCTGTACCTGGTGCACAAGGCCATCTACCACCTGGTGCAGGCGCGTTGGGGTACGCAGCTGGCGGATGGTGGATTCCTGGCGTTTGGGGTCTACGGCGGCACGGCGCTGCTGGCCGGCGCGGCGCTGTACTACACGGTGGAGCGGCCCATTCTTCAACTGCGCAGGCGTCTGCAACACAGCCCTCGCCAGCCGGCCGCGACTACCGTGGCTTAGTGCGCGCGTGCCGCTCGCCTCCGCGTTCCAAGGCGTGGCTCAAGCCACACCAACCATCAACTTGTGCACCAGATCGGCGGTGGTGGAGGCCTTGTACTTGCGCATGAGGCGCGCGCGGTAGATTTCCACGGTGCGGTGGCTGATGCCCAGCACCTTGCCAATCTCCTTGCTGGTCAGGCCGTCCATCAGGTGCGCGGCGACCTCGCGTTCGCGCGCCGTCAGCTCGGCCTTGACCGGCCGGCGCGATGACAGGTCCTCGAAGGACCAGATGCCGGCTTCGTGCGGCTTGGCAGGGTTGAGCGCGCGCCCGGTGACGTGACACCAGAAGGTCTCGCCGTTGGCGCGCTTCATGATGCGGTTGTCGGCATAGGTGCCGCTGCGGTTGAGGTTGAGGGCGATGCGCGCGCCGGTGCGCTCGTACTCGTCGGCGCTGGGGTACAGCAGTTGGAACGACTGGCCCAGCAGCAACTCGCGCGAGGTGCCGAACATCTCGCACAGGGACTGGTTGCAGTCCACCATGGTGCGATGGCGCGACAGGCACAGGCCGACCGGCGCCAGGTCGAAGGCGAGGCGGTAGTCGATACGATCCATATCAGGGTTGGGCACTAGGAAATACTACGTAGCTGCTTAGGTAGTATCGTACGGGCACTCGTTTCTTCAAAGGAGATTCTCACGTGAACAAGATTTACCCCAGCGCGGCCAAGGCGCTTGAAGGCGTGGTGCGGGATGGCCAGTTGTTGGCCGTTGGCGGCTTTGGCCTGTGCGGCATTCCCGAGGCGCTGATCGACGCGCTGCGCGACTCCGCCGTGAAAGACCTGACCGTGATCTCCAACAACGCCGGCGTGGACGGCTTCGGCCTGGGCAAGCTGCTTGAGACGCGCCAGATCAAGAAGATGATTTCCAGCTACGTGGGCGAGAACAAGGAGTTTGAGCGCCAGTATCTGGCCGGTGAGCTGCAATTGGAGTTCACGCCCCAGGGCACGCTGGCCGAGAAGCTGCGCGCCGGCGGCGCCGGCATTCCGGCGTTTTTCACCAAGACCGGTGTGGGCACCATCGTGGCCGAGGGCAAGGAACTGCGCGAGTTCGATGGCGAGACCTACGTGATGGAGCGCGGCCTGGTGCCCGACGTGGCGCTGGTCAAGGCGCACCGGGCGGACAAGTCGGGCAACCTGCAGTTTCGCTACACCGCGCGCAATTTCAACCCGGCGGCGGCGATGGCCGGGCGCATCACGGTGGTCGAGGTGGAGGAGATTGTCGAGACTGGCGCGATAGAGCCCGACCAAGTGCACCTGCCTGGCATTTATGTGCACCGCATCGTGCTCAACGCCACGCCCGAGAAGCGCATTGAGAAGAGAACCATCACTGAATCCAAATGACATTGCGGGACAGACCTTCAGCTCTGTCGCCATCTGAATAGAAAAGGAGTTTGATCATGGCCTGGACTCAAGACCAAATGGCGGCACGCGCTGCCCAAGAACTGCAAGACGGTTACTACGTCAACCTGGGTATCGGTATCCCCACGCTGGTGGCCAACTTCGTGCCCAAGGACATCGAAGTCTGGTTGCAGAGCGAGAACGGCATGCTGGGTATTGGCCCGTTTCCGACCGACGACCAGGTGGATGCCGACCTGATCAACGCCGGCAAGCAGACGGTGACCACCATCAAGGGCTCCAGCATCTTTGGCAGCCACGAGAGCTTTGCCATGATTCGCGGCGGCAAGATCAACCTGAGCATTCTGGGTGCCATGCAGGTCAGCGAACACGGCGACCTGGCCAACTGGATGATTCCGGGCAAGATGGTCAAGGGCATGGGCGGCGCCATGGACTTGGTGGCCGGCGTCAAGAACGTGGTGGTGCTGATGGAGCACGTCGCCAAGAAGAAGGACGGCACCATCGACCTGAAGATCCTGCCCAAGTGCACCCTGCCGCTGACCGGCGTGGGCGTGGTGGACCGCATCATCACCGACCTGGCGGTGATGGATGTCACGCCGCACGGTCTCAAGGTGGTTGAGGTGGCGCCCGGTGTGACGCGCGAAGAGCTGCAGTCCAAGACCGGCGTGCGGCTGATCTGAGCGCTGTGCGCCGCGGGGCGCGGCGCCTCAGTCGCCCCAGACCTCGCGCGCCGTCTCCACCACCAGGCGCAGCTTGGCGCGCTGGGCTTCCACCGCGATATCGTTGCCGTGCACGGTGCTGCTGAAGCCGCATTGCGGTGACAGCGCCAGTTGCTCCAGCGGCGCGTAGCGCGCCGCTTCGTCAATGCGGCGCTTCAGATCGTCTTTCGATTCCAGCGCGCCGAACTTGGTGGTCACCAGGCCCAGCACCACGGTCTTGCCCTTGGGCAGGTAGCGCAGTGGCTTGAAGTCGCCGCTGCGGTCGTCGTCGTACTCCATGAAGTAGGCGTCCAGATTCATTTCCTTGAGCAGCGCCTCGGCCACTGGCTCATAGTTGCCGCTGGCGGCATGCGTGCTCTTGAAGTTGCCGCGGCACAAGTGCATGGCCAGCAGCATGCCGGGTGGCTTCTGCGCCACCACCAGATTGATGAACCTGGCATAGCGGTGCGGCAGTTCGTTGGGGTCGTCGCCGCGCTGGCGTGCTGCCTCGCGCATTTTCTCGTCGCACAGGTAGGCCAGGTTGGTGTCGTCCATCTGCACATAGGTGCAGCCGGCGGCGGCCAGGCTGCGCAACTCATCGCCGTAGGCGTTGGCCACGTCCTGGTAGAAGTCGGGTTCCAGCTCGGGGTAGTGCTGCTTGCTGATGCCGGCGCGTCCGCCGCGAAAGTGCAGCATGGTGGGCGAGGGGATGGTGACCTTGGGCGTGTTGCCGGCGGACACCTGGCTCTTGAGGTACTGGAAGTCCGCCAACTGGATGTCCTTGACGTGGCGCACCTTGTCCACCACCCGCATCACCGGCGGCGCCAACTCCTGCGTGCCGTCGGGCTTGACGATGGTCACCGGCACGTCGGTGGTGACACCGCCGAGCTGGTCCAGAAAGTCGATGTGGAAGTAGGTGCGGCGGAACTCCCCGTCGGTGATGCTCTTGAGGCCCACGTCCTCCTGGAACCGCACGATGTCGGTGATGGCGCGGTCTTCCACCTTGCGCAGTTGCTCGGGCGTAAGGCTGCCCTGGGCCTTTTGCTCGCGCGCCTCCAGCAGGTACCTGGGGCGCAGGAAACTGCCAACATGGTCGTAGTGGGCGGGCAGGCGCGGGGCGGTCTGGGTCATGGCTTGGCTCTCTCGGATGGGTTGCCGCCATGGTAGGTCAATCGCCAGATTTCGGCTTGACGGGGTGCCACTAGGAGTTATCTCAAAGTGATATATCAACCAGTCGGAAATCCCGCTTGCGATGCATCCGGATTGCGGCGATAGTGGCGCTGCCTTTCAACCCCGCCCCTCCGCCGGAGACACACCATGCACAAACGACACTTTCTTGGCGCTGCCATCACCGCTGCGCTTGCCCTTGCGGCTGGCAACTCTCTGGCGCAGGACAACAGCTTCAAGATCGGCCTGATCCTGCCCATGACCGGTCAGCAGGCCTCCACCGGGCGCCAGATCGAGGCCGCCGCCAAGCTCTACATGGCGCAACATGGCGACACGGTGGCGGGCAGGAAGGTGCAACTCATCGTCAAGGACGACACCAGCATCCCCGATGTGACCAAGCGCCTGGCGCAGGAGCTGGTGGTCAACGACAAGGTCAATGTGCTGGCCGGTTTTGGCATCACGCCCTCGGCGCTGGCCACCGCCAGCATCGCCACGCAGTCCAAGACGCCCGAGGTGGTGATGGCGGCCGCCACCTCCAGCATCACCGAGGCCTCGCCCTACATCGTGCGCACCAGCTTCACGCTGCCGCAGGCCTCGGTGGCGCTGGCTGACTGGGCGCCCAGGAACGGCATCAAGAAAGTGGTGACGCTGGTCAGCGACTATGGCCCCGGCATCGATGCCGAGAAGTTCTTCAAGGCGCGCCTGCAGTTCAATGGCGGCGAGGTCAGCGAGTCGCTGCGCGTGCCGCTGCGCAACCCCGATTTCGCGCCCTTCCTGCAAAAGGTGCGTGACCTCAAGCCCGACGCGCTGTTTGTGTTCGTGCCCTCGGGTGCCGGCGCGGCGGTGATGAAACAGTTCCTGGAGCGCGGCATGGACAAGGCCGGCATCAAGCTGATCGGCACCGGCGACGTGACCGATGACGACCAGCTCAATGACATGGGTGACGGCGCGCTCGGCGTGGTGACTTCGCACCACTACTCGGCCGCCCACCCTTCGACGCTGAACAAGTCCTTTGTCGAGGCCTTTCGTAAGGCCAACAAGGGCATGCGGCCCAACTTCATGGCGGTGGGTGGCTACGACGGCATGCGCGTGATCTACGAGGCGCTCAAGGCCACCAAGGGCCAGGGCGGCGGCGATGCGCTGCTGGCGGCCATGAAGGGCCAGATCTTCGAGAGCCCGCGCGGCCCGATGTTCATCGACGCACAGACCCGCGACGTGGTGCAGAACATCTACCTGCGCAAGGTGGAGAAGAAGGACGGTCAGCTCTACAACATCGAGTTCGACGTGATCAAGGATGTCAAGGACCCTGGCAAGACCAAGTAACCTCCGAAGCGCCGCTGCGCGTCGCCTCCCCCCCGCCACTGCCATGGACCTCTCAGGATACGCATGCTGACCATCCTGTTTGACGGCATCGCCTACGGCATGCTGCTGTTCATCCTGGCCGTGGGGCTGGCGGTGACCATGGGGCTGATGAATTTCATCAACCTGGCGCACGGCGCCTTTGCCATGGTGGGTGGCTACATCACCGTGCTGCTGATGCAGCGCCTGGGCGTGCCCTTTTTGTGGTGCCTGCCGCTGGCGTTTGTCGGCGCGGCGCTGCTCGGCGCCGTGCTGGAGCGCACCCTGTACCGCCCGCTGTACCACAAGCCGCATCTGGACCAGGTGCTGTTCTCCATCGGCCTGACCTTCATGGCGGTGGCCAGCGTCGACTACTTCGTGGGTTCCAGCCAGCAGATTTTGCAGTTGCCGGATTGGCTCAAGGGCCGTACCGAATGGGGTGAGGGCGTGTGGATGCTGGGCATGGGGCACTATCGGCTGTTCATCATTGCGGTGTGTGCGGCGCTCACGGTGGCGCTGCAGTTTGTGCTGGCCAAAACACGCTTTGGCAGCCGCCTGCGCGCCTCGGTGGACGACCAGCGCGTGGCGGCCGGACTGGGCATCAACGTCAACGCGGTGTTCCTGTCCACCTTTGCCGTCGGCTCGGGCCTGGCCGGCCTGGGCGGCGCGCTGGGCGCCGAGGTGCTGGGCATGGACCCGAGCTTTCCGCTCAAGTTCATGATCTACTTCTTGATCGTGGTGGCGGTGGGCGGCACCAGCAGCATCACCGGGCCGCTGTTGGCCGCCTTGCTGCTGGGCGTTGCCGATGTGGCCGGCAAGTACTACATCCCCAAGCTGGGGGCCTTCATCGTCTACAGCCTGATGATCGTGATCCTGGTCTGGCGTCCACAGGGTTTGTTTGTGCGCCAGGCGGGAAAAGCATGAACCTGGCCGACACCGCCTTGTTGCGGGCCAGCCGCTGGCGCTGGTGGGAAGTGTTGCTGTGGCTGGCGGCACTGGCCGCGCCGTGGCTCCTGCCGGGGCATGCGCTGATCATCAACGAGATTGCCATCCTGGCGTTGTTTGCCATCTCGCTCGATCTGATTCTGGGCTACAGCGGCATCGTCTCGCTGGGCCATGCGGCTTTCTTCGGCATGGGCGCCTACTCGGCGGCGCTGTTTGCCAAGCTGGTCATGCCCGACCCCTTGCTGGGCCTGGCCGTGGGCATCGTCAGCGCCACGCTGCTGGGCGCTGTCTGCAGCGTGACGGTGTTGCGCGGCACCGATTTGACGCGCCTGATGGTGACACTGGGGGTGGCGCTGATCCTGATGGAGCTGGCCAACAAGCTGGACTGGCTGACCGGCGGCGCCGACGGCCTGCAGGGCGTGGTGATGGGCCCGCTGCTCGGGCGCTTCGAGTTCGACCTGGGCGGGCAGACCGCGGCCGCTTACTCGCTCGCGGTGTTGCTGCTGCTGTTCGTGCTGCTGCGGCGCCTGGTCAGTTCGCCCTTTGGCGCCACGCTGAAGGCGATCCGTGACAACCGCCTGCGCGCCATGGCCATTGGCATCCCGGTGACGCGCCTGGCCGTGGCCTATACGGTGGCGGCGGGCATGGCCGGTGCCGCCGGTGCGCTGCTGGCGCAGACCACCGGTTTTGCGTCGCTGGATGTGTTCGAGTTTCACCGCTCGGCGGACGTCATGCTGGTGCTGGTGATTGGGGGAGCCGGCTGGCTCTGGGGCGGCGTGGCCGGCGCCCTGGTATTCAAGCTGATGCAGGACACGCTGTCGAGCATCACGCCGCAGTACTGGACCTTCTGGATTGGCCTGTTCCTGGTGGTGCTGGTGCTGGTCGGGCGCGAACGCCTGGTGCGACCGTGGACCTGGTTTCGGGGCGGCACGCCGCGGAGCGAACAATGAGCACACCCGAATCCACGGCAGTGCTTTCGGCGCAAGCGCTGGAGATGCGTTTTGGCGGCATTGTTGCCACCAACCAGGTCACGCTCAACCTGCAGCCCGGCGCGCGCCATGCCCTGATCGGTCCCAACGGCGCCGGCAAGACCACGCTGATCAACCTGCTCACCGGGGTGCTGCAGCCCACGCAAGGGCGCATCAGGCTGCTGGGCGAGGACATCACCCAGCTCGCGCCACACCAGCGCGTGCACCGGGGGCTGGTGCGCACCTTCCAGATCAACCAGTTGTTTGACAGCATGACGCCGCTGGAAACCCTGGCCATGGTGGTGTCGCAGCGCCAGGGGCTGGGCGCCAAGTGGTGGCAGGCGCTGGGTGCGCACGGCGCGTTGAACCATCGCTGCGAGCAACTGCTGGAACAGTTTCATTTGACCAGCGTGATGGCGCAGCCCACCCGCGTGCTGGCCTATGGCAAGCGGCGCCTGCTGGAGATTGCAATTGCCTTGGCCTGTGAGCCGCGTGTGCTGCTGCTGGACGAGCCGGTGGCCGGCGTGCCCGCCGGCGAGCGTGAGGAACTGCTGCAGACCGTGGCCGCCTTGCCGGCCGACGTGTCGGTGCTGCTGATCGAGCACGACATGGACCTGGTGTTCAGCTTCGCCACCCGCATGACGGTGCTGGTCAACGGCACGGTGCTGACCGAGGGCGACCCCGGCAGCATTGCCAGCGACTCGCGCGTCAAGGCGGTCTACCTGGGCGACGTGGATGTGCTGGCGCCCGGCGTCAGCGCGCAGGCGATGCGGGAGGCGGCGCACCATGGCTGAGACCCTGCTCACGGTGGACGGTTTGAGCGCCGGCTATGGCGAGGCGGTGGTGCTGCACGATGTGTCTTTGACACTGGAGCAGGGCCAGACCCTGGCGCTGTTGGGTCGCAACGGCACCGGCAAGACCACGCTCATCAACACCCTGGTGGGGGCCACGCGCCAGCACGCCGGGCGCATCACCTTGGGCTCGGGCGCCTCGGCGCTGGCGCTGCACAAGCTGCCGTCGCACGAGCGCGCGGCGGCCGGCATTGGTTGGGTGCCGCAGGAGCGCAACATCTTCAAGTCGCTCACGGTGGACGAGAATCTGACCGCCGTGGCGCGGCCGGCTCGTTCCGGTCGCGCCGGCCGTGGCGGCAGCGCCAGCGGGCCGTGGACGCCGGCGCGGGTGTACGAGCTGTTTCCGCGCCTGGCGCAACGCAAGGGCAACCTCGGTACCCAACTCTCTGGCGGCGAACAGCAAATGCTGGCCATGGGCCGGGCGCTGGTGCTCAACCCCTCGCTGCTGTTGCTCGACGAGCCGCTGGAGGGCCTGGCGCCGCTGATCGTGCAGGAGCTGCTGCGCGCCATCCGACGCATCACCCGCGAAGAGGGTTTGTGTGCCATCCTGGTGGAGCAGCACCCGCAGGCCATCCTGGCGATCTCCGACAGCGCCGCCGTGCTGGACCGCGGCACTGTGGTGTACGCTGGCAGCGCCGAAAGCCTGCAGGAGCAGCCGCAACTGCTGGACAAGCTGCTGGGCGTGGCACGCTGAACACTGAAAGGGGCACTTGACATGAGCCAAGCATCGCATTCCCTGGGCATGATCGGTTATGGCGAGGTGGGCCGCATCTTCTGTGCTGGCCTGAAGTCGCAGGTGGCCGGCGTCAGCGCCTGGGACCTGAAGTTTGCCGCCGATCCCGACGGCGAGGCGCGCCGCCACGCGCAGCAGGCCGGCGTACGGGCGGCGGGCTCGATGCAGGCGCTGTGTGCCGGCGCCAACCTCTTTATCTCTGCCGTGACGGCATCCAGCACCCTGACGGTTGCCGAAGCAGCCGCGCCGCATCTGCCTGCGAGCAGCTTTTTTCTGGACCTCAACTCCGCTTCGCCCGGCACCAAACAGGCGGCGGCCAAAGTGGTGGAGGCCGCCGGCGCGCACTACGTCGAGGCCGGTGTGATGACCTCGGTGCCGCCCTATGGCATCCGCGTGCCCATGCTGCTGGGCGGCGCACGTGCGCAGGAACTGGCGCAGACCCTGGCCGCCTGGGGGCTGGATGCCAAGGTGGTGGCCACCGAAATTGGCGTGGCCTCGGCCATCAAGATGTGCCGCAGCGTGATGATCAAGGGCCTGGAAGCACTGGTGATCGAGAGCTACAGCACCGCGCGTGCCTACGGCGTGGAAGAGCACGTGCTGCCCACGCTGGCCGAGACCTTCCCCTCCA
>Ga0154020_10010793_pt1 | contig 10424 bp, 9 predicted proteins | sample Klosneuvirus_201_FD_109709 | JGI IMG/M metagenome (GOLD analysis project Ga0154020, IMG submission 109709) | Active sludge microbial communities from wastewater, Klosterneuburg, Austria - Klosneuvirus_20160825_MG | ecosystem: Engineered > WWTP > Aerobic digester > Activated sludge | place... | reverse complement strand
TCGATCTGAGCAAGCCCAAGGCCGTCTATCGCAAGTTCGTTGAGACGTCTGGCGCGGTTGAAATCGCCCCCGGAAATCGCCTGGTCGTGTACCTTGATCGCCGCTCGCACAACCCGATTCTGAGGGAGGCGAATCTCGCAAAAGATCACCCTCAAATCCCCTGGCTGGCGAACCTTAAGCTGGAATTCGTTTTTTTCATAACTCCAATAAAACTGTCATCGATTTAACGCCTGCGGAAATCGGCGATAAAGCGACGTCGGCACGTGCGTTCATTCGATCATCATCGGTGATCGCCTTTGCGTCCCTAACGTCACGACAAACGTTAGGTGGCAGGTCGAACAGGAACGCAAAGTCCAAACCCGAAGTATCGACGATCACCGAGAATGAACGGTCCTTTAACTGGTTCAGGAAATGTTAGCCGGATGTGGGATAGAACGGCATTCTCACCTGGAGCACGGTAGGTTTCGGCACGTTTGGCTTTCGGTAGGAATGGCGTGGCGGAAAATTCGATTCGTGTTTCGCTTATGAGTCGTTCCGGAAGAGTGATGTGGCGAAGACTGTCGCGCAACAATTTATCCCATTCGCCAAGCTTGATCTGGTATCGCTCATCGGCAGATAGCAATCTTCCGTCTGGCGTATGCTTCGGAACCTTGAAGCCACGTGAAATGGCAGCAGGAGTGAGTGAACACCAAACGCGACTCTTGCCGCATAGTTGCCGCCAGACCTTGTCTTCGTCAGTCGAGACTTGACGCAGTTGGATTAGGTGCGAGCGTTTCGTTGCAAAACGTGTTTCGACGTCTTCAACAGCCCCAGCTAGGGCACGGTAAAGCGTTCGATAGATTTCTTGGGCAGGCGTTTCCACTTCCGGCGCGGCATACCCAATCAAAGCGACACGACGCACACGACCGTCCGCCGAATGATCGCGATTCAAAGTTGGAAGCGGCACAATGGCGAGGTGGGGACTTTGTGTGCGGTCTCCGTTCGCGGCATGACCGGCCAACAGTTCGACTGCGAGTTTGGAATCGTCCCAGTAGGCGTCGTTTCGTGCGAGATCAACGATGCGCTTCCGAAAAAGCTCGCGCCACAGACCGGAAGTTTCTGGATCACATGAAAGCGCGACGCCATCGGGATCGTCATTGTCAGGAAATAATTTAAAAATGGCGACGCTCACCGGTTGGATGGGACGTGGCGCATCGTCGCTGTAGCGGTGGCGTTGCATCCAGTCCTGCGATGCCGGTTTAAGCTGACGCCACTTTGGCGGTTCGTTGTATCGGCGGCAAAGCGCTGCGGTGGTCCCAATTCGTGGCACCCAAAGATTCGTGTCACCATCATTTTGCGGCGTCCAGCGAACGAGTCGAGCATTCTCTCTATTCGAGACAATTGCAAGGCTGAGTTCGGCTCGGTCTTCGGCACGACCGAGGTAAGAGACCCGCGCAGCAGCGTCGTGCAGTATTTCAAAGTGTCGGTCGGTTTCTGGAGTTCGGTCGATGTGCCAGTGATAGTAAATCTCCAAAGGATCTTCCGTTCGCGATACCGCCTTGAGTGTTGGTGCCAGCAACATGGAGTGCTGTTCCAGTTTGCTTTTGTTGGGATTGTTCTGCGGTATTGCCAAGCGCCGCCGCGAACGCAAAGTTTCGTCCTGAGCGGACGCCCATATCTCAGGTGGGGAAAGTCGCTCGAACCATTGAAATGCGGCGTCCGTTTCGTCTCGTTGTTCCTTTGAAAGCTTCATGCCCAAGAGCGCAGCCGAGAGCAACGCTTCCAGTACGCGCCCTGGCGATGGCGGCCAATCAAGTTCTTCGGAACGGTCTTCTCGCAACCGGACGCCGCTATAGCTGTGAGCGATGAAACGAACCTGGAGAGTTAGAAAGTTCATGCTGAAGTAGGTCCGTCAGGACTCTCGTTGGCCGAGTCGCCTGCTGATGAAGTGTTACCGTCCGATTTTGCTGACAATTTCGACTGAGCTTCATCAGCCTCCTGGCGAATCTTGGTTGCTTTCTCCCGAGCTTTTGTAGCGGCAGTTTGATCGCGTTTCTGATTCGACTCAGCGGCTTTCGATTCCTTGTCGATGGCCTCCTGTTCAGCCTTCGCAGCCTTTTCTTCAGCCTTGTCTGCTTCTTTCGTCAGCTTCTCGATTTCCTTCGCCAGTTCACCGGCTCCCAGCACTTCACCTCGAAGCGTTTCAGCGGAAACAATAAAATCGTCGAGCGTGGAAGGAATGGATAGCATTTGTTTCGCTTCCGTCGCTATCGCGATCAACCGAGTGCGGTCACGGTAGAGCGATTCAAGTTTGTCGCCGTCAGAAAACTTCGCGCCCCGAAGTTCAAACTTCGGTTCCTCAACAGCGATCAATTCACAGCCCGATCGTAAACGGTGACTACCCTTGGAACGCTCGAAGCCTTCCGCAATTGCAGCCAGTGCGAACAGATAGCGACGTGCGGCGTTGGTGAGTTGCTCGGAGGATGTTTGGTCGGATTCTGGTTTGTCACAGTGGATGCGGGCGATGTCGCTGAGTGACAGAACTGACGTGCGTTCAATCCTGTCCTGAACGAGAACACCGCCAAGGGAGTCGCTGGGAGCACTGCTGAAACCTTCTTTGGAAAGCTTGTCGCCGTCCTCTTTCGACATCTGTTTGTCTTCTCGATTAAGAACAACGTCAGCGAATTCGTCTCGCGAATACGGGCCGGAGTAAAGGCTATGGCGACGACAAGGAATCACATTGTGCGCGTCGATGCGGCTGAGCAACATCCGTGCATGTTTTACACCGTGCTCCTCTTCTCCCCGACTGTTCCAAAATCCAAAGATCAGGCTGGTTGGGAACAAACGAAGCAAGGGCAGCGCGTCACCTTTCTGAAACGAAGTGATTGCTGAGCTTACGTCGCTGGCGCGGTTGGAAAGTCGCACTCGAAAATCAGCCACTCGGTGCGGCATTAGCAGAACGGAATCTTGATACGTTTCACGCTTCGGAATCTTTGCTGCCGCCTGTGGGACTAAAGCGACTAAATCATCCGATTCCAAAAATGCAGGCTCCATCCGATTGGCCTGGGATTGCGGGGAGTCAATCGCACACATCCGGGCACGCAATATCTGCCTCACCTTTGCTGTCGAGTTTTTGACACGCACGGTTTCCTCATGCTCGCCGTATTCGATCCCAGCAAGGTCATAAACGGGCGGTGATTGGTCGTTCGCACCCGCATACGAAGCTGGGAACACCGGGATGTCTTTTCCACCCGCAGGTTCAAGGGTTTCAATGATGCGAATCGCGGCGGGAAGACTGGCAGCCTTTCCTGGTTTCCTCGCTTCGACACCCAATAAACCGTCAAGCAATGCGATGTCAGCTTTCGTTTCTTCGCTAACAATTCCGTCTTTGTTGTTCATAAATAATTCCAGTTGAAGTTTAACGTTTAGTGTGAGACGGCGCGGGGGAAATGACGGTAGGCAGCCCCTTTTCCGTAGGCATTTCCCCGTGTCGTCAAAGCGTAGGTTTGTGAATCAATTCCATCTATAAGTCCCGCTGCTGCCAGTGATGCCAACGGCAGCGAAATCGGCTTCCTCCAAATGGAATAGGCCAGTTTTTCGTCTCCAACCAGCCACGATTGAGGTGCGCCAAAAAACGCAGCGCCGGCCATGCTGAGCAATTCAATCGCCGGATAGAACGGATCACGCTTGCCGCTTTGATCATCGTTTGAACCAAAGCCAAGGTCGTAGGCATGATTACCGACAGCAGCGTCGAACTTCCAACTGGCAACTCCGCGACCTTCCTGGAATAACCAGTTCTCGACGTCATGAACCGCATCGACCGAAAGGAGTTCTCTTTGTTGGTGCTCAAGCGGCCCGACGGGAGATTGCTGCCCTGAGAACGTCTTGAAGATCGACTTCGTAGCTCCCTGCGATTTGTAATCCAGCAGTGGATTGCAACCGGAAAAACCATCGGCAACGAATAACCCGTGGTGCGGGCTGGCAGCGATTTTGCCTTTGTCAGACGCACCAATTCCAGCGATCCATTGCATGCTCGATACAACCTTGTGCGCTTCCCCGAACAGTCCTTGTTTCGTCAGGGGAATCTTCAATACAAACAATTCATCGACCCACCAGCAACGATCATCTGACGTAGCATTTGTTTGAGCGTCCGCGATGCCAGTGAACGCAAGTGCAGTAAGTACGTGAGCTAGATTGCGTTGGTCAAGTGATAAAGCAATGGTTTGCATCGCGGCGTCAGGTTTCATCATTGTTCTCCGTCGCGTCGACAGGATCGGATTGCGCATCTCGACTGGCGGCTACATCCGCGACCTTTAAGAGGCTTTCGAGATACGCTAGCCGCCAATAGCCCAACTGCTTTTGCAAGCGGGCGGCACGCTCGATGCACTCCAATCGTAACGGGTTTTGCTTAGCGGGTGTCGGGGGGCTATCGAAACCACGGTCGGGCATCGAGGGACGGAAATAGCCATGGTGTGCGGCAATCAAATGCAAGTAGAGGTCGCGATAGAAGCGGCGATCAGCTTCGGGTAACTGCTCAAGAAACGAAAGAGGCTTCTCTTTCACCTTCATCACAGTTCCCCATTCATGCCGATAGCCGCCAACGCGGGCTGGCGTTTCCGTAACAGGTTTCGCGATGCGAACCGAGTCATCCAATTCTTCGGCCAGTCGCCACGAGCGGGTGTTGCCCATCGCATGTTGCCATTTGTCGTGATCCTTGCCGAGATCGTGGTCCGCTGCCGCAGCCTTCAATATCTCTGACAGGACAGCGTCGTCTGGCACAAGTGTCTGAGCCAATCGCTCCGCGAAATCGCTTGCTGTATTCTGGTGATCGTTCAATGATTGGTACGCAGTTTGATTGCTTCGCTTACGACTCCAGTAGCGCAGAGTAAAAGCAATACCGCTCTTTTCGAAGGTTAGTTTCAATCGTGCCCTCTTCCACTGATCACTTGGTTGGCCAATGGAGTTCTCGACGACGACAAGTTCTGCGTCAGGGTCCAAGTTCACGCGGTATACTGAATCCAAGCCATCGGCGCGAACGCTGGACTTTGTGACTTCAACCTGCCGCATGTAGCGGGCACCATCGGCGGCCATCTCCTCGAAAACATCCCACAACGGCTGAGTTGTGTTTCCTTTTGCCCCTTTCGGAATGATCTCCATTTCCTGCATCACTTTCGCTTGCTCAACAGTGCATGAGGTCGGCAACAGAATGACCGTCTGGGAAGACAGTTGCGTCGGATCAATTTCGTTGGTCCAGTTCTCTCCGTCGTAGTGCGCGAGCGTAACGGGAGCTTTCACTTGTTGATCCAACCACTCGCGGACCTTCTGAATGGGAACCAGATGAAACTCGGATCGCAAAGGCGGGAACGCGGTCAAAACGCTCTTCACCGTCTCCCACAACAAATTGGACTCTTCGCTTTCGTCGTCGCGATCTTTGCAATGTGCCAAGACATCCAATTCAAGCCGGAAGGCGATGCTAACCAACGGTGTGCCTTCTTCGTCGGGCAACAATCCGTAGAGCCAAGGGTGGACTGGCAGATGAGGTGTCGGGGATGGTGTCGTCGCAGCCCAATGGCGGAGCGTGGCATCCGAAAGCGGCGGAACGACAACTGGTCCAGCGGTAATCGGCGCAAACGGATGACCGAGCCAATTTTCCGGCTGAATTGCTTCGCTCTGGACACCGGCTGGAGTAAGCCCGAGAACTTGCCAAGACGCTGCCAGCACCGCATCTTCGGGGCCGTGCTTGGGGTCCGCTGAAAACTCTGCTTTCTCACTTTGGTCGTCATCGGTGTCTCCTTTGTCTTTCCCGAGTACGACGGACCAACTGTTACCTGTAAAAAGCGTTGCATCGAATTCATCGTAGTTCGAGGACTGTTTCAACCTTTCCGCCAAACTGTCGAGTTGCCTTTTTGTAGCGTTACCTTTCTCTCCTCCGATGATCGTCATTGTTGGAGGTGGGTTACTTCCGCCCTGAGCTTGAACACTCAGCTCGCCGCGCCTGTCGAGGCGACCAATTCGTTGGGTAATAGTGATCAGGTTAGCGAAGTCGCAAACAATGGCGCTTGCGTCGGCATCGAGGCCAACTTCCGCCGCAGAAGTTCCAACCAAAAAAGTCGGCGGCTCGCCTTCAATCATCTTTTCGCTATGACGGCTTTTGAAACGACGAAACCGGGGATCTCGCTCCAAACGATCTCGTTCAAATCCGCGTAAACGTCCGGTGACAAGAACGACACGTCCGGGAAAACTCTGACTCTTCTCGATCTCCTTTGCGACCTTGTCCGCGTCCGTTGCTTTACAACAGAAGACAGCCACAGCGTTGCCAGCCTTTTCCCTTGCAATCCGAATTGCCTCCGTTGCCAGCGCATCGGCCAAATTCTTCTTGTCCGTCAGTGGTTTCCAAGTGACTCGGCGAGTCTTTCGAGCCACGATCCGAGGCGCAATCGCCTCATCACTTTCCTCTCCCAATTCGGGATCAAGCCGAAACGCCTTTCCATACCTTGGTTCCGGAAGCCCAGGAGTTGCGGACAGTTCCGTAAACCAGGAAGGTAGCTTGTCAAAGAGCCTTGGCACCGTACTTGCCACTTCGACCGGACGTTTCAGAACATACTGTCGAATTTGCCGTAATGTTACGGCGAAGGCAGGCACGAGGTGAGCTTCGTCCACACAGACCCAAGCGTCGATGCCCAGTAAAGCGGCTTGCAGCGGTCGTGACCACTTACCTTGCCCGTAACCTTGAAACAGCAGACGCGAACCAATTTGGTCTACCGTGCCGATAATAAGTTGCGGTTGCGTCGGAGTGAGGGACCATTCACGGTCATCCAATCGCTGCCCACGAAGTTGCACGATATTCAAAACGCTTGTGTCTCCAAAACCATACAGCGACTGTAAGGCACGTTTCAGTTCCTTCGTCGTTTCCGACTCGCTTTCATTGAGCGTCGTCCTTAGTTCATTAACCATTTCATGAACCTGTTGGACGAGTACGCGCCGATTCACGACCCAAACAAGCCTCCGTGGAATTGGTTTTGCGTCGCTACGTTTATGACCGTACCAAGCCAACGCGATTAGCCAGATCACAATGAGATCCGTTTTGCCCGCACCTGTTGGCAGATCGACGAGCGATGGCGGGTTTCCATTTGCGACATCTTCGAACATTCGTCTCATCCACGTCATTGGCGTAAGTGGATTGCGAAGGTTTCTGTAGTGTTCGTCAAAGAATTGAAATGAAGTCATGGGCTGAGATTTAACAGCTGACTGATAACGACGCAATCATGTGCCTTAAAACTTTGAATCACCATTGCCAAGCATCGGGGCAGTTTAGAGTTGATTTGCTTCGGCAGGCTCAGTTTCCGTTTCAGCCAAAAGCAATCCCTTCGGCTGGCGTGTTCGATCAATGATCTTAAGCATCAACCGTGAGTTGGCCAAGTATCATACGTCACGGACAGCATCTCAATCCGAAGAAGATCACGGCACTCCCATCGTTGACAACGAGGACGTAAATGACGGACTCGCTTAAATGCGGAGTCACGGGCCGATTCGCCGTTGACCGGCATCGCAATAATGATGTTGCCATTGCGGCCTACTTGATGCCTTGTCCTGAAGAGTTTCAAGGAAACCGATTCCGAATTGGTTGGCGAGCGCTCGAATCGTGGCTGTGCTGCGACGCTCCATCTTTGCCGGGACTCGTTGCAAAGCCCGGCTGGACATTCGCGTCACTGAATTGCGTTGACCGTCTTCTCTGCGGCGATCGTGGGCATCATCTTTTGTCGATGCATCGAATTTGACTTCGCATGGATTATTGAACACAGAAGTCCCGATCCGAGGCTCATTCCCATTCGATGAATGGCGAACGAAAGCATCCGGTGTTTCTGGTCGTCGATGAGTTCCAGCGTATTGTGGCCGGCAATCTGGAATACATCCTGCAGCGGGCTCGGAGTATGAATGTTGGAGTGATCCTCGCGAACCAGTCAATGGAGGACCCTCGCACGCGCGCCACAGACCTGATACCGACTCTCGAAGCGAACTGCCGGTATCGACAATGGTTTGCCGTTTCATCGTCCGACGATCGGGCGAGAGTTGTGGCAAATAGCGGCGAGACAATGGAAGATTTTGTAACCCGATCTTTTTCGGAAAATGGAGAGTCTTACACGTATGTCCCAAAGTTGATGCCACGACTTTCGCAGAACGACGTTCTGCTGATTACAGACCATCCTAAACAAAGCATTGTCATTCTGACGGACTCTCGATGCGTACTACTGCTGTTGCACATCCTCGACTGGCAATTGAGACGCCGCTCGTGGCATGGTCGCCAAACGACGATGAGCCGGATTTCGAGTCTGTTTCCCGTGGGATTCGTGCGAGATGGCGACAACCCGATTGTCTGATCGAGGTGTATTGGGCTTCAGCAAAAGCCGCAAATCTCTTCGGCAGTGCTGGCGGCCGACGTCCTAATGTGACTCACCTGAACCTGACGAAGGTCCGCAATCCGGCAACTATTACGTTCAAAATGACGAACTCAACATCTATGGATTCCCCCGGGTGGACATGGGCGGTGCAGGTCGCTGGGACAGTGTGGTTTCAAAATGTGCAAATGATGCACGTCGCCCCAAGACTATTCCGGCGTTGAAGACATACATGGCCGCAGGAGCTTTCGAAATCACACTAGCGACAGCATTGCCGCAGAAAGCAGAACGGCTCAGCCGAGCGATATCGGAAAGCCCCACTGAGCTACCCATTCGAATCGCAATCATTCCAGACATGTTTCACATTCTGGTCTCCCAACCAACTTGAGTCACATCGACTAACAGCATCACTCCCTCCAGCAGGGTTTTGTTTCGCTCTTTGTCCCAGGAGCACGGAAAAACATAGGGACAACGTCACTCCAACGTTGCATTGCCTCACTACTCCTTCATGGCTTTTCCAATCTGGCCTGCTGACGAATGCTTTGCGTTTGCCAGCCGGAACGAAACGAGAACCAACAAGGAGAACGGGAAATGGCAGGACACACCGACATTTCGTCGGGACGACCTGCCAATCGTCGCTAAGGTCGTTGACATGGCATACGCCTGGATCTGGGGGCAAGAAACGCCAGCCCCATCAGATCAGCCAATTGAGTAACGAAAGATGAACTGACCGGTCGGGTGCAATCCGACCGGTCCATAGTCAGGAAGACAGTGCCATGAATTTGACCGTTTCAGCAAGCAGGTTACCGTCACGCGGTTGTTCCGCAATGGGGATGTCTGGAAGGAATCCACTCGATTCGGCAGAGATGACATCCCGCTCAGTCGACTGACTCTTGATGACGCTCACACGTGGATCTACCAGCAACAGGCCCGCAAATCTTGACCACACTTGCTTCACATCCCAACGACAACGTAGACGTTATCCTGCTAACCAAATCTCTCTGATGAACGAAGACTTGAACATGACTCAGCAGTTTGTCAATCAGTTGTTGCTGTCGGCTGGGCAGGTGGCAGAGATGCTAAACATCTCAACCAGGACTCTCTGGCGTTTGAGGAGTGCTGGAAAACTCCCCGCGCCAATTCATATCGGTAATTGCATTCGCTGGCGCAGGGCAGATCTGAATACATGGATAGAAGACGGTTGCCAAATTCCAATTTCGACGGATAATGTCCCACGAAGAAAGGGCTAACGAATGCCATCAATTTATCGTCCGACGTATCGGAAAGACGGTAAACTTCGACGAATGAAAAAATGGTACATCAGGTATCGTGATCAGGACGTGAAGCTCAAGACGGTTCTTGGATTCACGGACAAGACAGCGACTCAGCAATACGCCGCGAAACTGGAACGTGATGCGTCGATGATCCGAGCAGGATTACTCGAACCTGCCGTGCTGTACCAGAATATTTCGCTCGATGAGCATCTCGCGGCCTTTGAGACCTCGCTGAAGTCCAAAGACGTCAGCCCAGATCAGGTCAAGCTCGTCGTCAATCGGTGCAAGGCACTGTTTAAGGTCGCCAGGATCACTCGGCTCAGTGGAATGTCAGCAGAGGCCGTTTCCAATGCCCTCGCAAAACTCCGCGAGATAAAGGCCGATGGAAAACGAGGCACGAGCGCCCAGACATCGAATCACTACCTTCGAGCCATGAAGCAATTCATCCGATGGCTGCGTCTGGAAAAGAGGAATATCGACGACCCACTGGTTCGACTTGAAATGCTGAATGTTCAGGTCGATCGACGCCACGACCGCCGAGCGTTGAGTGAAGATGAAGTATCCAAACTCCTTACTGCGACTATCAACGGAAAGATCGCCTACCGATTTCTGCCGATGGAACGGATGATGCTCTACATTATGGCCCTGTCCACGGGGCAGGGCAATCGCACGTTAACTCCCGCAAATTCGAGCGTTTTGAAGGATTCAGGCGGCAAACAGATGCGTCAATTCAACTGCGAGACCGAAAACGTGCAAAATCACGAGGAAAAACGGC
>Ga0154020_10010792_pt1 | contig 10424 bp, 8 predicted proteins | sample Klosneuvirus_201_FD_109709 | JGI IMG/M metagenome (GOLD analysis project Ga0154020, IMG submission 109709) | Active sludge microbial communities from wastewater, Klosterneuburg, Austria - Klosneuvirus_20160825_MG | ecosystem: Engineered > WWTP > Aerobic digester > Activated sludge | place... | reverse complement strand
TCACAGCAAGTAGCGGAGCTAATTAAAAGGATGGTAACGTGCGCAAAAAATGATCCGGGAAAGGATCTTCCGTTTAACATGCTAGGTAGCTTACCCCAGTTGGGAAATAGTATTGCTCCGATCGTGTCTTCTCCTGACACTATTAAAGTGGCGCAAACCAGTCTGGTGTACGAAACAATCCTTCGGTACAAAATGGAGAATCAGAAATTGAAGGATCAGCTTCAAGCCCGCTCTTGGTACGGGGTAGCGCAAATTACTTTGTCAAAAATAAAACGTTTAATCTTTAAATCTTATTAATTTTTTATGATTACTTCTTTGGTTACCGGTGGAGCAGGGTTTATCGGATCGCACGTGGCTAAGCATTGCTTAGCGATGGGGCATAAGGTTATTATAATCGATGATCTGAGTGGTGGTTTTGAAGATCATTTACCCGAGGGTGTGGAATTTATAAGAGGATCAATCACGGATCATGAACTTGTTACAAAGATATTTGCCGCTCATTCCATTGATTATGTATACCATCTTGCGGCCTATGCGGCAGAGGGTTTGTCTCATTTCATTCGCAGGTTTAACTACAACAACAACCTGATAGGATCGATCAATTTGATTAATGAATCGGTAAAGCATGAGGTGAAATGTTTTGTGTTTACATCATCCATAGCAGTTTATGGTGCAGGCCAATTGCCGATGACGGAAGATATGGTGCCGCAACCGGAAGATCCGTATGGAGTTTCCAAATACGCAGTGGAACTTGATTTGAAGGCGGCTCATCACATGTTTGGGCTAAACTATGTTGTGTTTAGACCGCACAATGTTTATGGTGAGAATCAAAATATAGGTGATCGGTACCGCAATGTGATCGGTATCTTCATGAACCAAATTATGCAAAAGGAGTCAATGACAGTTTTTGGCGATGGATCACAAACCCGTGCGTTCAGCTATATAGATGATGTTGCACCTTATATTGCCCAATCTGTCAGTAATCCCAAAGCATACAATCAGATTTTTAATGTGGGTGCTGATACACCATATTCGGTCAATGAATTGGTTCGAATTGTGGCGGCTGAATTTGGCGTACAACCAAAAATTAATCATTTGGAGGCCCGCAATGAAGTTGTTCACGCGCATTCGGAACACTCAAAATTGAAATCATGTTTTGAGGTAACTCTTGCTGTTGAACTTGAAGAAGGGATAAAGAAAATGGCCTTGTGGGCTAAAGCCGTTGGTGCAAGAAAGAGTAATGAATTCAATAATATTGAAATAGAAAAGAAATTACCACAAGGATGGAAAAAATAGTCAAAGAATGAAGCTGAGAATTTTATTGTTGCCGGGTTCATATCGCTCGCCCGCTGCTCGCTTTCGTATTTGGCAATTTAAAGAGCCCTTAGAAAAGGCAGGATACGATGTGGTGATTCGAGTTCCATTTCCGGATCGGGAGAAAAAATTATCTTCGGGGAAAGACCTCAACTTGCCAGGTCGCTTAATAAGTTTGTTAAGGGTTGCAAGCGCCTGGTGGATTACGCGGGATGCGCACAAATTCTCTGCAGTTATCACAAATAGAGATATTGTTCCAGAATTGAATGTAAATTTTATAGAACATCGAATTATTAAAAAAGGCGGAAAACTCATTTTTGATTTTGATGATGCCATTCATCTGGGGTTGCGAGGTAATAAACTGAAGCTTTTTCTACCTGATTGCGCCTACTTAGTTGGTGGTAATCCATTGTTATGCGAGTATGCTATGACCTTGAATAGAAATACAGTGTTGATACCAACCGTAGTCAATACGGATTATTATGTTCCTATTGAGAACAAGAGAAATGATATTCTGCAAATTGGATGGTCAGGGTCATCTCACACAAATAAACTTTGTTTACCTCTTTTAGAAGAACCTATAAAAATTTTAGCGCAGCAACTTGATTTTCGTTTTGTTGTAATATCAAATCAAGATCCTGAAATTCATTGGGAGGGTGTGAATTATGAATTTATTAAATGGAATCCACAATTAGAGGTTGAGCAACTACAACGCTTTGATATTGGACTCATGCCTTTATACGATATGCCAGTAGAGCGTGGTAAATGTGGATTAAAGGCAATACAATATATGGCGTTGGGGATACCTGCCCTGGTTTCTCCTGTGGGTGTTAATGTCCAGATTGTAGAGCATGGTATAAATGGATATCATTGTGATACCATTGATGATTGGATAAAGTACTTAACTATGCTTTATTCGGAACCTAATTTACGCAAAGAGATAGGAGCGAGCGCTCGCCAGCGTGTTGAGAGCTATTACTCTGTTAATCATGCTCTCAAGTTGTGGCAATCTTTATTAAATGAATAGAATTGTTTTTTGTATAGTTGAATGGTGTTATGAAATTACAAAAGAAAATAAGCAAGGCGTTTCGAAAGCAACGATTTGATCCAACGCTGCCTTTAGGGTTAGTATTAAATGATTCATATCTTCCAAAGCGTTGTATCAGGAATTTTGTTAAAAAAGGCGCTTCGTATTTCACTGGTAAAGTTTTAGATGTGGGTTGTGGAGGTAAGCCTTATCAAGCTTTTTTTAAATGTGAGTCGTATATCGGTATTGATCTTGAAACAGGGGATCTTGAAAGAAATGAATACAATGCAGCTGACTTTTATTACGATGGGTTGACCATTCCCTTTGGAAATGATTCCTTTGATCAGGTTGTTTCTACCGAAGTTATTGAACATGTTGCTGACCCTATTCTTTTTATGCAAGAGATTAACCGAGTCTTGAAACCAGGTGGAATAGTAATGCTTACTACCCCCTTTGTTTGGCATGAGCATGGCGTACCATTTGATTATCAACGTTTGACTTATTATGGAATGGATAACCTTATGAAGAAGACAGGTTTTAGAGAAGTTGAAAGTAAAAAAATATTGAACGGACCGGAGTTGTTTCCTGTGTTGGTTGCTGTTTATGTCAATGATCTAAAAACAAGACTCTTAAAGAAAATGGGTAACAAGAGACTTTTAAGTATTTTGCTTTACCTTTTCTTTCGTCCCTTTATTCTCCTCAACAATATATTTACTCTTTTCTTAAGTATTTTCCCACGGGACAAAAACCTTTATTTTAACAACGGTGTGATTTATAGAAAAGTATAGATCAATTGAAACTTAAATCTAACGCATAGGCTGGAAGTTATGTTTAGTTTAGTCATAGCAACATATAATCGACCTGTTTCAGTAGCTAAGCTTGTTTCTGAAATTAATTCTTGCGATGCGGCTCCTTGCCAGATCATTGTGATTGATTCATCAGATGAGATCAATAAAGATCTTTCGATAAGTCCTATAGTTACTTACGCAAGATCGAGTCATAAAAATCAGCCATACCAGCGATATTTAGGATACTTATTAGCAAATCAGGAATGGATTATTTATATGGATGATGATCTAGAATTTATTGATAAAGATTTTTTTACAGACATCTCATTAAAAATTAATAGCACTGAAATTGTTGGAATTTCCGTTGGAATCGATTATCAAAGTATTATTCAGGAAAAGATTAAGGTCAGTTATAATTCATCACTATTTTTTTTTAAAATAATAAATTATTTGTCAGGAGTGCCCGCTCGAGATACTGGTAAGGTATACTTGGCTGGTATGGTTGGGGCTTTACCTAAAAAGGAAGGTGTTGTTCAGTATTTTAATGGACCGTTAATGGTCCTTAAAAAGGAACTATTGGCTGATTGTTTTGATTTTGTTTTGTTCAGTCTTTTCGAAAGAAAGTTAGCAATGGGTGAGGACAAGGCTATTAGTATGAGTATAGGTTTAAAAAATAACTTATTGTATTTGCCTAAGCAATATTTCAAACATCCGCCAATTGCAAGCCACTATTTTTCCGATATAAAATCCTTTCAAAAGAAGGTTAGTTATTCGCGCCTTTACCTTTCATTAATTTACACAAAAAAAAATAAGAGTAACATGATTTTGCCTTATCTCCATTACTATTATTTCTCTGTTTGGAGGATTTTAATAAGTACTTTTCGGGTATTAGTTAAGCCATCAATGCAAAACCTACAATTGCTTAGTGGAATTATAGAGGGAGTAATGCTAACTCTAACACTTCCATTTACTGTGACTGCAATTACACCAATGATTGATTGGAAAGAAGAGGCAAACAATGATATTCAACGGACAACTTAATATAATGGAGAAACGTGCTCAGAAATTAATGTTCTGGTATGCTTTTCTTATGGCTTTTCCGGCTGTTCTCATTATTCAGAATATTTCAGTATTTCTATTTCCTTTTTTATTGCTAACAATGCATTCGCTTTCGGGAAGATTCTTTATTCTTAAATACAGAATTCAGTTTATTGCCATAGCGTTTGGTTTTGGTGCAATAATATCTGTTTGGAATATTCCTGAAACTATGCCTTATAATAGTTTATCAAGTGCGCTATCGGTGCTACCGAATTATCTTTATTGGGTGGTGCTTATTATGTTACTCGCTTCTCAGAAGGAATGGATAAGACTGGATGTAATATTTCGTGGGATTTTTTTGGGCACACTTCTATCACTTGTTTACTTTTTTGTTTTGCAGGATTTTCTATTGGTAATTCCGATATTCAAGCAAATTACTCCAAATACATTTTCTTTCCTTTTAATTTGTTATACTCCTATTGTTGTTTGGTATGCATGGTATCGATATGGTTTTTTGGTAGCATGCGGAATATTGTTGGCCCTTGTTTTAAGTGGATTTTTATCCGGTAGTCGTTCAGGTTCTTTATTAACTTTGTCAGGAGGTTTATTTACTTTTTTACTCAATAGAAAAAGCGTTGGAAAAATATTTACGTTTAGTGTACTTGGATTTATCGTTATATTATTTATAGGAAATAGTGAAATAGGAAAGGGACTTGTTTTTGACTTAAATGAACGTACTTATGATCTTATTTATAATCGTAAAGAGACATTGGAAGGAGATCGGTCGTACTTAGTTCGTCTTGCGCAGATCGAAAAGGCTGTTATTATTTTCAATAAATATCCTGTTAGCGGAATAGGCTTAAATAATTTTACAACTTATAAGGTAAAATTATTGGGAGACTTTGAAGGGGCTGAGTATGTCATTAACAAAAAGAGAATTGATGAGAAAAGTGCGCATAATTCATATTTTGGATTCCTGGCAGAAGGAGGTTTAGTTCTGGTAGTGCCATTTGTTGTTCTTTTACTCTATATAATAGGATGGTTTTTCTTTAATGCGAATAGGGTTCTTCCAAAGTATCGACCAGTTTTTATAGGCATCATTCATATGAGCATTCATTTATATTTTATCTATGCAATTCTTAATGTATTTGCATGGTTTCTAATTGCTTTAGGGGGTTGGGTCATCGTAAAGCATAAAACATGAAATTAGGTTTCCATTATCATATACCTGCGGTAGCGAAGGACGGAGAGATACTCACTTCATCTTTTTTAGGTTTGTTTCTTGATAGCCTGGCAGAAAAAACAGATGAGTTAGTTTGCTTTATGCACACCCCGTTGGTTGCCGAAGAGTTTATGATGGATTATACAATCCAATCAAAAAATGTTAGACTGGTTTCTATGGGACCTCATACTTCAGTTCCGCGAAGATTGTTAAAATCTGGAAGCATTGTAAAAGATGTGAAGGCTGAACTAAATCGATTGGATATTCTTTTAATCAGATGTCCTACGCCACTATTACCCGCATTAGCAAGTGTTGAAATTAAGAAAGCGTTTTTGATTGTGGGTGACTACAGTAAAAGTGCTAAGGATTTGATACAACCTTTTTTTAGAAAGAAAGCTATCCAAATTTGGGCATGGGTTAACAAATGGCAGCAAGATCGCGCTATTCAAAATGCGCTAGTTTTTGTTAACAATGGGCTCATTTATAATGAACTAGTTGATCAGGTAGGGAATCTTCACCAGATAAAAACTACAACTCTGAAACCTTCAGATTTTTTTTCTAGAGAGGATACTTGTCAATCAGATTCCATAAATATTCTATACACTGGTAGAATGGATCTTTCAAAAGGACTATTGGAAATGATTGAATGTTTAAACCTGTTACGTCAATCAGGTATAAATGCTTTTTTGCATTTTGTTGGCTGGGAAGATAAAAATGCAACAATTGTGTCTGATATTTTAAGACAACGCACCAGCAAATTGAAGTTGCTTGAATACGTTGTTTTCCATGGAAAAAAGAAAGTTGGTACTGAGTTGAATAGTTTTTATAGAATGGCAGATATATATGTGATTGGGTCGAAAGAAAATGAAGGCTTTCCAAGGACCATATGGGAAGCTATGGCAAATAGTTGCCCGGTAGTTGCTTCGAGAATAGGGTCAATCCCTCTTTTCATCGAAAATGATAAACACGCTATTCTTATAGAACCAGGCTCGATTCAATCCATGACCAATGAAGTACTTCGTTTGCTGGAACAACCCTTACTTCGTAAGAGATTGATAAAGAATGGGTATGAAATCGCGCAATCCAATACATTAGAAAAGCAAAGTCATAAAATCATCACCATATTACATGAATACACTAGGAATTAATTTCGGTCATGACTCATCAGTTGTATTTATACGAGATGGAGTAATTGTGTTTGCAATTGAAGAGGAAAAAATAAGCCGTATCAAGCAAGATTTTGGTTGGCCAAGGCAAGCTATTAATCGATTGTTTTTGGAGTATAATCTCAATCCTCTAGATGTTGATCATATTGCTATTGGGGGAATGATATATAGTACTTTAGGTGCTTCAGAGATTAAGTACAGATTTTCGAAGCGCAATGCGCATAAGAACAAAGAAATCGTTGATAGAGTACTTGCCTATTTTCGAATTGCCTCCATAAAAATCTCAGACGATAATAGAACCGTTCTTGAAAACTGTGTTTTACAAGAGGGATTTACTAAAGCTAAGGTTCATTTCTTTAATCATCATCTTTGCCATGCTGCTAGTACGTATTACACAGCACCTTTTAATGCTGATTTAGTTATTACGGCTGATGGTGTTGGTGATGGTGAATCATTTAATTTTTACAACAGTGAGGGCAATAGACTCTTTCCTTTAGTTATCAATGGGTTTGAAAATTCTGTTGGTCAGTTTTACAGTTCTATTACAAAATTGCTGGGGTTCAGGCCAAACCGACATGAGGGTAAAATAACTGGCCTTGCCGCGTTTGGAAATCGGTCTGAACTTGTTGATAAGTTTGCTGCTTTATTCTGGTATGAAAATGATCAATTAAGGCGATATCCCTTTGGGAACAAGGAAAATGAACTAAATCGGTACAAACCTTTTCAAAATTTAAGCCTTAGAGATAAAATAAACAAGAAGACATCAGAAGATGCTGTTAGTATCGAATATGCAGAGAATGCCTTGTTATTGGAAAGTAAGCTAACGGAGTTATCTAAAGATTATTCAAAAGAAGATATTGCCTACGCTTGTCAGATTGTATCGGAACAAGTGATTTTGATCGAAACATCACGAGTAATTAGAAATTATCTCAAAAAAAATAATGATATTAAAATTGCATTAGCTGGAGGAGTATTCGCTAACGTAAGGATCAATCAAAGGATTTTAGAGATGCCACAAGTTTCTAATGTATTTGTTCAGCCCGCCATGGGAGATGCTGGTCTGGCACTTGGCGCTGCTATACTCTGTGATATTGAAACATCAACTGTCAAGAAACTGGAATCTCCTTACAAGTTTTCACATACCTATTACGGCCCTTCTTATAGTCCGGCAGAGGTTGAAGAATTTATTAATAGCGTGAAAACAGAAGCTATAATAACAAAAATGAATGCACCAGCTCAGGAAGTAGCCGCTATGCTCAAAGAAAATTTTGTGATTGGCTTTTGGCATGGTCGGATGGAGTGGGGGCCACGGGCATTAGGTAGCCGTTCGATGATCCTGAACACATTTGATCGTACAGTGAATGATTCTGTAAATAAGCGATTAAGTAGAACCGAGTTTATGCCATTTGCTCCTTCTATTATTGATCATGCTATTAATAAATATATTCCTTCTTATAATACTGAATGCCCGGCTGGAGATTACATGACTATTACGTATGATGTTAAACCCGAATTTCATATTGAACTACAAGCTGTTGTTCATGTTGATGGAACAGCGCGCCCCCAGATAGTTAGCCGTGATAGCAATCCTTACTATTTTGATATTATAAATGAGTTCCATAGTCTTACCGGATGTGGTGCAATTGTCAATACAAGTTTTAATGCTCATGAGGAGCCAATTGTCAGTAGCCCTGCAGTAGCCTACAAAGCATTAAAGGACAACAGGATCGATATCCTAATCGTTAATGAATTTAAAATTGTAATGCGTAAGTAATACATATCATCATTTAGTCAAATAAAATTTTGAATAGTCGACTAGTCCAATAACTTCGGAGAGCCATAAACTAATTAATTAAGGAAGATTAAAATTTATGTGTGGAATTTTAGGGTATGTAGATTTACAAGGGATAAATGATAAGAAGGATAGATTTGATTATGCATTAGAGAAACTTAAACACCGGGGGCCAGATGGTACCGGAAAATGGAGTGATCAGCATGTTATTTTAGGTCATCGGAGATTAAGTATCATTGATCTATCTGATTCTGGAAGTCAACCTTTCCTGTCGAATAATAAAAAGGCATGCATCGTATTTAATGGAGAAATTTATAATTATAAGGAGATTTCAACCGACCTTACTTTACGGTCACAGTCAGACACAGAAGTTTTATTAGAGGGATATCTTAAGCATGGATCTTCTTTTTTTAAACGAATCAGAGGCATCTATGCATTTGCTATATATGATTTTAGAGTGGAAGGGGATGAACGCCTTGTTCTTCTGCGCGATTCTGCCGGGGTTAAACCTCTCTATGTAGCTGAGGAATCTTCGGGTGTCATTTTTTCCAGTGAGATAAAAGCAATTTTGCCATTATTGAAGCATAAACCAGAAATAGATTCTCAAGCATTAAAGGCATATATTCATTTGGGTTATATTGTTGAACCATCCACAATTTATAAAGGATTATCTGCTCTGACTCCAGGTGAAATCCGTATTTTATCTATTCGCGAGAATACATGGGATCAATCAACAAACTCCTGCTACGATTTTGATTTGGTTGAATCATCCTCAAAGGCAGCAGTCGTTGATAGAACTAAAAATTTGCTACACCAAGCTATTAGTCGAAACCTGGTGGCCGATGTACCAGTCAATATTGCACTTAGTGGTGGAATTGACTCGTCACTGGTTTATCATTATGCTAACCAAATTAAACCAACTCTTGGAATTACTGTTCAGATGGACGAAAGAGCCTTTGATGAAACAGATACTGCCAAGATTTATGCAGGCCACATAAATGGCCCGCATCAGATTGTAAACACACAAGTTGACCAAAAACTAGAGTTGCTAAATAAGTTGCTGCTCCATTTTGATCAGCCGTATGCAGATTCTTCCTTTATTCCCTTTCACTTCCTTTCAAAATCTGCAGCGCAGTACTCTAAAGTTTTGATTGGTGGAGATAGCGGAGACGAAATTCACAATGGCTATAGTGGGTATCGGTATCTGCCGATTTTACTTACCATCAGAAATAGTTCACTAAGGTATGTTGTCATTTCGACATTAAAAATACTAGGCTGGCTTTTAAAAAGTAAAAGAAGACAGATAAAAAAACTTCAAAACGTAATGGCCGCGCATAACGATGAAGCTTCGTTATTTGAATGGCATGCATGGTTCCCATCAAATTCAAGGATGTATAAAAAAGTACCCTTTAAATATGAAACAAAAAGTATAGAAGAAGTTTTTAAACCAAAAAAGGAATTGATTGATATAAGTGGTAAAATAAAGGAAAACTATTTTACCAAGCGGATGATAAGTGACTATTTACGTAAATCAGATGTTATGTCAATGTATAATAGTCTGGAGTTTCGGGTACCCATGCTCGATGAAGATTTGGTTGCTCAATCTCTTAAGATTCCGTACCATCAGAAATCAGGTTTTTTTAAAGGTCAGAAACTGGTGCTACGAAAAATTCATACCCACCTATATCCAAAAGCCACATCTAAATTAAAAAAAAAGGGGTTTACAATTCCGTTGGATACCTGGTTAGGGGATTCAAATTTAAAAGTAATAAAGGATTTACTTTTACACGAAGATGGTATCGTGAATCAATATATTGAATTGGAATATGTGGACGTATTGATGCAAACCTTGACGGATAAAAAACTTCAGCAATACTGCAGCAGAGAGTCAGCCTATCAACGAATTCTGATTCTTTATTCCCTGCAAATTTGGTACTTGGAAACTTATTCGAAGCAACCATGAAGCTTTTGTTTGTAGGGAATTTTTTCATTCATACCCGGGGTACTTCAAAGCCGGTGTCTCATCGCGTAGTTGATAAACTAAAAGAAGATGGAAGATATCAGATTGAAATAGGGG
>Ga0154020_10010791_pt1 | contig 10425 bp, 10 predicted proteins | sample Klosneuvirus_201_FD_109709 | JGI IMG/M metagenome (GOLD analysis project Ga0154020, IMG submission 109709) | Active sludge microbial communities from wastewater, Klosterneuburg, Austria - Klosneuvirus_20160825_MG | ecosystem: Engineered > WWTP > Aerobic digester > Activated sludge | place... | reverse complement strand
TGTCACGGAAGCAGCGCGGATGCACGGAAGCCGACATCTCAGACCTCCCCGCAGGAGCGGTTGGCGGGCACCGCGACGTCGAGGCGACGGGGCGGCGGCAGCTGGAGGCCGTTCATGATGGCGGTGAACTCGGCGCTCGACTTGCCGGCGACACGCGCGTTCCAGCGCCGCTCCTCGCCGATGCTGGACACCGTGAAGCCGCGGTAGTCGTGGCCCGGATAAACCTGGGTGTCGTCGGGCAGGGTGAACAGGCGCGCGGTGATCGACGCGTAGAGCTGCGCGGGATCCCCGTTCTGGAAGTCGGTGCGGCCGGCGCTGCGGATGAGCAGGGCGTCGCCGGTCAGCACGCGATCACCGACCAGGTACGACAGGCTGTCGTCGGTGTGGCCGGGGGTCGCGATCACGCGCACGGGGACGTTGCCGACGTGGAGGGTGTCGCCGTCTTCGAGGTGCAGGTCGGCGCACGCCGCGCCGCGCTTGCTGGCCACGGTGCGCGCCCCGGTGCGCTGGCGCAGCAGCGCCGCCCCCGTGATGTGGTCGGCGTGCACATGCGTCTCCAGCACGTAGGCCAGGGTCAGCCCCAGCTCGTCGATCAGGGCCAGGTCGCGGGCGACGTGCTCGCGCACCGGGTCGACCAGCGCAGCGAGGCGGGTCTCACGGTCGGCGATGAGATAGGTATAGGTGGACGTCTCGGCGTCGAACAGCTGGCGAAACAGCATGGCGGCTCTCCTGTTGCGGGATCGCATTGCGACTCCCATGCCATGCCGATGATGCCGAGACTGCTCGGGTTTCAGGCTGCGTCCGACACGTTTTGAAACGCCGGCTGAAACGTTTCAGGCGAGACCCAGCTCGCGCATGCGCCGCCACAGGGTGGAGCGGCTCAGGCCGAGGCTGCGCGCGGCGCGATCACGATGGCCGCCCGCCCGCTCGAGCGCGCGGCGAATCCGGGTCGCCTCGGCTGCGCTGCGCGCGCTGCGGACGACCACGTCGGCGGGCGGCGGGCGGTTGGCGCTGAGCACCAGCTCGCTGCCCTGGGCCTCGGGGCTGACCAGCTCCGGGGGCAGATCGGCCTCGACCAGGATGGGGCCCTCGCCGATGGCGTAGGCGTACTCCAGGACGTTGCGCAGCTCGCGCACGTTGCCCGGCCAGTCGTGGCCCTCGAGCAGCTTGCGCGCGCCCTGGGAGATGCGCTCGATGCGTCTGCCGCCGCGGGCGTTGAGCTCGTCGACGGCGCGCTCGGCCAGCAGCGTGATGTCACCGGGGCGCAGCCGCAGCGGGGGCAGGAACAGCGGCACCACGCGCAGGCGGTACATGAGGTCGGCGCGGAAGCGCCCGGCGGCGACCTCGGCGCGCAGCGAGCGGTGCGTGGCCGACACCAGGCGCACATCGATGGGCACCACCTCGGTGGCGCCCACCGGCAGCACGGTGCGGGTCTCGACGGCGCGCAGCAGCTTGGCCTGCAGCTCCAGCGGCAGCTCGGCGACCTCGTCGAGGAACAGGGTGCCGCCCGACGCGGCACGGAAGGTGCCCAGGCTGTCACGGACCGCCCCGGTGAAGGCGCCGCGGACGTGGCCGAACAGCTCGCTCTCCAGCAGGGTGGGTGGCAGCGCGGCGCAGTTGATGGCGCTGAAGGGGCCCTGGCCGCGTGGCGAGAGCGCATGCACCGCGCGCGCGACCAGCTCCTTGCCGGCGCCGGTCTCGCCGCGCACCAGCACGTTGGCGCTGCCCGCGGCGACCTTCTCGATGAGGCGGAACAGGCGCTTCATCGCCGGATCGCGCGTCCACATGCCGTGGAACAGCACCGGGGCATCGGGGCTGTCGGTGCTGGCCCAGGCCTCGTCGAGCAGCAGGATCCAGCCCGTGGGTCGCCGCGCGCCGGGGCCCGCGCCAGCGTCGCCGTCGCCGCCGCCGTCGCCGTCCAGGCCAGGCAGCGGCACCGTGCGCACCCGCACCACGCGCTCGCCACCGCCCGCGCGAGGACGTGGGATGGTCGTGGTCACTGCGCGCCCGGCCGCCAGCGCCTCGGCCATGGGGCGCTCGACGGCCTCGCCACAGAGCAGCTTGGGTGCCGAGACCCCCAGCGGCAGCGCCCCCCCGAGCAGCGTCTCGGCGGCGGCGGTGGCGGCCACCACGCGCAGCTCGGCGTCGAGCACGATGGCCGGTCCGGCCAGCGCACCCAGCGCCACCTTGATGAGCAGCGCCTGATCGGCATCGCCGCGCGTGGCCTTCACGCGCGCAGCATCGCATGGCGCCAGCCAGCGGGTCACGCGCTCGTGGTGTGCCTGGCGCGCAGCACCCGCACCACACGCCGGACACGCAGCGCCGTCAGCAGCAGCACCGCGCCGCCCGCGCTGGCATAGGTCAGGCGCATGCCGAGGCTGCCGCTGTCGCTGCCCGCCAGCACGCCATGCAGCAGCGCGCCCAGGAAGACCGCGAACGACAGGTAGTGCAGCCGGCGCCAGGCCCGGGTGCCCAGCCGCTTGCGCAGCTGGAAGCTGAAGTGGACCACCAGCGCGCCATACGCGGTCAGCACCCCGAGTCCGACCGCGAGCGCGCGATACGACGACAGGAACGGCACCACGAGGTCGAGCACATCGAAGCGCACGAAGCGATCACCGAGCAGCAGGGCGGCGTGCAGCCCGGTCAGCGTCAGCGCGACGCTGGACAGCCAGCGATGCAGGTCGACGCTGCGCCCGCGTGGCAGCACGCGATCGGCGGCGCCGGTCGACACCAGCAGGCCGAACACGACGTCGAGCGTCAGCGCCAGGAAGGCGGTGACCCCGGCGGCGCGCGAGGTCGTCCACAGGGCGGTGCCCGGCAAGGTCGGGATGAGGCCGCGCGCCAGGCCGAGGCGCGTCGCCAGCGCATCGAGCACCAGCAGCAGCGCCACCCCGATGAGGCCACCGAGCAGCAGTCGTCTAGCCATCTGCGTCCTCCACGATGTCGAGTGCGCCGACCAGCACGGGCACGCCGCACGCGGGCACCAGCACGGCAGCCACGCCGGTGTCGGCCATCGGCGCGAGGAAGTCCCGCGCCCCGCGCGCGCCGAGCAGGAAGGCGGTCTTGGCCAGCACGTCGGCGAGCTCGGCGCTGGGCGCCACCACGGTGGCCTGCACGAGATCGGTGCTGGCGGCGCGCTGGGTGCGCGGATCGATGAGGTGGTGCTGCGTGGCCCCCGCGACCTGCCAGTGCCGCCGGTTGCCCGCGCTGGTGGCCACCGCGGCGTCGGCGATGCGCAGCGTGAGCAGCGCCCGGGTGGCGTCGTGCGGATCCTCGACCTCGACCAGCCAGCCGGTGCCGGCAGGGCCGCGCCCGCGCAGCACGGCGTCCCCGCCCGCGTCGAGCGTGCCCGAGGCGCCGAGGTGCACTGCGGCGGCATCCACGGTGGCGCCCTTGACCAGACCACCGAGATCGATGTGCAGGTGCGGCGGGCGCAGCGCGGTGCGCGTGGCGGCGTCGAGCCGGACCTCCAGGAAGCGGCCGGCGCGGGGCGCGGCGGCCTGCGCGCACGCGCGATCGAGCGCACCGGGCGCGAACGAGCGGTCGTAGCCCAGCGCGACCAGCGCCGCGCCGACGCCGGGGTCGAACAGCCCGCCGGTGCGCTCGACATGGCCGCGCGCGCGCGTCAGGACGTCGAACAGCTCGGGTGACAGCTGCATCGGCGCCTCGGCGCGGTTGAGCCGGCTGAGCTCGCTGTCGGGGTCGAAGCGGCTGAAGCGCTGCTCGGCGTGCCAGAACGCGGCCGCGACGCGCTCGGCGATGGCGGCCTCGTCGGGGCCGGGGGCGTCGACCGTGACCTCGGTGTTCATGGCGCGGAAGGCGAACATCACGAACTCCTGGTGCGTACCCGGGTGCGCACCACGCGCCGCGGCTGCACACGCACGGGCGCCGACGCGGGACGCACCACGCGGGGCGCCGTCGTGGTGGTGACCGCCCGGATCGGCCGCACGGGCGCTGCCACTGCCCGCGCCACCGGCTGTGGCGGCGCGACCTGCGCGGTCGCCACGGCCGGCTTCGGCTGCATGCCGAACGACCACCAGACCACCAGATAGGCCAGCGCCAGCGCCGCCACCAGGTACAGCCGGAGATTCCGCCCCGGGGACTCAGTCGTCATCATCGTGCTCCCGCCGACCGTGCCGCGGCTCGTGCTCGTCGTCGTCGTCGTCGTCGTCGTCGTCGTCGTCGTCCTCCTCATAGCGGTCGGTCTGCGCGGGCTGGTACACCGCCAGCACGGCGGGTGCCTCCTCGACCGGCGCCAGCTCGACCGGCGCGACCTCGACCGGCGCCAGCTCGACCGGCGCGACCTCGACCGGCGCCTCCACCACGGTGTCCACCACCGTGGCCTCACGCGGGCGCAGATACCCGGTCAGCGCGGCCACCGTCACCCCGAGTGCCAGGGTGACCGATGCGGTAGCCACGATCATCGCCAGCGCACTGCTGCCCCCACCGGGAGCCTGGGACTTGCTCATCTCGATCTCCTTTCTTTCTCGTAGGCAGATACGCCCCGGCCCGCCGATCGCCCATGCGGCGAACGACATAGGCCAGCGCCCACGCCCACTTGCAGCCCCTGGCTCCGTCACATGACGGATGCTGTGCTGGCCTCAGCGGGGCCGCGTGGGCCGCGACCGGGGCCCCTCACCATGGAAGGTGCGCACCTCGATCCCCGCCGCCGCCAGCAGCCCGTGCTCGAGGTCGCGTCCGATCAGCGTGAACAGCACCTGGGCTGGCACCACCTCGCGCTCGCCCGCCGCCAGCGCCAGCGTCACGGTGTCGCCAGCCACCTCGGCCACCTGCGACCCACACAGCACCCGCACCCGCCCCGCCGCCACCGCGTCCTCCAGCCGCCGCCGCGTCTCCGGCTTGGCGCGCACGAAGCGCTCGCCGCGGTAGCTCAGCACCACCCGCGTGCCCGGCCGCTCGGCCAGCGCCAGCGCGGCCTCGATCGCGCTGTCGCCGCCGCCCACCACCACACAGGCCTGGCCGTCGTGCGCCGCCGGATCCTCCAGTCGATCGTGCACGTGCGCCTGGGCCTCGCCGGGCACCCCGAGGCGACGCGGCCGCCCGCGCCGCCCGGTCGCCAGCAGCACCCGACGCGCGCGCACCGGCGCGGCCTCGCCCTCTATGCGCGCCAGCAGCGTGGCGCCATCGCGCTCGATGCCCTCCAGCTTGCGCCCGAACTCGATGCTGACGCCCGACTGTCGGAGCACGTCGTCCCACAGCTCGATCAGGGTCTCCTTGCGCGTGCGCCGCAGCCGCACGTGGCCGTACAGCGGCAGCTCCACCGGGTGCGTCATCACGATCTTGCCGCGCGGATAGGCGCGCACCGAGCCGCCCATGCTGGCCTCGCGCTCCAGCGTGCGCGACGCCAGCCCGCGCGCGCGCGCCGCCAGCGTCGCCCCCAGCCCGGCCGGCCCGGCGCCGATGATGAGCAGCGGCAGCACGTCAGCCCCCGCACCCGCACCCGGACCCGGCCCCGGCCCGGTCCCCTCAGCCGCCAGCGAGGCCTCGATCTCCTCGACCGCCTTGACCCCCTGACGCACGGCGTTGGCGACCAGCCCCATGCCGCCGAGCTCACCGGCGATGTAGATCCCGGGCTGGCTGCTCTGGAACTCGGTCGTCAGCATGGGCAGATCGACGCCACGCCGCGCGCTGCCGAACACCAGCTCGATGGCGTCGACCGGGCACGCCAGCCGGCAGGCGCCATGTCCGACACAGCCGCCGGGATCGGCCAGACGCGCCCGCCCGTCGACCACCACCAGCGCCTTGTCCTCCGGGCAGGCGCGCACACACGCCGCGGAGCCGATGCACAGGTTGCCGTCGATGACCGGGTGCAAGGTGTCGGGCTCGTGCTCGTCACCACCGAGGAGGCGCACAATTTGCGCGCTGGCGCGCTCGCGCCGCCATTGCAGCAACGCGTGCACCACGAGCCAGAGCAGCGCCAGCCCCGCGAGCACGGCATGAACCACGAAGATCGTGTGCAAGGCGAGGCCTCCCGCGGACTTGCCATGCGATTGGCGTGCCCACTGCATGATCCTGGCGCGATGGATGAACCGGCGCAAAATTGGCGCGGCTGGGTGCTGCCCGCGCTGGGCGCGGCCGGCGCCGCCGTGCTGTGCGTGCTGGCCATCCGCGGCTGGAGCTACTACCGCCTGGACTGGGTCGAGCGCTTCGACGCGCCGTCACACCGGGCGCTGCGCTCGTCGGGTCGCGTCGGCCACCTGTATGGATGGATCGGCGTCGCGCTGATCGCGACCAACCTGTGCTACCTGGTGCGGCGCCGCTTCGCCCACGTCGAGTGGCTGGGCTCGATGCGCGGCTGGATGCAGTGGCACGTGCTGTCGGGCACGCTGGGGCCGGGCTTCGTGGTGCTGCACTCGGCGCTGACGCTGCGCACCCAGGTCGCCATGGTGTCCTCGCTGGCGCTGGCCATCGTGGTCGGCACCGGCCTGATGGGGCGCTACCTGCATGTGCTGTTGCCGCGCGGCAAGGACGGCCGGCCGCGCTCGCTCGATGAAATGGCCGAGGATGTCGACCAGCACTTCCTCGAGCTGCGCCGCCTGGGCGCGCCCGGCCGCGCCGCCGCCGACCTCATCGAGGCGCGCATCTCACAGCTGATCGCGCCCGCGCTGGAGGCCAAGGCGCACCGGGTCGCCGGCGTCGCGGCGCTGGCCCGCACGCTGCGCGCGATCTGGCGCCTGCGCGCGCTGCCCGCGCTGGCGCGTGACGCCGCGCGCGCCGCCGGCGCCGGCCACGCCGACGAGGTCGCCATCGGGCGCCGGGCACGCCAGCTCGGCCTGCTCGAGCTGCGCGCCGAGTCGGGTGCGGTGCTGCAAGCCGCGGCCGAGTCCTGGCGCGGCCTGCACCGCGTCACCGTGGTCGTCATGATGCTGACCGCGTCGCTGCACATCTCGATCGCGGTCTACCTGGGCTATGTCTGGTAGAGCCCGCAGCGTCACGCTGGTGCTGGCGCTGGTGCTGAGCGCCGGCGTGGCCGCTGCCCAGGGCATCTCCCCGGGCGAGCTGGCGACCGACCACAAGGGCCTCGAGGGCAACAGCAACTGCACGCGCTGCCACACCTCGGGCGATCGCATCGGCACCGAGCGCTGCCTGGGCTGTCACCGCGCACTGGGCCGGCGCATCGCGGCCAAGGCCGGCTACCACGGCAAGGTCTCCGGCGACTGCGCCACCTGCCACCCCGAGCACCGCGGCCGCAGCGCCGCCCTGGTGCGCTGGCCAGGCGGCCAGGCCGCGTTCGAGCACGCCAAGCTGGCCGGCTTCACGCTGGCGGGCGCGCACGCGCGCGCGACCTGTCGCAGCTGCCACAAGCCGGCGCTGCTGCGCGGCGACGTGGCCCCGCTGCTCAGCGCCGCCGAGCGTCCGCGCACCTTCCTGGGGCTCGGTCGTGCCTGCGTCAGCTGCCACAGCGATCCGCACCAGCCCTCGCTGGGGACCTCGTGTCAGGGCTGTCATGACGAGGCCACCTGGGCCGGCGCCGTGGGCCGCTTCGATCACGCCAAGGCCCGCTTCGCGCTGCGTGGGGCGCACACCAAGGTGGCCTGCGAGAAGTGTCACCCGGCGCAGGGCAGCGGCGCACCAAGACTCAAGGGGCTGAAGTTCGACACCTGCACCGGCTGTCACGAGTCGCCGCACGCGAGCCAGATCGGCGGCGCCACGACGTGCACCCAGTGTCATGACGAGGTGGCCTGGAAGGCGCTGCCCTACCTGCGCGCCCAGCACGCCCCGAAGTCCGCCCCGCTGCGCGGCGGCCACGCCACCACCACCTGCGTCGCTTGTCATGGTGACAAGCTGTCGAAGCCGATCAAGCCGGCCTGCGCGACCTGTCACGACGACGCCCACCAGCCCAGCCTGGGCACCCGCTGCGAGGGCTGTCACGACGTCGCGTCGTGGAGCGGGAGCGGCAAGGCGCCGGCACCCAGCTTCCACGACCGCACCAGCTTCCCGCTGCGCGGTCGCCACGCCAGCCAGCCCTGCGCGGTGTGCCACGATCCGAAACGGCCCAGAGCCACCCGCTTCCGCCCCATCGCCCACGACCGCTGCGAGCTGTGCCACCCCGATCCCCACGCCGGCGAGCTGAAGAGCCGCCCCGACGGCGGCCGCTGCGACAGCTGCCACGACGAGGACGGCTGGCGGCCACCACGCTTCGACCTCGCCGACCACGCTGGCACCCGCTTCGCGCTGACCGGCGGCCACGGCGCCACCGCGTGCACGGCCTGCCACCCGCCCCCGCCCGCGCCCAGCCCCGGCTTCCGCCGCGCCGACCTCGCGTGCCCGAGCTGCCACGCCGACCCACACCAGGGCCAGTTCGCGGCGCGGAGCTGCGACGGCTGCCACGACACCGCGGCCTGGGCGCCGTCGAGCTATGACGCGGCAGCACACGCGCAGACCGGCTTTCCGCTGGCCGGCAAGCACGCCGTGGCCTGCGCACGCTGCCATGGCGGCGGCCGCTTCGTGGCCACCGCGCGCGCGTGCGGCGCCTGCCACGAGGACGCGCACCGCGGCCAGCTCGGGACGCGCGCCTGCCAGGACTGTCACGCCGGGGCCGAGTTCAAGCCCGCGCCCGGCTTCCGTCACGACGACACCCGGCTGCCGCTGCACGGCGCGCACGCCAGCGCCGACTGCGCGCGCTGCCACCCCACGGTGCCGCTGGCGCGCCAGCCCACGGTGATCTACGCGCTGGGCACCACGCGCTGTCAGGACTGTCATGGCAGCGGCCATGGTGACGCCGCCGGCACCGCGCGCCAGCAGCGCCTCGCCGCGGCGACCCAGGACTGCACCGGCTGCCACGCCGAGACGGTGTGGTCGGCGCTGTCATCCACGGACGCGGGCGCGCACCTCGACCACGCGCTCACCGGCGTGCCGCTGCTGGGCGGCCACGCACGCGCCCCCTGCGCACGCTGCCACGTCGCCGCCCGCGCCACCCCCGCGATGACGAGCTGCGCGAGCTGTCACGCCGACCGACACGACGGCCGCCTCGGCGAGCGCTGCGAGCGCTGTCACTCGCCGCGCAGCTGGCGCCCCGATGGCCTGCTGACCGAGCACCGGCGCACCCGCCTGCCCCTGGTCGGCATGCACGCCGTGCAGGGCTGCGAGCGCTGTCACGCCAGCGCCGCCGCGGGCGACTTCGGCGGCCTCGACGCCTCGTGCCAGGCCTGCCACCAGCACACCGTGATCGAGCGCCGCCCGCACCCGACCCACAGCGGTGATGCCTTCGCCGGCTGTGGCGACTGCCATGACAGCCTGGGCTGGCGCCCCGCCAACTTCAACCACACGCGCTTCTTCGCGCTGACCGGGCGCCACCAGTCGGTGGCCTGCGCACGCTGCCACGCCGGGGGCCGCTATGCCGGTACGCCGCGCGCGTGCGTCGGCTGTCACGCCGGCGAGGACGACGCGCGCTCGGTCGTCGATCACGGGCGCTTCGCCAGCCGCGACGTCTGCGAGCGCTGCCACAACACCACGGCGTGGAAGCCGGCGCAGTTCCCCGATCACGACCTGTTCTATCCGCTGCGCGGCGACCACCGCAGCCTGACCTGCGCCCAGTGCCACATCGAGCCCGGCGACATCCGCGTCTTCACCTGCACCCTGTGCCACGCCCACGAAGAGGCGCGCATGGCCTCCGAGCATCGCGAGGAGCGCGACTATGTCTGGGAGTCGGGCGCCTGCCTGCGCTGCCACCGCGACGGCAGAGGAGGCGACTGATGCGCACGCTGCTGCTGCTCGGGCTGCTGCTGGCGGCGGGCTGCTCGCCCAGCCACCCGGCCGGCCTGGTCGATCGGCTGGGCTGCGACGGCTGCCACTCCAGCCAGTACGAGGCGGCGCCGGTGCACGCCGAGCAGGGCTACGGTCGCGCCTGCCACACCTGCCACGGCACCCGCCTCTGGACCGAGGCCGAGCCGACGCATGACCGCTTCAGCATCGCCAGCGGCGAGCACGCCGGCTACGACTGCAGCGACTGCCATGTCAACCTCGGGGCCGACAGCGCGGACATCACCTGCATCGGCTGCCACGCGCACACCCGGTCGCGCGCCGATCCGTACCACCTCGGCAACGGCGACTACGAGTGGGCGCCGCGCGCGTGCTACCGCTGTCATCCCCGGGCGGGAGGGCGCTGATGCGAGGCCACGCGGTCGCGCGAGCCATGCTTGCGCTGGGCACCGTGGTCGCGACGCTGGCCGCGCCTGGGCCCGGGCGCAGCCGCGCCGAGGCGGCCGAGCGGCGTGCCAGCGCCCGCGTGCTCGACGCCTCGCGCTCCGCGCTCTACATCGATGCCGGCCGCGCCGACGGCCTGGCCGCAGGCATGACCTGGCATGTCGCCGAGGACGGCACGCTGGCCGACACTGGCGGGGTCACGTTGACCGTGCGCGCCGCACGCCTGCACGGCGCCGCGCTCGAGGTCCGCGGGCCGCG